>Ga0208264_1000296_pt1 | contig 18031 bp, 19 predicted proteins | sample LakWasMet31_HOW6_2_FD_183873 | JGI IMG/M metagenome (GOLD analysis project Ga0208264, IMG submission 183873) | Freshwater sediment methanotrophic microbial communities from Lake Washington under simulated oxygen tension - Sediment Metagenome... | ecosystem: Environmental > Aquatic > Freshwater >...
GGTCGATCCGGTTTGTGATGAATGAGCCTCATCGGCAATGATGGCGTAACGACGCTCTTTTAAACTGACACTATTCTCAATCGCCCCTAATACATACGGAAAGGTCTGAATGGTCACGATAATAATCGGCTGCGCGTTGTTCAGCGCCGTGGCCAATTTTTCAGATTTAGAGCCGTCGCCTTCTTTATTATTGATACGTCCGACCACGCCATCGACGTGTTCAAACTGATAGATGGTGTCTTGCAGTTGGTCATCCAATACGGTGCGGTCGGTAACGATAATTACCGAATCAAATTGCTTATGGCCACTGCCATCGTAAAGCGAGGATAACTGATGCGCGACCCAGGCAATGGAATTGGATTTACCGGAACCGGCACTATGTTGAATCAGATACTTGTGCCCAGGGCCTTCGCTTCGTGCAGCCTCCACAAGCTTGGTGACCACATCCCATTGATGATAACGCGGGAAGATCAGCGCTTCTTTTTTGTATTTTCGGCCTTCCCAGTCCTCTTTTTCTTCAATCTGCAAATGCACAAAGCGGGCAAGAATATTTAACAAATTGACTGGCTGCAATACCTCATTCCATAAATAATCGGTGGCATATTGATTAATATTGTCTGGCACATCGTTTCCGGCACCGCCTTCCCTTGTGCCTTTGTTAAACGGCAAAAAGTAAGTGTCAGCGCCTTCTAAACGGGTAGCCATATAGACTTCATATTGGCTGACGGCAAAATGTACCAATGCACCGCGCTTAAAAGTTAATAACGGCTCCGGTTTTTTAGTAACTGGGTCTACCGGATGACGAGTCGTTTTATATTGCTTGATGGCGTTGTGTACGGCTTGTTTAAATTCCGACTTTAACTCTAAAGTTGCTACCGGCAGACCATTAACAAACAACACCAAATCGATACGCCAGGCTCTGGCTTTTGCACCGGTTTCAGCCAAATGTTCAGCACTCGCCCAAGGGCTATACACCAATTCCGGTACAACACGGCAACGGTTTTGTTGATAACGAACCAAGGTTTCCGGGTTTAAATCATGTTCGGGTTTAAACTGGCACAAGTTAAAGCGCGTGCCGCGATCACGAATGGCATGCCGCAATACGCCCAAGGTGCCAAAAGTACGCATTTCTTTATTGGCGGCATTCGGGTCGGCTTTATTCAGTTGCGAAGCAACCCGCTCTAAAAAGGTTTGTTCAGGATTGTTTGGATATAAAGTGCAGAATTTTTGCCATTGGGCATCTTGGGTGTCTTGCACAAATCCCAGCAAATCCTCTGGGTATAACGCCAGATCGCGGTTGTAATTTTCAGGCATACCCAACAACCAGCCATTAGCAAGCAAATGACCAATCATGTCGTTTTGAAATGCACTTTCCTTAGATTTGTTATCCATGCCAACCATTTAATTTGATGAAGGGTAGAAAAAAAGTAGCGTCTTATTTTGAATCTGTTTGTGGAGCATCTTCGCCTCTATACACCAACTTATTATCTTCCCAGACTACCGCGTACTGACCGAGTTTACGTTTTTTCTCCAAAGCATTTGCGACAGCTTCTTTTAATGAACTAAGAATAATTTGGCTTTTTTCAGACGGTTGCTTTTCAATAGTATTCATAACTAAGGCTCTTTTAAAAAATGTTGATAAATCTCATCATGAACAACAATATTCCATTACAGGCAACGGTGTCAGGGATTTGAGCTGTGCGATGAAGCTGTAACATCATGACAATTCCCAATCTTCCAAGCGCAATCCAACTACACGAGAAAACTCACGGGTATTGTGTGTAACCACAGTTAAATCATGTGCTTTGGCAATAGCAGCAATTTGCAAATCATAAGGACCGATTGGTGTACCTTGACGAGCCAAATAGGCACGAATCTCACCGAATTCTCGCGCGGCATTGCCTTCAAAAGGCAGCGATTGAATCAGTGAAAACAATAGTTCCAACTTCGCTAGATTCTGCTCGATGCGTGAACTTTTAAAAGCGCCATAAATCAATTCTGCCTTCACAATATCGCATAGCAAAATAGTTGATTCGGGCACAGTGGCTACTCGATTCTTTACTGGATTTGGTGTTCGTTCAAGATAAGCAATCCAAGCATTTGTATCCAGTAACCACATTATTCAAATTCCCGACGAGTTTCATAGTCACCTTGTGGTGCACGTTCAAGCGTTTCGCCTTCCCAACAACCTGCTAGGGACATTAGTGTATGTTTCTTATCTGTTTGAGTCGGCTGTTCTGGTGATGAATCCAGAGCCATAAAAATAACTTCGGTACGACGATGACGAAATTCTGGGGGGATCGCAATCACGTCTTGTGGGTCTTCAATAATTTGGCGGAAGGCAAGCATATTTTTATACTCCTATGGTTGGGTAATTTCTGACATCGATTTTGCCGGTGACGGCGGCAGAGATTAGGGCTGTGCGGCGTTCTAGAAACAATACAATTTGGGCTAAGCATTTTTGTTCTAAATTATCAAAAACTTGAAATTTTCTCGAAACAAATTTCATTATTTTAAATCTTTCCTCTTTGGGAGGAATCAGTAAAGGAGTTTCTTTAATATTTGTTGATGATATTGAGGCTAAATTTGTACTTTGTTTAGCAACCATAAAAAAATAAAACTTTGCATAACTCGCGCGAGTTAATAAATCCAGCCATTCTGGTTCAATTGAATACGGCCTAATGGCGAAAACATGATTTTGATGAATACATGGAACTATCTCAGATTTCCAAACAGCACCTCTACCCAACTTATCATTGTCCCCACCTTCATTCATAAGAACATCACCATCCTCAAGTGAATATCGTTTTAACTGATCTGGTTCGATTGCTATTTCATGAATATCATTGAGATCCAAATAACCATCTTGAACATTAGCTACTCGCAACATAGGAACACTAATACTAATTTTACCAGTCAAATCTTTTCCCTTAGGAATGCCTGATTGTAAATTTGATGTATGCTTTAAACGCCTTACGATCCAATGCTCCGGTACTTCACCCAACCACTCAACACCAGAGTCGCGCATGGGGGCATTGGGATTTAAACCTTTGGTGACGGCATGGCTAATGACGGCCTGACGTTTTTCTTTTAGCAGTTGGATGAGCTGTTGTTGTTTTTCGATCAGGGTATCGATTTTGGCGGTTTCGTGGTCGAGGAAGGTTAATATCTTTTCTTGTTCATCGCAGCTTGGCAATGGCAATTGTAATGCTTTAACAATACTTGAATTTAATCCATGCATTATCGATCCTTTACCTGAAATTTTTATTTGGTTCTCTATCTCGTAACATTCATCAATTAGAAGTCTAAAAAATCTAGGTAAGATTTCTGATTCCTTAACTCGCAAACGTAACAAATGGGAGTCAATAATGCCTACCTCAATATCTTCAGGAACAAGCTCACACTTCCCACTCGTTCCCAGCATGGTCATGAGCAAATCGTTAACGTAAATCTGATAAACCTTCATTTCTGAAAATTTAATCTGGTTAATCATTCTTTTTCCTAAGGAAAAATCTTTCTGTATTACATTTTCTTGACCATAAACACGTATGCCGGACTCAACCATATCCTCAAGTTTTAATGCACTTCCAAAAGGACCGATTTTTATTCCTTCAGAACCATCTTTCAAAAGAAACCTAACCTGTTTTATATTCCATTGGATCGGGACACAGCCCAACATTTCAACCCCAGATTCCTTATATTCAGGATAAGGCTGATATTTCATAACTCACCGCCCAATTCATTTTCTATATCTTCAATACTGGGTAACTTGGATTGCGGGTTTTCAGGGCGTGATTTGCCATAATTGCGCAACAGCCTGTTGCGCAATTGCTTCTGATATTTCATGGTTGTTCCCCAGTGCCAATATTCAGCGCGTAAAACTCGTGCAATTTGGCTTGTAACAGCTTTTTATCCGGTAATCGTGTCTGGTATTCGGCAATCAACGCGGGTGATAGCGAACGACTAAGGGCATATTCGACTACTTCATCATCTTTGCTGGCACACAACAGCACACCGATGGCGGGGTTTTCGTGTGGTTTGCGATGATCGCGGTCAAGCGCTTCTAAATAGAAACTGAGTTTACCTAAATGTTCTGGTTGAAAGGCAGTAACCTTGAGTTCAATGGCCAGTAGGCAATTGAGACTACGATGGAAAAACAGCAGATCAAGCGCAAAATCCTGCCCACCGACTTGTAATGGGTATTCGGAGCCAACATAACAAAAGTCGCTGCCTAATTCCGTTAAAAATCGTCCCAGATGATTCAGTAATCCTCGGTGCAGATCTGCTTCAGAATGGTTTATAGGTAAGCCTAAAAACTCCAAGAAATAGCTATCTTTAAAAAAAACATCTGCGTTTGGATGGTTTTCTCTCAACGTTGTTGAGACTTTTGGTGGATTGAGTATTGTTCTTGCAAATAACTGACTGTCCATTTGACGCGCTACTTCACGCACTTGCCAACGATTTTGCGTAGCCATGCGTAGATAAAATTCGCGTTCTTCCGGTTGTTTCGCACGCGTCAAAATATGTAAATTGGATGACCATGGTAATTCTCTCAACAATGTTGAGAGTTTTGGTTCAAGACAATACGCTTCATAAAACTGCCGCATACGCCAAATATTTTGCGGAGAAAACCCGCGCAACCCCGGCTGGTGTAATTGAATGTAAGACGCTAAGGCTTTAACCGTGCTTTTGCCCCACGCGTCAGTGGCTATTTTATTACTGACATATTCCCCAATCCGCCAATAGAGGTCGATAAGTTCAGCATTTACAGTACGATTAACCTGTTGTTGAGCAGCCTGGATGAGCTGAACGACTTCCGTAAAGTCACTCTGGGAAACACTCATCTCTGTCACGAATGTACCTCGCGCAACAGTTCCATAATCTCAGCGCTGACTTTATCCAAGTCGGCATCGATCTCCACTAAATCCCTGGGCGGCTGGTATTGATAAAAATGCCGGTTAAAGGGAATTTCATAACCAACGATGCCGATTTCCTGGTCTTTGTCGTCTTTTTTGCTGGCATCTATCCAGGCATCCGGCACATGCGGTTGCACTTCTTTAAGAAAGTACGCTTCGTTAAGGGCGTTAACGGATTGACTTGGATCAAGGGAGACGTTTTCATTGTCGCGCAGCTCAGTGTCGGCTAGGTATTCTATGACTTTGCCGCTTACCGCAAACAAACCATAAAGCGGATTGGCTTTACCGGTTTGGATTTTCTTGATGACTTTTTCAGCCGCTGGGTTTTTCCAGCTGACCGCATCGGTGATTTGTTTCTTTTCTTTGGTATCCAAGGTAACTAATTGATATTTACAAGCCGCTTTTAACGTGGCCTCAAAATCGTTCATGTCATCGTGCTGCGCGCTGCCAATAGCTTGTTGTAGTTGGCGTGCTTTGAGTAGAATTTGTTTTTGGTTTACCCAGGTTTTGCTATCAAGCAGGTCTTTTATTTGCGCTTCTTTTAACTCGCTAAAATGGCTTTTTAGGTAGGCACGGATTTCAATGGCCTGTTCAGTTAACACACCGTAATAGTCGCAGTCTTGATTATCAGTCCAGTTTGCTCCGTATTCTTTATAAACCCACTGCATGGCGGCTTTTAAAGCCCCAGGAGCAAAGCGTAAAGCATTAATGCGTTCATCACTGAATTGGTAGGATAAGCGCAGTGGTCGTTCTATGCTGATGCGGCGATAGCCAAATTCGTAAGTATTAAAGATTTTGCTGGCAAAGGTTTTGGGGGCTTCGGTTTTAGGGTTTGCGGACTGGCGGCCACGGTTGCTTTTTTGTTCGGCGGGTTTATCTAAATCACGCGCATCAACCACTTCAAAGTTGCCGAAACAGCGGGTAATGGTGGCAATGTCGGTTTCATCCATGACATTACGTTTGGAGCCTAACGATTTGCGCATTTTGCTGCATAGGTTGACGCCGTTAATCAGCTGAACTTTGGCTTTGCGTTCTGCGGCTTTTTTATTAGAGAGTATCCATACATAAGTGGAAATGCCGGTGTTGTAAAACATATCGGTCGGCAATGCGACGATAGCTTCCAGCAAGTCGGCTTCCAGTATGTAACGGCGGATCTCGGATTCCCCAGAACCGGCTCCGCCAGTGAATAAAGGTGAGCCATTAAGAATAATGCCGATACGTGCGCCGCCATCTTTGCTATCTCTTAATTTGCTGATCAGGTGCAACAGGAATAGCAGTGACCCGTCAGAAACCCTTGGCAGACCTGGGCCAAAGCGGCCATCAAAACCTTTTTGGGTATTTTCGTCTTTAATGGCTTGTTCGATTTTCTTCCAATCCACACCAAACGGTGGATTGGACAGCATGTAATCGAATTTATCGGCATACAGTTGGTCGTTGGATAAGGTGTTACCGAGTTTGATGTTTTTGACTTCTTGACCCTTGATGAGCATATCCGCTTTGCATATAGCATAACTCTCGGGATTAAGCTCTTGGCCATAACCACGCATGACCGCTTGCGGGTTTAGCTCATGCACGTATTCCATGCCAGAAGACAAAAAACCGCCGGTGCCTGCAGTCGGATCGTAGATGGTACGGATGATGCCCGGTTTGGTGAGTGCGTCATCATCTTCCATAAATACCAGTGAAGTGGTGAGGCGAACAATGTCGCGCGGGGTAAAGTGTTCTCCAGCCGTATCGTTCGAGCTTTCAGCAAAACGGCGGATCAATTCTTCAAACACCAAACCCATATCATGGTTGGAAATGGCCTTGGGGCTTAAGTCGGTTTGCCTGACCTTTTGCACAATTTTGTACAGCAGGTTGGCATCGTTAAGCTGGCCGATAAATTCGTTGAATTTAAAGTGCTCAAAAATCTCTCGGGCATCCTTGGAAAAACCTTGGATATACGATTCCAGATTGGCTGCGATACCCCCTTCTCCCAATTTGGACAAATCCATTTTTGAGATGTTAAAAAACGATAGGCCGCCTGTAGCTCGTAGTAGCAGTTTTTCCTGTGCTTCTTCAGGCAGGTTCATGGCTTGTACTTTTTCTACCTGTGCTAACACCGCGTCTTTGCTATCTTCTAAAACACCTTCAAGGCGGCGTAATAGAGTAAACGGCAGGATTATGCGGCCATATTGGCTTTGTCTAAAATCGCCACGCAATAAGTCAGCTAATGACCAGATATAGGCGGCTAAGTTGTTTGTGTTTTGAGTCATAGTCCTTGATTATCTTTATTATTCCAATAATTTGGTGTAGCTTCACCTAACCGCCAGCTTTTCAAAGCAAATCTCAAAAAATAGCTAACTCTGATAATTTGAATCTGGCTATTCGGTAAAACTGAAAACTATAGCTTAAACGCTGGCAATAACATAGAGACTAAAGAACGTTTTCGTAGCGCTGGATTTTAAATCCTAGAGTTAAGCCATCTCCATTTCTTTGATCAATAAAATCACAAAATGGGTTGATACCCCTTGCGCACAGCTCCGGGCGAACCAGCCCTGCCCCATTCTCCAACCAACCAATTTTGAATAGCCCAGAAACAACAAACGTCTGATTAAATTAATGCCTGTGTGCATCAGCATGATGTCGTATTTAGTAAATATGATTCATCAATTTACTTTTTACCCGTGGTGTTAACCTCATAATTTGGTTTTAAGTAGCCTTCTAATAAATCTCTTGCGATTGAATAGCTGATTGGTTTGTCTTCTGACTCATTCGCCCTCTTTAACAATTTTCTTGCATTAACATAGTTCCTTTCAAGACCGGAACAGCTAGCATCGCTCATATCAGAAGTGCTGCCTTTTGTGTGTAATAACCTGCCTGCTTTGATTGCAACCCGCTTTCTTTAACGCATCGTTTTGAAGGTCTAAATGTTGATCGTCAGTCGAAACTCTGGCATAACCAATCTTTTGAATCATGAACGCTTTTCGTGTTTTGATAGATTAACGGGACCAAGTAACATTACAAAACTTATCTCAATTCACCTGCCTTACTGAGGATCAGGTTGATGGAGTCTATCACCGAGATAATACAATCCCCATAGGCTCGCTATTATCATTTGCCAAAAAAGTAAGAAAAATACGGTCACAAAGGCAATAGATGCCCAAGTGTGCCAAGATTCATAAATAATAGCTTTCAGTGGTATAACAAATGCCTCAGCGAAGATCGCAAGAACAATAAGAATAAGGCTTTCGGCGGTAAGAAAGGAAAACATCGAACAGAGAAATCGTCTTCTCGTGAGCTCAATAACAACGCTTCGACCTTGTACCATAATATCTATTTTCGGTGCAGGGGCAGGCATAATTTTATCGATGTCATTCTTATTAAATGTTGCGATTGCCGATAAAGCGGCGATATAAAAGCCCGGGAGAACTTGTATAAAACCCAGTATTTTTGCAATGATTCCCGTATCTTCGTACAGCAATACTTGCCCAAACTGCTTCATGATAAATATTGATGCCGTTGTTAACACAGCAAGAATACAGGGGTACAGCCAATCAACCATCCATTTTAGGCTATGGTCAATGAAGAGATAGGATAATGGTCGCAAAAGATGTCTAAACATTATGCACCTTGGTTTATTAATTCCTTCATTTTCGTAAGAATAGCTTCGTTGAAGGCATCATAAGAAGACTTTAAATCGACTTCAAAACCATCCAGCTTTTCCCTTTTTACATATGCCTGTGCCAGTCCTTCAGAAGTATTCATCTCGACGGTTCTATTCAGCCCAGTCGATGTTTTAAATTTTATCCTTGCCCTACCATATGTGTCGCTTTGGCGGTTAAAGAGTGCCTTTATGTGATTATACTTATCCAAATATGGGTGATTTTCATCTTTGGTCGTAAGAACAAGAGTTTTGCACTTCTCTTCAATGTACCCTATTTCATCAAAACCAGTATGTTGATCTTTATCTGTTATGAGCTCAATAGACTGGACTTTTCCATGATCCAGATCAAACTTTAGATCATCAGAAATATGACCGTTAAATGCACATTTAAAGGTAACATTGTACCGCTTCGGCTTCCCATTATTATCTATTTCTCCATCAGGATGTATTTGTGTGAATTTTTCTGGTTGGATTTTTTTAGCATCCGCAAGAATTTGATTGAGCAATTTCTGAACGGTAAATATGGTGAGTCCTAAACAAGACTCAATAAGAATAAGAGCGGGGGCATGATCATTTATGGGGAGTTTTATGAGTAGGTGTACTGAAAAATCTTGTCCCTCTTCTTCCTCTTTTTGAGCAGTTCGCCTTCTATTTTCTTGTGGAACCGTAAAAACAGGATCAGACATTGTCTTATCTGATTTATTTATAAGGATACTGATAGTTTGATCAGTCCATTCCCAATCTGAGACATAAAGAAATTCCCGACCATTGGATATTTTTTTATTTCTTTCCGCCAGCGGAACCGATTCCATTAATTCAAATGCTTTTTTAACAGAGATAGAGGCAGGAGCCTCGAAAGTTCTAGAACTTGCAGAAATCGACAAGTCATAATAGTAAACCACTCGTTCTGTTTTCTTCATACCGCTTTTGATCCTTTTGATAAATTGAATCGATTGAAAATCAGCGTATTCCTACCAACCGTTTTAAATTAGTAAGGTTATTAATTTTTTTACCTACCCCTCTATCCCATTAATAAATGGTAGTAACAAAGTTCAGTATCTTTGCCGTTACCCGCTCGACGATAGATTTTTTCTCCAACATCTTGGGTTTTTCCTTCAAGATTTGAAGCACGTCATCACTGTTCGGCTTTCGTTCGGTGTACAGGTAATTCCCAATGACTTCTTGGAGCTTGTCGGGCATTAAGCCCTCTTCGGAACAAAGCATGTCAAAAGCGGTTTGGCGTTCGGCATCCCAATAGATTTCAAATGCCTTTTCCACGTCTTCGCTATTTTTTACCTGTATCAAATTGGCGTTGATAATTTTTTCGATCAGGTCTTTTTTGCTTCTCAGCTTGGCTTCACCCGCTAACAGATCGACTATAGCTTTTTTCTGTTTTTCTTGCTCAGATTTATCGGCTTCTTTGAGTTTTGCCAGCAATTACAAAATGTAGGCGGCCGACCGTAAGGATTGCTGCGTAGATTGCTAGTAGTCGGCTGCAACACTTATTGCGCCTGAGTTTTTGCTATTTAGACTTTATAGTGTAAGAAATCAGATTTTTGGCATTATCGTGCCTTTAAATTAATTATAATGCGGCTTACAGAGCTCTACTATCAATCTACGCAGCAATCCTTACCAATAGCCTGATCGTGCCACAGCAGCGCAATCCGCTGCGCGCGGCGAATCATTACGCTAAATTGAAACCCGCAACGCGTGCGGTCAAACAGATGAACCGTGTCGTCGCGCAAGCGGAACACGTTAAGGCTGATCAGATAGAGGCCCGTAAGGAACAGCAAGTCGTCATAACCAGACCATCACGCCCGGCAGAGGGCAGGAGCAGCAAGGGCGAACTGTACGAATACCACCGGCAGCGCGGCACGCTGCATGACTATTACCGCATGTTCCTTGCATTCAAGAATGGGTGACATGATTTTATATAAGGCGAAAAATATGACAGAAAACCAAAGAGAAAAGCTTGCCAACCTCATTAGGTCAATTCTCCTTGATTTAACAAGGGATGATTACGGCGGACGGTGGGCTAAACTTTCGACGAAGATTATTGAAGGCATGGAGGCCGAAGGTTGGACCATCACCCCTCCGAAACCAAAACAAAGTCGCGTCACGCAGTTTCTAAGAATGAGAAACAGGGCGCGGGCTATTGACTGAACTTTACGCAAGGCAATGGCTATGCTGCCTGCGCAGGGCCTCCAGAACCAGAAAAGCTAGGTGGTAAGATCGTGCTTCTCGTCTCGGAGCGTATGCGTCACATCGAGAAAAGCCCGTTCAATTGCGAAGTCCACGAACTGGATATAGAGGTTGATCGTGCCGAAGCGCGCCGCGCGTCGATGCGTTTCTTTCCACTTTTCTTCGAAAAACCACTCATAAGCTCTTTCAGCAAGCCAGATGCCGACGAGCACAAGCCCGCCATACCTCAAAATCTCAAGATGAGCGATTTCAATAAGATATGCTGTCATCAAAAGAAAGACGCCGATACTCATGAAAATACGGAGCCAATTGCGTCGGATCTTATCGCGTACGTAACGTGAATAAAATTTTAGGAGCATGACGACAATCTTTTTGCGGCTCGACCGGAAAACTTTATCCATTGAATCCGCCAAATCGTTTGCGATGCTTGATGAAAAGCCTCTATTGGGTTCAATCTTGGGCGCTTTTGTCAAATACCCTTGCTCCCCGCTCAATTGCTGAACGACCGCAAGGGACCGTGTAATCGTGTCGATACAGAGGGTGTTCTCAATATCGGCAACTTGCCCTCGTTTGCGCTCCAGTTTGGACAATCGCCAGCCCTCAATGATCGCTGCCACCATCAATTTTCCAAAATTGCGCTCCCGGCGGGCCAGCTCCTGGTCGAACTCATGAATGGCTTGGCGGTACTTCGCATTCTCAATCTCTTGCACGAATGCGGCAGCTTCGCGCGCGATAGACGGTAAATGTACGCGGAGACTGTGCAGACTCTCCAAGTGCAGCGTAACGAGTTTGGCAGGGAATCCCGCCTCTTTCCCTTTCTCACGCCAAAATTCTTCAAAAAATGTAATCCGCTCTATACCGTGCTTCTTCAGGATTTCAGTGTAGGCCTCGGCGCGCGCCTTGGTCGGTTCTGTATTGTCAGACATAATCCCTCCCCAGAATTACTCACTTCATCACGACAAATGGTCGAGCTAAAACCGCTTCGCGTGGCCAAATAGGCGTTTCTTGATTATTATCTTACCGCCGCCCAGCCTAAGTCGCTACTTTATCTAACCGACAATAAAAGCCCCATTGACCCGCCCCGGAATCTGCGCGAGGCTTCACGGATGAAACTGCGCACTGTTTTTCCGTGGGCGCGATCAGCCCCGACCCTCAAGGACGATTTTGCCCAATCGGCTGCCTTGCGCGCACGGCATGGGCGCTTTGCCAAGCCGCAGGCGTCGTCACCCTCCGAAACCGTCTTTCCGGCTGAAGTCACCCGCTTGATGAAGCTGGCCGAGCAGGAAGCGGGCCAGGCTGGAACGCCGCGTCCCTGCAACAGTTTTACCGCGCGTGATGTTGTGGCGATCTATACCTACCACCAGGACGAAGGGGAAGGGGTATGGTTCAGGCTGCAAGACGGACGGGTTTTCAGCAGCCAGGGTGAGCCTTCCACCACGAACCCAGCCATATATAAGGAGTCGTGACCATGCCCGCAGAACCACAACAGAAGATCAAGCCGACCTTTACCGCCTACACGGTGCGAAATTATACGAACGACAATACCGGTGAAGAAAGCGCGCAATGGCTGAAAATCGGGGTGGCCTGGTTACACAATGACGGTCACGGCTACGATATTCAGCTTGAAGCCTTCCCCGTTGATGGCCGCGTGGTCCTGCGGACAATCGATGAGCGCATCAAAGAGTTCCAAAAACAGCTTCGCCAGCAAGCTGAGGCATAAGCCGTTATGCAACCTCTCTTTTTCTTCTACGTTTGCCGGTCAAGCCGTATCCAGCCAGAGCCGAGCTGAAAAGCCATAGCGCCGCAGGGGCGGGCACTGCTGCGGGTGCAATCGTCACATTCCCTGACGTAACGCTTGCTGTCAGTGCGGTTCCGTTGGCGTCGGCAAGGGCATTAACTGTAATGTCGAAAGCGCTTGTGCCGCCGCTTATGGCATTGAATGTCAGTGTAGCCAGGCTAAAGGCGTTTTGTTGAAAGCTAGTCAAGTCTGCGACCGAATCAAGGGCGATTTCGTAGAGATTGACGGTTCCGGCAGTCGGAGAAAAGACGCTTTGAACATCGCCGAGGCCAAGGACATCCAACTGATTGCCGAAGGTTGCCGACTGGAAGCTCAATAAGGCGGGATCAAAAAGCAAGTTAATGTCCCATGAGCCAAGCGCGGCGGTTGTGCCGTCATTCACGCCGGATATGGCGAGATCGAATTGCACGTGCGAGCCAACAGGAACGTTTTGTGTGGCCGGATTAATCGTGATTGCTGTAGAGGCGTGGAGTTGCGGTGCTATGGCGAGCAAGGTAAGCCATAGGCAAAAGGCGGATAGTTTCATAAGCGGATATTGTCAGTTATTAAGAAAGTTGATTGTTATTTCACACACCGCGCCTTGGTGCATAAGTTTACGAGCAAACGTGCATCAACAGCGTCGATTTTGCCGTCGTGGTTCAAATCGCGTGGATCATTCTTGCCAAGGGCGGCCGTATTGAGAATTTTCCTGATGATATCGAGATCATCTTGATTGACCTTTTTGTTACCATCTAAATCGCCGTTGGCATTTTCATCGACGGTAACCGGGATATCGACAGTTTTGTCTCTAAAGGTTACGTGAATGTTTGTTGCGCCAGGGCCGGTAGACATGACACGCCCTTCCTTGTCTACCTTGGCGACATCGGCGTTATCGGATACATATGCCTGTGCCCGTCCCACAAGTTCGGAAGACCCATCAACAAATTTAGCTTTCAAGAAAATTGTTGTGTTGCCGCCACTGATTATTGAATAGTCAAGACTTTGTGGGTCAGCTTTAATTGAACTGAGAGCTATTCCATTATCAATATTAATTTTTATTACATTTGAACCAATAAGATTACCATTACCAGATATCTTTCCAAGGATTTTGAGTGGAACTGAACTAATTGGAGCCCGTTGCTTAATTGTTATAGGAATATGATAGATTGTCGGCCCACCAGAGCCAACTCCATCACTTATATCGCGGTTTCCCAATATAGCTACAAGGTCTAATCCTAATCCATCAGGCGCGCGGACTGTCACAGTAATTGTCTCTCCACGTTTAACGATTGTCCCGTCTGTTGGGCTTTCAATTGTCAATAGTGGAGGAATTGCTTCAGAAAATGCTGCCGGTATTCCGCCTGCGATCCAGAATACAGCGCATAAGATAGGGAATTGCCAAGTCAATTTTATTTTTAATTTAGACATATGGGTTACCTGGCTTTCCAAGGCATCTACAAGACGGTGAGAAACTAATGAGTATCATGTCATTTACCAGCCAGGCAACGTTTTTCCGTAACAGAAGGAAGGCAGACATAACGATTATCTGCACTCGGTGAAACAACAGATGAATTGAGTTGCTCAACTACCGCTTGAGGAATACCGGTTTCATCCGCAAGCTCTCCTGGGCCTCCAAATCCAAGAGCTACAGCCCCGTCAGAGTGAACTGTATTTATGAAAACCGTTACATCAGACAAAAGCCCATTTGCTTGACTCTCTAGTGGAACAATTGCATCGGATTCATTTCCAACGACACTTGTCCAATTTGAAGTGGTAAGATTCTGAGCGACAGGAGAATTTGGGCAGAATGCTCTTAGTAGGGCTGGTTTACAGAAAAATGGGGCTATACAAATAATTAGAGGTCCTTCATCAAGCGCAGCCAATTGATTTTCTGACATCAAGCCAGCTAACATTACGGTTGGTATCTGATAATAACTGCTTTTCAGCATCTTTAGAGCATCGCTCAATGGATTGCCATGAATGTCGCCAGCCAAATCTGCAACTGCTCCTGTTATTATCTCTTTTTTTTCTGACAGTTGAGCGAGTTTAAAAGAGTAAAGAGAGTCGCTCCAGGTTAAAACTTTCTGTGAGCACTCATTTTGTTGCTGCGTTGCTGGATCAAGGAGGATTTGACCCAAAGGGCTGCCTAAGTGTGGCGTACCGATGGTGATGAGCTTATGAATAGGGCCTTTACTATATGTCGTATCGGTCGCAAAATCATTTAGCGTTGTCATGGTGCGGATTACGACACCACCCATACTATGGCCAACAAAGTCAGCTTGTATAGCAGCGACGGATAATCCGACTGTATTTTTTCCACGTTTAAAATCAGCCAACCAATCACTTAAATCTTTGAAAAGATTAGTTGCGTTAAATCTAAAACCAAGCGAATTTGCTTTAACCTCAGTCTTCAACTTATCGCTTGAATAGACATTTGGTAATGCCGAATCGATTGCTACAGCTTGCGAGTAGTTTGCTAGCTTAATACTGAAGAGAGGGTTATTTGTTAGTGCACCAAAATCTTTCCATGCATGATCAGGGTCATCCCATAACCCATGCACTAATACCACCAATTGTCGAACGAGTTGAACGGTCAGTGTTAGCGGTATATTAGTGGCCAATGATTTAACATTGATATCAATCGAACGCATGGGCTCTTTTTTGTCATTATCTGTATTAACTTCGTTATCGTTGCGGACAAAATCCACCGGAGCGCGGTAAGCGGCGAAGGCCATCGGTCCTTGTGCCGTCGGCTTGGCGGTAACGACGCAGACAGTGCCTGTACATTTGCCGGTATCTAACTGGTTACTGAAAACATCCTTGGGCGGACTGTTCGGATCAAACAGGCGGCCATAATCAGCCATGCATGCCGCAACATCAGGGCTTCCACATTGGTTATCCGGTAAACTTAGCGTGATTTGTTCTCCAACTGTCGATGCCGGTACGCGAATGATGACTTGTGCCACACCATCCGTTGCCAATCCTTGTACAACGCGCCCTTTGCTTAAATCGTCGGAACCGTCGGTGATAGTAACAGGCGGCGGCGTTGCCGTAGCTGTGGATGTTGTGCTGACAGCACTAGACCCGCTGCGTAAGAGATCAGGCACCGGATCAATTAAAATCGGCCCTGCCGTTATGCGGAAGTTGTATTGTGTTGCCTGCGAATAGGCGGGCAAGGGAGGGAGGTCAGGTCCTCCGACAGAGTCGGGCGAGACTGCGGTTGTTATCGCATGAATTTCAAATAGCCATTGCCCTTCCGAAAGTCTTTTCTGTTGTGAGATTTTGCCATTCAGCGGCGATGGATTGGTTGTATCGAATAGGTCGTATGACGTGGCGTCTGGTGGACCGATGACTTTGATATAAAATGCGGGTGAGAAACCTTCGGTATCAGAATGCCAATCTATGTCGAATTGAATGGGCGTGCCTTCCTTGTCGGTCACATTGATGGAATAGGTGACTAGAGATTGGGATACCGCCACAAAGGACGCCCCCTCGATCCCTGAAGCGGCTATTTCTCCGTGACCAGAAGTGAAATTAGGTGAGAATTGGTCAACTACCGTGTTGGATGTTCCTGAAAAAGATGGATCACAGCCGACACTGGTCTTCACCGTTTGTGGAACTTTCGGTATGTCCGTCGGCGGAGCCGACGAGTCAAAGGTAACGTACTGAGTACCATTAACCAGGTCGGATGCGTTGCAGCCAAGCGAATAGACGCTGCTGGCGGCCTGGACGATCACGGAAGGTTCCGCCCAAAGCGATGAAGAAAAGCAAAGTGTGATTAAGATCAATGTGCGTGACGTGATACTTTTCATATGATTAAATTCAAAGTCGGCTACCACAAGATTTTTTGGGCAAAATAACACACTTTAGAGTCTGCTGCATTACAGAGAATACTTAGTTGGCTTTTCTTCCCCGGTTTTTTCTGCATTTGCAAAAGTCAGGCATAAAACCCACCCATAACGAGAATCGACCGAACCCCCTGCTCGGGTTGTTTAACTATTGATAACGGTTTTTATCAATAGTAAGTCGACCGGAAGATTGTCCTCTAATTAAACAGTTTGTTTCGATGATCTGATTGTTAGGCCTTGCGCTCATCATGTCCAAATCCTGATAAGACCAGCCCGAGAGCAACAACGAGAAGCGCTGTTCCTGTTAACGCCTCTACGTTTGTCGCGAGTTTTGCGTACCACGTGTAAGGTGAAATATTTCCATAGCCAGTGGTTGTTATCGTAATCACGCTTAGATGTAGACAGTCAGATAGCACAGATGGAATTGCCATCGGTCGAAATTGTACCGCATCTTCGACAGCTAGCCGAGCAGCCCATCTTGCGCGATAAATCTCCGGCTCCTGCAAGTCCCTGTATATTCCTAGCGGAATGTAGTCGTCCACCGTACCCCAAAGGCGTTCTTCAATGCCGATAAACGATCTCGATGCTGTCGGATATGGATTAAGTCGATTGATTCGACCGCTAGCTAGGTCTTCTCCTCCGAAATGGTAGTAAAAGTAATGATCTATTGCGTAGTCGTAGTCCCCAATAAATGCCATTGAAAAGTACACACCTGAAAATACGACAATCATACTTAAATATGACAGAAGAATTATCTGAAGTTGATTGCCACAGTGACCTGTTTGTTGGAACGATCTATAAATTGATAAAAGAAGAGTCGCGAACGGAATAATATAGGAGAGAAATAGTGTGGCAAAAAGAATAATGATGACCGGCATTGACGGAGTCGGCATATTACTGGCATACGTCCCCCAGAGCCATACTGAGCCAAACGACAAGGCGAGAGACGCACTAGTACCCGCAAGTATTTGAAGCGTTGGCGACCGAAAATAATTGAACTGAGGCATAAATAGTCTCTGAACTTGGTCTTTATATCAGGCACTCTAAAAACTCATAATAGCATGATTAAGTGTTTTTAAAAATTGCGTGCTGAATGCCTGATGTGTGTGAGATTGTTCCAAGTGCAGAAGATATTTCAAATGTTCGCTAACCTCTCAACTTGATCCCCTGCCCTTAACGCTTTACGAGGATGTTCAAGTTCAAGCCGTTGGGTATTTTTGCCACTGGCTTTTTCTTCATAGGTAACAATGCAACCCACCTTTTTTAAAACACCATATTGAAGGTCTAGATTTTGATCATCAATTGATACTCTGGCGTAACCAATATTTTGATTCATGAACACTTTACAGACTTTGATTTTATGACGGGTTTATTAACATTTTTCGCCAATTTTGAATATCAATAATGGTGTCATTTTCAGAAGACGACTGCACGAATATCAGAAGCCAACTGCACTACTTGAGATACCTTTAATATGGGAGGATTGACTAGAAATTTTTTAGGGGAGATTGCGAACGACCCTGAGCTGACGACCAAGCTGATACCCTCGTTTTCCTTAAAGCGGCCATTCAGTAACATGGTCCGTCAGACACATTGCTCTTTTGTAGACCAAGTAAAATTTTCCATTTGCTAAGCCGCTAAA
>Ga0208264_1000302_pt1 | contig 17681 bp, 18 predicted proteins | sample LakWasMet31_HOW6_2_FD_183873 | JGI IMG/M metagenome (GOLD analysis project Ga0208264, IMG submission 183873) | Freshwater sediment methanotrophic microbial communities from Lake Washington under simulated oxygen tension - Sediment Metagenome... | ecosystem: Environmental > Aquatic > Freshwater >...
CGCAGGCAATCAACAGATTGAAATCCACCATTTGGATGTTGGAGACTTCGATCAAATAGAGGCGTTGGGTAGAACTTTGGCTGATCAATCCATACAGTTATTGATCAACAATGCAGGCATATACCCAGAGAGCTCATTTCGTCATGTTGATTATGCGCAGTGGATGCAAGCGTTCAAGATCAATACGATGTCGACCTTGAAATTAGCAGAAGTGTTTGTCCCACATTTAGTGAAAGCCGGTAATGCAAAGCTAGTGGCTATGACCAGCAAAATGGGCAGCATTGACGACAATACGAGTGGCGGTGAGTATCTTTATCGCTCATCTAAAACTGCGCTCAATATGGTCATGAAAAGTCTTTCGCACGATTTAAATAAATATGGTATTTCGGTGGCATCGCTGCATCCGGGCTGGGTAAGAACTGATATGGGCGGCCCGAATGGCTTGATCGATACGGAGATCAGCGTAAGTGGGTTGCGCAAAGTGATTGCAAATTTATCGTTGAATCGTTCCGGAAAGTTTTTTGCTTATGATGGCAAAGAAATTGCCTGGTAGCGTAGACGCAATCGCTATTCTAAAAGCGTCTTTTTAAATGGCGCACGCTCTTCTAACTCGCTGGTATATGCGCTCATATGGCTAGATTCTTTTTGCAGAAATCTGCTAATCGCAGCTTTAAAATCAGGGTGTGCAATTTGATGGTATGAGCATGTTGGCCTAGGTTCAAACCCTCTAGCTAGTTTATGTTCACCTTGCGCGCCACCTTCAAAATAGGTGATGCCTTGGGCAATACAAAAGGCCTGTGCTTGGTAATAGCAAAGCTCAAAGTGCAAATTGGACACGTAATGTAATGCGCCCCAATACCTGCCGTATAAGGTGTTGGCATTATAGATATTAAGTGTCGCTGCAATTGGTTTCCCATACAGTTCGGCAACAATCATTAATATGTTGGATGGCATCGACTTGCCAATTAAGCTAAAAAATTCGCGCGTTAAATAAGGGCTTGAGTGATGCGCGCGGTAGGTATTGCAATAGCAGTCGTAAAAAAAATCCCAATCGGATTCGCTAATGTCTGTCCCCATTAGCCATTTGCATTGCACGCCGGCTTCCACTACTTTCTTGCGTTCCTGACGAATCTTCTTACGCTTGTCGTGGCTTAGTGTTGCTAAGAATGCTTCCCAGTTTGGATACGCTTTATTCTGCCAGCGAAATTGCACACCATCTCGCTTTAACCAGCCAGCCTCCTGAAAAAATGGACTGCATGTTTCGGATGGAAATAAGGCATGCGCACTCGATAGCTGATGTTGATCCAGGAGATTCGTCAGTGCGGCAACCAATAGTTGAGACACGACAGGATCATGGCTTAATAGCTTGCTGCAAGTCACCGGCGTGAATGGTACGGCGCACACCAGTTTGGGATAGTAGGGGATTTGATGTTGTACATAGGCCTCTGCCCATGACCAATCAAACACATATTCACCATAAGAATGTGTTTTTAAGTAGGCGGGGATAGCGCCAATTAGTTGCGCTTGTTGATCGAGCAGTGTGATGGCGCAAGTTGACCACCCAGTGCCTTCGCCTACGGATTTAGATTGTTCCAATGCCAATAAGAACGCATGTTGTAAAAATGGTGTGCCGTCTGTCAGCGCATTCCAAGCAAGCGCATCAATGTCTTGCATACTGGCGATTGTTTTAGCGGTGTATGAACTTGGTAACTGCATGAAGTGTACTTTAAACCAGAAAGCTTGAAACTAGAAAGTGAGTTTAAAGACAGGGAGCAGCGTTTTGGCGAATAGTTCGGGCTAGACTCTGATATTAAAGGGAATTAGCTAGGGCGTTTGCGACCATTGGCTGCTTGTTTGTTGACTTTGGACTTACTTAGATTTTTGATTTCCGCTTCTTTTTCTTGGATGCGTTGCGCTTCCATGCGGGCTTCGGCAGCTTTTTGACGCTCTATGGATTTGGCTTGTGCTAGCTCTAACTCTTCTAGCGTAATCACGCCATCTTCATCCACATCTACATAGCTAAAATGTCGTGCGATTTGTGGAAGACATTGTGTGGTTTCTTCGCGGTCTAGCGAATCGTCATTATCGCGGTTACAGTCATTAAAGCGCTGCGTAATGCTGTCTTTCATGGCTTTACGTTTAAGCTCTATCTGATTATGTTCTGGATCAGTATGTTTGGCGTAATCGGATAACGCTTTGCGTAAGCGCGCCCTGTCTTCCGGGCTAAAATTATGCTCCAATGTTTGCTCTAGTCCTGCATCGTCATTATCGGTCGATACTTGCTTATCATCGGTCGGAGAAAAAAACATTTTATTCTCTGCAATCACAGGCGACGTAAGCATCAGCCCGGCGGTAACGAGCAAATATTTAATACTGATGATGGGAGAGAAATTCAAAGCCATGGATTTTTTTGTGTAGTCTTTACCTTGTTTTTGGTCAGAAACAGCTAAATACCTAAGTTTTAAGAGCGTTATCTTGAATTATGATTGTAAATATTTTGTTTCACATCATCGCTTAATTGTAACTAATTGTAAAATTTCAACTTATACTGCTTGTATATTTAGATAACCTTAGAGGTATTAAGTTTTGCAGGTTCTAGATTTATTCACTTTTAAACCATATACTTGGCGATTGGCAGTCATTAACATGACGCAATACTCTCCAAAAGGGCATGAATGATCGTGGAAAATACAAAAAAAATATTAATGGTCGATGATGATTTGCGCATGCGTGAGTTGCTGCAGCGTTATCTTACCGAGCAGGGGTTCAGTATCAAAGCAGTTTCTGACGCAAAAGAAATGGATGTTGCGTTGGCTGCGGAGTCGTTTGATTTGTTAGTGCTGGATTTGATGTTGCCAGGCGAGGATGGCTTGGCAATTTGCCGCCGTCTACGCGGATCTAATTTGACGACCCCCATCATTATGTTAACTGCGCGCGGTGACGAAGTGGATAGGATTGTCGGACTGGAAATGGGGGCGGACGATTACTTGCCTAAACCATTCAATCCGCGTGAACTGTTAGCACGGATTAACGCAGTATTACGACGTCACGAGCATTCGCCCAATGCAGACAATAGTGGCAAAGTCGAGGCATTTAGCTTTGGTGAATTTGTATTTGATGCGAACACCCGTAGTTTAAGCAGGAATGGCATGCCGATTACCATTACCAGTGGTGAGTTTACTTTGCTTAAAGTGTTTACCGAGCATCCACGTCAACCACTTTCCCGTGACCGTTTAATGCAACTTGCCCGCGGACGTGAGCTGGATGTATTTGACCGCAGTATTGATGTGCAAGTCTCGCGCTTAAGACGCATTATAGAGGCAGATCCTGCGCACCCACGCTATTTGCAAACCATGTGGGGTTTTGGTTATGTGTTCATTCCTGATGGTGAGGCCGCGTAATCATCACGTTTAGCAGATTGCTTTGAGATTACTCCCACGCACACTCCTATCTAGATTGCTATTGCTGATTGCCTTGCTGCTGGCGATTAGTATCTATGCCTCTTTAAAGATTTTTGATTATTTCGATCGAGAACCCCGCGCCACCACGGCCGCCTTACAAGCGGTCACTATCGTCAATTACACGCGCGCGTCACTCATCGCCTCGCATGAAAATAGACGTCTTGCATTGTTGTCAGAACTGTCTGGGCGAGAAGGTGTACGCGTCTACGCGGCTGACTTTTTAGAAGACATTGAACCGCTACCGCAAGACCCATTTATTAATCTGATTGCACAAAAAATCCGTGAGCGTTTGGGCGATGAAACCATCATCACAGTCAACCATTACGACATTCCCGGTTTATGGATAAGCTTCAATGTGGGGCAAGATGATTTCTGGGTGGTCATTCCTAAGATTCAGGTGGACCGTCCGTTCCCATGGCATTGGCTAGGTTGGGCGGCGGTGGTGGGCCTGCTGTCACTCCTAGGTGCGTATATTATTGCTTCCAGAATCAATCGCCCACTTAATTTATTGGTGCATGCTGCGGAGCGTTTGCGTAATGGTGAGCCAGCGCCTAAATTACCAGAAGACAGTGTGGAAGAGTTGCGCGAGGTGAGCCGTACCTTTAATGAGATGGCGGAATCGCTGGTGCGTTTAGATGCTGAGCGTACGTTGTTGTTGGCTGGTGTATCGCATGATATTCGCACACCACTCGCACGGTTAAGATTGGCAGTAGAGATGTTATCTGGCGGTACCGGCGATAGCATGAAGCAAGGCATGATTGAAGACATCAGCGATATGGACAACATCATCCATCAGTTCTTGGATTTTGTGCGCGGTGTGGAAGGTGAGCCGACCAAAATGGTCGATATTAATGAATTGCTGCGTTCGCTGGCAGAGCGGCAAGCCCGTGCTGGTCGTAACTTGAAACTCAATCTTACCGCTACTTACTATATCCCGCTAAGGCCGCTGGCCATGCAACGTTTACTAGATAATTTGGTGGGTAACGCCTATGCCTATGCCAAAGGTGAGGTGGCGGTTAGCAGTAAAATTACTGCGGACAAAATCATTATCAGTGTCTTGGATAATGGCCCGGGGATTCCGCCTGAACATGCGCAGCGACTGCTCAGGCCATTTGAGCGGATGGACAGCGCACGCAATAAAAACGAAGGAGGCAGTGGCTTGGGTTTGGCCATCTGTAACCGTATTGCCAAGTTGCATCGCGGAAGTCTGGAGCTGATCAATCGCCCACAAGGCGGGTTAGAAGCAAGACTGTCTCTGCCGATTATGCACTAATGCTTGCCCGCTGGTTTGCCCTCTACTCGGTTGCGGCCATTACGCTTAGCGTTGTACAGTAATCTGTCAGCATGAATCATCATGTCATTTAAATTTTTGCGCAGTATATTGGTGGCGCCAATGCTGCAAGTGTACTGAATGACATGTTGTTTAACGCACACTGATTGCCCCGCAAGCTTTGCCCTAAACGCATCAATATGTTCAAAGCTGGTCAAATAGATAGGCGATTGGCTGAGCACAGCGAACTCTTCACCACCCAGCCTAGCCACAATATCTCCATGAAAGTGTGCTTTTAGCTGCTGCGCAAAATGTTTGATTACTTCATCGCCTGCATCGTGGCCATAGACATCGTTCACTTTTTTGAAAAAATCGATATCCATCATCATGACGGTGAGTGGGCTATTGTCGTGCAGTGTTTTGAATATTTTGTCGCCATGCTCAAAGAAATAGCGACGATTAAACACATTGCTTAAATAGTCGATATTGGACAAATGCTTTGCAAATTCAACAGCATCTAACATGTCTAGATTTTGATTTATGCGACACAGCAAAATTTCATAATTGAAGGGTTTGGAAATAAAGTCGTTAGCACCTGCTTTCAGAAATTTAACGGCCAAGCGTGGGTCAGAAGAAGTGGAAATGCCGATAATGAGCAATTGGTCTTTAGGGTAAATAACACGTGCTTTTTGTACAAATGTGATGCCATCAATTATCGACATTTGGTGATCAACCAGCACCAATTTTACGTCTCCATGTTGGTGCAAGATATCTAAAGCTTCGATCCCATTCGTGGCTTGTAACACGTTGAATTTTTGCAACATAAGCTCACGTGCAATTACAAATTGCGACACTTTAGAGTCGTCTACAATCAGCACTTTAATGGAGGTGTTTTTATGCACTCTGACGATAAGTTCGCATATATAAGTGATGTCGTCAGATTGCCCTTTGACCACATAGTCAATGACATGGCGCTTGATGAGCTGGTCACGCATTTCATCTTCATAGTGCGAGACGATGGCAATGATTGGGATATTAAATTCACCCAGTAGATCGACCTTCTCGAAGGCATCTGAATCTAAATGAATAGCGCTGGTGATGCCCAAGAAGAACGTGTTGGGCTGCTCGGTAAGTAATAACCTTGCCGCTGCAGCCGAATGCACTGTAGCGACTTGCACTCGTAGCTGGCTTTCGATTTCTAGCTTGAGGGTATGTGCGTATTGCTCGTCTTGCTCTAGCACTAAAATTTGAAATTGCACGGCGGTGACAGGGTCGCGTAATGTCTTGCGGATATGTCTATTTGGCATACACGGACATGGGTTTAAATAGATAGCTGGCTATATTGGCTATGGTTGAAACCAATTCAATTTCTCTCGAAGTAACACCACTTCGCCAATAATGGTCAAGCATGGCGGCTTCATCTCGGCAATGGTTACTTTTTCGGCCAAATCAGCCAGTGTGGCAGTGACCACACGTTGGCGCTGCGTGGTGCCTTGCTGGATGACTGCCGCTGGCATAGTAGGTGATACGCCACGTTGAATCAGTTGCTGACAGATTTCTGCTAACCCAACCAAGCCCATATAGATGACTACAGTTTGGCGGGGGCGCGTCATGGCATCCCAATCCAGATCAATAGTGCCATCTTTGAGATGCCCGGTGATAAATAGGCACGCTTGTGCATAATCGCGATGCGTGAGCGGTATACCTGCATAGCTGGAGACACCATTGGCTGCGGTAATACCAGGCACTACTTGGAATGGCACACCATATTGCATCAGGGTTTCAATTTCTTCACCACCGCGCCCAAAAATAAACGGGTCGCCGCCTTTCAAACGCAATACACGTTTGCCTTCAAGTGCAAGTTTTGCAAGTAGTTCATTGATTTTCTCCTGCGGCATGGTGTGTTGGTCGCGCGCTTTACCTACATAAATCAGCTCTGCATCGCGGCGTACCAGTTCCATTACTTCTGGGCTGACCAGTTTGTCATAGACGCATACGTCGCATTGCTGCATCAGACGGAGCGCTCTAAATGTGAGTAAGTCTGGGTCACCAGGGCCACCGCCCACCAAAAATACCTCACCTTTGGGGGATTGGCTGGGGTTGTCGCTGAGTATGTCGCGCAATACTTCGCGGGCGGCTTCTTCTTGACCGGATAACACGCGTTCCACCATAGGGCCTTGTAATACATCTTCCCAAAAGCGGCGGCGCAATTGCGTTGTTGCAAATTTTGCTTTGACTTGGTCGCGGAACTCTCCCGCAATGGCTGCGATACGGCCATAACTGGCAGGTAGCATAGTCTCGATTTTGGTACGGATGTAGCGCGCCAATACTGGTGCATTTCCTTCAGACGATACGGCAATGACGACAGGGCTGCGGTCAATGACAGATCCCATGGTGAATGTACACAAGGCCGGAGCATCTACGACATTGACTGGAATATTCAATGCTTTTGCGGCGATGGATACCGCTTCATTTACTGCTTCATCATCGGTAGCGGCAATGACCAAGCAAGCGCCAGTCAGTTGCGCCGGTGTAAATGCAGTCGCAACGTGGTGAATTTTTTGCGCATCGGCCATGGCTTGCAGTTCATGACATAAACTGGGGGATACCAAGGTGACGTCTGCGCTGGCTTTGAGCAGCATGGTGACTTTGCGTGTAGCGACATCGCCACCGCCAATGACGATACACGGACGCTGTTGAATATTCAGGAAAATCGGTAGTGCTTGCATGTGTTCAGTTCATTGTTTGGAATACGCCCATTTTACCTTGCTAGGTGCAAATAAGCTAAAATACTGTTTTAACGTCAAATGTTGTCACAGTGAGCAAAAAAGTCTTTATTAAAACCTTTGGTTGTCAGATGAATGAATACGATTCATCGCGCATGGCCGATATGCTGGCGGCCAGTGAAGGCATGGTGGAAACGCAAACGGTAGAAGATGCGGATGTGATTTTGCTTAACACTTGCTCGGTGCGTGAAAAAGCAGAAGATAAAGTGTTTAGCCATTTAGGCCGCTTTATTCCACTCAAAGAAAAAAATCCTAATTTAATTATCGGTGTCGGTGGCTGTGTCGCGTCGCAAGAGGGTGACAACATCATCAAGCGCGCGCCTTATGTGGATGTGGTGTTTGGCCCGCAAACCTTGCATCGCTTGCCAGAGATGATCAAACAAAGTCAAGCGTTGGGGCAGTCTCAAGTCGATATCACTTTTCCGGAAATTGAAAAATTTGATCATCTACCGCCACCGCGCATAGAAGGTGCGACTGCCTTTTTAAGCATTATGGAAGGCTGCAGTAAATACTGTAGTTTCTGCGTAGTGCCTTATACGCGTGGCGAAGAAGTCTCTCGGCCATTTGCCGATATTTTGACTGAGGCAGTACAGTTGGCAGAACAAGGGGTGAAAGAAATTACTTTGCTGGGTCAAAACGTCAATGCCTATCGTGCTGAGTACGATGGCGTAGAAGCAGACTTGGCGATGCTGATTGAGACACTGGCTGAAATCCCCGAGATTGGACGCATTCGATTTACCACCAGTCACCCCAATGAAATGAATGAGCGCTTGATCGCTTGTTTTGCGAGTGTGCCAAAGTTGGCGGTGCAATTGCATTTGCCAGTGCAGGCGGGTAGCGATCGCATCTTGATGGCAATGAAGCGCAACTACACCGGATTGCAATATAAAAGTACGATCCGTAAGCTAAAAGCAGCAAGCCCAAATCTTACGTTTACTTCGGATTTTATTGTGGGATTTCCCGGTGAGTCGGAAACAGACTTTCTGGCAACAGCGAGACTGATGCAAGATGTTGGGTTTGACTACAGCTTTAGTTTTTTATATAGCCCAAGGCCAGGTACCCCAGCCTCGTTTATCAAAGACGATACGCCGCACGCCACTAAATTGGAACGCTTAGCCAAACTGCAAAGTATCAATGAAGCACAAGGCGATGCGATCAGCCGTGGTATGCTGGGTACGATCCAGCGCGTGTTGATTGATGGCGTATCTTGGAAAGACAGTACATTATTGGCGGGTAAAACCGATAACAATCGCGTGGTGGATATTCAGGGAGCGCCTGCGTTGATTCATCAATTTGTGCAAGTGAAAATCACGGATGTGACCAACCCAAAACGCTTACAAGGCGAGATAGTCATTAGTTGAGATAGTAAACCATGGAAATTCAATTACGCCCTGAAGACAATGTCCGCTTAGCCAATTTGTGCGGTGCGTTAGACGAGAATATTAAACAAATTGAAACGGCGCTTGAGGTCAACATCAATCGTCGTGGTAGCACGTTTAACATATCTGGCAAGCAAGACAATGTGCGTATTGCGGCACAAATGTTAGAAAACTTTTATGTGCGTGCCAAAAAACCTATCGAGCTGGAAGAGATTCAGCTGGGCTTGGTCGAGGTAGATAAACTAAAGCCAGAAGATGTGACCACCAGCCAAGCCATGCCAGTGCTAATGACGCGGCGTGGCGACCTGCATGGGCGTACCCCAAGGCAGGTATCTTATTTGCAGCAGATTCAAGATTTTGATATTACGTTTGGGATTGGCCCGGCCGGTACAGGTAAAACGTATTTGGCGGTAGCCAGTGCGGTGGATGCGATGACGCGCGACCGCGTAAAGCGTATTGTGTTGGTGCGCCCAGCGGTAGAGGCTGGTGAGCGTTTAGGCTTCTTGCCTGGCGATTTAAATCAAAAAGTGGATCCTTACTTACGCCCGTTATATGACGCATTGTATGATTTGGCTGGCTATGACACAGTGAATAAAATGTTTGAGCGTGGCGCCATTGAAGTCGCACCATTGGCCTACATGCGCGGTCGCACGCTCAACCAAAGTTTTATTATTTTGGATGAAGCACAAAATACCACGCCTGAACAAATGAAGATGTTTTTAACGCGCATTGGGTTTGGCACCAAAGCTGTGATTACCGGTGACGTGACGCAGATTGATTTACAGCGTCATCAGAAAAGTGGTTTGGTAGAAGCGCAAAAAATCCTGAAGGATGTCAAAGGCATTGCGATGACACATTTCTTGTCGCAAGATGTGGTGCGTCATCCATTGGTACAAAAAATTATCAATGCATATGAAAACTACGAGCAGAAAAATGCAGCGGAGTAGCCGTTTACAACGCTTGCATAAACGTCTTAATTAAACCGGTTAAATAGCGTTAATTATCGATATGCCCGTATGGTCAACGTTTTAAGATGATGGTATTTCGCTAGCATCTTAATAAAGAGAAAAATATGGCACTCGTATCATTGCGACAATTGTTAGATCACGCAGCCGAACACCAGTACGGCTTGGCTGCGTTTAATGTGAACAACATGGAGCAAGTGCACGCCATTATGCAGGCGGCTGACTCAGTGAATAGCCCTGTTATCTTGCAAGCGTCTGCTGGTGCCAGAAAATATGCGGGTGAAGCGTTTTTACGTCACCTTGTATTAGCAGCGATTGAATCTTACCCGCATATTCCCATTGTGATGCACCAAGACCATGGCCATACCCCTGCGGTATGTATTCAAGCCATGCGCTCCGGATTTTCCAGCGTGATGATGGATGGCTCGCTCATGGAGGATGCTAAAACGCCTTCTAGCTATGAATATAATGTCAGCGTGACCAAACAAATTGTAGAAGTGGCACATGCCATTGGCGTGTCGGTTGAAGGTGAATTGGGCGTGCTTGGCTCATTAGAAACAGGTAAAGCCGGAGAAGAAGACGGTTCTGGTGCTGAGGGTATTTTAAGTCATGAACAGTTATTGACCGATCCGGAAGAAGCCGCTGACTTTGTGAAGAAAACGGGCGTGGATGCCTTGGCGATTGCCATCGGGACTTCGCATGGTGCGTATAAATTTACAAGCCCGCCTACTGGGCAAACCTTGGCCATTCATCGCATCAAAGAAATCCATGCGCGCATCCCCAATACGCATTTGGTGATGCATGGCTCTTCTTCAGTCCCGCAAGAATGGCTCAAAACCATCAATGCGCATGGCGGCAATATGGGTGAAACCTATGGTGTGCCGGTGGAAGAGATTGTAGAGGGCATCAAGTATGGTGTGCGTAAGGTCAATATTGATACCGATTTACGCATGGCGACTACTGGTGCGTTGCGCCGCTTTTTTGATGAGAATAAGCAGGAATTTGATCCCAGAAAATTCTTAACAGTGAGTACGGTGGCCATGCGTGATATTTGCAAGGCGCGTTATGAGGCATTTGGTTCTGCAGGGCAGGCATCACGTATTCAGCCGATATCGTGTGATGCCATGGCGGAGCGTTATAAGTCCGGGCAACTAAGCGCGATAGTGAAGTGACTGGCTGATACTCAAGCTCCCACTTGCTGGAGCACGCTTATTCTCTCCGTAGTTGTATATCTATAATGTTAAAGGCAGTTATCGGCCCAAGGCTGACATTCGACTCACTAAATTATTTTCTACATCAACTACTTCAATTACAATTAATTATCAGTTTCTATATTTGTTTTTAGGCAAGCACAATGAGTGATATTAATTCATCTGTTTCTCACAATGCAGCAGAATTTTCAAGGCATAACGATGATGTTTTTGGTCGTATTGCAACACGCTACGATAAACTATGCGATGTATTTAGTTGTGGAATCCACAGGTTATGGAAACAAAGAGTTGCGAAGCAAATCGCAAAAGAGAAATGGGATACTCTTCTTGACGGCGCTACTGGCACAGGAGACATCATACTTCGAGTTCTAGACACTATATCAATCAAACAGCGCACTATCATTGCGTCGGATGTAAGTCTAAAAATGCTTGCAATTGCTAAGCACCGGCTTGGTCGCTATCATGAAAATGTAAATCTTAAGCAACTAGATGCAGAGAGTATGTCCTCTATTGCCAGCAATAGTATTGATGCTTACTCAATTTCACTTGGCCTAAAAATCTGCAATCGGCGTTTAGCACTTCTAGAAGCAATGCGTGTTCTTAAACCTAACGGCAGAATAATAATTCTTGAAGCGTCCAACATTCGTTGGCCCCTACTTCACAAAGCATACCTTAAATACATGTCTATTTGCATGCCTGTACTAGGTTGGCTTGCCACAGGGGGTGATGCTTCAGCATATAAGTATCTTTTACAAGGTATTTTAGATTTTCCTACTGCAGAAGAATTAGCTCATGAGTTAGCTAATTATGGATTTGAAGATATAAAGTTTGAACGACTTTCACTTGGTATCGTTGCTATCCACACTGCACGCAAGCCAAACTCATGATTTCATTTTTAGATTTTCAATATATTTAACTCCCAGTATCTTAAGTATCAAAATTCGAAACGCCTTTCCTATGGGATAGAATATTTTTGCGCCTACTTTTGTACTAAAAATGTAATAGTTGATTCGATTAAAGAATCCTGAGGGAGTGCTTAACAAAGTAAGAATGTTAATTGCGTCTGGTCCGTAATAAATGATGTTCTTAAACTTCACAACCATACCTTGATCAATATCCAATCCGGCAGCCGTTATTTCATCCATGATTGGACTTGGTATTCTTGCATCGATCAAGTGTAATTTCCCGACAGCTTCCTTAATGCGTATGTATTTACAATAAGTTTTGCATACAGGGCACTCACCGTCATATACCAACCAAACATCATCTTCAGGTTCTTTCATTATTTGCATATCTATCTTCCTCTAGCAAAATTAAAGACATAGTGGTATCATAAACTATATTTAACTAATTAGCTAATTATATGAAAATTGAACTTGTATTCGAAGCATTGGCTTCTACCCCGAGGCGTAAGATCCTAGCCTATTTGTCAGAAGCTAGTTTAACGGCAGGTGAAATTGCAGAGAGGTTTGAGATGAGTAAGCCCTCTTTAACCAAGCATCTCAAAATTTTAGAAAATGCCGGGCTAGTTGTGAGCGAAAAGCGTGGTCAGTATGTTCACTATAGTTTGGCAGATAGAAACATGCTCGGCACGATACATAACTTTCTTGCTACTTTCTGCCCTGTAGGCGGCCCTCTTAAACAAGAAAGTGCGACTATCGCAAAAACTAAAAATTCTAAATAACCTAAGGTAGTTGAAATGGCAACAATCAATAATAAGATTTACGATGAAGTATCTGACACATGGTGGGAGCAAGATGGATTTATGGCTGTGTTAAGAACATCAATCAATCCACCAAGGTTTGATTACTTTCGTAAGATACTTGTCGATCGTTTAAAACTGAATCCACAGGGGTTAGAGGTTTTAGATGTGGGTTGTGGCGGTGGGCTTTTGGCAGAACAGTTTGCTTCACTGGGTTGCAAGGTGACTGGTGTTGATCAGTCAGCACCAACACTTAATGCTGCAAAGGCGCATGCTATTAAATCAGGATTGAATATTCAATACATTGAATCAGTTGGTGAAACACTACCATTTGAAGCAGCACAATTCGATATTGTCTGCTGCTGTGATGTGCTGGAACATGTAGATGATATTGATACCATCATTGCTGAGATCTCCCGTGTGCTTAAACCTGGTGGTGTATTTTTCTTTGATACCATCAACCGGACGGTTAAAAGCAATCTAGTGGCTATCAAGATGGCGCAAGATTGGAGATTAACGCGCTTCTTACCTAAAAATGTTCACGTCTGGGATAAATTCATCAAACCTAATGAACTATTTGACAGTTTAGTTAAAAATGGTTTACCTCAAGCGGAGTTTGCCGGATTATCTCCGGTCAATAATCCACTAAAATCAATATTAGCGATTGCTCAGCAAAAACTGGGGCTCATTAATTTTGCTGAACTTGGATCAAAACTCAAATTAAAGCAGAGTAAGGATACTTCTATTTCATACATGGGATTCGCAGTTAGATCACTGAAGGCTTAGCTACATATGTCACCAAAGTGGATATAAATATAGAACTGGCGAACGTCTACTTTGGGCCGTTATTGAGTAAAGCAGTCTAGCGCTTAGTTTTGCCGTGGTAAGCCACAATGCGTTCAACCTCATGTTTGCTACCCATGATGACCGGAACACGCTGATGCAATGCGCTTGGCACCAACTCTAAAATACGCATATGTCCGGTGGTAGATAAACCGCCTGCTTGCTCCATAATAAAACTCATGGGGTTGGCTTCATATAGCAGGCGCAGCTTACCGCCTTGTTTTTTGATTTTACTGTCCATCGGGTACATAAACACACCGCCACGCACTAAAATACGATGGATTTCCGCCACCATTGAAGCAACCCAGCGCATATTGAAATCTTTTTCGCGGTCGCCTTCCTCGCCCTGCAAACACTCATCAATATAACGTTGTATTGGCGCTTGCCAAAACCGGTAGTTGGACATATTGATCACAAACTCTTGCGTATCCGCAGGCACTTGCATGTTGGCATGGGTCAGGTAAAACTCACCCAACTCGTTGTCCAGTGTAAAGCCATGCACGCCGTTACCAATAGTGAGTACCAGCATGGTGGAGGTGCCATATAAGGCATAACCAGCACAGATTTGTTGCGTGCCGGGTTGCAGAAAATCTGCCAGTACAGGCATTGCGCCCGGGCTTTTTAGAATAGAAAAAATTGTGCCGACAGAGATGTTCACATTGACGTTGGAAGAGCCATCCAAAGGATCAAACAGCAATAAATACTGGCCGTTAGGGGAGATGTCTTCATCAAGTTGAATGATTTCTTCCATTTCCTCGGAGGCCATGCCGACAACATAGCCACTGGTTTGCGCGGATTCAATAAAAATTTCATTGGTAATCACATCCAGCGCTTTTTGTACTTCACCCTGTACGTTTTCAGAGCTTAGGTTGTGCATAGTGCCTTCTAGCGCGCCACTATCAATCGCAATCGCTATTTTTTTACATGCAGTGATGACATCGTTGAGTATGGCTGTGAGTGCGGTGCGGTGCTCACCGTTGATATGTGCTGAAAAATAGTCTGTTATTTTGATTTTTTCTGTCATGACAATTCCTTAATCATCTGCTAACCACTTGGTATCGAATGTGCATTATGCCTTTACAACAAAAGAACATGAAGTATTTGCATTGAATTGACTGAGTAAATGCTTGATTTGAGCGCACTGAAATAGTCTTTATAATGGAGGCAATTCAATTTTATGTGCGCCATCTTGTTATGACAGCTATTTCTCTTTCTGTGCAATATGCCACGCATATGCCCCATTTACCCACTAAGCAGCAACTTAAGCGTTGGGTGCGTGCTGCGGTGCGTGTGGAAACAGAAGTTGCCGTTCGCATTGTCGATGCAGAAGAAGGGCGTGCCTTAAATAGTGCTTATCGCGGCAAGGATTACGCTACAAATGTACTGACGTTTCCACTGACAGAAGAGCCCCATCTGATGGGCGATATTATTATTTGCGCGCCGGTAGTCGAATCAGAAGCGCATGCACAAAATAAATCCCTAGAAGCGCATTATGCACACTTAACGGTGCATGGCATATTGCACTTGCACGGATATGACCACGAAACTGAGCCGCAAGCGGAGCTCATGGAGGCGCTTGAGGTAACAATTTTACAAAAATTAGGGTATCCTAATCCCTATCTCTTTACACAGGATGCCTAACCCGCATTTAGCATGGCCAGTGAGTCGGAAAAACCCCAACATAAACCTAGCTTATTAGAACGTTTAAGCCACTTTTTACTACGCGAACCAGAAGACCGCGAGCAGTTAGTAGAGTTACTGCATAGCGCTTACGAAAATCACCTGATGGATAGCGACTCTCTCGCGATGATTGAGGGTGTGCTGCAAGTCAGCGAGATGCAAGTACGTGACATTATGATTCCGCGTTCGCAAATGGATGTGATTGATATTACCCATCCGCCAGAAACATTTATTCCGCATGTGATTGAAACTGCACACTCACGTTTTCCCGTAATTGAGGACAATAAAAACGATGTGATTGGCATACTCCTTGCTAAAGATTTACTAAGGTATTACGCGGGTGAAGATTTTGATGTGCGCGATATGTTGCGTCCGGCTGTATTCATTCCAGAATCTAAGCGCTTGAATGTGTTGTTGAAAGAGTTTCGTAGTAATCGTAATCATATTGCGATTGTGGTCGACGAGTACGGTGGTGTGGCAGGAATGGTCACCATTGAAGACGTGCTGGAACAAATTGTCGGCGATATTGAAGATGAATACGATTACGATGAAGACGAAGACAATATCATTCATCATGCGGATGGGCAGTACCGGGTAAAAGCGCTGACGGAAATTACGGATTTTAACGAAGCGGTAGGTACGCAATTTAGTGATGAAGAGTTCTCTACAATTGGTGGTTTGGTGGTGAATCGATTTGGGCATTTGCCTAAACGTGGAGATGCCATCAATATTGATAACATCAGAGTCACAGTGGTTAGAGCGGATAGTAGGCGCTTACATTCTATTTTGGTGGAAGTGTTGCCGGAAGAGCCGTATCCGATAGAAAACACATAGCATCATCAATTTAGCTTGCGCGCAATATACTGTTGAACTAATTTTAAATTCGCTTCTCATAATGTCATTGATAGGAGAGTGTCATGAAAATTTGGCAAACCGCAGGTGTATTAAGTATTGCATTGAGTGCATGGCATGTAAATGCGGGCGAAATTAAAACCGAGCCGCTGGCTGGTGAGTTGCCGACAGAAGAGAAGGCGTTTGTGAATGCCATTGGCAAATTAAACAAAGCCAAAATTGTAGAGTTGCTTGGTGAACCGGCAAAAGCGGAAGATGTGAAACTCAAAGATTCTGGCCGAGTGGTGGCGTCTATCTGGCATTATCATTACATCAACACAGCTGCCGATGGCGAATATTATCAAACGACCGAGCTGGATTTTATTGACGACCAAGTGAATGTAGTAGTGTTTCTAAATAATGATGGTAGCGAGCAAGTGCCCGCAGGGCAAAAATATGAAGTGCCGGAAGTTAAACCGGAAATGTAAGCTCTAGAATAAATAAGCTAATGTAAGCTTGGATGAGTAATGTTAAAAAAGGCGCCTTAAGCGCCTTTTTTATTCAACCTTTGCGTATCCAGGCTTATTTTTTAAGTGAGTCGCGAATCTCACGCAACAACACTACATCCTCTGGCGTTGGTGCTGGTGCGGCGGCAGGTTCTGCTTTTTTCAGTTTATTCATGATGCGTACCATTTGAAAAATGATAAACGCTAAGATGATAAAGTTAAGTGCGATCGTAATAAAGTTACCGTAAGCCAATACAGCGCCGGCTTTTTTGGCTTCGATTAAGGCCAGACCAGCTTCTTGACCATTCAATGGAATGTACATATTGCTAAAATCCAAGCCTCCAACCAATGTGCTTACTACGGGCATGATGATGTCGCCTACTAGCGAATCCACAATCTTACCAAAGGCTGCGCCGATAATCACACCCACGGCTAAGTCCATGACATTACCTTTTAATGCAAACTCCTTAAACTCTGACATCATGCTCACGATGTAAACCCTCCTCGTATCAATTATTAATTAGTAACCGTTAAACTACCCGTTTAATATAGTCCGCTCGCAATTCTTGTGTCAATCAACTTCGTGATTATTCATTTTTGCTGCCACTTTTGTACATGAAGTGTGCGCGCAGGCGTTACAATCCGAGGGTTTTAATTCGTTACTCAATCATCAATATGCTTAAAACAGCCTGTCTTAAACAAAATATCTGGGCGTTGCTTGCAGGCGCGCTGACTGTGTTTGGCTTTGCGCCTTACGGACTATTTGTTGCGCCGCTACTTGGTTTGGGTGTGCTGTTTTACTTATGGCAAACATCTGAGCAACCCAAGCAAGCTTTTAAGTTAGGGCTAAGCTTTGGCTTGGGTCTGTATGGATTTGGCATTTATTGGATTTATATCAGCCTGCATGAATTTGGTGGTATGCCATGGTGGTTCGCCGGATTTTGTACATTTTGCCTATGCGCATTTATGGCCTTGTTTCCTGCAATGGTCGGCTATGTAAGCAAGCGTATCGGCTATCTATGGATGAGTGCGCCTGTGTTATGGGGC
>Ga0208264_1000305_pt1 | contig 17590 bp, 19 predicted proteins | sample LakWasMet31_HOW6_2_FD_183873 | JGI IMG/M metagenome (GOLD analysis project Ga0208264, IMG submission 183873) | Freshwater sediment methanotrophic microbial communities from Lake Washington under simulated oxygen tension - Sediment Metagenome... | ecosystem: Environmental > Aquatic > Freshwater >...
TAGCTGACTGGTGATAATAAGTGATCCCGCATTTACACGATCATCGACCAGCTCTAGCAAATCATGAAGCCCCATGCCATCAATTGGCACCATTCCCCAATCATCCAAAATCAGTACACTTACCTTGGCCAACTGACTTCTGAATTTCACAATACTGCCATCGCCACGGGCTATTTTCAGTTCTTCAAGTAAACGTGGCACGCGTTTATAGATAACAGACATTCCTTGTCGGCAAGCCTGGTGTCCGTACGCACAGGCCAACCAGGTTTTACCTGCGCCAGCGGGACCAGTAAAAATCAGGTGTTGTCGCTTTTGGATCCAATCACAGTTAGCAAGTGTCATCAGATACGACTTATCTAATCCACGACGCGGATTGAAGTCTACATCCTCAATGGAAGCTTGCTGATGTTTAAGCTTTGCATCTTTTAATAACCGAGCCAGCCTGCGATTTTCTCGGAAGCTATATTCGAAATCCACCAACAATCCAAGGCGCTCTTCAAAGCTGAGTGAAACCAGATCAGGTTGGGCAGCTTGAGACTCTATTGCTTCCAGCATGCCGGTGAGTTTAAGTGCGCGCAATTTATGCGCTGTTTGGCTATTTAGCATTCCAGTACCTCTATAGTTTTATGAGTTAGCAAAGTAATTGGCACCGCGGACGTTTTGATGTTGCGGCAGTTTAAATTGCTGCGCTGAATGCGCCGGTTGTTGCTGATCCATATTACGTCTCAGAATGGAGCGTATGCTTACCAAGGTTGGAGAATGAATAGCAATTGCCCTTTCACAAGCAAGCTCAAAACGCGAATGCCCGAATTTCTTTGCCTCCTCAACCATGGCATTGCAGGTACGAACTGCCAGTTCCGTGTTTGGTTTGGCAAGGTGATGTTCAAAAACTGCTGTGGTAGCAGTTCCCAAAGATTGCGCCCATATTAAAAAACGCTTTGGCGTCCACTCTGTATAAAAGCGGTGTGAGTCCGGCAAATGCGACTTCACAATCGTTGACTGATCAGCCTCATGACTGCGTTTGTGGCTGGCCACACGTTGGTTTTTATGAAAAATCTCAACGACATTGCTAGAAATGTTGATATCCACAAACTTGCCTACCAGAGCATACGGGACGCTGTAATAATGACGCTCATATTCTATGGTGCAATCAAGCCCGACCTTGATACCAATCTGCCACTCTGAAAACTCATAGGGATATGATGGCAACATTCTCAATGCTGGTGCATCAATTTGCTCATATAGACTTTTACGTGAGCCTGACCGTTTTTTAAACTTGCGTTCATTAAAATCAATCAGCAAACGCCTTATTTCTATATTAACTTCGTTCAGACTAAAAAACGTATAGTGTCGCAATCTAGCAAGAATCCAGCGCTGCACCAGTAATACGGCCCCTTCAACTTTGGCCTTATCTTTCGGCTTACGAGGTCGCGCCGGAATAACCGCTGTTTCATAATGCCTGGCCAGGTTTAAATAGCTCTCGTTGAGTTTTACACCATGTCTTCCATGGTGAATGACAGCCGATTTTAGATTGTCAGGAACTACAATCGCAGGTACACCACCAAAAAACTCAAATGCACGCACATGGGCCTCTATCCAGTCACGTCGCATTTGAGATGGCAACGCTTCCACATAGGTGTAACCAGAGGCCCCTAAGACCGCCACAAAAATTTGTGCCTGCATCACCTGACCATCAGATAAATGAATCGGCACTGTCTTACCACTAAAATCGACAAACATCTTTTCACCAGCCCGATGTGCCTGGCGCATGGTGATATTGAGTTTTTTAGCCCACTTTCGATATAGCCGTGAGAAATGCGAATATGAAGGGAGGCTGGGTTGCAACATGCGCAACTCCTCCCATATCAGCATCAAAGTAACCCCTTTTGTCTGTAGCTCCTGATGTACATACTCCCAGTCAATCAGTTGAGAGCTGACTTTTCTAGATGGCGCAGGATTGAATAGTGCCACTAACTGTGTGTCATTTAGCGCTGAAATAGATGATTCTGTGACTTCAGATTGCTGAATAATATGCCTGTAGCGGCCAACGGTGTTGTGAGATGCACCGATACTCTCGGCGATTTTTCGGTTGGATTGATCGGTTAAAAAAATCAACCGAATCATTTCTCTTATTTTGTTCATGTGTTTCCTTGCACCAATGTTCAAGGGGAATGCATAGACAAACCAACGCCATCGCATCGTGATGGATAGATAGATTTATCTTAATGGACAAAGTAAGGGCGCGGTGCGGTGATCTTGACAACCGCACCGTTATGGCGAATAATGAAATGAAAGTTGCTCAACTTTAATTCAATGACGGCTCGGATTCCCCAATTCGAGCCGTTGTGCCATCTAAGCCCTGAGAATGTGTCAATTATGGGCTCATATTATTCTCCTGTGTCTTATGTTCGGTCTTGGCGACTGTTTGATATATTTCCGGCCAAATATCTTCAGCGCTCATGTCAATTTGACTGGCAATATATGATGCTAGTCTTCTCGATTTGGTACGTCCATGGATGACATTGTTAATCGTGCATGTATCTACTGCAAGCGAACGCGCTAAAGCGACCTGACTCCAGCCAAGTTTCTTGAGGGCATATATCAAATCGTCTGCATGCAAGGGTAATGTGTTCAATCTAAATTGAATCAGTTATGATAGGGATTATACAAGAAAATATATTTCCTTTGATTAATTAATTCTCTTTTGATTAAATTGTTATCGAATTGGGTGGATTTTGGAACACAGCGATTATCAAGAAAGTGCATTGCGCATAGGTAAACGGATTGCAGAAATTGCCGTCATGGAGAATCTCAACCAGAAATCTCTTGCTGAAAAACTGGGCGTTTCTCAGGGCTTCTTAAGCAGTGTGATTAATGATCAAAAGGTACCTGGCAGCGAGTTTCTTTATATTCTCAACAAGGTCTTTGGTGTCAGTGCAGACTGGGTACTCACCGGAGAGGGTGGCATGTATGGGGGCAGTAAAATCAACATACGATTGCAAAAAGAAATTCAGCTATATATTGCCATTGCGCGGGCTGCCATCGTTGATGGCAATCATCAGGCACAAGCCTTGTTGTCGCTGATTAGAGAAGATCGTTTGGAAAGCGTGGCGAGCGATGAATCCATCCAGTCGTTCATAAAAAGTATTGCAGAACAAAATCAGGAGCTGGAACTGATAACCGCAATCTATAATAATATTATCTGGATGAACGATACCGCAAGTCAGCGCCGTATTGCTTTAGCAACAGCCATTGAACACTTTCAGTTAAGAGCACCTGTCGATTTATTCAACAATAATAAAGGGCAGATAGATTCAAGAGTACAAATCAATGTTGGTAAATCTCAGATTAATGTGCAAGGGAATTACAATAAACGGTAATCGCCGCCAACATACCAACATCCTGATTCAAGGAACTTAAAAGTGAGCGACGACAAAAAGCAAAGCACACAAATTAATATTGCCGAACATCAGCGCAATGTTGGTCAAGATTACTATGAATACCATCTTCCCGAATCCCTGAAGCTACTAATGGCCGTATGCCCGGATTCAGAACTAGATCGTATTGCCATGGATAATCAGCGTATGTTTTATTATCGTTTTGGCTTGGACGCAAATGAAATCATCCGCGCAAAATTAATTGCGCTTAAAAACAAATACTCACTGACAGACCTTGAATTAAGAAGCTTAATCAGGTCGAGCCAGCTCAAATGTGAGCATAGTCAGGTGATGGCAATCCCTGATCGAGTCTCTCCAACACTTGGGGCGATTCTTATCTTTTTCATATCCCTTGAATTCCTGTATTTATTCCTTATACTCAGTCAGGCCACTTCAGCAAATTCATGGTCTCTTTTTTTGGCAGCGGGCACTATTTTGGGCATTTGGATAGGATTCGTACACATAGTCAAAAAATTTATGGTGTCTCCTTGGCGTATTCTCAAGAAGTCACAAATTCTAAAATCCTTACCACGGATGCGATTTATTGATAGTCTTTTGCTCAGACCTTTTTCTATCGATGATCTGATTAAATAAAAACAATCCTGACATTGTAGAAATTGAGTCCATTTGTAATTCTGAGAAACTCCACCTAAAACGCCTTCTTAAAACCGTCATAATTCTCTGACAAAATCGGCCCAGTAGCATTTGTTGTTTGCAAGACTTTTATTATGTTGCTGACCGGTGCTGCATCAGCGTACTGCTTTGCATCGAAATTTAAAGTGAATATCGACCTTGAGCAAACAAACTCCTATTCCAGGTGTTGATTATTGGCCTGACGAAGCTGATTGGCAGAAGATCCCCCCTGAGCCAGCTAAACCAAGCTCATTACTCGTACGCGCACTACTATTTTTGTCAGTGTTTTCTTCATTGCAAGTGATGTGGCTGCTTGTGCGCGATAACACCTTTGGTCATTTTATTCGAGGTGACCTGACAGTCAGCCCTGCTGTTTTCTTGATTAACACGCTGACACCAACAATTAATGCAACTGCGCTAGGCAATCAAATACTCGCCCAGGGGGGCGGATTGGTGGTGAAACTTGGCTGTGAGGGAGTTGAGGCGCTATTTCTGCTCGTTGCCGCTTTGGTGACGGCGCCATTATCCTGGCGTCACAAATGCATGGGTATCGCATACGGTACGCTCTTTATTTATGTGTTTAATCAGCTTCGTATACTTAGCCTGTTTTATGCGTTCCGGGCTGATAAACAACTTTTTCACCTCTTGCATGGCACGCTGGCACCTCTGATATTAATAGCACTGGCCGGACTGTTTTTTCATTTCTGGCTATTGAAACATCCTGCTCATTAATGGGCGACTCTCACTACATGCAAGCCTCATCGACAACGGTCATGCGCTTTATGTTGATTGGAGTCACCATGGTGTTGGTAACACACGCGTATGGTGCTGATATCATTAGGTTGCTGATTCCTTTGTACGAATGGATGGTAAAACAGTTCGAGTATCGATTGAGCACAGTGGACTTCAGCATTATCAAACAACATGGTGAACAGTTTCTGTTATTGCAAACCACACTATCCAGACCGATCTTTACGGGGTCGTCTCAGAAAACGGAAAATAAAGCACGCTAAGCCGGTTGCAGCGGCCGTAGCGGCCTGAACTTGCCCGCGCCGATCTTGGCGCTGCTGCGCCAGAGGTAATCGCCGGTCAGGTTGATGTGCTCCCAGCCGAGCGGCGACAGGTACTGCAACAGGCCGTCATCGACGGCTTGACCGTGGCCACGCAAGGCGTTCGCGGCCCGCTCCAGATAGACCGTGTTCCATAGCACGATGGCCGCCGTCACCAGGTTGAGGCCGCTGGCCCGGTAGCGCTGCTGCTCGAAGCTGCGGTCGCGGATTTCCCCCAGGCGGTTGAAGAACACGGCGCGGGCCAGCGCGTTGCGCGCCTCGCCTTTGTTCAGCCCGGCATGCACGCGGCGGCGCAGCTCGACGCTTTGCAGCCAGTCCAGGATGAACAGTGTGCGCTCGATGCGTCCCAGCTCACGCAGGGCGACGGCCAGGCCGTTCTGGCGCGGGTAGCTGCCAAGCTTCCTGAGCATCAGCGAGGCCGTCGCCGTGCCCTGCTTGATCGAGGTGGCCATCCGCAGGATTTCATCCCAATGGGCGCGGACGTGCTTGATGTTGAGCGTGCCGCCGATCATCGGTTTCAACGCCTCGTAGGTGGCATCGCCCTTCGGGATGTAGAGCTTGGTGTCGCCCAGGTCACGAATGCGCGGGGCGAAGCGGAAGCCCAGCAGGTGCATCAACGCGAAGACGTGGTCCGTGAACCCTGCCGTGTCGGTGTAGTGCTCCTCGATCCGCAGGTCGGATTCGTGATACAGCAGGCCGTCGAGCACGTAGGTCGAGTCGCGCACGCCGACGTTCACGACCTTGGTGTGGAACGGCGCGTACTGGTCGGAGATATGGGTGTAGAACGTCCGCCCTGGGCTGCTGCCGTATTTCGGATTGATGTGGCCGGTGCTCTCGGCCTTGCTGCCGGTGCGGAAGTTCTGGCCGTCCGACGATGACGTGGTGCCGTCGCCCCAATGCTCGGCGAAGGGATGTCGGAACTGCGCGTTGACCAGCTCGGCCAGTGCCGCCCCGTAGGTTTCGTCGCGGATGTGCCAGGCTTGCAGCCAGGCCAGCTTGGCGTAGGTCGTGCCGGGGCACGATTCCGCCATCTTGGTCAGGCCCAGGTTGATCGCGTCGGCGAGGATCGTGGTCAGCAACAGGTTTTTGTAGGGCCGTGCGGGCAGCACCGCGACCTGGTAGTGCGCCGCCAGTTGCTGGTAGCTGGGGTTCAAGTCCGGATCGTACCGACAGGCTTTGCTGACACCGCTGCGCAGATTATCCGGAATCACCATTTCCGGAACACCGCCGAAGTACTCGAAGGTGCGCACGTGACTCAGCAGCCAGTCCTGCAACCCCTGGCTCCAGGTGGCTTCGGCGTAGGTGTAATTGGAGGCACCTAGCACGGCGACGAACACCTGAGCCGTGCGGATTTCACCGGTTTGCGGGTTGATGATCGGTACGGTGGGGCCGCAGTAGTCAATAAAGCATTTTTCACCGGCCTTGTGGATCTGGCGCATGGAGCGCTTTTGCTGCTTCTGCCAGTGCCGGAAGCGGTCACAGTACTGTGAGTAGCTATAGCATCGATTGGGATATTGGGCCGTGTATTCCTCCCACAGCAACTGCTTGGTCACGCCTTTGCGTTTGAGTTCCTGATGGACTGTCGCCCAGTCCGGCTGCTGATAGCGGACGGACGAGGTGGGATCGGAGCCGGGATAGAACATGGCCGCCAGGCGGCCGTCGTCCAAGTCCTTTGGCAATGGCCAGGTGATTTCCAGGGTATCGGCCCGGGCCAGGAGCTTCTGGATGGCTCCGACACTGGTCTTGGTGCTGGCGCTGATCTGCCGGATCGAGAGCCCGGCGTCCAGCCTCAGGCGAAGCAATTCTCTGATTTTGCGCATTGGAATTCTCTTTGCTGCCATGACCCTGATCCCCAAAAAAAGGAACCAGAGTAGCAAACGGTTGAATAAACAATGCGTTAAGAAAGATTCTGGTTGAACGTGAACACCGATTCCGGGAACGTGAACACGGATTCCGGCATGGTGAACACCGATTCCGGAAAATCACCAGAAAGTGTTCATCTTCGACCGGAATGACTGTTCACGTTGAACCAGAATAGGTGTTCATGTTCGTCCGGAATGGGTGTTCACGATGGGCCGGAATATGCACCTGATCCATCTCGGCGAGGAAGCGTTCGCGGCGTGTCTGCTTGCGCTTGCCGGCGTATTCGAAATCGGAAAAGCTCATCTGGCTCATAGGCGGCTCGGATCAGGTGGTCAGGCGTATTTCAGCACATTTGAAAACTTGTTCGGAGATTCCTTAGAGGGTGTAGACAAAATCAAGTAGTAAGTCGACGAGCGAGCATGCGAGCCTCAGCCAGCCATACCCAAGCCTCACTCACATCCAGTAACCGATCGTGGTGCATGATCAGCCGCCTGGCTCGCTCATTCCAGGCATGAGTCCGTTCCACCACCCAGCGCTTGGGCATGACCACAAAGCCGCTCGCAACCGGCGCTGCCGTGAACAAATCGCCTTGCTCTGAATGCCATTTCCCGGTGCGGCGATTGTTCGCTCCTCGTATGACCTGGATCTCGAGCGAATGAGTGTGCTGCATACGCTGGGCCCACTTTCCAGCGTAGGCACTGTCGACGAACAGGGTATTTAATGACGGGTACTTGTCCATCGAGGAGGTCACGGCGTCGTCTGCCGCATCTCGATCCTGCACACTGGCTGCGCTGATGCTCACGGCCAAAAGAAGGCCCAAGGTATCTACGATAAGGCTTCGCTTACGTCCTTTTACCTTTTTGCCTGCGTCGTAACCGCTTTCACCGCCTTGGGGAGAGCTGCGCGTTGATTGGGAATCCAGAACAGCGGCTGACGGCCGCTCATCACGATCCACCCGCTCTCGCCATTGGGCACGGAGCCGGTCGTGCATTTGCTCAAACTTGCCCTGAGCGCTCCAGCGCCGAAAGGTTTTATAGACATTGTCCCAATGGGGAAACTCGCGAGGCAGCATTCGCCAGGAGCACCCTGTGCGCACGACATAACAGCAGGCTTCCAAAAGAGTGCGCCGGGAGTGGCGAGGCGGTACGCCTCGACCTCCCGAGACTTCAAATAAATCAGCGACCAACGTCCATTCTGCATCAGTCAGGCAACTGGGGTAGCGTTGCTCCGGCAACTGACGCCGGTGTGCCTCGGTATAGCCATAAGACTTACGAGGCTCGGGAGGCTGGAAGCTACCTTTGGCACGTTCCTTTACTCGAACGATCCCGGCCAGTCTCAGCGCTTTTGCAAAGGTGTCGGGATGCGCGGTGATGCCCGTTTCTGCATGGAATGCTTGCGCCAGTTCGGCTTGACTGGAATAAGGCTGCGTATGAGCGAGCCTGGCCAGCAGAGGATAATGGTGCGCAGCGATTACCGGTGGGCGTCCAGTTTTAGGCATGGCTCAATGCTGCATAGAAAGGAGGCAAGAAGTTTACTTTATTTTGGGCGGTCTCAAATCTGAAGTGCAACACCGCTGGTTGATATTCAATGAATGGTAGCGGAGTTCTTCTCGGCGATAGCCGCCATGAATCGCTGGAAAGCCTGATAGGGAGAATCCCAGCCGAGCGTCTGACGAGGACGGTTGTTCATCAGATCGGCAATGGAATCGAGCGCATCCTGGTCATGCACGCTCAGGTCTGTGCCCTTGGGCATGAACTGGCGCAGCAGCCCATTGGTATTCTCGCAACTGCCCTTTTGCCAAGGGCTGTGCGGATCACAAAAGTACACGCGCATGCCAAGGGCTTCGGCGAGCTCCTTATGCCGAGCCATCTCCTTGCCCTGGTCGTAGGTGAGCGTCTGGCGCATCGGGTCTGCAATCTGGCGCAGCTTGTTGGTGAACGCAGCCAGCGCACTCTCAGCCGATGCGTCAGGCATCTTGCACAGCAGCACCAGGCGCGTTGAGCGCTCGACCAGCACACCCACCGCCGACTTGTTGCCAGCGCCCTTGATCAAATCCCCCTCCCAATGCCCCGGCATCACGCGATCATTGACCTCGGGTGGGCGAACATGGATAGAGACCATGTCTGGAATCTGACCGCGCCGATCAGAGCCTGCTGAACGCGGGCGGCGTGTACTCTTGCCCTGGCGCAGCAATGCGATGAGCTGGCGGCGCAACTCACCGCGTGGGTATGCATAGATGGCGGTATAGATGCTCTCGTGCGAGGCATGCATGCTTGGCTCTTGGGGATACATGCGCTGGAGTGTGCGTGCAATCTGCTGGGGCGACCACAGCCAGCACAGCATGGTGGTGACAAGCATCCACAACGCCCCGGAGCTGTGCAGCTTGGGGCATGGCCTGGCCTGAATGCGACGCTGCTGGCACAGGCGCTGCGCAGGCGCGCTGGCGTAACTGCCATTGCAGGCGTTGCGCCGCAACTCACGGCTGATGGTGCTTGGGCTGCGGCCTTGAAGGCGGGCTATGGCCCTGATGCTCCAGCCCTGCTGGCGCAGCGATGCCAACGTCACTCTGTCTTCTGGCTGCAAGTGTTCGTATCTCGTTCTCATTTGCGTACATTACCCTCGGTGAGGGTGTTGCACTTCAGATTTGAGACCGCCTTGTCTACACCCTCTTAGGGGCATATGATTTAGTTATAAATTTCAGAAAAAATCGTTGACAGAAGGGGTCCCTTGTGAGTTTCTGTCGTAAGGAATAAAATACGTTGACATGCTCGTTCGAGGATTTCGAAGCATTGTTTCTTACTGCTTTCGAGACAAACATGCCGGTACCCAGCGCAGCCTTGTATGAGGGTGTGCATGTTCAGCAGAGTAACCGTCCGGCATTGATTCTCGAACTAAAAGGCTTTTATCGGAATTTCGGACTAACTATGGACGCCCGAGGGAATGAACTCGAAGACACGCTTACCGCTGAGCTTGAGTTTATGCATTTTCTTACGGCAAAACAGGCACAGGCAGAATTGGAAGGCCTGCCCCCAAATGCATACCAACGGGCTCAACGAGATTTTCTGGAGCGTCACTTGGTGGTCTGGTTACCTCTTGTGCGTGAAGAGGTAAAAGCAAAGGTGGCAACCCAGTTTTTTGTTGCTTTGACAGAGCTGGCTGAACAATTTGTGACGGCCCATCTGCAACACGTGTGCTGCGGGAAATTGATTCATAGATTCAGTTAGCCAAGAGTTTTTATGTATGAAAACACCAATTTTTTAGATTCTAGAATTTCATTTATTCATTTCACACAAGGGGATATCCATGACCAACATGTCGATTCGCAGTTTCAAATTGAGTCTCGCTGCCACTGCTATCGGGGCAGCCATAGCGATGGCTTCGTCACCTGTTGTTGCTCAGCAGGCAATGCAACCCATGCAACCGATGAAAATCGAGCGGGGAACCATCCTGACCCAGCCCGGGGTCTTCGGCGTTTTTACAATGTTCAAATTGCGCCCTGATTGGAGCAAGGTGCCAGCAATGGAACGCAAGAGCGCCGCGGAAGAAGTTAAGAAACTAATTGAAAAACATAAGGATAACGTTCTGGTTGATCTCTACCTAACACGTGGCCTAGAAACCAATTCCGACTTTTTCTTCCGCATCAACGCCTACGACTTGGCAAAAGCCCAGACCTTCATGCGCGAATTCCGCTCGACAACGGTCGGGAAGAATGCCGATGTTTTTGAGACCCTTGTCGGTGTAACAAAGCCCTTAAACTACATCAGCAAAGACAAGTCTCCAGAGCTGAATGCGGGACTTAGTTCGGCTACCTATAGCGGGCCGGCACCAAGATATGTGATCGTAATCCCCGTCAAGAAAAACGCGGAATGGTGGAACATGTCGCCGGAAGAGCGTCTGAAAGAGATGGAAGTTCACACGACACCTACCTTAGCCTATCTCGTGAACGTCAAGCGTAAGTTGTACCACTCAACTGGCTTGGATGACACCGATTTCATCACCTATTTTGAGACCGATGATCTGACAGCATTCAATAATTTGGCGCTGTCTCTGGCGCAGGTCAAAGAGAATAAATTCCACGTTCGTTGGGGCAGTCCGACAACGCTCGGAACCATTCACTCTCCGGAAGACGTGATAAAGGCGCTTGCCGAGTAAACGGCAAGGCTGTTCCTCCCATGCGCGCCTGGAACAGCCTTGTCTCGCGATCCTTGGGCCAGACCCAAGGATCGCCATACCCCAGTATTTGAGCATTTGAGAGTCTGAAGCTCACCTTGCTCGTTTCAGATCGCCGAGTAACCGACTCGCTATTATGCATGCCAATTAAATGACAAACATTCTCAAATCGCTGCGCCAACCAAGCACTAAATACTCACTATTGGGTTTGCTCTCGGTCGGCTTTATCGCAGGCATCTTCTTTTGTCCTTGGCCAGGTCGCCTGACTTCAGGTGGGCGAAGTGCCGGGTGAAGCCCGTCCATTCGTCTACCTCCAGCAGCAATTCGGTGATCTTGACGTGCGGTAGGATCATCGCCGTCTGGTCGATCAGGGCCTGTGCGGTATCGGGCACCGCCGCATCGAGCGGCGTGATCTTCAGGCCCGACTCCGTGATGATGGCGTCCGGCAGCTCGTTGGCCAGCGCCATGCGGTTGACGGTGGCGAGCTGCGTTTCCAGCAGCGTCAGCCGGTCATGCAGGTACTGGTCGCAATCGGTGGCCACGGCCAGCGGCAATTCGCTGGCCTGCTTGAGGCTGGCGAATTTCGCGGGCGGCACCAGGTAGTCCTCGAAGTCCTTGAACTGGCGCGAGCCTTGCACCCAGATGTCGCCGGAGCGCAGCGCGTTCTTCAGCTCCGACAGCGCGCACAGTTCGTAGTAGCGCCGGTCGATGCCGGTGTCGGTCATCACCAGCTTCTGCCAGCGCGGCTTGATGAACTCGGTCGGCGCGTCGGTGGGCACCTTGCGGGCGTTGTCGCTGTTCATGCTGCGCAGCACCTCGATGGCGTCGAGTACGTCCTTGGCGGCGGGCGCGGCCCGCAACTTGAGCACGTCGAGAAATTCCGGCGCGTAGCGGCGCAGCGTGGCGTAGCTCTCGCCGATGCGGTGCAGGAAATCGAAGTCCTCGGGTTGCGCGAGCCGCTGCGCTTCGGTGACGCTCTCGGCGAAAGCATCCCAGGACATGACGGCCTCGATGGCGGCGAACGGATCGCGGCCCGCTTGCTTGGCCTCGATCAGCGCCTGGCCGATGCGCCCGAACAGCCGCACCTTGGCATTGATCGCCTTGCCGGATGCCTGGAACTGCTGCTGATGCTTGTTCTTGGCGGCATTGAACAGCTTGCCCAGGATGCGGTCATGCAGGTCGATGATTTCGTCGGTGACGGTGGCCATGCCCTCGATGGCGAGCGCCACCAGGGTCGCGTAACGCCGCTGCGGCTCGAACTTCGCCAGGTCGGCGGGCGTCATCTGGCCGCCCTCGCGGGCGATCTTGAGCAGCCGGTTCTGGTGAACCAGCCGCTCGATGCCGGAGGGCAGGTCGAGCGCCTGCCACGCCTTGAGGCGTTCGATGTGTTCCAGCATGTGCCGCGAGTTCGGTTTGACCGGGGATTGCCGCAGCCAGGCCAGCCACGTCGTCTTGCCGTTGTCGCGGCGCTTGAGCAGATCGTCGAGGCGACGGCGATGCACGTCCGTCAGCGGCTCAGCCAAGGCGTCGTAGAGACGCCGGTTGGCGCGGGTAATCGCTTCGGCGCTCGCCCGCTCGACGGCGTTGAGGGCGGGCACAATGACCGACTGCCGCCGCAGGTGCTCGATCAAGGCTCTGGCCAGCACGATGCCCTTGTCGGTTTGCATGGCCAGCTCGGTCAGCAACTGGACAGCCTGCCGGTAGTGGCCAATCGTGAACGGCTGGAAGCCGAACACCGTTTGCAGCTCGACCAGGTGCTCGCGTCGGGTCTGCTCACGCTGCCCGTACTCGTCCCAGCTTTCGATGCCGACCTTGAGCTGGTTGGCGACCAGTCTCAGCAATGGCGGGAACGGTGGCTCATCAGCGCCAAGGATGACGCCGGGAAAGCGCAGGTAGCAGAGCTGCACCGCGAAGCCCAGCCGATTGGCCGGGCCGCGCCGCTGCCGGATGATGGAGAGGTCGCTTTCGCTGAACGTGTAGTGACGGATCAACTCATCCTTGGTGTCCGGCAACGCCAGCAGGCTTTCGCGCTCGGCGGCGGAGAGGATCGAACGGCGGGGCATGCGGTTTCCTTCTTCTTGAAAACGTAGGTTTGTGACAAGCCCGCCAAGGCAACCGGCGCGGCACGGGAATCAAGGCATTGCGATTCTCGAAAATAGTTCTTGAAATTCTATTCTTGATTGCATATCATCTCAACGAGTTTCGATAAGAAAGGATGCGCATGCGACCGTCTGTTGTGCTTGACATGAAGCGAAGCGCAGTGCGTGAAGCGGTAGGCCGCTTTCGCGCCGCGAACCCGCGCGTCTTCGGCTCGGTGCTGCATGGCACCGACCGGGATGGCAGCGACCTCGACCTGTTGGTCGATGCGCTGCCCGGTGCCAAAGGAGGCAGCAGCCGACACGCTCATCGGCAACTGCACGACCGCACGACCAGCCTCCCGTTCAAATTCGAGTTAGAACTCATATCCAGCCTGTCTGGGGGCACTGTGAAAGAGGGATCTCCGATGACTGTTGAATCGAGAATATTTTCTGTAGCCGAGTATGTTCAGCCGTCCGAAGGCGAGCCTATTCGTTCCGTTGTGCTTGAAACCCGAGACTCAATTATCGTGGTTTGGCATGTCCATCCCGGGCAGGAAATTGCGGCTCACATTCATCCTCACGGCCAAGACACGTGGACTGTTTTGTCGGGAATGGCTGATTACTTTCAGGGCAATGGGATTGTTCGTGCCCTCAGGGAAGGTGAGATAGCCGTGGCAAGACCGGGCCAAGTGCACGGGGCGCGAAATACAGGTACCGAGCCATTTGTGTTCGTCTCGGTTGTGGCATCAGCCAATGCCGGTTTCGTATTGGCTGAGCGATAGAGCCCAATCTCTGGAGTTGGTCCAATGAGCGGTCGGGGAGATAGGTAACAGACATGCAGCGGACACGGCTGCTAAACCAGGTCGCAAACCTCCTTGCGTCGCAGCGTGCCGCAAGCGACGCGATCAATCGAATGGGGTCGGCATGAGACTGAACACCATCCAGTTCCCGACCGCGTAGCCGCCTGTCCTGCCGATCAGGTCTTGACCATCGACGCCTGGGATCAGTCCTGAATGTTCTTGGAGACCACTACGTTATGAGCCGCAGCCGCCGCAAAACACCCATCGTCGGGCACACGACCTGCGGCAGCGAGCGCGAGGACAAGAAGCTCTGGCATCAGCGCTGGCGCACCCGTTAGCGCACGGCGCTGACCAGCGCGTCGCCCGAAGCCCTGAGCGCCCATCTGCCCCTGCTGGAAAACCAGGCCAGCAGCGTCTGGTCGATGGGCAAGGATGGCCGCTCCTACTGGCCCGTCAAGCGCCAGGCCGCCACGGCGGATCGCATCGCCAATCACAAGGGACGCAACCCGCAAGAACGCGCCTCCCTGAAAAAGCGCCTGCTGCGCAAGTGGATGAGCAAATGAAGCTCTCCTTCCATCAGCACATTGCGCTGTTCTGGATGATCGGTGCTCCGGGCGTCTTCGCGCCCGTGATCGAGAACGCCAAGCGGCCCGATGCCGGCGCCGTCATGGCGTGGGGTGTCGCGATCGTGGCGGTGATGATCCTCTTCACCCCTTTGCTGCTGCGCTGTCCACCATTCCGGCGCTGGTATGGCCGGACGGATGCGCTGTCGGAGCGGCAGCGCCAGGCGCTTGCCGAGCGCGGCCTGCGCCGCTACTACCAGACCGCTTTCGATGACGGCTACGTGCCCCGCGTGATGCCCTACGTGTGGCGCATCATCTGGACGGTCGGCGGGTTGATGGCTGTGACCGCCGTACTGCCTACCAACACCGGACGGCCAGCCTTCGATGCCTTGGTGGTCTTCTCGACCTGGTATCCGATAGGCGTGATGCTGCTGGTTTTCGCGTCGAGGCCCCTTGGCCGGTTGATTCGCCAAAGAGCACAGGAGCGGCGGAAATGAGCACGTCAACCATCGAGGCGCTGGCCAGCGCCTGGGCAAGGATTGCCGAGGAAGCGGAATTCCCCGCTGACTACGAGGGGACTGCCACACCACAAGCGCATCGGGCTAGCGAAGCTATTCAGGAGCAGATTCGGGAGCGCATCGTCGCCACCAACGACATGCGGCTGTTCAGCCTGCTGCACCTGCTGGGTCAGGCGTCGCTGCGCATGGAGCAAGCGCTGTGGCCGGAGGATTACGAGCGGATGACGCGCGAGGTTGAGGAAGCCCTGCGGCAAGCCACCGACGCCAACGCCAGATCGTACACCCACGAAGAAGTGATGCAGGCGATGCAGGAACGCATCGACCGGGCGCGAGACAAGCCATGTTGATTGGCTATGCGCGCGTCTCGACGCAGGATCAGAACCTGGAGCTGCAACGCGAAGCCTTGAGCAAGGCCGGATGTAAAAAGGTCTTCGAGGACAAGGTGAGTGGCACGCGGGCAGACCGGCCTGGCTTGGCCAAGACGCTCGAAATGCTGCGCGAAGGCGATACTTTGGTCGTCTGGAAGCTCGACCGGCTGGGCCGGTCGGTCAAGCAACTGGTCGATCTGGTCGGCGATCTGCACAAGCACGGTGTCCAGTTCAGGAGCCTCACCGACTCCATCGACACCGGCACACCATCCGGGCGGTTCTTCTTCCACGTCATGGCGAGCCTTGCCGAAATGGAGCGCGAGCTGACCGTCGAGCGCACCCGCGCCGGGCTGGAAGTCGCCAAGCAGCTCGGCCGCAAAGGCGGCCGCAAGCCGAAGATGACCGACAGCAAGATCGAGTCGGCCAAGAAGCTGCTGGCCAGCGGGGTGCCGCCCAAGGACGTGGCCAAGAACCTCGGCGTGTCCATTCCGACGCTGTACCGCTGGGTGCCAGCCTCCACGCACGCTTAGCGTGCTTTATTTTCCGTTTTCTGAGACGACCCCGATATATGGAGCGATTTCTGGCGGCGTTGGCGGATATATCACTGCAACACTTGCCAACCAGAATTCTGCGGATACTGTGAAAAGTGTGGCTTTGGGTATTGCTGCTGGTGCAGTGATGGGTGCCTTTAATCCTCTAGCATCAAATCAAGCAGGTGCTGCTGCAGCGGCTGCAGGTTTGGCGCGTTCTGTTGGCACAGTAAGTGCCTCTGCAGTGATGGGTGGTGCGACGAGTGCAGTTGGTCAATTTGCAGGTAACATTGTTTCAAAGCAGCCTATGGGTACTAACTTTAGTTATGGTGCTGTTTTGGGCTCCGCAGTTGGTAATTCCTTTAGTATTATTCCTTCAAAACTAACAGGCAGTTTGGCTTCATCAGCAATTGGAACATCCATTCCCTTCGGTAATAATTCATTAACCATCATGACCCCGGCAGTTTCAGGTGCTTTTGGAACAGTCCGCGCAGTGACTGAAGGATTAATTGGTGGAACATTCGAAGCTGGTGGACAAGCTATTCAGTCTTCATTTCTACCAAAAGTTCCGAGCATTAATTACACTGCCCTTGTAAATACTAAGTCTTCAATGAGCTCCTCGCAATTTGCTGCAGGTGGTTACTTACTGTATCCAAATAAATCAAACAATAATCAAATGCAATCTGTTTACAACAAATGAGTCCGTCCAGCGATAGTAAGTCTCGCGTCATTATTGCATGGTTAACTCTTTACGTGATGGTGATTGGCGGAGCAATTCTAACCTATTGTTGTTTTGCTTGTGCAGCTTGGTATTATCTTGGCGGTCTAGACCTAATAATTAATATCTTGAATGGTGTAGAGGATAAGGCTCAAGGTTCCACATCTGTTTTGCTTCCATTAATCTTTGTTTCCGTACCCCTAGGTGCAAAATCAGGAGTTTGGCTCTGGGGGAAATTGGCACGAAAATGCAAGCTAATTAGCGACTCAAGAATTAGAAAAATGCTTGGTCAATAATTATAGGTATTGGTCAACTTGCATGCAAACCGGTGGTCAGTGCTGATGAGAATGGCTGGTCAATTCAATGAGAATACTCAACGAGTGGTAAACTTTCCGATAAACGGTAATTTACTATTTAAAGACATAAAAAAAGCTACTGTTTTAAAGTAGCTTGTTCATTTGTCTTTTCATTATCTATTATTTATGTATGGAATATATATTTTATTAATGAAGTCTTTATAGCCTTTTAATTCACCATCTTTATCTGCGATAACTTCATAGCGATAAACTGAACTTGCATGCTCTTTGCAAATTTCTTCAAACTCTTCATTCATTACTTGGATTTCAGTTTTCATGTGATTTTTCCTTTTAGTTGTTATATATTTATTCTAGTAAAATAAAAGACAAAAGCAAGCTTTAAAGGTGGTATTTTTGAAATAAATATTATTGTAATAATTTTATTTAAGGACCTGTTTTTAATTATGTTAGTTTATGGGTTTAGCTTTATCTAGTGCTTTCAATATGTGATTTCAAAGATGGGTTTTGACTTTGTTTTTTATAACC
>Ga0208264_1000308_pt1 | contig 17513 bp, 14 predicted proteins | sample LakWasMet31_HOW6_2_FD_183873 | JGI IMG/M metagenome (GOLD analysis project Ga0208264, IMG submission 183873) | Freshwater sediment methanotrophic microbial communities from Lake Washington under simulated oxygen tension - Sediment Metagenome... | ecosystem: Environmental > Aquatic > Freshwater >...
CGCGAGTTTCACATAGCCCTGGGCGGAGGTCATATAGGATTCATGAATCCGCGGCTGCACGGGGTGGGGCAGTACCTGGTCGATTCCCCGGCCGGTCATCACGTCGCCGCACAGAAACAGCGTAATCGTCTGGCTATTACGATAAGTCATCTGAGAGGGAGGGTCCGGATCGGGCATGATGTCTTTCCTGACCGTTGCCGCCTGCGCATTGCTCATCCCCAGGACAAACGCGGTGATCCCGGTTAATTTCAGGAAATCCCTTCGCGTCTTAGGTTTATGCCAATTCGTATTTCGTCGGTGGTATCTGGAGTTCATAATCCTTCTTCGCCTCATCCGCACAAACTTCGTTATTTATTGTTCTGCATTTGCGCGTGTGCGATTCGTTAAGAATTAAGCGAATGGCATTCGGATAGACTAGCGCGCAGTGTACAGTCGTTGGTTTGTGCTGGTATGGACAGTCATTCCCATCGAAAGCTCCGGAGTCGCGAAGTTTATTTTAATAAAATCTTAATGTTTGTCTTTAAAGCGATCCGATAAGTCATGGTTTGGACAAAGAATTTGGGGGATGGAGTTGTCGGGCGTTCTTTTTATGTCTGACGCGCCGATGGCTGAATATCAGGAGAAATGCCAGTTTATTTTCAGTTATTCCAACGACCTACATGGCTACTTCTGTCTTTGCGAATACCGGCGTCCCATCATTCTGGATAGCTGGATGCGTCGGCACATGCGCAAATACTTCTGGCAACGCTGGCTCAACCGACAAGGTCGGTTGCACGCCTTGCGGAGGTTGAAGGCAAAGCCGTTCCACTTGAAACAAGCCAGCGGGTCGGTCGGGACATGGCGTTTGGCACGGAGTCCCATTCTGCAAACCGTATTGAACAACGCGCGCTTGCGACGTTAGGGTCTGTGGGTGCCATCAGATTTTGCGACAGCTTGAGTCGCCAGGTTCAACCGCCGGATGCGGAAAACCGCATGTCCGGTGGTGTGGGAGGGGTAACGGGGGCAATCCCGTTAGCTCCACCAGATCGCGACTGTGTTTAATTCACAATAATCGATCATTTTATCGATTTAAGAAGGGCTATAAAGCTCACAACACCAGCAACCGCGCTTGGTATATTTTTTAGACAGGATGGACACAATTCATCGTCATAAATTCTGCCGCTCTTGGCATAATTGTGACAGCCAGGCGTTCGACAGGGGTAAATTGTTTCCCCACAGTTATCGCATCTGCACATATCTCGACGAAAAGTATTTTCTTCTACGACCATAGCTCTTGTATTCGTGTCGCAAAATGGACAATTTCCAAGTGGTTTTTTCATTACTATGCAAATCTCTCTTAATTGCTGTTTAGAAGGTTGTTGTTTTTTCTTTGTTTGCTCTTTATTGTTGTTCTGTAAATATTATTATTTACTTAATAAAGAGATTTCAGTGTCTCTTTTGATTTCCTCTGGAGTTCTGTTTTTTGATCCAATCACTCTAGCCATGTGATTAATCCTTAACTGCGCAGTTATGACAGATTAAAAATAAAATTATTATCGAGTAAAGATTTTTTGGAAGCAATTATAGCTTGTATTGGGTATCCCGACGGCAAGATGTACATCAATTGAAAACTTCGGGTAATGATGTGCTTTCTTCCTCAGTGATCCCTATTACCATGCCCGCTCAACCGATTCGATGTGTAAAAGGCGCAATCCCGTAAACCTACATCTGGTTAGGTTCAACCAGGCTGGAATAAATGATTATTTTTTCTTTGATTTTTGCTTTATAAACAATCAGTTATGAGTGTTTTATTTATGATAAAATTTTGCTTGTATTTTCAAGCTTTGTTGCTATCCTAATCGCTGTCTTTGTAACTTGATAAGGTAAAAATATGGCAAAAGGTCAGCAATGTCCAAGATGTGGCAATCAAACTTTACAACCTTATACTACAAACCAGCTTAAATGTTCCAAATGCGGAACAATTACAAAAAAATAGGAAAGTGGAGTGATCACCTTAGCCAGGGAACTCTAGCGTAGATCACGCAGCTCGTAGGCTGGGTTGAGGTACGAAACCCAGCATTTAGGGCGCTGGTTTGCTGGGTTTCCGCAAAGCTCCAACCCAGCCTACTTATGAAATGTCATGAAGCATTCCGATCCGCCGGATGATTAACGCCATCATTGGTCGGAACATTATCGATCAGGAAGGGATTGACGCCTTCGAGGCAACCGACGTTGTAACCATATTGCTCCGGATTGGATCGCCGCTGATGATGCGTATATATGCCGCAGACCGAGCAGAAATAATGCTTCGCGGTAAGGGTATTGAATTGATAAAGGCGTAGAACATTTTCGCCTTTGATGATTTTGATTCCGGACAGAGGGACTGACGCCATTACAGCACCCTTGCGACGACATAGCGAACAATCACAATGCCGAGGGTCGACAATACCGTTCGGCAAGTCCAACTCAAGAACTACAGCGCCACAGTGGCACGAAGCACGATGCTTCGGCTTAATAACCGTATCTCCAACCTTTTTGATCACTGCGATGCTCCTTCTGAATTGATGGCGTAAAGCGGAACCGGGCGCGGCCCGGAATGCTCGAAAAGCGCCATTATAACAACGATCCAGGAGAGTGTGATGTTAGACCGCAAGCTTAATTGCTAGACTTGGCTCCGCTGTCGTTCAAGAAGATTCCACTGGTTCCCAAGCTTCAGCTTGGGACCTAAGGATACAAAGCTCTACCTTCGCGATCGATTCGGCAAGCTGGAGCTTTCAAGGCGGCATTCCCAAGCTAGAGCTTCACTGCCATTAAGTTAAGGATTTCACCGTTCGCCCTGAGCTTGTCGAAGGGTGAACGGTGAAATCCGAATCGCATAAGTTAAGCCGTTCCTGCTTCGACAGGCTCAGCACGAACGGCTTAACTTAATGGCAGTGAAGCTAGAGCTTGGGAACGAGCGTGAATGCACCCCCACCAGGCTAAATTTTCATTGCAGAATAAAGGCCACCGCAACGAAAACAGCGGCTATAGAGGCAATAAGCACCGCCCCTGCGGCTATGTCCTTGACCGCGCCAATCTCCGGATGCTGTTGCGGATGCAGATGATCGGCCAGCGTTTCGATGGCCGCATTGCACAGCTCCGCCATGATCACCAGTCCTACTGTCACGGCGCCGATGGCCCACCATATAGCCGAAGCCTGGGTGATCAATAAAACCAGCAGGACAGCGAAAGCCGCCAGGATATGGAAGCGCAGGCTGGGTTCGCGGCGAAAAGCCAGGCCGATTCCATTCAGGGCGAAGGTTAAGCGTTTTAAAAAAGGTTGTCCTTTCATTTTTCGTCTTCCTTATCCAGTTGCATGATTTGCGCCAATGCTCCGCCGCCAAGCGCCCAGGCCGCCCCGATGGCCCAACCCGCCAGCACATCGCTGGGCCAGTGGGCGCCGAGATAGATCCGGCTGAATCCGACCAGTCCGGTCAGGATGACCGCGACAGTCATGATGTAAAGCTTGAGTAGGGGCCTGGGAGCCAGGCGCGCGATCAGTGCGCCCAAGGTCAAATAGACTACCGCGGAAACCATCGCATGTCCGCTCGGAAAGCTTTCCATATAAACCATCAGGCCGTCCGGCGCCAGCTGAGGGCGGGGGCGGGCGAAAGCTTCTTTTAAAATCGAGACGACAAATGTGCCGCCTCCTGCTGCAAGCAGCATGAACAGCGACAGCCGGCGCTTGCCGGCCAGGAGCAGAAAAAAAGAGGTTGCCAGCACAATCAGCCCCAACACCGCAGGGCTGCCCAGCGCGGTAATATCGCGGGCAAAATCCTCCAGCCATTTGGGTCCCAAAGGATCGTTCGGATCGCCGGCGGCGCGAAGCCATAAAATGATCCGCATGTCGATCCTGTGGGTATCGCCTTCGACGACTTCCTCGGCCACCTTGATGAATACTGACAGCGCGGCCGTTGCCGCGGCAACCATGGCCAGGATGCCAAGCACCGGAGGCCAGTTATTGAGTTTGATCATTGCGATGTCGTCTTTCAGAAAAAGCCAGTTTCTCAAAGATGTTTGCCGGGAACAAGTCTCTCTGAGCGGGACGTGGTTTGCATACCCTCCGGCGCACGGTTATTAAGTATTTCCAGATGTTAGGCCGTAGTGGGATAATGAGGTCACAATGAATGCTGATGGGAGATGACAACGGTGCCCGTACTATTACGCAGATTGCTTGGTTTTATCGTACTGGTCGCAACCATTGGACTGGCGACCTGCCAGGCGCTGGTGAAAGCCTTTCCGACCAGTGCCGACTATGCGGCTGAATCCTCTGTAACCCACCGTTCGCAGGCCGAATGATGAATCAATTCAGGAAACCCAAACGGTTGGTAGCGGATCTTTTGCAGCGCTATTCCCCGCGGGGCATGCTGCTTTATTTTTTGCCGGCGGCGCTGATTCCGGCGACGATTATCGCCTTGGGCAAAGGCCAGTTGCTGGACATTCTGGTCGACGCATCCGGTTTTGCGCTATACATGCTGTCTGCCTGGTGCTTGCGCAAGGGGCTGCAAGCCGAGCATCTGTACGCCAATAACCGCCTCGTCCGCGCCACCCAAAAACCGTTAAAAACGATCGCGGCCGTCATCGCGGCGCTGACGACCGGCATGGTCGCCTGGCTGGGCGTGGGACATTCGCTGCCGGTGGCGCTGATGTTTGCCGGCGGGGCCTTGCTGGGCATGTACCTGAGTTACGGCTTCGATCCGCGTGCGGAAAAGACGATCATCGCCGCGCATGGCTATTCCGGTGATGAAATCCTGCAGGCTCTCGAAGATTCCTCGCGCATCGTCCGCAGTATCGAGCAGGCCAACAAGCAGATTCGAAACGCCGAGTTGAACCGGCGCATCGAGCGCATTTGCGAAGTTGCCGACAGCATTCTGGCGGAGATTGAAGCCGATCCGAAGGATTTCCGCCGTGCGCGCAAGTTTCTGAATGTCTATCTGGACGGCGCCCGACAGGTGACCGAAGGGTATGCCAAAACCCACCAGCAAACCCAATCCGGGGAACTGGAACAGAATTTCCGCAATGTGCTGGATACGCTTGAAGAAGTATTCCAGGAACAGCATCAAAAACTGCTGGAAGACGATGTTTTTGATCTGGATGTAAAAATCGAAGTATTAACCACGCAGCTCAAACGGGAAGGCATCCTTTGACGCCGTCAAACCATCGAGGATTAAATCATGAGTGAACAGCAGGCTTCCACAACGACCGCAGAGAATCTTGAGTCGAAGGAGATTGTCCCCGGCGTTACCGCCGAAATCGTCCCGCTCGCAAAGGCGCCGCCGGAGACGCAGCAGCGCATTCAGCAGTTGCAGAACGAAATCGATTTCAGCAATACCCAGTCGATCATTTTTTTCGGCAGCAAGGCGCAGGAGCAGTTGACCACGATTTCCGACCGCATGCTGGATGGGGTCAAGAACAAGGACATTGGCCCGGCGGGCAATGATCTGAATGAAATGGTGGCGACGATACGCGGTTTTGAAGTCGACGATCTGGACCCGAACAAGAAACAGGGTTTATTCGACAAGTTGCTGGGCAGGGCCAAACCGGTCGTCAAGTTCCTGCAGCAATACGAAGAAGTGCGCAAGCAGATCGACACCATCACCGACAAGCTGGAGCGGCACAAGACCCATTTGCTGACCGACATCACCTCGCTGGATCGCCTTTATCAGGCCAACCTGGATTACTTCCATACGCTGGAGGATTATATCGCCGCAGGCGTTGAGAAACTGCGCCAACTTGACGAAGTCATCATTCCGGAACAGGCCAAGCAGGCCGAAGACAGCGCCGAAGTGATCGCCGCGCAAGCCCTGCGCGACCTGCGCGCGGCTCGCGACGACCTGGAGCGCCGCATTCATGACCTGCGCCTCACCCGGCAGGTTTCGATGCAAAGCCTGCCCGGCATCCGTCTGGTGCAGGAAAACGATAAGGGCCTGGTCAACAAGATCAATTCGACCATCGTCAACACCGTGCCGCTATGGCGTCAGCAACTGGCGACGGCGGTGACCATTTACCGCTCCTCGCAGGCGGCCGAAACGGTCAAGGCGGCGACCGATCTGACCAATGAACTGCTGGCCGCGAACGCCGAAAACCTGAAGCTGGCCAATGCCGAAACCCGCAAACAACTGGAGCGCGGCGTATTCGACATCGAAACGGTCAAGAAAGCCAATCAGACGCTGATCGCGACGATAGAGGAAAGCCTGCAGATCGCGGACGAGGGCAAGAGGATGCGCAGCGAAGCGGTCGCGCAGCTGGAGCAATGCGAAACCGAACTGCGCAAAACCCTGGCTTCCGCGCATGCGAAGTCGACCAGCTGACGCTGGTTTTTTTGATAGCTGTGTAAAGGGTACGCTCCCCGTATCTTTGGGGGCTTGATTCATCGGAACGCTTTGAGAAGGTACGCGCAGCGTAACTTACGACAGACCTTAGGATAGGGTCATAAATAACGTCCCGATAAAATTTTCCGTTCGTCCTGAGCTTGTCGAAGGATGGACGGAAAATTCCCGAGTGAGTCGGCGCGAGGTGGGAGCGGTTTGCAACCGCGACTCAAGGCAGTGTTCGCATGGCTCCATGATCGCGCTTAAAAAGCGCTCCCACATGTGATGCATCCGTTTGCGGGACGGGATTTGTAACCTCATCGCAAATGTTTGAAGACTGATCGTCTATGCAAATTATCGTTCAGCCCAAGCTCCCCCAAACAGTCAGGACAGGATGAATAATCCCGTCCGGCACCAAAGTCTAGCCTGATTTTTTTGCACCAAAAACCGACTTGCCCGCTTTGGCCGAGATATGCTGGTATTTGGCATAAGCGATGCCGGCGGAGCTGCGCAATTCCTCTTCACTCGCGCCGTTTGCAAAACCACGGGCAACCGCTTCCAGCACATAGGCTTCCGGCGCCATGAAACTATGAGTCGTGACCACCGGCTTTGAACCTGCGGCACGCAAATGATTGGCGAAAAACATGTTGCTCATGCAGGCCAGCACAACCGCTTGTTTATCGTGCCCGGCATGTTTGGGGAAGCGATTGACGATGGGCTGGTTTTGTTCGTCCATCAAGCCGTCATGGCCGATGAACACGACCATTTCACGTTTTGCCGGATTGGGCGGCGTCGCAGCTTGCTGCATAAAGTCGAGCATCGCCTGGTCGATCCGGCGGCCGCGATAGGCCTCGGCGGTCACGGTGAGCTTGTCCTTCCAGGCAAACTCGCAGCGCTCCAGGATGGTGTCGCTAATCTCTTGTTCACAGCCCAGCTTGCGCCAGCCATCGGCCTTGCTCAAAAAGGTTTTCACGCCGTAAAGCGCTCCCCAATAGAGATTGGTGCGCGGGTCATCGCCATTGCCGATTTTCGCGGGAACCGGCACGATGCCTTGCGATGCATTGTCGACCAGGGACACGATCACATGAACATGCGTATCCGGCGTAGCTGCGGCATGGGACGGCAATGCCGTAGCAAACAGCGCAGGGACTAAACAAATCGAGCGTAGGGTAATCATGAAGGAACCCTCCAGAGGGTAGAGAATTTGATTGAACATAGCTTTTGAATAGAGGGCGTCAATTCAGACTGTGCATTGCCAAGGATGCAATAATCGCAATTAGACATTCCTGGGTCGACAAAATTCCGTGTGATGCTTTCAGGGAAACGGTTATGGTGCAATAAGCTGACACGGCTTCCCCCCTCAACTCGGCCAGTCGATCGAAAGCAGAAATTTGATGGACAACACTACCTTTCAGCCTGAGGAATCAGTTTGCGGAACAGGCCATCCAGTCCCCATCCGATGATTAACCCTAGCCCATCCGCAAACAGGTCTGCCCATTCTGCAAAGCGGTCGGGCGTGAAAGACTGTAAGACTTCGATCAGTCCCGCATAAAACAGCAAGCCAAGGAACACGGCCGGCTTACGCCCCGGATAGCCTTGACGCCCTAAGATAGTCAAAACGGCAAAAGCGAGGAGGTGGTTTAGTTTGTCCCAACCCATCGTGGGCATTTCGGGTCCGGCAGGCATTAAGGCCAGGAATAGGATGGCGATGAGGCTGGTCCAAAAAATGAGGCTCCAGCGTCCCGTTGAGATAGTCATGGGGAATGATAAAGATAATGAAAAAGGTGATTTTCAATTATGTCATAGATAGAGACAAAGTCTGGAAAAATGACATCGAGAATGAAAAAATTTTGCTTGGATGCCATTCTATCCAGCCTGGTTGCGTCTTAATCCTTAGCCCTCAGCACCAGCATCTTCCCGATCGATTGCAGGCCTACCTCCTCCTCAAACGCCAATCCGGATTGCTCGAAAAGGTTTTGCCATTCCGGCAGCGTTCTTTCCCTGCCCCGGGTATTCATGAACATCTGCATATCGAAAGCCGCACTGGCAAAATCGGTTTTCCATTCCGCAACAACCCATTCGAGCAGCGCCATGCGGGCGCCGGTGCCCGCGCTTGCCGTGGCCAGATTGCGCAGCACCTTGATGCAGTTTTGATCATCCATGCCGTGCAGGACGGCGCTCAACAAGTAGATGTCCTTGCCGTCTTTGGCGGCGGGAACCGATTCGAGCATGTCCCCGGCTTGGAAGGTCAAGCGGGAAAGGAGGTCGGGAGATGCTTTCCCGGTCCAATAGCCTGCCGCCGTTTGCACGACCTGATTCCGATCGAACACGATCGCGTTGAGATGCGGATGCCGCTTCAATATGGCTAAGGCTTTACTGCCCTTCGAGCCGCCCACATCGATGATGCGGTCGAATCGTTCCCAGGCAAAGTCGGTGGTGAAACTGTCGCCTGTCAATGCCGCCACACTGTCCATCGCAGAGGCGAACAGCGCATCGAACTCGGCGTGGCCATCCAGATAGGCATAAAATTCGCAGCCGTGCGCAATTTCGAACGGGACTTCCCCGCAGCGTATCCCTTGCTCCATGTGCTCGTACCAAGGCCGGTTCATCTCGACCGAATTGTGCATCAGGATCATGGCTCTGACGTTCTTGGGGTGATCTTCACGTAGGTAGGCCGATAGCGCATTGTTACGGAATACCCGAGGCGACACTTCCTCGAATACCCCCATCGCCGCCAGCATACGCAGCAGTCGGTAGATAGCGTCTTCTTGTGCCGAGACACGCGCTGCAATCACGTCGGCTGGGAGAGTCTCATCCCCCAACGCGGATGCGATGTCCATACGTACCACGGCATGCAGCGCGCGCGACTGCCAAAACGCCGAGCCGATTTGGATCAGGCGAAAGGGCGGGGGCGTGATCTTATTCGGAAGGTTCTGTAGCCAGGCGGCAAACTGGATCAATTTGGCAAAGCGGCGCACCGCGCCTGCATTTTTTTGCAATGACATCATAAGCCTCCCGTTACTCCGTCTTTGCCTGTGCCAAACCGGCGGCAAATAGGCGGCCGTTGAATCCGGCCAATTGTTCGAGGAAAGCGGTGTCCATGCTTCGCTCCATCTGCTCCTCGAAAATATCTTTCAGCAGCATCGGCATCATGGCCAGGCTGACAAAGGCCATCCTCACGATATCGGGATCTAATTCTGGTATGACTTGCCCGGTGGATTTCAGCGCTTCCATCTTACGGGCGCCGCGCGTGCGTCCGCGCGCCAATAATTGCCGGATAAAGCGCCGGCCCGGGCCTTGGTTGAGCGCCAGCACTTTCAAGATCAACTTCGGAAATTCCGGCCGTTTCGACATCGTCTGGTAATACATTAGGAGGAAGTCTTCGAAGCCGTTGACCGATTGCAGCATCTGTCCGTCCAACACGTCGAGCAGAGGAACCATCGTGTCGCGGATCATCTCCTCGTACAAGCCCTCCTTATTGCCGAAGTAGTAACGGATCATCGAGATGTTCGCGTCGGCCTTTTCGGCGATCATACGGGTCGTGACTTTGTGGTAGTCGTCGGATAGAAAACTGTCGAGAGCGGCTTTGAGCAGCCGTTCGCGCACGGGATCGGAAGCGGCCTCCGGGGGACTCATCATCGCCTTCTCCAATAGCAAAAATAAAAAGGCAGATTAGCAGAGGCAGGGCAGGAGCCTCCAGCAGTTTCGTCAATCAATATTGGGGATTTGATTGGCCTGAAAACTCACTGTTCAGGCAGGCGTTCTGAATCGGGTCGATCCATTCTCGCCCCTCTTCAACACATAGAGCCATCCGCCACCCCAAAACAATTGGGCCAACGGAACCCAAACAAAGACGCTGGCATCCCGTAGCTCGCCGGACGGCGACAAGGTATAACCATAGGTACCCATGCCGAATAGCGCAAGCATCGCGATAATCGTGGGTAAAGTCACTTTCGAAAGAAGTTGGCCTGACTGCAGCCCGACTTCCTTCATGCTAAGTATCCGAGCAACACCAAACCATTGACCGGAACCCGTGGCCGGGCTCCCTCGATAAAGCAAGGTCCCCGTCGCAAGGTACCCCATCCCGGCGATTAAAAAATACAACTGCCCGTCTGTACGCCTGCATGAATAAGTCCGGGTCGGCAAGCGCAATGCCAGCAGGACGCCAAGAACGCGTGGGGGCTTTTGTGATGCATGGGTTTATTTCCTGATACTGAGGGGTATGCCTGACGTAAAACTGAACAACAAAACCCAAGTATAGCCATGCCTCCGTCCAACGTGATCTACAGTTCGATACGAATACCGAGCTCGACCACGCGGTCGACCGGAATTTTGAAAAATTCGATCGGGCTCGAGGCGTTATGGAATAAGAAGCGGAACAAGCCTCTGCGCCAAGGAGGCATTGGGCTTCTCATACGGAACGTGACGCGTTCGCTGCCGATGAAAAAAGAGGCTTTTTTCGGATCGAATACCAGGCCTTCCTGTCTCACCAAATCCATCGCCCGGCGCACATCCGCGTTTTGCTTGAAGCCGTAATACAGTTTCACCCGGTAGAATTCGCGGTTTTGGCCAAACTTTCTGATTTTGACGCGGTGCGCTTCGTCAACAAAGGGGGCTTCCGTCGTGACGATGGTCAGCACGATGATCTGCTCATGCAGCGCGTGATTGTGTTCGAGGTTATGCAGCAGCACCTGGGGAACGCCGTGCAACGTTCTGGCTAGATAAATCGCGGTGCCTTCGACGGTCACGAGCTTTTCGGTCAGTTCTTTTTCGAGTTCCTCAAATAGCACATGTTTTTCTTCCAAATAGTCATGGAGCAGCGCACGCCCCTTGATCCAGGTCGTGATTATCAGAAACAGCACGGTGGCAACCACCAGCGGCAACCAGCCGCCGGTCGGGATTTTCAGGCTATTGGATGAAAGAAACAGAAAATCGATCACCAGAAATGATGATAAGAAAACGGTGCTGGTCGTCTTGCTCCATTGCCAGAGCGCCTGGATGATGATGTAAGCCAGCACGGTATCGACGATCATCGTGCCGGTCACCGCGATGCCGTAAGCCGAAGCCAGCGCGGACGAAGACTGAAAGCTCAGCACCAGAATGAACACCGAAACCATCAACAGCCAGTTGACGGCGGGAATGTAGACCTGCCCCTTTTCGTCATCCGAGGTATGTAATATGTTCATGCGCGGGCAATATCCCAGTTGTATCGCCTGCCGCGTCACCGAAAACGCGCCAGAAATCACCGCTTGCGAGGCGATCACGGTCGCCATGGTCGACAGGATCAGCAGCGGATACAGCGCCCAGTTCGGGGCGAGTAAATAAAAGGGGTTTTGGATCGCGTCGGGCCGGTCGATCAGCAAGGCGCCTTGTCCGAAATAATTCAGCAGCAGCGCCGGAAACACGAATCCGAACCAGGCGTAACGGATCGGCTTCAGACCGAAGTGGCCCATATCCGCATACAGCGCTTCGGCGCCGGTAATCGCGAGCACGATCGCGCCCATGATCACAAATCCCTCCCAGCCCAATTCGAACAATAAATGGATCGCGTAATACGGGTTAACCGCCATCAATACCTCCGGGTGATGAATCATGTTCACCACGCCCATCACCGCGAGCGAGCCGAACCAGAAGACCATGATCGGCGCAAAGATTCTGCCGACATTGCCGGTCCCCTTGGCCTGTATGATGAACAGCCCGCCCAGCACGGTAATGGCGATCGGCAGCACATACGCGGCCAGTGGCGGCGCAATGATTTGCAAGCCCTCGACCGCGCTGAGCACCGAAATGGCCGGGGTAATGATGCTGTCGCCGTAAAACAGCGTGGCGCCGAGCAGTCCGATGGTGGTGATAAAAGCCATTTTTTTCGGACTATCCCTGGACCCATGCAGGGCCAGCGCCATCAGCGCCATGATGCCGCCTTCGCCCTTATTATCGGCGCGCATGATGAAAATCGCGTATTTAAGGGTGACGACCAGCGTCAACGACCAGAAGATCAGCGACAAGACACCGAGCACGTGAAATTTATCGATCGGTATGCCGCTGTGGAAGACTTCCTTCAGCGCATATAAGGGGCTGGTGCCGATATCGCCAAATACGACGCCGATTGCGCCAAAGGTTAATCGAGACAACTGCTGATGTTTACTCATGGATGACCTTACAGATGGGTTGATCAATTGAACGCGTCAATCGAGTTTTCTTCATTGATCGAAAGCCTATAACCTACGCCAACCTCGGTCAACAAATAACGCGGCCGCGCCGGATTGATTTCCAGCTTGTGACGCAATTGTCCCATATAGATGCGTAAATAATGCTGATCTTGAATATGTTCCGCTCCCCACACTTCCTGCAACAATTGGCGATGCGTGACCACCGTCCCCGCATAACGTATCAATATCGTGAGCAGGCGGTACTCGATCGGGGTAATGCGCACTTCATTGGTCGCTATAAAAACCTTGCGCCGGACCAGATCGACTTTCAACTGTCCGGTTTCAAAGACTTCCATCGTGCTGAAGCTTCTGGAGACTCGGCGCAACAAGGCTTGCAATCGCGCATGGAGTTCGCCGCTGCCGAAGGGTTTGGTTAAGTAGTCGTCTGCACCGGCATCCAGCGCCATGATTTTATTTTGCTCCTGGCTGCGTGCAGACAAAATCAGAATCGGTACATCGGATAACTGCCTGAGGCGCCGGGTTACCGCGATGCCGTCCATATCCGGCAATCCCAGATCGAGAATTACCAAATCGGGATTTTCGCTGTTCAGCACCGCCAGGCCGGTTTTACCGCAGTCTGCTTCCACGGTGCGCCAGCCACGATGGTGGAGGCTGGATTTCAGAAAGCGCCGGGTTTGCATGTCGTCTTCGATGATAAGGATCAGCTGCTCAGCCGGCATCACAAGCTCCCGCCGACTTCAGTCTCGGCAAGCCGAGGTGGCTCGTGCAGCGGCAACGTAAGCACAAATTCCGCGCCTTTGCCGGGGCGATTGCCGGCTTGGATAACGCCGCCGTGAGCCTCGATAATCGCTTTGCATAAAGCCAAGCCCAGGCCGACGCCGCTTTGATCGGATTCGGCGACGCCGCGATAAAATTTGTCGAAAATTTTGGTTTCCTGGCCCTTCGCAATGCCTGGACCGTAATCGGCCACGGTTATAAGGCAGCAGCCCTCCTGAGCTTGCCCGCCGATGTCGATCGGACTACCCTCCGGGCTGTACTTGACCGCATTTTCGATCAGATTGACCAACACTTGCTCTATCAGTACCGCATCGATACACAGCAGCGGCAAGTTGTCCGGCAGCACGGTACGTACCGGCCTGTCCTTTAGGCGCTTGTCCAAACGATGCAAGGCGCTGCCGACGATTTCTTCGATGGCATTCCAATCCCGATGCAATGTGATTTTGCCGCTGTTGAGCCTGGCCATATCCAGCAGTTTTCCGGTCAATTCAGACATGCGCTGCGCTTCATCCAAGACGAGTTGGTTGCATTCCAGACGCTCTGCACTGGAAAACTCGGTATCGTTCTCGATCAGTGCATTGGCCGCGCCGATGATGCGTGTCAATGGGGTGCGTAAGTCGTGCGAGATGGAGGTCAATAGCGCATTGCGCAGGGCTTCGGTTTCGGCTTGCAGCGTCGCTTCTCTGGCCTGAGCGGCGAGTTGTAAACGCTCCAGGGTTTGGGCGATCAAGTGGCCAAAGGTATCGAGGAAAGCCGCTCGCTCTGGGGCTTGCCGGGGAAATGGCGGGGTTGCTTGAATAATCAAAAGTCCCTGCCAGGCGCGAGAGCCTTTGAGGGGGTAATACGCGCTATGGTTTTCTTGTTTGGCCTCTCGGTTTTCAAAAACGCGTTGCGCCTCGGTTAAGTCGATGCCTTTTGAAGGCATCGGCAATGGCGAGCCGGGCGGGGTGGTTTGTAAACGATTCTCGCTGTCGACGTTTAATAGAATTGACTCGACGCCGAATTCAGCGTGAATATGTTTGACTGCGATGTCTGCGACAGCCTCGTGGTCTTGCGCGTCCGACAGATCGCGGCTCAAGCGGTAGAGGGCGCTGGCGCGGTTTTCACGTTGCCTGGCTAATTCTGCCTGAAGCCGGGCATTTTCGAGAAGGCCGCCGGTGACATTGGCCACCACGATCATGACGGCCAAGCCAATCATGTTTTCAAAATCATGGATCGCAAACGAAAAAATGGGGTTGGCAAAGTAAAACGCGAATAGCGGTGCGCTGAGTAATGACGCGACAATGGAAGCTCCTCGGCCGTAACGGCTGGCGACCATAAATACGCCGAGCAGATAGGTCATCAAGATACTGGCCGGTCCCAACCAATGCCGTAGCGGCCAATCTAGCACGGTGCAGATCAAGGGTGTCGCGACGCCCCAGGCATAGCCACGCAGTCGCTGCTTGCCGGTGAGTGCGGCTGAAGCGTCCGGGTTTATCGGGTTTTTACGGTGTTCACTTTGCACTTTTAGCTCCCCGTGGTATGGCTTGCCGCCAGTTCAGAAAGATCCGGAATTGACCAAAAAATGCACGCCGATGCTGGCAAAATAACCCAGCAAGATGACCGGACACCACTTCATGTGAGTACGGAAGGTGTATAAGCCCTTGGCTTGTCCTAAGAGGCCAATACCGGGCGCGGACCCGATGGCGAGCAAACTGCCGCCGACGCCCAGCGTCAAGGTCAACAGCAGCCATTGGCCTTGGGGAATGTCCGGATGCATGGTCAGCACCGCGAACATCAAGGTTCCATTATCGACGAAGGCAGACGACAAACCGATCATGATATTCGCCAGGGTCGGGCTGAATTGTCCATATAGCACTTCTGAGACCGCGTCCAGATAGCCAATGAAGCCCAGTCCGCCAATGCCCATCATCGCGCCGTAGAAAAACAGCAAGGTATCCCAATCCAGCCGGCCGACTTTCTTGAAAATATCGAAGTGATTTTTTTCGGTACGGGAATTTGGCTCCGCCGCATCGCCGAAGAATAGCGCCAGCTCCAGGTTATGTCGAGTGCTCAATTTATAGGACTTTTCCAGAAAGTAATAAAAAAACTGCAATAACGATAAACCGGCCATCATGCCGGCCGCCGCCGGCAAGCCCAGCGCCATATCGAAGCTGACCGCCAGCGCGATCGTGACGCCAAACAAAATCATGATCCGTTTCGCGCCGCGCGGCAAATGTATCGCTTCACTTTCCACCAAGGGTTTATCTTTTGGCAGGGCGAAATGCATCGCCGCTGCCGGCAGTAAAAAATTCACCAGGCAAGGGATGAACAACTTGAAAAATTGGGTAAAGCCGAGCATGCCGTGCTGCCAGACAAAGAGCGTCGATATGCCGCCTAAGGGGCTGAACGAACCGCCGGCGTTGGTAGCAACGACGATGTTTAAGCAAGCCAGCGAGACGAAACGCGGATTGTCTTTACCCACTGCCACCACCACGGAGCCCATTAGCAAACCGGTCGTCAGGCCATTGACGACACTGGATAGCAGAAATACCAAGCTTCCCGTTATCCAGAACAGTTGCCGATAACTCAAGTTTTTACCGACCAGCCAGACCTTCAGTGCGTGGAAAATGCCCATGTCTTCCATCGCATTCAGATAGGCCATCGAGACCATGATGAACAGCATCAACTCCATATAAGCCAGTAAGTTGCTCTTGAATGCGGCAATAGCCGGCAGGCTGCTGCCTTGTTGTTGATAAGCCAGTGCGATGGCAAACCAGATGATGGAAGCCGCCAACAGCATCGGTTTGGATTTGCTTAATTGGATTGTCTCTTCTAACATCGCAGTAACATAAGCCACCACCATGATGACCAAGGAAAAATAGCCGATCCAGTGATGGGTCAAGTCGATATGCAAGGGTTGCGACGCTTCCGCGGTAGACTCGGCAAAGCCAAGTCCAGGAATTACCAACGACGCCAAGCCAAGAAGGCGCACAACAAAAGGCAACATACTCTCTCCGGTTGAATGATGAAAAGCCCGCGAAATCGCTTTATTCCTCGGCTATTCAAAGGGGCGAGTAAATTGTATTTATAGACGTGTAAAAAAGGTGTAAAGAGCTGCGATTAAATTGTCCCATTAACTCATGGATTTTCGGACAAAAAAAAAGCCCAACCGACCGGTTGGGCTGGGTTTATAGAGACTAAACAGGGTAGGGCTGTCAGCCGCTAACCACTGCCTCACACATCCAAATTCGCCACATCCAGCGCATTCTTCACGATAAAGTCCCGGCGCGGCTCGACCACATCGCCCATCAAGGTGGTGAAGATTTCATCGGCCGCAATCACGTCTTCGATTCTGACTTGCAGTAAGCGGCGGTTGTTCGCATCGAGCGTGGTCTCCCAGAGTTGTTCCGGGTTCATCTCGCCGAGGCCTTTGTAGCGTTGGATGTGCTGGCCTTTTTTGATCTCCCGCATCATCCAGTCGAAGGCTTGCTTGAAGTTCGCGACCGGCTGCTGTTTTTCGCCCATCTGCATGTACGATGCGGCGTTGAACATGCCGGCGGTCAATTGCGCATAGTGCGCGATCCTTTGGTAGTCCTTGCCGTTGAAAAAGCTGGCCGGCAGCACGAATTGCTTGTTGTTGCCGTGCCGGCGTTTGTCGACCGTAATGATGAAATCCTGTTCGTGCCGGTATTCCAATTCGACCGCATAGAGGGTTTTGGCGTCTGCGGCGGAAAGATTGCTTTGCAATCTCATCAGCCAGGCGTGCAAGGCTTCCTTGTCTTGGAGCAGGGGCTCGTTCACTACGTCCATCAGCGTCAATTGTTCCAGGAAGCCGCTGTCGTAGCGTCGGGCCAGGCGGTCGATCGTGCGCGTGACTTCGGTGAATTCCTGCGCCAGTTTTTCGAGGCCCTGGCCCTGAATCGGCGGCACATCTTCGCTGGTGAACAGTTGCGCCTTGTCCAAGGCCTGCTGGATCAGATATTCGTTCAGCGCCGCATCGTCCTTCACATAATGTTCCTGCTTGCCTTTTTTGACCTTGTACAGCGGCGGCTGGGCGATGTAGATGTAGCCCTTTTCGACGATCTCGGGCAGTTGCCGGTAGAAAAAGGTCAGCAGCAGGGTGCGGATGTGCGAGCCGTCGACGTCCGCATCGGTCATGATGATGATGCGGTGGTAGCGCAGCTTGGCCAGATTGTATTCTTCCTTGCCGATGCCGCAGCCGAGCGCGGTGATCAGCGTGCCGACTTCCTCGGAG
>Ga0208264_1000310_pt1 | contig 17444 bp, 17 predicted proteins | sample LakWasMet31_HOW6_2_FD_183873 | JGI IMG/M metagenome (GOLD analysis project Ga0208264, IMG submission 183873) | Freshwater sediment methanotrophic microbial communities from Lake Washington under simulated oxygen tension - Sediment Metagenome... | ecosystem: Environmental > Aquatic > Freshwater >...
GGCTTTAGATTCGATGGGAGGCTTTGTGCCCCCAGACCTGCCAGGGTTTAAAACCTGGCAGGTCTTCGGCCGAGAAGTCGTTTTTAACTAAATCCAGAGCGCCTGGGCATCGAGCGCTTCGCGTCGTGTTCATACAACTTTATGCAATTCTTGAATAGTCCCGTCCAACACCGCGTTCTGGCTTTTTTGTTGTTGATGTCGCTGATGCTGGCGATGTTCATCGGCATGATCTGGCGCAATCTGCATCATTTCAACACCGTTTTTTCGCATGTAAATTACTCGCACAGCGTGCAGCATGCGTCGGTCGCGCTGCAAACCGCACTGATCGATTATTTGATCAAGGTCAGCCCGCTCGTCGAGCCCGAGAGTTTGCGGCCGACGATCGAGGCGTTGAGCAACACGGTCGTCGAATTGAACGCCTTGTTTGCGGAAAGCGGTTTTTTGGCCGAAAACACCGCGGCTAACATGGCCATCGTCAAGGCGATACTGGATGAGTGGCCGCAACCCGGCGGCAGTGAAAAACAGGAGCGTTTGATCAGCGCGTTGAACCTGCTCAGCGATACGCTGGATAATGAGCTTGGGCAGCGCGAGAAATTGCTCGGCGAGATCAGCGCGGATACGCAGACCGAGCTCGATCTGGCCACGATCACCTTCGCCGCGATCGTGGTGGTCGCCTTTGGTTTTTTTTACCGGCGGATTTTGTACCCGTTGCACGACCTGAGGCTGCTGTTGCAGCGCCTGACCGAAGGCAATTTTACCCGGATCACGACCGATCATCTCGATCCCTTGCTGTTGCCTGTCTTCAACAGTTACAACGACATGGTCAGCCATCTGGCCGAGCTGGAGGAAGCCAAACGGCTGTACGCGCAATCCTTGCAGCGCGAAGTCAGGCTGGCGACCCAGGCCTTGCTCGAACAGCAGGCCAGCCTGGCTCGGGCCGAGCGGCTGGCAGCGGTCGGTGAAGTCGCGGCCGAACTCGCGCACGAGATCCGCAATCCCTTGGCTGGCATACAAATCGCGTTCAGCAATTTGCGCCGCGAAATCAACAATCCCGAACAGCATGACCGGATGGAACTGATCGGCAGCGAGCTGAAACGGCTCGGCCATTTGCTGAACGATCTGTTGAGCCAGAGCCGCCATGTGCCGGAAATCGCCGCCGACATCGACATTGCGATGCTGATTCGCGATCTGGCCGCGTTGACCCGCTACCAAATCGCCGAGGCGATCCGCCTGGAGATCGCCGCGGATTCGCCCCTATACGCGCATATGCCGGCCGGCGGCCTACGGCAAGCCTTGTTGAATTTAATTTTGAATGCGGCCGATGCGCTCGAAGGCCATGCCGGCACGATCCGGGTGGAGGCGGCGAAAAGCGCCGAAGGCATACGGATCGATGTGACGGATGACGGACCCGGTTTTTCGCAGGAATTGCTCGAACAGGGCATCCGGCCGTTTCGCACGACCCGGCAACGGGGCACCGGCCTGGGGCTGACGATGGTGCAGCGTTTCGTGAAGGATACCGGCGGCAGCATCAGGCTTATAAACCGGGCGCCTCATGGCGCCTGTGTATCGTTATTTTTACCGGTCATGGATCAGGAGTCGCATTGATGATAGAAACCTTGCTGATCATCGAGGATGAAAAACTGTTGGGTTCCGAGCTTTCGCTGCATTACCGAAAAGCCGGATGGGAGGTCGTGTTGGCGGCGACCTTGGCCGAAGCCGAAAACTGGCTGGTCAAAAAAAATCTGGCCCCTTTACTGATTCTTTCGGACCTGAATCTGCCGGACGGCAATGCTTTGGATTTGATGGAAAAAATGAAGAAGAAGGCGGGGCATGCCGAGTGGCTGTTCCTGACCGGTTACGGCAGCGTGCCCGATTCGGTCCGGGCGCTACGGCTCGGCGCCTATGATTTTCTGGAAAAGCCCTGCGATCTGGAGCGGCTCGATCTGGTCGTCGCGAGCGCCGCGCGCAGCGCCGCGATCGTCAGGCGGGTGCACGAGCAGGCCAGCGTCGGCCATAAACGCTATTCGCCGAATGCCTATGTCGGCAGGAGCCGGCAGGCGCAGGCCGTGCGAGAATTGTTGCAGCGCCTGACCGAAGTGCCGTTCAGCGCGCTGATCATCGGCGGCGAAAGCGGCACCGGCAAGGGGTTGGTCGCCAAGATTCTGCATTACGGCGGCGCCCGCGCGCAGCAGCCGATGATCGAAGTCAATTGCGCCGCGCTGCCGCGTGAATTGCTCGAATCCGAATTGTTCGGCCATGAGCCGGGCGCGTTTACCGGCGCGACGACCCGGCATCGCGGGCTGCTCGAACAGGCCGACGGCGGCACCTTGTTCATGGATGAAATCGGCGAAATGCCGCTCGACCTGCAGGCCAAGCTGCTGAAGGCGATCGAGGATCACAAGGTGCGCCGGCTCGGCGGAGAGAAAGAGGTCAGCGTCGATGTGCAGATCGTCGCGGCCAGTAACCGCGATCTGGAACAGATGGTGCGCGAAGGCAGTTTTCGCGGCGATCTTTATCACCGCCTGAGCGTGTTCAAGGTGATGCTGCCGCCGCTGCGCGCCGCCAAAGAAGATCTCGAAGATTTGGTGCCGATATTTGTCGCCGAATACAACGCGAAAGCCGGCCGGCGGGTCAAGGATATTCCGGAGGACGTCTGGGCCAAGCTGAAGAGCCATGACTGGCCGGGCAATGTGCGCGAATTGCGCAATGTGATCGAGCGCTGCGTGTTGTTTGCCGATGGGCCGGAATTTCCCGGTCAATGGCTGCAATTGCCGGGCCAGGCGAGCCCTTTGGCGCAAGCCGGCGTGACCGACAAAAACATGCTGCTGTTGCCTTTGGACGGCAGCATGGCGCTCGACGACATGGATAAGTTCATCATCAAAACCGCGCTGGAACGCGCGGACTACAATCTGACCGCGGCCGCCAGGGATTTGGGCGCGACACGCGAAACCCTGCGTTATCGGGTGCGGAAATACAATCTGAAAAGCGTTGAATAATCCTTTTTGATCTCTGGTTTTAAGTCCGCCCTATAAACCGGCAACGCGTCTTTAGGATGCGGCGCAGTGCCTTTGCGCGACCAGGTTTCCGCTTACGCGAGCCAGAAGCCGCTACTCGCCGCGTTCCGAAAATTGGCGTGACCGCTGTCCGCGTTGCCCGCGGCGGTCATCGCGCGGTGCCGGCGCGTTGTCTTGCCGTTCCGATCTCGCCCGGAAAGAGGCGCGGCCGGAAAAATCGTTGTCTTGGCGTTTGGCTTCTTGCCGTCCCCAATTTTGTTGACTCTGCCATTGGCCGTGCGCATTCGGATCGTCCGGACGGTGTTGCCGTTCTTCGTTCCGATGCTCATGATCCCATTCGTTTTGCCGGTTGTCGTAACGCTTCGGAGTCTGCGCGTTCCAGCTATAATGGTTATTTTTGTCGTGATCGTGTGCGTCGGGGTAGCGATTGAACGACCCTGGGGCCGGCAACGGACGACGGTTGTCCTGGTAACGGCGGCCGTCGTGGCCATCATAGCGATCGTGGTCGTCATGATGGTGATGGTGCGTTTCGGTGCGGTAAACCGGCGTCGGGTAGGAATAGGTGTTGTAGTAGTTGCGTTCGACCACGCCGTAACCGCTGCCGTAGGATCCCGGATAGTAACTGCTTCCGGAACTGTAACCGGAATTATAGCCAGGGCCGTAATAGGAATGGGGGTAGGTTGCGCAAGCCGCAGGCAGCGCCGCCAAGCCGGCCAGAATGAGTCTTTTGATGATCAGGTGCATGATTTTAACCTTTGACGAGAAAGATTGAATGTTGATTGAATCATAGTCGGAATTGCTGAACGGGCCATGAATCGGGCCGCAATTCTTTAATCGACGTCAGGTGTGCCGACAATCGACAAAACCCTAAATGGGTGATACGGTCATCGTCATACGATTCAAAAATTATAATATTAGAGGAAGAAAATGAAGTATGAAGTGATCGATGCGGTAATTTCGCCCGAGGAAGGCCGACTGGATATCCTTTCGAAGACCGAGGTCGGCAAGCTCTTGGATACCAGTCAGGGCGGCTTGTACAAGGTGTTTCGCAATTGCGCGCTGGCGGTCCTGAATTGCGGCAGTTCGATAGACGACGGCAAGGAACTCCTAGAGCGTTATGCGTCGTTTTCGATCCGTGTCGTGCAGGAGCAGCGCGGCATCAAGCTGGAGTTGAAAGCCGCGCCCGCGCATGCGTTCGTGGACGGCAAGATGATCAAGGGCATCAAGGAACATTTGTTTGCGGTGTTGCGCGACATCATCTATGTCAGCGACGAGATCTATAAAAATTCCCTTTTCAATCTTGAAACCTCGCAGGGCATCAGTGACGCGGTGTTCCACATTCTGCGCAATGCCAACATCCTGCGGCCGATGCACAATCCGAATCTGGTCGTGTGCTGGGGCGGCCATTCGATCAGCCGCAAGGAATACGACTACAGCAAACAGGTGGGCCATGAATTGGGGCTGCGCGGTCTCGATATTTGCACCGGCTGCGGACCGGGGGCGATGAAGGGCCCGATGAAAGGCGCGGCGATCGGCCATTCCAAGCAGCGCATCAAGCAGGGTCAATATTTGGGCATCAGCGAACCCGGCATCATCGCGGCCGAATCGCCGAATCCGATCGTGAACGATCTGGTGATCATGCCGGACATCGAAAAGCGCCTGGAAGCCTTCGTGCGTACCGGTCACGGCATCGTCGTGTTTCCGGGCGGCGCCGGCACGGCAGAGGAAATTTTGTACGTTCTCGGCATTCTGCTGCATCCGGATAACGAGGCGATGCCGTTTCCGTTGATTTTTACCGGCCCGGACAGCGCCGGAGAGTATTTCGAGCAAATCGACCTTTTTATCGCCGGCACGCTGGGACCGAAGGCGCAACAGCGTTACCGCATCATCATCGGCGACCCGCGTCAGGTCGCGATCGAGATGGAGGCCGGCATCCGCGAGGTGCGCGCTTTCCGCAAGTCGACCGGCGATGCCTATTATTTCAACTGGTTGCTGCGCATCGACAAAATATTTCAAACGCCTTTCGCGCCGACGCATCAAAACATGAAGGATCTGGCCTTGCACAAGAATCAGGAAGTGCATGTGCTGGCCGCGAACCTGCGCCGGATGTTTTCCGGCATCGTCGCGGGTAATGTGAAGGCCGAGGGCATTCGCGCGGTCGAACAATTCGGCCATTTCGAGATTCAGGGCGATGCCGGCATCATGGCGTTGATGGATGCGCTGCTCGCGTCTTTCGTCGAGCAGCACCGGATGAAGCTGCCGGGCAAAAAATATGTGCCATGTTATCGGATCATTCAGTAAAGGCGACATGATAGAGATTGGGTTTTGGCAGTTCCGATGAAAGTGGTTTTGACCGAAAAGCCTTCGGTGGCGCGGGACATTGCGCGCTGCCTGGGCGTGAACAACCGGCGCGACGGCTATCTGGAGGGCAACGGCTATCAGATCGTCTGGGCGTTCGGGCATCTGGTCGAATTGCAGGAGCCCGATCAATACAACCCGGCCTGGAAGCGCTGGTCGCTGGAGAGTCTGCCGATCATTCCGGAGCGTTTCGCGCTGAGGGCAAGGGGCGATGCGGCCGCGCAGAAGCAACTGCATACCGCCAAACGCCTGTTGCAGGGCGCCAGCGACATCATTTGCGCGACCGACGCCGGAAGGGAAGGCGAGCTGATCTTCCGTTATATCCTGTCCTGGTGCGGCTTGGAGCATAAACCGTTCCGGCGGCTGTGGATCAGTTCGCTGACCGACGAGGCGATCCGCCAGGGTTTTGCAGCGTTGCGCGACGGCCAGGCCTTCGAAGGCCTGTACCGGGCCGCGAAGTGCCGCAGCGAGGCGGACTGGATCGTCGGTTTGAATGCGACCCGGTATTACACGCTGAAGTTCGGCCAGGGCTCCTTGCTGTGGACCGTCGGCCGGGTGCAAACGCCGGTGCTGGCGCTGATCGTGCAGCGCGATCGGGACATCGCCGATTTCAAGCCGAAGGATTTTTGGGAGCTGCACACCTTGTACCGCGCGGCCGATTTTCAACATGCCGGCGGGCGCTTCGAGAAAAAGGCCGAGGCCGAGGCGTTGCGGACCCGGATCGACGGCCATGATTTCCGCATCACCTCGGTCAAGGGCAAGCAGGAGAAGGTTTATCCGCCGCCGCTGTATGATCTGACCGACCTGCAGAAGGACATGAGCATTCGCCATGGCTTCACGGCCGACCAGACCTTGCGTCTGGCCCAGTCGCTCTACGAAAAGAAACATATCACCTATCCGCGTACCGACAGCCGTTACCTAAGCGCGGACATGAAGCCGCAGGTGAAGCCGCTGCTGCAAACCTTGCGGGCGCGCTTCGACGCGCAGGTCGCCGGCTTGAATCTGGAACAACTGGCGCTGACTGGCCGGCTGTTCAACGACGCCGGCGTGACCGATCACCATGCGATCATTCCGACCACGACCTTGCCGCGCGCGCTGGCCGGCGATGAAGAAAAAGTCTATCAGGCAATCGCGGTACGCTTCATCGCGGCTTTTTATCCGCCTTGTCTGAAACGGATCACGACCGTGCTCGGCGAAACGGCCGAAATCCCTTTCAAGGCGACCGGCACGGTGATCGAGGCGCCGGGCTGGCAGGTGCTGTATCAGGATGCCGCGCCCGCCCAGGCCGATCAGGATCAGAAAATCCTGCCCGTCTTTGTCCAGGGCGAAACCGGCCCGCACCAGCCTTCGTTGAAGCAGGGCAAGACGACGCCGCCGAAGCATTATAACGAAGCCACCTTGCTTGGCATGATGGAGTCGGCCGGCAAAACCTGCGATGACGACATGCTGAAGGAAGCGTTGAAGGAAAAAGGTCTCGGGACGCCCGCGACCCGGGCCTCGATCATCGAAGTGCTGGTCAAGCGCAATTATATCCGCCGGCAAAAAAAGCTGCTGCTGAGCACCGAGGCGGGCCAGCGCCTGATCGCATTGATCGGCGACGAGCATTTGAAGTCGGCCGCGATGACCGGCGAATGGGAGTCGCGGCTCAAAAAAATCGAACAGAACGATTACGATCCGCGGCGATTCATGGACGGGATCATTCAATTTACCCGCCATATCGTGGCTCCGTCCGGACGCTCCGCTGTTCAGGCCGCGCTGGGCAACTGCCCTTTATGCCGCGCCCCGATCATCGAAGGCCGCAAAGGTTACGGTTGCAGCGACTGGCGCAAGGGCTGCACGTTTGTGCTGTGGAAAGAGACTTTCGGGGCGCCGGTTTCCCGCGCGATGGCGGCCGAATTATTGCGCCAGGGCTGCACGCGGCAGGCTTATCCGGTCAAGTTCAACGGCGAAGAATTGAGCGCCTTGCTGACGCTGGACGCGCGCGGCGAGGTCGGCATCAGGGCGGCGGCATCCGAGCCGCGCTGAGCGTTCAGCGCTGTTGCCGCCAGCGGAAATAGGTTTTGCCGTCATCGCAGGCCCAGCTCGCGCGTTGCGTGCCGGTTTTGCTGATCCTTAATTCGCAGTGATGCTCGACCTTGAATTTTTCCCAGTGTTCATCGTCCAGATAAACCCGGTAATACAGACTGAGCAGGATGATCGCCAGCAAGCCCAACAACAGCGTCAGCAGCGTGCCGATCGGCTGCTCCTGCATGGATTGCCGAGCGGAAGCCAGCCATTGCTTTAATTTCATAAAAACAGCCTCAAACCGATAAACTACACTATAGACATCATCCGCTACGGAATGTTTTCGAATCAATATTGGATGGGTCTGGAATTTACAGCAATTCTCGCGCCATTGTAAGCTTTTTGTCGATTCATCTACTGCGGCGCCTTGAGTGATGCCGGGAAATAATAAAAAACGGCAAAACGCAGGGAGAGGGTCATCATTCGGGCCGAAAAGCCGGAATCAATCGCGATTTGGCTGTCTAACCAAAGGCTTGGCGGCAACATGGTCAAGCATATAATAATGCAGGAGAATACTATGATTTACCGAGTCGAAGGCGATATTTTATTGAGCAAGGCGCAGGCGATTGCGCATGGCGTGGGGATCAACGATCCGATGGACAAGGGGCTCGCGCTCGAGCTGCATAACATGTATCCGTCCATGCACAAGGATTTTCACCGCTGGTGCCATATGCACAACACCAAACCGGGCGAGGCGTGGCTGTGGGGAGGGCCGGATAACGTCAGGCTCATCAATCTGATTACCCAGGAAGGTGTCGACAGCCAAGATCATCGGCACGGCAAGGCGACGCTGAGTAACGTCCGGCACGCCCTCAGCGCATTGGTGAAGATCATTGCCGCCGAAAAGCTGACATCGGTGGCGTTGCCGCGTCTGGCGACCGGCGTGGGCGATCTGGACTGGGACGATGTCTGGCCTTTGATCGACGAACGTTTGGGCGGACTCGATATTCCGGTCTATGTTTATACCGTTTATCACCCGGGACAAACGGCACGGGAGCCCGGATGATAACAAGGCAGGGGCTCCTCCGCGGAGAATTCGCTCAGCCTGAATCGGCCGGCAGATTGGTCAGCAGGGTTTGCAGATCGATTTCCTGGATGCCGGAAAATAGGGATGAGTAGGTCGTAGGATCGGCGTCGGTGGTGGTGACGCTGATCCTCGCCGATATGCCGTCGCGGCTGATCGATAGTGCCAGATAATCGCTTAACGCATCGGTTTCCGCGTCGATCAACAGGTCTTGCAGGCTTAACGAGTCCGGTGTTTGTGCCGGAGTCTCTTGTTGGCTATTTTGAAAGTCTTTCATCTCTATTCTCCCGTCCAGCCGATGCGGAATGATTCGCAGCGGCAATTCCGCAGTTCGTTGCAATATCTATCATCTAGTCGGTTAACGCCGCTTGCCGCTTGTTCAGAAGTGGCCATAGTGTACCGGTTTTTGACGGATTGTGAATTGTACGAAAGTACTAGGCCCGGCGGTGGAATGAAGGCGGGACTTGGCGCCGATCAGCAAATCGGCGCGGGAATTCTTTATCCGGAGGGGGCGTCAGGCCATTACGAGGCCGCGGCTATCGGTCAGGAGCTTGGCGGCGCGTGACCGTTTAGCGCCCTGATTTGATTGATCGACGCCGGTGGCGGTGATCGATATTAAGCCGTTATCCAGCCTTGAAATCAAGCCTTTTTCCTTCAAGTACCAGAGGTGGAATTCGAGGAACTCGCGGGGACAGCCGGATAAGCGTTCCAGTTCGAGATTGCCCAGGCCGGGATTATTCATATTGCGGCGACGTTTCACATACAACAGCGACAACAGTTTTTCCTGTATCACGCTGTCTTCGTAAGGCGCCTCAGGCTCGCGATTTACCTCGGGTGCTATTGAGGAACGGCCAACATATTTTTTGTATTCGATATCGTATTGCGCCCTGGTTTCCGGACTTCTTAAGGTTTCATGGGCCTTGACGATTTCGACAAAGCGATGATGGTTGCCGGTGCCCTGGATATCCGGATGATAGCGTTGCGCCAAATAACGAAATACCCGGTCTACCGTATCGGAATTGGCGTTTGGGCTGATTTCGAGAATCTCATAATAATCTTTGAATTCGCTGGGTTCCATTGGATTCCTCCCGAAAGTCAGGCATGATCGGATGGGCGGTCGGCAACAACTCGCATGGCATACACTCGTCGATGCATCGATGGGGTGCTAAAACGACCAAGGCAGCCTTTTCAAGACGCTTAACGATGTCAGAAATTCAGCGTGTCAGTACGGAGGGAGAATCGTGAAATCGACGGCAAAAATAGGCTCTTTGGGATTTTACCCGGCTTAAATTAAATAAAGATTAATTCGGACGCTAGGCATGCAAAAATCCTTGCCCGTTTGTTTTTAGGCGTTGATTTAGGTCGTCAGCAATTTTATCGTGGATTCGCGTTGGGACTCGGCGTTGGCGTAATCGACGCCGTCTGCGGTAATCGCGATCATGCCGTTTTCGAGCCTGCCGATCCAGCCTTTTTCTTTGAGATACCAGAGATGAAACTCCAGGTGTTCGCGCGGACAGCCTGACAAGCGCTCAAGATCGAGATTGCCCATGCCTGGATTTTCGATGTTTCGTCTGCGTTTGGCATAAAGAATCGCGAGCAGTTTTTCTTGAATATCGACATCGTGCTCGATATTTTCGGGATCGCTCGCTTCCTCGGCTAATTTCAGGCGGTAGTCTGAATTGTTTTTATGCTGAATATCGTATTGTGCGCGCCTGCTCGGATCGCTCAGCGTTTCATGGGCCCGCACAATATCTCTGTAGCGCATGTGATCGCCGGTGTCCCGGTTGCCGGGATGATAGCGCTCGGCAAGATAACGAAATATACGGTCTATCGTTTCAGCATCGGCATTCGGGCTGATTTCCAGGTTTTCGTAATAATCGATGAAGGTAGACGCGTCCATAGCTTGACTGTGCCATTGCGGTTTTAACTTGACTTAGTTTAGCTTAATACAAATTTTGATTAGGCTAAAGTCTTAGTTGTGCGCGCAAAAGAAAGCACGGGTCTTGCTGGGGCGCCGGATTCAATGTGCGTAGTCAAGCTGGGCAGTCAGCAGTTTTGCGCTTTGCGTGCGTCTGGCGGTCTGGTTTGATTGGTCGACTCCGCTGACGCTAATCGACAGCAAGCCGTTTTCGAGGCGTGTAATCCAGCCTTTTTCTTTCAAATACCAGAGATGGAATTCGAGATGTTCGCGCGGACAGCCGGACAGGCGTTCCAGTTCGAGGTTGCCCAAGCCGGGATTGTTCATGTCGCACCGGCGTTTGACATAGAGCAGCAGCAACAAACTTTCCTGCATCATGTTGTCTTCGTAAGGCGTTCTCGGTTTCTGGCTGGCTTCGGAGGACGGCAGGCGTCGGGCGCGATTTTTTTGGTATTCGATATCGAATTGCGCTCTTTTTTCCGGATTTCTTAGCACTTCGTGGGCTTTGACGATGCCGGCAAAGCGATAGTGGTCGCCGGTGGCTTGATTGTCGGGGTGATAGCGTTGCGCCAGATAGCGAAATACCCGATCTATCGTATCGCTATTGGCATTGGGACTGATTTCGAGAATCTCGTAAAAGTCTTTGAATTCGCTGGGTTCCATACGGGTCTCCGAAACATTTGACGGGATGGATTAAGCCTAGCACAGCGAATTATTAATTCAATATTAAATTAAGATTTTTTTAATATTGTGGAGCGTCAAGCCAACTCATTGATCGCATCCTGGGTTCGGAAAAAAACTTTGCCGGGCTGCAGATGGTTGAAAAAATCGGTTTTGTGCAATTTATCGAGCACCGGACCTTTCGCTTCGGCAAGATGCAGCCTGATGTTCAGGTTTTTCAGCGCGTCATTCAGGCTTTCGAGCACTTCGAGCGCGGTGCTGTCGATATAGCTGACCGAGGCGAAGATCAGCACCACATGCTTGATGTCCGGCTGCCGTTGCAATTGGTCGCTAATGAATTCCTCGACATAATTCGCGTTCGCGAAGGTCAGGTTTTCATCGACGCGCAGCAGCAGCAAATGCCGCCAGGTTTTCACGTCATGGCGCTGGATGTTGCGAAAATGCTCGGTGCCCCGGATGCGCCCGACCACCGCGATATGCGGATGGCTGGTGATTCTCAGATAGCTGACCAGGGTCAGGATGATGCCGAGCGTGATGCCTTCCTCGATGCCGAGCACCAGCACGCCGAGTAAAGTGACGCCTTCGGCAATGCCGTCGCTGGCGTCATAGCGCCAGATATGGACGATGTTTTGCAGACGGATCAACGGCATAATCGCGACCAGAATGATCGCGGCGAGTATTGTCTTCGGTATCGCGGCAAAATAGGGGCTGAAAAACATCAGGGCCAGCGCGACAAAGGCGGCGGCCATCAGCATCGCCATTTGCGTGCGCGCGCCGGCCGAAAAATTGACCATCGTGCGGCTGAAGCCGCCGGCCACCGCCATGCCGCCGGACAGCGCCGAGGCGATATTCGCCGCGCCGAGGCCAAGCAGCTCGTGATTCGGCTGGATCTTTTCGCCTTTGAGGTGCGCGATCGCCTTCGCGATCGCGACGCTTTCGACATAGGCGATCAGCGCGATCAGGGCCGCATAAGGTAAGAGCAGTCGCCAATGGACGGGATCGATCGCATCGATGCGTAGCCTAGGGAGGCCCGCCGGAATCCGGCCGACGGTTGCGACCTGATAGGCCGTGTCGAGATCCCATAGCTCGACCGCGGTCGCCCCGAGAGCGACGGTCAATAACGGGCCACACTTGCTGATCGCGGCAATCCATACCGGTTTCATGGCGGTTTTTTTGAGCAGGCCGGTGAGCGGCTTGCCGAGCAGGATCAACAGCAAAACCGCGGCAAAGCCTGTGATCAGGGTTGCCGTATTCGCCGTGCGCACGGTATCGGTATAGCAGCTCAGACTGCCTACGCAGGGCAGCTTCGCCAGGCCGAGCAGCGGCGGCAATTGACTGAAGACGATCAGGATCGAGGCGCCGCTGGTAAAGCCGGTCAGCACCGGATGGCTGATGAAATTGACCAGGCCGCCCAGGCGCAACAGGGCCATCAGCAGCATCAGCACGCCGGTCTCGGCGGCCAGTATCACCGCGCTTTGCACCGGTTGCTGCAAGGCGCTAATCTCAGGCGCATTGACGGCGCTGGCAATCATCACCGCCGCGATCGATACCGGTCCGACCGACAGCGTCCTGCTGGTGCCGAACAGCGCGTACAGCACCGGCGGCAAGATACTGGCATATAAACCCAACTCTGGCGGGATGCCGGCCAGCAGCGCATAAGCGATGCCTTGCGGCACCAGCAGAATGGCCGTGATTGCGCCGGCGAACAGATCGCCATGGAAATCGTTGCGGGAGTAGGTCTTGAGCCAGCCGAAAATGGGCAGAAAGTCAGTCAGGCGCATGGAAGGCAATAGGGTGAGTGAAAAGGTAAACGCGATGAATCGGCAAAAAACAGCAATGGATCGGTGAAGGAGGGATTGGAAAGATGGCGGTACTTTGTGCCCCGCACCGCGGAAGCGGTGCGAAAGTCATTCCCACGCGCGGAGCGTGGGAACGATGGTCTGGCTCTGCCTCAATCCTCCTTCATGAATTTTTTCGCATAGCTTTCGCGGTGAGGAATGTCGATCCGGTAGCCTTTGATCATCAAATGCCAGTACAGCCAAGGGAATCCGACCTTTTTGCCCCACCACCAGATCCAGCGGTTTTTCCGCGGGTCCAGAAATGGAAATGACGGCGTGACTTTACCGCCATAGGAAAATTCGGCCAGCATCACCGTGTTCAGCGAAGTGGTCAACGGGCAAGAGCCGTAACCGTCGTACTTGCCTTCGACCGGCTTATTTTTCATCAGGTACAAAATGTTGTCGACCACCACCGACACCTGCTTGCGCACTGCCGCGGCGGTTTTCGCGTTCGAGGTCGAGGCCACATCGCCCAGGCCGAAGATGTTCGGGTATTTGTTGTGTTGCAGGGTGTTGTCATTCACGTCGACCCAGCCGGCCGCGTTCGCGAGTGGGCTTTGCTTGATGAAATCCGGGGCGCTTTGCGGCGGCGTCACATGGATCATGTCGAATTTTTTGCTGACCTGCTGTTTATTGCCGGCGCTGTCGGTGGTTTCGAATGTGGCGGTTTTGCCGGGGCCGTCGATCGCGACCAGATTATGATTGAAAGATTTTTTCGCGCCGTATCCGGCGGCGACTTTCTCCAAGGCCTTCGCGAAAAACGGGATGCCAAACATCGCGGGCCCGGCATTGCAGAACTCGATCGTAAACTTGTCCAGGATGCCTTTTTTACGGAAACGGTCCGCCGCCAGATACATGATCTTCTGCGGCGCGCCGGCGCATTTGAACGGTGGAGGCGGCTGCGTAAATAACGCAGTTCCCGACTGGATGTTTTGTATGCATTCCCACGTATATTCACAGGTATCCGGCGAATAATTGCTGCAGACATTGTTTTTGTTCAGGGTCTCTTTCAGTCCTTTGATCTTGTCCCAGTCCAGTTGCAGGCCGGGGCAGACGACCAGATAATCATAGGTGACCGTTTCACCGGAGCGCAGCGTCACGGTATTTTGTTCCGGCTGAAAGCTGTCGGCATACTCCTTGAGCCAGGTGACTTTCGGATTGATCAGATCGGCTTCGTTGCGTGTGGCTTCTTTCAGGGTGTATTCGCCGCCGCCGATGATCGTAAATCCAGGCTGATAATAATGCTTTTCGGAAGGCTCGATCAGGCCGATATTGATATTCGCATTCTGTCGAAGCATGTTGTTCGCGACCGAAACGCCGGCCGCGCCGCCGCCGACTATCAAAAGGGTATGGTGTTGTGACATAAAGCCTCCTCGAAATTATTATGGGGTTAGTGCCGCGATTCGGTCATCTAACAGGTATTGTATTGAGTTGGTTGAGCGATCGATCGATAAATGACCGGATCGCTCAACTATTGTCTTTTTACTCGAAACACGGGCTATGTCAACCCGTGCTTTATTTTTCATTTTATTGGAGGCTTTTTTGCCAGGCTTCATAACCGCCCGCGATCGACAGCACATGCAGATAGCCCAGCGATTGTAAAGTTTGCGCAGCCATTGCCGCGCGGCCGCCGGTCCGGCAATACACTAGAATTGCTTTCGCTTTGTCCGCGAGTTCAGGCGTGGTGCCGACTTTGAATTCCAACACGCCGCGTGGAATCGGCAGGGCTTTATCCAGATGTCCGGCCGCATATTCACTCTCCTCGCGCACATCGACAACGGTAATATGGCCTTCGGCCAACAACTGCTTGGCCTTGTCGACGCCGATTTCGGTGATTTGCTGTTTGGCCATCGCGACCAGATCCTGGGCGCTGGTGGTTGTCCGCTCCGGGCGGCTCGTCTCCCGGCGGGCTACCGCATCCTGACGTTCATCTTCATCGAGGCCGCAGTAACGGTTGGCCGGTACCGCTTCGTCGATCAATCGCGGTTTCGGCAAATTCAGACTGTTCATGATGTTGATGAATTCCTCGCGCGACTTTCCGGCCAGGCGCGGGTTCGTCGTGCGTTCCTGCCTGATGCTGCTGACCCAGCGCCCCTGATAGTCATGGCCCGGATAAACCAGCGTATCGTCGGGTAGGGTAAACAGGCGTTGGGTGATGCAGTCGTACAGCGCGCCGGCATCGCCGCTTTGAAAGTCGGTGCGTCCGCAGCCGCCGATGAACAGCGAATCTCCGGTAAACAAACGGTCCCGCCACAGGAAGGAGGTGCTGCCTTGGGTATGGCCGGGGGTGGCGATGACTTTGATTTTTTCGCCGCCGGCGAATTCCAACACGTCACCGTCCTGCAGTTGCAAGGACGCGCCGATCGCGCCGCACAACTGGCTCACACCGGTTTCCGCGCCGAGTTTTTGTCTGAGCAAGCCGCTGGCGGTGATATGGTCCGCATGCACATGGGTTTCGAGCGAATATTTCAACTTCAGCTCATGTTCGTCGAGCAGGGCGATATATTCATCGATATGCGACTTGACCGGGTCGATCAGCACCGCGTCCTTGGTGATGGGGTCGGCGATGAAATAGGTATAGGTCCAGGTTTCGGGGTCGAATAATTGTTTGAAAATCATTTTGTCTCTCCGCTTATTGTGAGGGCTTGGAACGCTGCAAAGCCGTTGTGCTTAGTCTTGTTACAGCAAGGCGTGTGCCAGAATAGCCGATAGGGCGATTTCCTCTAATTCGACATGACGCCAGCCTTTTAGTTTAACACGTTGGTATTAAAGGATTTTTGTCTCATTGATCGAGATGTTTTGGGCGATCTTAATTAAAAGTCTTGCCGCGCCGAGACTTGTCAGCGGCGTGTTTCAACATGTTTCATTTCGATTAACAAATGTTTCCATGAAACATGATGAAACGGGCGTTATACGGCAGGGGCGAGGAGGGCCGAATTAGCGAATAGAGTCTCCGCCATCAAAGCATCATGCCGGTTCAACACTGATAATTTTCCCCGCCGCATTCAATTTGAGCCGCAAACGACCATAACAGGATTTCTGATCGCACTGGCAGCCGGAGCCTTCCATGATGCTTTCCAGGAAAGTCACATAGATCAACAGGCTATCCGCTTGTCGTTCGATGATTTCATAGTGGATCGACTCGTTGATAATCCAGCCGTTTTGGCTGCAAAAGACGCTCAGCTCTTTACAGGTTTGCAGTAGATGAGCAATGGCTTGGGCTTCGGACATGGTTTTTGCCTTTTCGATTCAGTCGGGTTGAATTTGCTGCGAGTCGTTTTGTGTTTTCTGGCTGGCCGCGGTTGGATTCGGTTTTATTTTCTGACGCATGCGGTCAAAAACAGAACCAGCGCGGCAAAGCCGGCGCCGGTGTAAAATGTTGCGGAGGCGCCGTAAACGTCCCAAAGCCCGCCGGCGAGCACGCTGGCCAGCAGCGCAAACAGGCCGCTGACGAAATTGAACAGTCCGAAGGCGGAGCCTTTCAGTTCCGGCGGCGTCGTGCTGGCGACGAGTGTCGCCAGGATGCCTTCGGTGAAGCCCATGTGCAGGCCCCACAAGCCTGCGCCGAGCAGCACGGCAAACGGCGTATCGGCCCGCGCCAGCAGCAGATCGGCCGCGATCAGCAATAAAAGGCCGAGCGAGAGCAGATGGTTTTTGTTCATCACATCCGACAACACCCCGGCAGGGTAGGCAGACAGCGCGTAGAGCAGGCTCATTACCACCATCACCAATGGGGTGATCGCGCCAGACAATCCCGCCTGTTGGGCGCGCAATACCAAAAAGGCTTCGCTGAAGCGAGCCAACGTAAAGATCGCGCCGATCGTCACGACGCGCCAATAGGATAAAGGAAAAAGCCGCAGCGTATCAAAATGCAGCGGTGAGCGAAAACGGTGCCGTCCCGCATGGGACGTGGGTTCCTGGATGCCGGCGATGATCAGGATCACGGTCAGCGCGGCAGGCAGGGCCGCGAACCAGAGCGCCGTCTTCAGGTTGCCGTCATAAAGATAAAGCAGCAGCATCGCCAGCAAGGGGCCGAGAACCGCGCCGACCGTATCCATCGCCTGGCGCAGGCCGAAGCAGGCGCCGCGAATGCCGGCCGGCGCGACATCGGCGATCAGCGCATCGCGCGGCGCGCCGCGGATGCCTTTACCGATCCGGTCGAGAAAGCGCGCGGCGAACACCGTCTCGATCGAGCCGGCTAGCGGAAACAGCGGCTTGCTTAACGCGGCCAAGCCGTAGCCGAGCAGGATCAGGCGTTTGCGATGTCCCCAGAAGTCGCTCAGGGCGCCGGAAAAGATTTTGACGATTTGCGCGGCGGCGGCCCCGACGCCTTCGATCATGCCGACAGTCAGCGCGCTCGCGCCGAGCGTGCCGACCAGAAAGACCGGCAGGATACTGTGCACCAGTTCCGACGAACAGTCCATCAACAGGCTGACGAAACCTAAAGTCCATACGGTGCGCGGAATGCGGTCTGGCGACTTTTTGATGAACAAGAGGATAATCCCGAGGCAAAGGTTTCGGCCCGGCTCAGCGGGACTAAACAGTTA
>Ga0208264_1000312_pt1 | contig 17354 bp, 16 predicted proteins | sample LakWasMet31_HOW6_2_FD_183873 | JGI IMG/M metagenome (GOLD analysis project Ga0208264, IMG submission 183873) | Freshwater sediment methanotrophic microbial communities from Lake Washington under simulated oxygen tension - Sediment Metagenome... | ecosystem: Environmental > Aquatic > Freshwater >...
TTTTATGACCGATGCAGAACTGGCGGAAGAGCGCAAAATCAGTCATGAAAAATTTGCTCAGACACAAGCCAATATGCAGGCGTACACCGCATCCGCTCCTCAATCTTCGATGGTGGTAAAGTTGGCGTGGCTGGCAGTATTGATACCGATTAGCTATGGCGTTTGGATGACCGTGCAGAAAGCATGGGTGTTATTTAGTTAGGAATAGTAGTCAATCAAGTAGATTCGGTCGAGAATAAGGGTTATTGAGTTAAAATAACGCTTTTAGAAATCGTTAGGATTGAAATTGAACAAAATCGCTCAAGATTTAAACGGCGCAGGTAAAAAAATTGGGATTGTAGTCTCGCGCTTTAACAGCAATGTGTGCGACGCACTGTTAAATGCATGTCACCAAGAACTACTTAAACTTGGCGTAAAACCACAAGATATTAAAATTGCCACCGTGCCGGGCGCACTAGAAACACCATTGATCTTGCAACACATGGCCTTGAGTGAACAATACGATGCGCTAATTGCACTAGGTGCCATTATTCGTGGCGAGACCTACCACTTTGAAGTCGTGGCCAATGAATCTGCGCGTGGCATTTCAGAAGTGCAGCTCAACACCGGCATTCCAGTGGCCAATGCAGTCTTGACCACAGAAGATGATGCGCAAGCCGAAGCCCGTATGCACATTAAAGGCGCTGAGGCTGCACAAGTAGCCATTGAAATGGCCAATTTGGTACGCGCGCTATGAGTGGCGAGCAACAAGCAAGCAAGCCGGTAAAGAAACCTAAAACCAGCCAAAATCGACGTAAATCACGCGAACTGGTGTTAAAAGCGATTTATCGCGGCATGATGAATGCAGGCGAGCTTAAACAGATTGCGACCGATGCCAAGGATGACCCGGATTATATTAAAACGGACGAGGCATACTTTAAGCAGTTACTGGCAGGTGTCACAGAGCATGTTGAAAAGCTGGATCAAGAGATCTCAGCGTTTATTGACCGCAAAATTAATGAGCTCAGCCCGGTTGAACATGCCATTTTGCGTATTTCCAGTTATGAGTTGTTTTTTGATGTGAGCATTCCATACCGTGTCGCCATCAACGAAGGTGTTGAGCTAGCTAAATTATACGGTGGGGTAGATGGCCACAAATATATCAATGGCGTGTTGGATAAAGTCGCGGCAGTAGCAAGACCCATGGAATTTAGAAAATAAACTTTATCTCTTTCACGCTTTCATCCTATTGAGTTAGGCGATTTCATGAAATCGAAGAAAAGTGAAGAAAAGCCTGTTAGCGACTGATTGGATAATTGCACTCGGATTATCTCTTCTGTTATTGCTGAGCAGCCATAGCCAGTGGATGCAAGCCATTGAGCGCATGGCTTATGATATTGGCATGCAGTTGTCGCATCGCGAGCCTGGCCATGACATTGCCGTGATTGCGATTGACGACGAGAGTATCCACAACATTGGCCGCTGGCCATGGTCTCGTCAGGTGCATGCCACCCTCATTCAACAACTCACCTCGGCCAAAGTGATTGGCCACACTGTATTTTTTCTAGAGCCGCAAGTCGATCAAGGCTTAGCTTACATCAATCAGTTGCAAACCAAGCTTCAGCACTCCTCCATAGCCAACAGCACAGATGGCCATGCGCTTAATACCATGTTAGAGGATGCACAACGCGCCCTTAACGCTGATGCGCGATTGGCAGACAGTATTGCGCAAGCCAATAATGTGGTGTTGGCGATGCCCTTTAAACTGGGTGTGCCAAATGGCAAGCCTGATGACCTGCTGCCTGATTACATCACACGGCAGGCACTGACCAATGTGGTGGATCGCATCCATGCTACTCAACACCAACTGACGCCGACTTCCGCACTTAAAGCTTACCCGCCGATTGCACCAATCGCATCACAAGCACGTGCCATTGGTCATCTCAACCAAGTGACAGACGTAGATGGCGCTGTGCGCGTTGAGCCGCTGGTATTACAGTATTTTGACCAATATTACCCATCACTCGCTTTGCAAGTTGCAGCGCGCTACTTAAACCTGACCGCACAAGATATTCAAGTGCAACTGGGCCAAGGTGTACAAGTCGGAAAATTAAATATTCAAACCAATAATGCACTGCAGATGCATAGTTTTTTCTACACATCTCCGCTTGCGCAAACGCCCTTCCCAATGGATTCTTTTTACGATGTCTACAGCGGCAAAATCCCGGCGTCTAAATACCAAGGCAAAATTGTATTGATCGGCATGGCGGCTACAGGTGACGGCGGCGATACACAAATTACGCCGATCTCTGCCCATATGCAGCCGATACAAACGTTGGCACATCACATTGCCAGCATTCTGAATGAGGATTTTTTTATCACGCCAACTTGGGCACTGTTTTTGGAATACGCTGCATGGCTGAGTATTGGCCTCTATTTAATGTTTCTGTTGACGAGATTGTCTGCCAGTACTGCAGCTGGTGTGAGCTTATGCTTAGGGCTGCTGTTAGTAACGATGCACCTTGTCTTTATGACGCAGTACGGCTGGTGGGTACAGCTGATGATGCCTTGCGTATTGTTACTACTCGGACATGCGCTGCTCATCTCTAAGCAATATTGGTTGACTGAGCGTGGCAAACGCCTCGCCGACGCCGAGTCCTCAGAAAGCAATCGCAATCTGGCGCTGATGCTACAAAGCCAAGGGCAACTCGATATGGCGTTTGATCGTTTTAGAAAATGTCTGCTAGAAGATAACTTGATGGATAGCCTCTATCACTTGGGGCTGGATTTTGAGCGTAAGCGGCAATTCAACAAAGCCACGCAGGTGTTTAGTTACATGGCACAACATAATCCACATTTTAAAGATCTGACGCAGCGTATCGCAACATCACGCCAGCTTTCTGAAACGATTGTGTTGGGTGGCCAATCAGGCTTATATAGTGATTTATCTAGCGCAGACGGTACACTTTCCAAGCCAATGTTAGGCCGCTATCAAATTGAAAAAGAGCTAGGCAAAGGTGCGATGGGTACCGTGTATTTGGGGGTTGACCCTAAAATTGGCCGTCAGGTTGCCATTAAAACCTTGGCGTTATCGCAAGCCTTTGAAGCCAGTGAACTGGAAGCCGTCAAAGCACGTTTTTTTAGAGAAGCAGAGACCGCCGGCAAACTGAATCATCCTAATATTGTCACCATTTATGATGCCGGCGAGGAACATGATTTAGCCTATATCGCCATGGAACTACTCAAAGGACACGATCTCAATCCATATACCAAATTGGGACAACTCCTGCCGCTGGATACTGTGCTAAATATTATGATCAAAGTAGCGGGTGCGCTGGATTATGCCCATCAACAACATGTGATTCATCGCGATGTCAAACCCGCCAATATCATGTACGAGCCGGACACCCAATCAGTCAAAGTGACCGATTTTGGCATTGCCAGAATTACTGACACATCTAAAACCAAAACAGGTATGGTGCTAGGCACGCCCAATTTCATGTCTCCGGAGCAATTGTCCGGCAAAAAACTAGATGGGCGCTCTGATTTGTTTTCACTAGGCACAACGATGTACCAGTTAACCACAGGAGAGTTGCCATTTGAGGGAGACTCGATGGCCAATTTAATGTATAACATTAGCCAAGCAACACCCAAAACAGCGATTGAAATTAACCCGGATATTCCGCTAGCAATCTCAAATATCATTCAAAAACTATTGGAAAAAGATGTTCAAGCCCGTTATCAAAATGGCCAAGCGCTCGCCGCCGATTTGCATAGTTGTCTGCAGTCATTAGCACGATGAGTGATCTGGAGTTCGCCTTACGCGTTGCGCGCCTTACCGACCGGGGCCTGCTGCGTTCTCGCAACGAGGATGCCATTGCCAGCGATGCCAGTATAGGCTTTGCACTTTTGGCTGACGGCATGGGTGGTTATAACGCGGGCGATGTCGCCAGCCAAATGGCGGCACTGAGTATTACTGCGGAATGTACAACCCAGTTTAACCAAGCACGACAAGCCAACCAGCCTGTGACTACACACATGGCTAGCAGATGGATGGCTGATGCAGTGGCCGCTGCCAACAGCGCCATTTTAGAGGTGTCGAATACACAAGCCCAATGCGCAGGCATGGGAACCACGCTGGTGGTGACTATGTTCGTCGATAACCAAGTAGTGATTGGCCACATTGGCGATTCCAGAGCGTATATTTTACGTAACGCTCAATTATCACAACTCACCAACGATCACTCATTGTTACAAGAACAAATCGATGCCGGACTACTCACTACCGAGCAAGCCAAATATGCCACTTATAAGAACTTTGTCACCAAAGCTTTGGGCGTCGATCCGGTGGCCGATTTGGAGATCAATACTCACACAGTACAAGTCGGCGACTTATATTTATTATGCTCGGATGGGCTCACCGACATGGTAGAAGACCATGAAATCGAGTCTATTCTCATCGAACACAATGACGATCTGGAAGCCATCGTGCACCTGTTAATCAGAAAAGCCAATCAACGGGGTGGTAAAGATAATATTTCTGTGATATTAATAAGCGTGATTGATGATTACTCATTAAATAAAGCAAATTGGCTGCAATCACTCTATAAAAAAGTCACACATAATAAGGGTTAGGGGTATGTCAAAGTTAGTCTGTACATTGGATGACCGCGTGATCAATGAATATCCATTGACCAAGGAACGTATTTCTATTGGCAGAAGACAGAACAATGACATTGTGATTGATAATCTAGCCGTCAGTGGCTTGCACGCTGCAATTGTCACCATTGGTAAAGACTCTTTTCTGGAAGACGCCAACAGCACCAACGGCACGTTTGTCAACTTAAAGCCAGTCAGAAAACATGTACTGGTAGATGGGGATGTCATCGAAATCGGTCGGCACCAATTTAAATACGTACGCGGCAACAGCCAAGTATCCGTCAGCAAATCTGCTAACCTAGTAAAAGAACAACACGGTAAAGAAGAACACGCTGGCTCCACGCCACTAGAGAAATCACCCCATACCCAACCGCCTTCACTCAAATCGCTGATTCAAATGTCTAGGCCGATGAAAAGTGAGGAAGAGTCGCTCTCTGAAACTACACCATCGCCTATTGAAGCTGTCAGCCTGCCCATTGGGAAGCTACGCATTTTAAATGGATCTAACGGTGGCAAAACCTTAACATTGAATAAAACGCTGACCACCCTAGGCAAACCCGGCACACAAGTGATTGTCATCACCAAGCGTACAAATGGCTACTTTTTGAGCCAAGTAGAGGGCCATGAGCATCCAAGCATCAATGGTAACCCACTACATACACTCTCGTATGGATTGAAAAATAACGATTTATTAGAGATTTCCGGCATTCAAATGGAATTTACATTTGCTTAAATGCTCACTGGGTAACCGCACCGCACCTACTTACCATGTCATTTGATCAGTCTCTCGATCAGCTTGAGCGCTTAAATGCGATTGGCATTGCATTATCTTCCGAGCAAAACACCAACCGATTACTGGAAATGATTTTACTCGGCGCACAAGCGCTGACGCATGCCGATGGCGGGACTCTTTACACCATCACGGAACACCAAAGTTTAAAGTTCGAGATTTTGCGCAATGCAACCCTTAACATTGCACTGGGCGGTACCACTGGTCAGCCCATTCAGTTTCCGCCGATTCAGTTGTACCTTGGCGACGGTGCGCCCAATCTAAATATGGTGGCGGCTTACTGCGCAATCCAACAAACCACGATTAATATCGAAGACGCTTACGCCACACAACAAGGCTTTGACTTTTCGGGTACGCGCGCATTTGATGAGCGCACGGGCTACCATTCACAATCGTTTCTCACTGTGCCCATGCGCAACCATGAGAATGAGGTGATTGGGGTACTGCAGCTCATCAACGCAAAAGATCCTATCTCACAAGCCATCATCCCATTTTCAGCTTCACACCAACGCTTGGTGGAGTCACTGGCATCACAAGCAGCTATCGCATTGTCTAACCATCATTTAATTGATGGGCTCAAACGTTTATTTGAGTCTTTTATTAAACTGATTGCCGACGCCATTGATGAGAAATCTCCTTATACCGGCGGCCACTGCCAACGTGTCCCAGAATTAACCATGATGCTGGCTGATGCAGCCATCAAAACCCAGCAAGGCGCGTTTCAAAGTTTTAACATGAGTGAGCAAGAGCTATACGAGCTCAAAATTGCGGCATGGTTACATGATTGTGGCAAAGTCACCACGCCTGAATCCATCATGGATAAAGCCACCAAACTGGAAACTATTTTCGATCGCATCCATTTGGTGGATGACCGCTTTGAGTTGTTGAAATCTCAACGTGAAGCCACGCACTTGCACAAAGTGATCGAAGCGCAGGCCAAAGGCAAAACCATTAGCCCCAAGCACCTTGCCCATGAAATCAATGTCATTAAAAAGCAATTGGACGACGATAAAAATTTTATTCGTAAGGTCAATTACGGTAGCGAATCTATGAGCCAAGCGGATCAGGCACGCGTACGCGAAATTGCCAATTATCAGTATCGCAATGAAGCGGGGCAATCGGTGAAGTTTTTAACCGACGATGAAGTCTACAATCTGACGATTCCCAAGGGCACACTGACGCCGGAAGAACGCCAAATTATCAATAATCATATTGTGGTGACCATCAATATGCTGGAGTCTTTGCCCTACCCCAAGGGTTTGCGCCGGGTGCCAGAATATGCGGGGGGCCACCATGAGCGTATGGATGGTACAGGGTACCCTAAAGGCTTAACGCGAGAGCAAATGTCTATCCCAGCCAGAATCATGGGCGTTGCGGATATTTTTGAGGCACTTACCTCAAAAGACAGGCCCTACAAAAAAGCAAAGACACTGTCTGAAACCTTAAACATTTTGGGCAATATGAAACTCAACCACCACGTTGACCCTGATGTATTTGATTTATTTATTCGCGAAAAAATTTACCTGCAGTACGCAGAAAGATTTTTGGATCCAGCGCAAATTGATGTGATTGATGAAAGCAACATCGCAGGATATCAGCCTTAATTGAATGCTGATTGAAATTTAACTAGGTGTTTAAAAATGCTTTTGCTGTACTCATAATCGTCGGCACTTGTTGCAGGTCTACATGATGGAATACTGGGCCAGCAGGAATGAAGCGCAAATTAGGCCCAAGTTCGCACTCACCTAAGCATTGAATTTCTTCGACCTTTAACGGCAATCCATCTTTAGCCACCACCTCGGCCAATGTTTGCTTGATTGTATTTGCACCTCGTGCACCACAAGAAGGCTGATTGGGATTCGCCCGCCGGTGAGTACAAATTAAGATGCATTTCATATCAAGCGCCCATAATCAATTAGATTAAGTTGGGATAGTCTCTGCAACAAGATGGCCGCGATTGTCCATTTTCAAATAACTGCCTTGCTCATACCAATCGCCCAATACCCAGCGCTCACAAGCATGCCCGTCTACATTGAATGCGTGACGATCTGGCCGGTGGGTATGACCATGAATCAATACTGGTGGAAAATCATGCTCGCGCACTAACTGTGCAACTGCATCGGCATTCACATCCATAATCATGGACTCTTTTTGAGACTTCTCCACCTCACTGCGCGCCCTAGCCTGTGCAATAAATGCTTTTCGCTCTGCCAATGATTGACTTAGAAACGTGGATTGCCAAGCCGGATGGCGTACCTGCTCACGAAACGCGATATAACTCACATCATCAGTGCACAATGCATCTCCGTGCGTAAGCAATACACGCTGACCATGCATCGCTGTTAGCAATGGATCCGCAATTAGCTGAACACCCGTTGCTTGAGAAAACGCCTCTCGGATTAAAAAATCACGGTTCCCATGCATTAAATACACTTGGGTGTTTTGCTGAGTAAGTTGATGTAATGCATGTAAAATCGGGCGGTGAAAATCATCCTGCATGGCATCATCACCTGCCCAATATTCAAAAAAATCACCCAAGATATAGAGTGCGTCAGCTTGAGCAGCCACCTCGGCTAACCATACAAGAAAAACCGAGGTGATATTTGGTCGTGACTCACATAAATGTAAGTCAGAAATAAAAAGGGTATCGCCCTGCATTCAAGGGTTTAGCTCACTGTAGCTTGTAAAATAACCACTGGCTCCACTGGCACGTCTTGATGACCTGCACGGCTAGTGGTTGGCACCGCTTTGATTTTATCAATCACGTCCATGCCTTCTACCACCTTGCCAAATACACAGTAGCCCCAGCCACTTGGCGTAGGTGCTGTATGATTCAAAAAATCATTATCACCCACATTGATAAAGAATTGGCTACTGGCTGAATCTGGTACAGAAGTACGTGCCATCGCAATGGTGTACTGGTCATTGGTTAATCCGTTATCCGCTTCATTTTTAATCTGTGCATCGGTTGGTTTTTGTTTCATGTTGGCATCAAAGCCACCACCTTGAATCATAAACCCGTTAATCACACGGTGAAAAATCACCCCTTCATAAAAGCCTTTTTCAACATAACTTAAAAAGTTGGCTACTGTAATTGGTGCTTTTTCTGCGTTTAATTCAATGGTGATATCACCAAAGTTGGTGGAGAGTTTGACCACAATATTTCCTTTAATAGATGATAGATAAATTATTTTGCTGCGACAGGTGACTTCACTTTGGCTTGTTTAATCACAATGGCTTTAATAGGTACGTCAGAGAATCCACGGTTATTGCCTGTAGGTACAATGCCGATTTTATGGACGACATCCATGCCGCTCACCACCTTGCCAAACACACAGTAACCAATGTAATCAGGCTCTGGGCTGGTGTAGTTAAGAAACTGGTTGTCTGCCAAGTTAACGAAGAATTGCGCTGTCGCTGAGTTTGGGTCTGAGGTTCTTGCCATTGCAATCGTGCCAGTTTGATTCAGCAAGCCGTTATCAGATTCATTGGCGATTGGCGCACGCGTTGGCTTCTCGGTTAAATCACGCTCAAAACCACCACCTTGAATCATAAACCGGCTAATCACACGGTGAAAAATCGTATTGTTATAAAAACCATCATTCACGTAACGTAAAAAATTCTCTACTGTTTTCGGCGCTTTATCCGGGTACACTTCCACCACAAAATTACCCGCAGACGTCTCAAACTCGACTTGTGTGGCGGCTGTAGCACTCGACATTAGGCCCAAGAACAACGTCATTGAAATGATGAATTGATTGATGTATTTCATTACACAGCACCTTCGTAAATAATTTTCCATTGGTTATTTTCATGTACCCAATACTGGCGTTTTTTCATGCGATTTTGTAACGACGCACTTTTAAAGTCCTGCTCAAAATTCACAACAACCATCGGCTGCTGCGCATTGGGATAGCTAAATATGCTCACGTTTTCAATACCTACCGAGACACGCGGCTTTTTAGCCTGTATCAAACGTTTGTAATTTGCCCATTTATTAAAATCACCATCGCTATAAAAAAAGTGTGATGAATAATGTGCTAAATAGGCTTCCGAGTCCTGAGACTCCCAATCTTTACGCCAAGCTTCAATAGAGGTTTTTAGCGCTTGCTTTTGCGCCACCTGCACCTCGCTAGATGCTTCAGCCAACCATTCCACGCCGTTGGCAATAATTACCGGCGTATTGCCACGGTTTAGAATAGGATGTAACGATTTGATATCCGGGTTGGATAACACTACGCAGCCATCACTCGCACGGGGTGGACGGCTATAGGTATCTGTTGGTGTACCGTGCAACCAAATGCCAGAACCGTTTCTCTTTTCATTGACATCGATTTCATTCGGATAATTCAGTGGATAAGCACCCTCACCATACATATCCGGCAGAGGCCCACTTAGTTTAGAAGAGGCAAAATATACGCCAAGCGGTGTGCGCTTATCCCCTTGTAATTTCTTATCAATGCCATTTTTACCAATGGTCACGTAATAGTCAGCAATATACTTTAGCTGCCCGTCCTCTTGCTTGGCATACAGAAATAATCTAGATTTTGAGGTATCGACAACCACCGCATAACGCTGGGAGGAATCTAACTGAATCAATAAGTTAGGTTGTAAGTGATCTTTATTTTTTTCTAAATAACTCTCTAAACGCTTTTCCGCCTCTTCTTTTAAATCTTCGATCTGGCGCGGATCGCGTACGGAGGTATCTCCAAATGCGCTCAGCATACGCGCTCTAGAGGCGAGCAAATCTCCACGAATAAGATAAGCCAGTTTAAAGTTGGGAGTATTCTGAATCAGTTGATTCACAGTGTTTAAAGCATCGCCAGTTTTGCCTTGTTTAATTTCAAACAAAGTTTTAGCCAGCATGCTCTCAATGATATTGGTACTGTATTTTTGCGCAAGAAAGCGAGAAGCAATGCCTTCTTGATTCACAGCAGTCGCATTCCATGGCAATACCGCGCCAAGCAATAGAATAACGACTGATAAATGTTTAATACGTACCATGGGTATAATTATACCCTCCAAACCTAAAACTTACCTCAAATTCAACCAGATATCTGCTGCATTTGAGGCGAAACATTAACGTCCGGCGATTTCCTGCTGAATCAACCACGCACCGCCTACTTTGGTCATCGCCAACGTTTTACGCGTACTTTGTGGCTTACCATCTGCAACATAACGCTGACTAAATTGTACTTTGGCGGCATCACTGCCCTCCATCGTCACTTTGGCGTTATTCACTTCTACCGCAATCGTTTTTGGACGACTTACGCGATCGCGCCGTGTCGCTTCCCACGCTTTACGTGGTTCGCCTTTCGGTGTTTTAAAGCTATCCGCATAGCTGGCCAAATATTGATTCACATCTTGTGAAGACCACGCTTTTGCCCAAGCATTCACAGCATCCAATACTGCAGTGTCATCGCTAGCCGCAGCTACTGGCTCTGGTTTTGCTGGCTCAACCGGTTTAACTACTTCAGGTTTTTTGCTATCCATCGGCTTGGCAACAGACGTCGCTGGCTTAGACAACTCCACGGTTTTGACTGGATCTTTGCTTGCCACGACTGGCTTATTAGCGCTTGCCTTGCCACCAAACAAATCTGTAATCATGGAGAGCTTGCCCTGTGCTCTTGAGTTTGAAGCATCTAACTTAAAGGCTTTGTCATACGCTTCTGAGGCTAGGCGTGCATAAATATCACCTAAATTTTCATGTGCTGTTGCATAGCTTGGGTGTGTTTTGATGGCGGTTTCCAAGGCTTTGCGCGCTTTATCATACTGCCCTTGATCCGCGTACAACACGGCCAAATTATTGTAAGGCTCCGGCAAGTTTGGATATTTCTCGGTCAAGTCGGTAAAGGCCTTAATGGCTTCATCGCGCTTACCCTGCTCGACCAAAATCACGCCCTTCATAAACAGCGCCTCGGCGTCTTTCGGGTTGGTGTTCAAATAAGCATTTACTTTCTCTAGCGCCGCAGCTTGATTGCCCTGCTCGGAAAGCAAATTAATTTCTTTCAACTCTGCGCTTGCGTTCCCCGCCGCCATGCCCATGATCGAGAAATGCAAGGCAGAAAAACCGAGCGTCACGGCAATCAACGTTTTTATTATTTTAGTGTGCATGGGCTTTTTACCTTGAGAAGAATCGAAGATGTTCATTATGTTATACTTGAGACGATGATTAAGTGCCTAATTCTATCAATAGCCTAGGCCATACTACAATAGCTGGCTTGCTTAATCACTGATTAATTTTACTTTTTTCCTATTAGAACACGCTTTACATCACACTGCGCATGTTAAAAATTTACAACTCTCTTACCCGCGAAAAACAAACCTTTACCCCGATTGAGCCTGGCAAGGTGCGCATGTATGTATGTGGCATGACCGTATATGATTTTTGTCATCTAGGTCACGCACGTGTGATGGTGGTGTTTGACATGATTGCGCGCTGGTATCGTGCCAGCGAATACCAAGTAACGTATGTGCGCAACATTACCGATATTGACGACAAAATCATCAAGCGCGCCAATGAGAATGGTGAAACGATTGATGTGCTGACACAACGCTTTATTGATGCCATGGATGAAGACTCTGCCAAACTAGGCATCATTAGACCAGATATCGAACCGCGCGCGACACAGCATATTCAGGGCATGCTGGATATGATTGCCAAACTGATTGAAAAAGGCCACGCCTACCAAGCAAGCAATGGCGATGTGTTTTACAAAGTGCGCAGCTTTAACGACTATGGCAAACTTTCTGGCAAAAGCCTAGATGATTTGCGTGCTGGCGAGCGCGTCGAGGTAGATACATTTAAACAAGACCCTTTGGATTTTGTGCTTTGGAAATCCGTCAAACCAAATGAACCTAATTGGGATTCCCCTTGGGGCAAGGGGCGCCCGGGCTGGCATATCGAATGTTCCGTCATGAGCGCAGAACATTTAGGGGCGCATTTTGATATCCACGGTGGCGGACAAGACTTGCAATTCCCGCATCATGAGAATGAGATTGCGCAATCCGAAGCCGCACACAGTTGCCAAATGGCTAACTACTGGATGCACAATGGCTTTGTGCGTGTCGATGATGAAAAAATGTCCAAATCACTGGGCAACTTTTTCACCATTCGTGAAGTGCTTAAAAAATACGATGCAGAAGTGGTGCGCTTCTTTATTTTACGTGCGCATTATCGCAGCCCATTGAACTACTCCGACAAGCATTTAGATGATGCCAAGGCAGCACTCACGCGTCTGTACACTGCATTGCGAAATGTGGACATCCAAGACACAGCGATTGATTGGCAGCAGCCTCAAGCCAAACGTTTTAAAGAAGCGATGGACGATGACTTCAATACGCCAGAGGCCATGGCGGTATTGTTTGAATTAGCCAAAGACAAAAGCTTGGAAGCGTTGACATTGATGAAGCAATTGGGTGCAGTGATTGGCTTATTGCAACGCAACCCAGAAGACTTCCTACAAGGTGAAGGATCAATCACAAACCAAAGTTTGCTAGCAATTACACAAGACGCCGCTGGAAATGTGACTGGGTTTGGAAATCAGAAAATTAGCGAAATGATTGTTTTGCGAGTTGAAGCCAAAAAAGCCAAAAACTTTGCTGAAGCTGACCGCATTCGTAAAGAACTAGCCGATGCTGGCATTATTTTGGAAGACACACCGCAAGGGACTACTTGGCGCCGTGCTTAAGTGAGGTTAACTTAGGCGAGGCTAATAAGTGCAAGCTTACTCGGCCTGATACTTGACCACGTGATTACGGCCGCCATTTTTGGCGCTATACATTGCCTTATCTGCGTGGCTTAATAAATCCTCTAAGGTTTCCCCAAAGTCTGTCACGCCAAAGCTGGCCGTAAGCGATAGCAGGTTTTCTTGTGCCAATATAATGGTCGAGTTCATCATAGTGCGCTTTAGGTGATTAGCCACTTCTTCCGCCTCGCTCACGCGCGTATTCGGCAACAAGACGGCAAACTCCTCGCCACCAAAACGACACAACACATCCGATTCTCTCAAATTATTTTTGAGCAGTTGCGCCAAACTGCTCAGCGCCATGTCGCCGCAAGCATGACCAAAACTATCATTAATATTTTTAAAGTGATCCACATCCAGCATCAACGCGCTGACAGGTTGCTGGTTGCTTTTGCAATAATCGAATAGTAATCGCGCCTTATCAAAAAAGGCTCGGCGGTTGTTCAAACCAGTCAATGCATCCGTACGCGCCATGTCCTCTGCGCTCATTTTGGCTTGTTGTAAATCATAAGCAAGCTCTAGGTTTCCATTGAACGTTTTTTGCAACAATATGCTGGTGATAATGCAAGAGACATACATACAGCACGCCGCAACGCCCACCCAAAATGTTTGGTCGTACCCTAATGTCAGCAATACGATAATCATGGGCACCAAGGCCAGAGAAACCGAAGCAATTTGCAGATAACGTAGCGGGCTGTACCATGAAATAGCTGCGCCAGCTAAGCCAAGCGAGAAAGTATTCAGGATAAAGATGGCCGTTAAGTTGTCTCTGGGCATAATCCAAATAAGCCCAACGCTCCAAGAAAGAAACACCAGCAACAAGCTGATAGCAAAGGGTTGCTCCCAACGCAGCACATCAGTGCCTTGTGGGTTAGCCTGTTTGAATCGAGAGATAATGACAATCCGCATCAGTGCTAGCAAGAGCGTGATACCGAACCAGATGAGTAATTGCTGACGATTGGCAAGCTTCCATAACGCAGCCACCAAAAACAACCCAGCTATCGCACTCAGTACAATCGGAATAAGGCTGTGCATATACAACAGCTTGATTTTCTCAATATGAATATGCGTTTGTTTGGATTCCATCTTCTAAATTCCTGCCCTATGGACCAACACTTCACTCGTGTTTTTATTATATTTTTTTAGCATTAAAGTGTACCACAATAAGTATTTGGCGATAGTAAATGCCAATGTATCAATCACATAGCGCTAAGCAACGAAATATTTAGCAAAATAAATGCACCAGCTTTTGAACAATAATTCCGCATAGTGGTATACGCAATGCACCATCTTAAAGCGAATACGTTAAAATAAACTACTTCAAAATTCCATGGGAACATTGTAATGCCTGTTCAATTAAGCGCACCACAAGCCGCATCTCTTTTACCTGTTCGAGGTGTTCAGTTAGGCTATGCAGAAGCCTATGTGCGCAAACCTAACCGTAAAGATGTGCTCGTGATTACCTTGGCAGAACATAGCAGCGTTGCTGGCGTGTTCACACAAAACCGTTTCTGCGCTGCGCCTGTCACGCTATGTAAATCGCATTTATCACAGAATGAAGGCATACGTGCTTTGCTAGTGAATACCGGTTGTGCCAATGCAGGCACCGGCGAAGATGGCTTGCAACGCGCGCAACAAACTTGTCAGGCATTGGGTCAATTACTCAATATCAAGGACAGCCAAGTACTGCCATTTTCCACAGGTGTGATTTTAGAGCCTTTGCCGGTAGACAAAGTGATTGCGGGCTTGCCCGCCGCGATTCAAAACTTAAAAGAAGATAATTGGCTGAATGCTGCTGAAGCCATTATGACCACCGATATTGTGGCCAAGGGAACGTCGCGCCAATTACAACTGGATGGCAAAACCGTGACCATTACCGGCATCAGCAAAGGCTCCGGCATGATCCACCCCAATATGGCGACCATGTTGGGTTATATCGCTACCGATGCAGCGGTAAGCCAGTCTGCGCTCGAAAGCATCATTCAATATGCAGTCAACAAATCGTTTAACTGCATTACTGTAGATGGCGATACCAGCACCAACGACAGCTTGATGATGATGGCAACGCGCCTAGCCGGTAACGTAGAAATCACAGAACAAAGTGCAAACTTTGCAGCGCTGCGCGATGCACTTACGGATGTTGCGGTTGAACTAGCGCAAGCCATTGTACGCGACGGTGAAGGTGCTACCAAGTTTATGACAGTACAAGTAGAAGGCGGAAAAGACGAGGCAGAATGCCGGAAAGTGGCGTATGCCATTGCGCACTCACCGCTCATTAAAACCGCATTCTTTGCCTCTGACCCTAATCTAGGTCGCATTCTGGCCGCCATTGGTTATGCAGGTATTGATGACTTAGACGTCAACAATATGGCACTATATTTGGGTGATGTGCTTGTTGCCGAAAAAGGAGGTAGAGCCGCCAGTTATGAAGAGGCGCAAGGTGCTGCCATCATGAAAGAGTCGGATATCTTAGTGCGCGTAGTGCTCAACCGCGGCAATGCAAACGTCACCATCTGGACCTGTGATTTTAGCTATGACTACGTCAAAATCAACGCCGACTATCGGTCATAAAGCGCGACTCAATGAACAATACAATAGAACACTTAATTACGCGTGTAGAAAGCTTGATTGATAAGCTGGAAACATTATTACCTGCTGCAAATGCGCCTATAGATTGGTCGGCTATCGCTTGGCGTTGGGTGGCCAAACTGGGCAAAGGTGAATTGCAGGCCATCTCGCATCCGCATATCATTCGATTAGAGAGTATTCTTTTTGCTGACCGGCAAAAAACGGAAGTGGTACGCAATACGCGCCAGTTTTTACAGGGTTTACCGGCCAATAATGTGCTACTGACTGGTGCGCGCGGCACAGGCAAGTCTACCTTGGTCAAGGCATTGTTAACGGAATTTTCTGTAGCAGGCTTACGCTTGATTGAGGTGGAGCGTCACGATTTGACGCACTTGGCCGAGATTGTCAGCTTGCTTCGCGACCGTCCTGAAAAGTTTATTATTTTTTGTGATGACCTCACCTTTGAGGCCAATGATGAAGGCTATAAAGCACTTAAAGTGGTATTAGATGGCTCGATTGCCAACACCTCAGACAATGTGCTGGTGTATGCCACTTCCAACCGAAAAAACTTGATGCCTGAAATGTTTGCCGACAATCTGCCCGCGCGCTACGCCGATGGTGAAATCCGCCCCGGCGATACGATAGAAGAAAAAACCGCGCTAGCCGAGCGCTTTGGCTTATGGCTGAGTTTTTACGCATTTGACCAGGATGAGTATTTGCACATTGCTGCCAGCTGGTTGAACACGTTTGATATTGCATTCGATGAGGAGGCACGGCTTGCTGCGCTCGATTTTTCACTGACCCGCGGTGCGCGCAGTGGTCGTGTCGCCTACCAATTTGCGCGTGACTATGCGGGCAAACTCAAGTTAACGCCAGCACATGACTAAACCATGATGACTAAAGTCGTACAAGTCGCCGTCGCCATTCTACAAAAAACGAATGGCGATTTTTTATTAGCCAGCCGACCGCAGGGTAAAGGCTGGGCGGGCTGGTGGGAGTTCCCCGGCGGCAAGATAGAGCAAGGAGAAGCGCCTGAGCACGCGCTTGCGCGTGAGTTACAAGAAGAGCTAGGCGTGACGCCAACAGCTGTTCAGCCATGGATAACGCGCCGTTACGATTACCCAGCTACCCACGATGCCAGCGCCAAAACCGTACTGCTCCATTTCTTCTTTGTGACCGCTTGGCAAGGTGAAGTCATGCCGCTAGAAGGACAATCCCTGTCCTGGCAATCTCCGCAACATGTGCAAGTGAGCCCGGTATTACCAGCGAATGCGCCTATTATGCATGCGCTGGCTTTGCCCACTATATATGCAATTTCCAATATAGCAGAAATAGGAAAGCCGCAATTTATGCGCGCATTGGCGCATGCGCTAGACCAAGGTTTGCAGCTTATTCAAATTAGAGAGAAACAGTTAACACGTGATGCACTCTCTGCATTGTCACAAGAAATACTGGCCCTGTGTGCCCCGTATCAAGCAAAAGTCATGATCAATACAGACATTGCGCATGCAAGACAACTCGGCGCACACGGGGTCCATTTAACCAGCCGTGATTTAATGCAGTTACAGCAAAGACCAACACACTTGTTAGCAAGCGGTTCTTGTCACAAC
>Ga0208264_1000314_pt1 | contig 17331 bp, 13 predicted proteins | sample LakWasMet31_HOW6_2_FD_183873 | JGI IMG/M metagenome (GOLD analysis project Ga0208264, IMG submission 183873) | Freshwater sediment methanotrophic microbial communities from Lake Washington under simulated oxygen tension - Sediment Metagenome... | ecosystem: Environmental > Aquatic > Freshwater >...
ATTCCTTCTATACCTGGTTGTTGTATAGCTGGGGCGGCTTCGGCCATCGCATCAGAAATAAAGAAACTCATGATTATCCTCTGTTTTTATTATAATTTAAAAAAGTCCGCCATTATGCCACACTCGGAACAGCTTTTCCTCGTTGTTGATAAAAATGCTTGACAAAAATATCCAGCTCTTGCTTTTCAATGGCATCACGCAGTTGTTGCATCAAGCTTAAATAGTAATAAAGATTGTGGATGGTATTCAGCCTGGAACCCAACATTTCCTTACATTTATCTAAATGCCGCAAATACGATCTGGAATAGTTTTGACAGGTGTAACAAGCGCAGGATTCGTCCAACGGTTTGGTATCAAATTCATATTGACTGTTACGGATTTTTACCACGCCAAAACTGGTAAACAAATGGCCGTTACGGGCGTTGCGTGTCGGCATGACGCAATCAAACATATCAATACCGCGCCTAACTGCTTCCACTAAGTCTTCCGGCGTACCAACTCCCATTAAATACCTGGGTTTATCCACTGGCATTTTGGCATGCACTACATCTAATGTGGACATCATTTCTTCTTTTGGCTCACCGACCGACAAACCGCCAATAGCATAACCGTCAAAACCTATATCTACCAAACCATTGATTGATTCTTGACGCAAATGCTCATACATTCCACCTTGTACAATACCAAACAACGCCGACGAATTATCGCCATGCGCAGCTTTACTTCTGGCAGCCCAGCGCAAGGATAGCCGCATGGAATCGGCCGCTTCTGTGACAGTCGCTGGGTATGGCGTGCATTCATCAAAAATCATCACGATATCCGATCCAAGCTCTCGCTGAACCTGCATGGATTCTTCCGGCCCCATAAAAATTTTACTGCCGTTAATGGGTGATTTAAAGGTAACACCTTGCTCGGTTATCTTACGCAAAGCGCCCAAGCTAAAAACTTGAAAGCCACCTGAGTCGGTTAAAATGGGCTTTTGCCAGCGCATAAAATCATGTAAATCGCCATGCGCCTTGATAACTGGTGTTCCCGGTCTGAGCATAAGATGAAAAGTATTGCCAAGGATTATTTGCGCACCTATACCGGTTAAATCCTCAGGTGTTAAAGACTTAACTGCTCCGTAAGTCCCCACCGGCATAAAAATAGGCGTTTCAACTACGCCTCGGTCAAAAACGAGCCGCCCGCGCCTAGCATGTCCATCAGTATTAAGTAAGTTAAAATCCATAACGCTTTCAGCTATTAAAAAAGCTGTTGATTATCCTGTTTTTTATAACCCGAGTACACCAAATCTAAAGTAATTGACGATATAGCGCTAATTTTTGTATTTTCAAGTGTCTCGACTTATGTGGGTGCCAATTTCAAAAAACCGCTAACACATGTTCTGACTTAGCACTCCGGAAAAACATAAAAAGTGTGTCATATGACACACTTTTTATGTTTTTTGATGAATTTACTGTTATGCAAACCAGAGCACTATTCCAAGAATCAACACAATGCAAAATTACGTAAAGCATTGTTTTAGTTTTACTTTTAAAAATATTCAGAATACGTTAACGCAAGTCACCATTGATTTTTACGGGTAAAAAGTGGGAAGAACTTAATTAAACTATGTTATTTAACACAGTTATTTGTGTCATATGCCACACCTTCAAAAGATCAGCTTTTAATTGACGCCCATATAGAATATCAATTATTAATAAGATTATATCAATTGTTATCAACTACTTTTATGATGATTAGATTACAAAATACTAATGCTCTCATTGAGCCCCATCAAAAACTATATAGCCATGCGATGCCACTATTTCAGCATCTTTATGATTGACCAAACAGACCAACCCAACAATGGCTTAATAATTGCTTATTTAGACTTGTGATTAATTTAACCTGTTTAATTAATCACCACTCTGCCACACCCGATGAAAATCGGGGCCGGAAAGCCGCGAGTCTTAATTCTTAAAGATAGTCGGGCCGCCTCAAATCTTTTGATTAGAGCAGACTTGGTACGATCCCTAAAGAAGATCGAAGTCTCCAACAATTAGAGAACTAAATTTAAGGGTACAAAAAAATGAAATTCCGTAAAAATCTAAAATCACTACTTTTAATTAGTGGCAGCATGGCCATTTCCGGACAAGCACTAGCGCATTGGAGCTCCGGCCCGTTTTTATATAACGACGCAGGCACTAATGCTATGCAATTGGCGAATAGCAATTTAGCATTAGGCGTTGCCAACAATGGTACTGGCGCAAATGCAACTGGCACTTTCGGCACCAACACCGCAACAGGCACTACTTATGGCACATATACCCAAACCCGCGCGGTTAGTTCTGATTACGGATGGATCCAAGCCCAGAACAACAGCCTTTGGGGGAACAGCCATGATAACAAAGGCTTGGCTTTGTCTTTAGCCAACACATCACAAGTGACGTTTACAGTCACTACGCTTGGTACAGCGGCAACAGCCGTGCAAACCCAAGCCACTGGCGGCACTGCAGTTACCACATTAACTGGTAAAGATTGGAACCCAGCTTTCTCGATCTACCAAGGCTTAGCGCCACAATCTTCACACGAAGGCGGCGCAGGCAACTCAACATTAAGCGACAATTTACCAGGTTATATTTCTTGGGGACCTTACGCATCAGCTCAACCGTATACAGCTGCAACTGACGCAACCTATGAAGCCACCACTGGCAATACTTATACTGGTAGCGGTACTTGGGGCGCATATCGCTCTAATACAGACTGGGTAGGCGGTCGCGATGTCAGCGCCACTGCAAAATATGGCAATGGCAATTTGATTGGAACATCATTAGCAATGGGTGATGGCAACGTATCTTTGTTAGATTTCATTGCTTCAGCATCATCCGCTCCAGGTGGTCACACAGTTTCTTGGACTGGTACTTTAGGCCCTGGCGATTACAGCATCTGGGTAGGTGGCACCAGCGTTCGTGATGCCGCAAGACAAACTTTGAATTACCTGGATCTGGAAGAAGCTACCTTAGCTAACGATACAGCTGGCATAGCCGCTGCCAATGCTGCAATCACGGCTTTACGTGGCAGCTACGGCTTTAATATTCAAACAACAGTTGCCGCAGTGCCAGTTCCTGGCGCAGTTTGGTTGTTTGGTAGTGCTTTAGCTGGTTTGGTTGGTTACGGTCGCCGTAAGACGGCAGCTTAAGCAATTTTTAAATAATCCATCCGGCCAAACCAACAAATTGGCCTGATTTATTTTTACTGGAGTGACGATGAACAATCAAAATTTAAGAAAAGCAATACTCAGTGCGCTAGGTGTAGCGGCTTTATCAACACTATCAAGCCAAGCCATGGCATTTGGTGGAGAAGCTTATAATATCGGCACATTCACTGGTGCCGCCATCCAATCAACCGGTCACACAAGCCCGTTCAAGTCATGGACAGATTACGGCAATGCAAACTTTGGCTGGGTTCACACTGCGGGCTGGGCTACCTTACAAATTGGTACAGCGGCAGATATCAGCAATGGCGTAGTTTACAACGTTAAATTGACCATGACAGGCGCAGGCACTAACGGTAATGCTACCGCCGACACGTTGGATAACCCTGCATTTTCAGTTTGGACTGGTGGATCGCAAGCTACTTCAACCGGAGGAGAGGGCTTCCATGCATTTAACCAAGTCCGTGGTCCATCAGGCCCAGGCGAAACCAAATTAACTAACAATGCCTTAACAACTGGTGGCGTTTTAGCAGGCTCAAACGGCTGGATTGGCTATGCCAATGCTGGTTTTGTGGTAACCAATTCGGATGGCGACACCTTAAATCATGGTGGCGTAAACAATAGCAATCCGTGGCTAACTGACCCAGGCGCGTCTAGCGCTGCTTATAGCCAACTAAACCAAAACAACTCTTCAACTGCGTTGGATTTCGCTAGCTTGGATTTAATCGGGCTAAAGTCTGGCTATTATCTACTGGCGCTCGGCGGCAGTTGCGGCGAAACCAATCCAGCCTCTAACTGTGGCTTGGGTAAAAATTACAACTTCTCCGTTTCTACTGCTGCACCTGTCCCCTTACCTGGCGCAGCCTGGTTAATGATGGGCGGCCTAATGACATTTTTAGGCGTACAAAAACGCAAAAAAGCGTTGTAATCTGCTTTAAACCTTAAGACCTCTCGTTGAGCCGAGCAATCCTCGGCTCTTTTTTTGCTTAAAAATAACTAAACTTAAGCCCAGTCAACCAAATCGATATTTACCCGCCACACCTATTTGTGCATTTTAGGATAAACTAAGCCGATTTAACCGTTTATTGAGATAAAAATGACCGCACCTAACATTGGCTTTATTAGCCTGGGCTGCCCTAAGGCTCTGGTTGACAGTGAAAGAATTTTAACCAAGCTTCGTTCCGAGGGCTATAACATTTCTCCAACTTACCAAGATGCTGATTTGGTGGTGGTAAATACCTGCGGTTTTATTGATGCTGCAGTGGAAGAATCCTTGGATAGCATTGGCGAAGCATTGGCCCAAAATGGCAAGGTCATTGTTACGGGCTGTTTGGGCGCCAGAGAGGATGAAATTCGTGCCCGCCATCCGCAAGTATTAAAAGTGACTGGCGCGCACGCTTTAGACGAAGTGATTGCCTCTGTGCATGAGCACTTACCTCCCCCGCACGACCCGTTTACCAGCTTAATTCCGCCTCAAGGCATTAAGTTAACACCCAATCATTATGCTTATTTGAAAATATCTGAAGGCTGCAATCACCGCTGCACGTTTTGCATTATTCCTTCCATGCGCGGCGATTTAGTCAGTCGCCCAGTTAACGATGTGCTGCTGGAAGCCCAAAAACTGGCCGATGCTGGTGTTAAAGAATTATTGGTAGTATCTCAAGACACCAGTGCTTATGGCCTGGACTTAAAATACCAAGCCTACCCGTGGCAAGACCGTTCCGTACAAACTCGGTTTTATGATCTAGCCGAAGCACTGGGTGATTTAGGTATATGGGTGCGCATGCACTATGTGTACCCTTATCCGCATGTGGATGATGTTATTCCGTTAATGGCGGCTGGAAAAATTCTGCCTTATTTAGACATTCCATTTCAACATGCCAACAGCCGCATCTTAAAATTGATGAAAAGACCGGCCGCCAGCGAAAACAATCTGCAGCGCATTAAAGCTTGGCGCGATGTATGCCCAGACATTACCCTGCGCAGCACCTTTATTGTTGGTTTTCCTGGTGAAACGGAACAAGAATTTACTGAATTATTGGACTTTTTAAGCGAAGCACAATTAGATCGAGTGGGCTGTTTTAAGTATTCACCCGTTAAAGGTGCCGCCGCTAATGACTTGCCTGGCGCAGTGCCAGAAGCCGTTCAACAGGACCGCTTGGAACGCTTTATGGCACACCAGGCAGAAATCAGTGCTGAACGTTTACAGCGCCGGATTGGCAAAATTGAGACGGTAATCGTTGATGAAGTGGTGGAAGAAGGCGCAGTTGCAAGAAGTAAAGCCGATGCTCCTGAAATTGACGGCCAAGTTTATATCGATGGAGCCACCCACTTAAAAGTTGGTGAACTCGTACAAGTAGAGCTGGAAGACGCAGATGAGTACGATTTATGGGGTCGTTTGGTATAAAACCGAAATTACACTTGACCAAAACGTAAAAACCCATACAATGGTGGGCTGAGCACGGAGCGGTAGTTCAGTTGGTTAGAATACCGGCCTGTCACGCCGGTGGTCGCGGGTTCAAGTCCCGTCCGCTTCGCCACAAATTCAAAAAACCAGCCTAGGCTGGTTTTTTTTTGCTTGATCAATTTTCAGCACATCCGCCACCACATAGACTATAGCCACGCGGAGCAGATTTCTGTTATCCGTTTAAAACTCCTCCCACTCAGAAGAAATAGCTTGTACTTTAGGCGCCACTGCAGCTACCGACTTTGTGTTCTGCGCAGCGACATCTTTTTTCAAACGCATGATAGCTGAACCCACTTCGCTTGATGCGCGATTAAATCCAGACTCAGCAGCTAATTTTTGATCGGCCTCGTTATATTTTTGCTCATTAATCAATGCAGCAACACTGCCCGCTTCCTTATGAAAAGCAGCATGTTTGTTAACACATTCCGTATAACTTGCAAGATGTCCAAGTTGCTGGTGGGCGTCACCATGCAACCATTTGCCAAAGTCACAGCAATTATCTTTTGAAATAGTAACCGCATCCAAGGTGTCGCGCTGATTGATTGCAGTACGCAGCTTAACTTTCCATTCCGCATGTTTTTGCAAAGCCACATCCAAGCCAGCAATAGCTTCTGCACCTATTTGATTAACAACCGGCTCAGGCTTGCTTACGCTGGGCTGATAGGTTTTTAAATTGGAAACGTTAGAGCGCTGACCCACTGGTTTATGACTTCCTCGGGCACTGCCATCCACTTTAAAGCTACTCACCAGTAATGACAATTGTTGAGATTGCTCTTCCAGCGCTTCCGCCGATGCCGCAGCCTGCTCCACTAAAGCAGCATTTTGCTGGGTGACGTTATCCATCTGCCCAATGGCTTGATTGACCTGACTGATGCCGGTGCTTTGCTCGGCCGAAGCAGAACTTATCTCAGCAACGATGCCTGTGACTTGTTGAATTGCACCCACGATATCTTCCATAGTTTTACCGGCATTAGTCACCAATTTACTGCCACCGGACACTTTTTCCACTGAATCATCAATCAAGCGCTTGATTTCACCGGCCGCACCCGCAGCACGCTGGGCCAAATTACGCACCTCAATGGCCACCACGGCAAAACCTTTGCCTTGTTCGCCAGCCCGAGCCGCCTCAACTGCAGCATTTAAGGCCAAGATGTTAGTTTGAAAAGCTATGTCATCAATCACAGAAATGATATCGCCAATCCGGCGGGATGACGCGTTAATCTCGCTCATGGTCTCAACCACTTGATTAACAACAGTCACCCCTTTGCCTGCAATTTCAGATGCCCCACCGGCCAAGCCATTTGCTTGTTTGGCATTTTCTGCATTGTGTTGAACGGTACTGGTTAACTCATCCATGCTGGCCGCTGTTTCCTCCAAACTGGCCGCTTGCTGTTCGGTACGATGCGATAAATCATTGTTGCCGGATGCAATTTCTCTGGCCACCGTATTGATTGTTTCGGTAGCAAGTCTAATATCACCAATCAGCTCTTTTAAATTTTGAACCGTGCTGTTGACCGCCGCTTTTACTTGCCCGAAGGTTCCAGGGTAATCCCTAGTGATGGTTTGGGTTAAATCTGCAGCGGCTAACGCCACTGAAACCCGCTCCACATCAGAAAATCCTTGGTCGCAAGTATCCATAAAATGATTTAGGCTTGCTAAAATTTCTTTAAATACGAAGTCAAATTGGTTTGCGTTGGCTCGATAAGTAAAATCACCCTGCACACCTCTGTCTACCATTGTTTGGATTTCATGACTAATTGCTAACAACGCCGCCTTAACAGATCGTACTGCGTCAGATACCTTTGCCTTGTCTCCAGGCAATTGATCAAAATCTCGGCTAAAATCACCCGATGCATAGAGCGACACCACATCAACTACTTGCATTTTTACAGAAACGTGCGCAGCTACAAGCTCATTTATACGGCTTGCCATAACGCCATACGCACCAGGAAATTTATCAGCAAAGATTTGCTCATGAATCCAACCTTCATCATGTCGTTTGGCTACCGCCTCCTGAGCCGCTACAAAATTCCTTAAAATATCCTGCACTTGCTTCATGTTTGCCAGCAAGCTAACCGTATCTTTCGGCTTTAAAGAAATAGAATTATCCAGTTTACCATTCGCCACATTTCTGACTATATCTGAAACCTCCATCGGATCAGCCCCTAACTGCTGCATAATTTTTCTGGCAATATTCAAACCTATTAATACCGAAGCAATCAACAAAACTAAGCCACTAATCAAAAGTAAAAGCGTAGAATTTCCCGAAACTTCTTTAACCAACTTCTGAGTCGCTCTATTTTCTTCACTTACCAAAGATTGAAGCTTACCTAAGTTTTCAGCCATTTTCTCAACTTTTGAATCCAACTGATCATCAACTGTGGTAATTGCTTCAGAGTTCCTATCAGATACCTTTACTAATGGCTGCAACTGTTTTTCATAGATATCAACAAATTCCAGATAAGCTTGCTCAGCTTGCTTAAATGCCTGCTTGTGCTGGTCCGAAACCAAAATATTTTTGATATTGGCAAATTGAATGCCAGTTACTTCCTTTGCCTCTAGCCAATCTTTACGACTTTGATCAGGATGATTGTTAATAATGCTATCTGCAACAATCTGATACAACTCAGCTCCTCTATAGCTGGCGCTGGTTATAAGCAGATTATCATCACCGTGCAGTTTTAGCTGTTCTGAAAGACTATTCAACTTACCTAATGCAAACCATGAAATACCAACCAAAGTGAGTAGACAGAAGCCAAACATACCAATCAGTAAATATAATTTTTTAAGCATTTCCGCAGCCTTAATTTGTATTAATTATCAAAAACCGAGCAAATAGAGATGCTGATCACTAAATGGAGTGCCTAATCAAAATAGAAAATTTAAATCAGCATCTCTTTGACAGTCATTCAGACAGTATAGCAAACAAACTAGAATTTTGACTTGTTTTGGTCACTGGAGCTTTGGTTTTAGAAAGGATCTTGCTATTATTTTTGATAACTAGCAGCTCAATTAACGTGAAGATTTATTTAAATGCGTTAAATCGCACACTCGGTTGCTTAAAATTTTTTCAGCCTACTCAGCTAGAAATTATCAACACAACTACTTATGAATGGCAATTCCGCTGAGCAAAATTCGTTTTTAACCTAACCTGAATAAAAATAAATGCTCAGATTGTTTGGAAGATGCTGAATAGCAAACAATTAACTGGATAACAACACTTGCTATCCAGCGCAAGCAAAACTATTTCTGTTTAAATCCAGGCAGAAAACCGATAGACAGTAACATCAACAAACTAACCCAAAGTAAACTAGGCACTAGCCAAAACCAGTCTTGATAGAACGTGGTTTGAGGATTTTTAAGATACGGAACGTGATAAACCCCTGTCCAGGCTTGGTGTATGGGCGATTGTTGTAAGATTTCTCCCGATGCCAAAGACACCGTGGATATACCTGTGTTGGTCACTCTAAGCACGGGGCGCCGAAATTCCACGCCACGAGCTAAGGTCATATACATATGTTGATAAGGCTCTTGCCAGCTGCCATACCAGGAATCATTGGTTACATTTACAATAAATTGCGCACCCAACTGCGCTAGTGATCTTGAAAAAGCCGGAAATAAGCTTTCATAACAAATTTGCGCGCCCATTTTATAACCATGCCATTGCAAAAGTTCTGTCGGGCCTTTGCCTCTGGCAAAATGCCCCGTTGGCGGCAACCAGTTACGGATTTCAGGAAACCATAGTTCACCAGGTATGTATTCGCCAAAGGCCAGCAAAATGGTTTTACTGTAATGCGGCTCGACTATTTCACCTTGCTCGTTTAATACAAATAAAGAATTGCTGACTAACCTGGATTCTTCCGAAACGCTATAAGCCCCTGTTAATAATGGCAATTGTCTAGTTCTAATAAACTCAGTTAAAGCCATTGGAAATTCATTAAATTTAAATTCTTCACCCAAAAGCGCAGGAAACGCGGTTTCCGGCCAGAGCGCAAAGTCTATTTTTATATCTTTATGTTCATCTAGCGCCTTATCGGTCAGATCGATATGGCGTTTGAAGATTTCATCGTCATAACCTTTGCCTAATTCAGCGGCCAGTTTTTCAGAATTCTCAATACTGGCTTGGACCAACAACGTAGTAAAAGAGGCATCCGGTGCGGGTAAGTTTTGACGGATTTGCCAGCCAGCGACATTGGCAATCGCAAAACCAATGATCACTCTAACCAGTAATTTCCGGCCAAACTTATTGGCCCGGTTTAGCCAAAAAAGCAACAATAGCCAGTTAACCAATATCGTTGCCGCACTCAAACCACTAAAACCAATCAATTCAGCCAGTTGGTACAATGGTATACCCGAACCATACCAGGTGTAGCCAAAATTCCAATCAAACAAAGTAAGCGAATTGGCCTCACATAAAATGGTAATCAGCGCCATTAAGGCAATCGACAGAGATTGTGACCACTGAAACTTGCGCTGCCCCCAAAACCACAAAGCACCCGCCATAGGCACATAAAGATGTGCAATCAATGCGTAAACCACCATGCCCACCGCAGCGGAAGCCCAATCCAAATGAGCAAACTCGTGCAGCGTGTAGGTCATCCAATTAAAACCAATCATGGTAAAAATAAAAGACGTGACCATACCGCCCAAGATGACATTTTTTAGGCTGGTTTGTTGTAGCCAAAATAACCAAAGTGGCACAAAACAAAATAAAGACGCCCAAGGCGGAAACGGGATGTAACTGGTGCCTATAAAAAAACCGGACAGCATTGGCAATTGCCAAAACTGGATTTTGCGGGGTAAGAGATTCATAAGTTTAATTGGCTGGCAATGGTTGCCGTGACGGGCATTGGCGTAATTTACACCAATGCCGACAAAAGAAATTAGCGGCTATGGATTTCGGTGTGTAAAGCGCGGTATTCGTCAGTCAATTTGTGGTTAGGCATGTAATGCACCAGCGGTTTGGATTCTGAATGCGATTCCCTGACTTTAACCGATGGCGAAATCATGGCGGCCAACACCGGCAAACCTTCTGCAATCAGTTCTTCCACCAATTGGCGTGGCAAATTGGCTTGTTTTTGATATTGGTTAACGATAATGCCTTCGATTTCCAGACCTTGATTATGATCCGCCTTCACTTCAGACACCACTTGCATTAATGAATATAAAGCTTCACGAGCAAAGGTATCGCAATCGAAAGGAATTAAACATTTTTCCGCTGCAATTAACGCAGATTGGCTGTAAAAATTTAAAATCGGCGGTGTATCCATGTAAATGCAATCAAAACCTTGCAGTTTTTCCAGCGCTTCTTTTAACTTAAAGATTTTCATGCGCGATTCCAATCTGCCTTGCAATGGCTCAAGATCAGGATGGGAAGGCAATACGTACAAATTTGGGAATGGCGTTTCGTGAATTAAAGGCTCCAGCCCAGCTTGAGCGCCACTACCAAACAAAGACAAGCTTAGGCAATCTTTAAAGAAGTAGGCAATGGTTTTGTCGCTATCAGCCACTTTTTGACCTAGCAGATATTGTGTTGAATTGCCTTGCACGTCCAAGTCAATCACTAATGTCTTCTTGCCTTCAACAGCGCTTATAGCAGCTAGATTACAGGTTATGGTGGACTTACCAACCCCGCCCTTCTGGTTAAAAATCACTCTACGCATATTATTTCCTCGTGAAATCAGATAGTTGTTGGCGCATTATAAGCTTTAGGCCACCAATATCAAATGCGGATGAATGTTTTGGCACCGCAGGCTGGGCATTCCGGAATTTCACTGGGTGTTTTGAAAGCAATTTCTTTACCGCAGGCATCGCAAATAAAAGTGCCAGGCACAGTAACATCACCGCTTTGGTAGGTGTGAGCCACCGCCAGTTGTTCCAGTTTAGCCAGCTCGATCCGGGTTTTATCTGCAACACTTAAAAACGCATCCAGAGCAAAGTTTTCAATTAACTCCACGTCAAACTTAAACCATTCAGATAGAGAGTCCGGGTCTTCTTTAGGTGTTAAACCATGCGCAGCATGATGCACATCGCGTTTTACTGCATTGGAGACTTTTTCGATTTCGGCATCAGTCAACTCGCCCACATCTTTTAATTTTTGTTTACCGGAATCCAGTGCATCTGCCAGTGAATGCAAGGTATCATCCATAGCAATATATAAATGCTCCATGAGATCAGTATAGGCATTGACTAGTTTATTTTTATTCATGGCACAACTCCTTAAAATTGACGCTTTAGATTTAAGCGACTGTAAGGTATTCTAACGCTTTTGATCGACAAATGACGAGTAAGATGCAAGAAAATTATCAGCCGCAAGAGATAGAACTGGACGTACAAAAAACCTGGGCGGAGACCGGCGTTTTTAACGTGACTGAATCTTCCGATAAGCCTAAATATTATTGCTTATCGATGTTTCCCTACCCCAGCGGCAAACTGCATATGGGGCATGTGCGTAACTACTCCATCGGCGATGTTATCAGTCGTTATCAACGAATGCTGGGCAAAAACGTAATGCAGCCGATGGGTTGGGACGCGTTTGGTTTGCCTGCTGAAAATGCCGCCATGCAGCACGGTGTGCATCCGGCCGACTGGACGTACAGCAATATTGACTACATGCGCGACCAACTAAAACGCTTAGGCTTTGGCTACGATTGGAACCGCGAACTCGCTACTTGCGATCCGTCTTATTATCGTTGGGAACAATGGTTTTTTCTAAAATTACTGGAAAAAGGCCTGGTTTACAAAAAAACCGCTCCGGTTAACTGGTGTCCAAACGACATGACTGTTTTAGCCAACGAGCAAGTTATCGACGGCTGCTGCTGGCGCTGCGATACTCAAGTCGAGCGCAAAGAAATTGCTCAGTGGTTTTTAAAGATTACCGCTTATGCTGATGAATTATTGCAATCACTGGAAACTTTAGATGGCTGGCCTGAGCAGGTTAAAACCATGCAGGCTAACTGGATTGGCCGTTCTGAAGGTTTGGAGATGGACTTTGCAGTGGATGGCATGGAGTCGGTGCGCATATATACCACTCGCCCTGACACCTTAATGGGCGTTACTTATTTGGCCGTTGCGGCTGAGCATCCGTTGGCGTTAAAAGCCGCCGAAACCAATGTCGACATTCAAGCGTTTATTGAAGAATGCCGTCATATGGAAACGGCTGAAGCCGCCATGGAAACTATGGAAAAACGCGGCGTTGATTCCGGTTTAAAGGCTTCGCATCCAATCACTGGCGAACAAGTGCCGGTCTGGATCGCCAACTTTGTGTTGATGGGTTATGGCACTGGCGCTGTAATGTCGGTCCCTGCTCACGATCAACGCGATTATGAATTTGCTAAAAAATATGGCATTGCTATCAAACAAGTCATTTTTGCTGGCAATGGCGAAAACGATTGTTGTGATGAACAAGCCTTTACCGTTAAAGGAACGCTGGGCAATTCCGGTCAGTTTGATGGTTTGAGCTCCGCGCAAGCCTTCAACGCTATCGCTGACGTGTTAGAAAAAGCCGATAAAGGCCTGCGCAAAGTCAACTTCCGCTTGCGTGACTGGGGCGTTTCCCGCCAACGCTACTGGGGCGCGCCTATCCCGGTAATTTACTGCGATGACTGCGGCACCGTGCCAGTGCCTGAAAAAGACTTGCCGGTTGAATTGCCTAAAGACGTTATTTTGGACGGCTCGCAATCACCATTAGTTGCTCATCCTACTTTCTCAAAATGCACTTGCCCAAGCTGCGGTAAACCAGCGCGCCGTGAAACCGATACCTTCGATACCTTTATGGAATCTTCCTGGTATTTTGCCCGCTTTGCTGCGCCCGATGCCACATCCATGCTGGATGCACGCGCCAACCATTGGCTGCCGGTAGACTATTACATCGGTGGTATCGAACACGCTATTTTGCATTTGTTGTACGCGCGTTTTTACACCAAACTGCTGCGCGATGAAGGCTTGGTGGTTGTTGATGAGCCATTTAAAAAGCTGTTAACCCAAGGCATGGTGTTAAAAGACGGCACTAAAATGTCCAAATCCAAAGGCAACACTGTCGACCCGCAAAGCTTGATCGACCAATACGGTGCCGATACCGTGCGCTTGTTTATCATGTTTGCTGCGCCACCTGAGCAATCACTGGAATGGTCGGACAGTGGCGTGGAAGGTGCTTCGCGCTTCTTAAAGCGATTATGGAGACAAGCACACATCCATGTTAGCAACGGCGGTGCGCCTGTTAAACTGGATAAGTCAGCCTTAACCGCTGAACAAAAAGAAGTGCGTCGGCAGTTGCATCAAACTATCCAAAAAGTTAGCCATGATATGGGGGTGCGTACTATTTTTAATACCGCAATTGCTGCCAACATGGAGTTAGTCAATTCGCTGTCTAAATTTACTGACGCATCCGATAACGGCAAAGCGGTACGCCAGGAAATCCTGGAAGCCATCGTGTTAATGCTTTCGCCAATGGTGCCGCATATCTGCCATCAATTGTGGACAGAGTTAGGCCACAACCAGCCGGTTTTAAATGAAGCTTGGCCGCAAGTTGATAACAGTGCCTTAGAACAAGATGCGCTTGAATTGATATTGCAGGTTAACGGCAAGTTGCGCAGTAAAATCTCTATCGCCGTCGCAGCTTCCAATGCTGAAATTGAAGCCTTGGCTCTGGAAGATGAACACGTTAAACGCTTTATTGACGGACAACCAGTTAAGAAAGTGATTATCGTACCGAAAAAACTGGTCAACATTGTTATTTAAGGAGTTAAACGTGCTGGTTAAACCTATTCGTTCACCCTACCACCGGACCCTGCTTAACAATGGTCTAGCTTATATAGTGGTGGGACTTACCCTGTTAACCAGCGCCTGCGGCTATCACCTGCGTGGCGCTTACACGTTACCGAATGAGTTAAAAGCGGTCTATGTTGAAGGCGCTTCCACCAGCTTACGCAACCAATTCGCCGAGGTTTTAAAATCCTCATCCGGCAAATTATTAGATAAACCCGATGGGGCAAGCTTAATCATTAAGATTTTTAATGAAAGAAATCAAAAGCGCACTCTGTCATTAAGTTCGCGCGGTAAATCCAACGAGTTTGAGCTGGGAATCAACCTGGAATATGAATTCAGCAATCAAAATAATGCGGTGTTACTAGCACGAGAACCAACTGACATACACCGCGCGTATTACAACGACCAGCAGGACATTATTGCTAAAGACAACGAAGAAAATGTAATCCGTAACGAAATGTCACAGCAACTGGTACGTACAATACTGAATAGAGCGCGTTCTGTTTTAGAAGGCGCCAAAAAATAGTGCGTTTAAAACCGGAGCAACTCACTACTGCATTGGCAAAAGGCTTAGCTCCGGTTTACCTATTAAGCAGCGATGAGCCACTGCAATTAGGCGAAATGGCTGATGCTATCCGCCAAGCCGCCAAAGCTAACGGCTACGAAAACCGAGAAATTCTGACGGTAGACACCTCCTTCCAGTGGCAGGAATTGACTGCCGCCGCCGATTCCTTATCCATTTTTTCAGACAAAAAAGTTATCGATTTACGTTTAGGCACTGCATCACCAGGTGCTGATGGTTCTAAAGCCTTCTGCGCTTATTGCGCGCGCATCCCTGAAGATACCTTATTGTTGATCACCATCGGGCAATTAAAAAAAGAAGCCTTAAAGTCGCGCTGGTTTCAAGCGATTGAAGACGTTGGTGTTACTATTCAGGCTTGGCCCTTAGAAGGTCAAGATTTAAACCACTGGCTCCAGCAACGCCTAAAAAAACGTGGCCTGCAAACTGACCAGGAAGGCTTAAAAATTCTCGCTTCCAGAATTGAAGGCAATTTGCTGGCAGCTGCCCAAGAAATTGAAAAACTATATGTGTTATTTGGTAGCGGCCAAATCAGCAGCCAGCAAATGACCGATGCCGTTGCTGACAGCTCACGGTTTGATGTGTTCAAACTTATAGATGTCATCCTGTCTGGCAACGTCGACAAACTCTATAAAGTGCTATCCGCCCTACAAGCTGAAGGCATTGCTGCGCCAGTCGTGCTATGGGCGATTACCCGAGAAGCCAGAGCTTTAGTTAAAATCAAATGCGCCCTGGAACAAGGCCAAAACAAAGATCTGGTTTTTAGAAACAACCAAGTTTGGGATAAACGCAAACCGCTGGTCAATACCGCACTAAACCGACTCAATCACACAGATTTAAATCAGGTTTTAATCGCCAGCGCTAAAGCGGACAGACAAATTAAAGGCCAACAAGCAGGCGATGCCTGGGAAAGTTTATTGTTGATTTGTTTGCGCTTTACTTGTGGCGCGGTGTTACAAGCGGCGAGTTAGTTGCAACCAGCCCTACACCGTTTTCGTTAAAACTTTTAAACTGTTGCGACTATCTGTGCTCAATCCATTCCCGACTTAGGTGTGAAATTGCTGGCAGGATTTGGATGCCAAAAGATGCTTCAGGCGAATACCGATCCCAATAACCTTGATTTCGGATACTTTTACAGCCTCCGTTGGAGAAGCAGCAGTATAAGAACTTATTCGGATTGGTTAAGAAACATGTTATTGCGAGCGTTTTCCAAAATAGCGGTAACAGCAGGATGCTCTAATTTCCTGCGCATCGTGATGGCGTAAAACCGCTCTTTTACACTATCAATACGCCCTATCGCTTCTACAGCATATTGACTTTCAATCTCAGTCTCCACTGTGCTTGGTGCTACAAATAAGCCAGCACCGCCACTACCAAACGTTTTTACTAAAGCACTATCTTCTATTTCAGCCTGAATCCTGGGGCTTATTCCTTCACTATCAAACCACTGATCCAGCGAACGTCTAAGCGCTGTATTGCCAGTTGGCAATAGAAACGGCGCTCCGGTCAGTGATCGTGGAAAGTCCGGTTTATAGATATTAGCCAAAGACCGCGTGCCAAAGACGCTAACACCGCATTCACCCAGCAAATGGTTAAACGCCTTCGCGCCACTGACAGGTGTAATTGGTGTGTCCGCTAACACCAAGTCCATCCCTTGCAATGTAATTTCCGATAACAAGCGCTCGGTTTTGTCTTCATAACATAAAACCTGAACCGGCTCTGGCAACCGTAATGCCGGTTCAATCAGGCGATACACCACTAATTTAGGTAACGCATCAGATACCCCCACAGTTAATCTTAATGCTTGTCCAGTTGGGCGTCCTTTTAAGGTATTACTCAACTCGCGGCCTAATGCAAAAATTTCGTCTGCGTATTGAAAAACTACACGGCCTGTATCCGTCAATATGAGTTTTCTGCCACTTTTGTAAAACAACTTATCGCCAATGGATTGCTCAAATACAGACAATTGCCCGCTAATAGTGGGCTGAGCCAGATGCAATTTCTCGCAGGCGCGTGTAATGCTGCCTTCTTTAGCAACTTGCCAAAAATACAGTAGATGTTGATAGTTAACTCGGGACATGATTGCTTTTATATCGTAAATATCGATATATTTATTCTAATCTATCTATTTAACAATACAAAACAATTTCGTTAGGATATGCCCAGAGTCAATAACTAAGTCTGAGGATACACCATGCAAAAATTGATCAGAGGTCTGCAACACTATCAAACCAAAATATTCGGCTCACAGCGTGAATTATTTGAGCGCCTGTCTCATGGTCAATCACCGGAGGTATTATTTATTACCTGCTCAGATTCTCG
>Ga0208264_1000316_pt1 | contig 17317 bp, 13 predicted proteins | sample LakWasMet31_HOW6_2_FD_183873 | JGI IMG/M metagenome (GOLD analysis project Ga0208264, IMG submission 183873) | Freshwater sediment methanotrophic microbial communities from Lake Washington under simulated oxygen tension - Sediment Metagenome... | ecosystem: Environmental > Aquatic > Freshwater >...
CGACCCAAACCGGTCGTTGATCATAACCAATTCTTTTCGTCTGGACTTCACTGCATAGCAGACAGTCAATTTATGTGTAAAGGTCCGTATGTGATCAAGATTTACTAGCTTATTCGGCCAAATTTGAACCGCCATAAGAGCCCAATTCAAACTACCTTATGATTGTGAGTAACGTTGGAGAACTACATAGAAGGCGCTGTGACAAGCGGAAAATACCAAGTTGTATTGTATTCATTGGAAAATAGGGCTACAATAAAAAGCAATAAATTTCCAAAAGGCCTTTTTTACGTTTCTTTTCTGGTTAAACTCAGTAGCATGTTCAGACAACGTGTAATCGTAATGTTAATCCTCATTATGGCTATCATGCCTGTGTCGTTAGCGTTTGCGCATTACTCAGATATCGCGAGTCAGTTTTCGGCCGCGCGTACAGTTGTTGCGGTCGGCCAGGCCGATAATGTTGGTAATTCATCGTTACAACATGGTGATCACTGCCAGCCGAATAAGCTACACCCAGCCGGTTGTAGCGATCATGTATGCGTCGATTGTGCAGTCACAACGTCCTTTGATTTTGTTTCAGTTCATAGCCCTGCCCATTATATCCATTGGATAATTCCCGATTCTATTTCACTAATTGCTCCTCCCGATATAAAGCCTCCTATTTCTATCCTCTAAACGTTTTAGGTCGGTCCAGTCTAACCAAACGACACAAGGCCCGACAGTTCAAGGTAATCAAGTTGCGTTTATCCAGTATTTTATTGCTGCACGGGTAAATTGCGCCGGTTGCCGTTGTTACAACGTAGTTTCGAGGACAATCATGTCATCAGTATTGCAATTAACGCGCTATCTGCGAATAGCGGCGCTACTACTTGCCTGTAGTGTTGCTGTCGCTGCCGAACATACACCATTAACGCTGGAGGCAGTGAACCAAAAAGTCACTCAGAATAACCCTAACTTGGCGCAAATGCTGGCCCGTGCCAAGGCAATGGCTGCCATTCCATCGCAGGAAGGCAGCCTTCCCGACCCGCAAATCAGTTTCAATGCCATGAGTCTGCCGACCAATAGCTTTAGCACTCGGCCGGAAGACATGACACAAATCGGCTTCGGCCTTTCCCAAGCTATTCCTTTTCCCGGCAAGTTAGCACTGCGCGAACAGGTGGCGAACTATGAGGCGGAAGCAGCAACGCTTAATGCTGATGAACTGCGGCTGGTGTTGCTCAGCGATGTCAAAACCCTGTGGTGGCAAGTGTTCTATCTGGACCGATCACTGGAAATTGTCGATAACAATCACAACTTGCTGCAACAGTTTGTTGACATTGCTAGAAGCAAATATGAAGTTGGGGAGGGTTTACAGCAGGATGTACTGCTGGCCCAACTGGAATTATCCAAGTTGTTGGATCAAAAAATCAGCTTGACTGGAATGCGGCGCGGCACCGTTGCCAAGCTTAACGCATTGCTAAACCAGCCCGCCAACACGACGGCACAATTACCTGGAAAGATGGCGTTACAGCTGCCGGAGCTCAAACCGGAAGACCGGTTGTACCTGCAAGCGGAAACGTCACGGCCGTTACTGGAAAGTGAACGACAAGGGATTAACGGCGCACAATCAAAGCTGGACCTGGCCAAAAAAGATGTTCTCCCCGATTTTAATGTCGAAGCGGCTTATGGTGCTCGCAATAACATGCCAAATGGTACTAGGCGGTCGGATTTATTAAGCCTGGGCGTCAGCATGAATGTGCCGATTTTTGCTGGCAGCAAGCAGAACAAGATGATCGACCAGCGCAGCAGTGAACTGATGCAACAACGCTATGCCTTGCAGGATCAATGGAATTCAGTTAGGTCGCAAATCACCCAAAACCACAGCGATTACCAGCGGGCCAAACAGCAATTTGTATTGTTCGATACCGGTATCATTCCGCAGGCCCGGCAGACCGTCGCGTCCATGTTGGCCGGTTATCAGGTCAACAAAGTCGATTTTTTGAATCTGGTGCGTAGTCAAATCACCTTGTTCGAATATGAAACTCAATACTGGAAAGCCTTTACGGAAGCCCAACAAGCACTGGCGCAACTCTGCGCGAATGTGGGCGAGGACGACATTTATGAATAAGCAATTGTTATTAACCGCCACGGTGACACTGGGGATAGGTCTGGCGGGCGGCTATTGGATGGCTCAGCAACCTAAACAGGAATCGGCGGTTCAAACGGCAGAGGTTAGGAAGCCTTTATTTTACAGAAGTACCATGAATCCATCGGCAACGTCCCCGGTACCAACCAAGGATGCCATGGGCATGGACTATGAGCCTGTATATGCCGACGCTAATGCGCCCAAGCAACCCAAAATTCTGTTTTACCGCAATCCGATGAATCCCTCGGTCACGTCACCGATTCCGGCCAAAGACAATATGGGCATGGATTATCTGCCTGTGTATGCCGAGAGCGAGGCAAAATCTGACGATTCGGCCGGTGCCGTGAGAATCGATGCCGCCACGGTACAAAACATCGGCGTGCGGACCGCGCTTGCCAAACAAACCTTGCTTTCGCATGTGGTCCGCGCCGTTGGCCGGGTAGCCTATGATGAAGAGCATATTGTCCGACTGCATCCCAAAACCGAAGGCTGGATTGAAACCTTGCGAGCCGATAAGACCGGGCAAAGGGTCAGAAAGAATGAAGAGGTGCTGAGCATTTATTCTCCGCAACTGGTGGCCAGCCAACAGGAGTATGTGCTGGCTCTGAATAACCTTAAAGTGCTGGAAAAAAGCTCGATTGAAGACATTAGACGGGGTGCGGTAGAACTGGTCAAAAGCTCCCGAGAGCGCTTGAAACTATTGGATGTGCCGATGCATCAACTGAATGACCTGACGGACAGCCAATCCATAAAAAAGAGCCTGCATATTCATACCCCTGCGGACGGCATCGTGATCAACATCGGCGCACGTGAAGGCCAATATGTTACGCCAGAAACCGAGCTGTACATGATCGCCGACCTTTCCACGGTCTGGGTCTATGCCGAAATATACGAATACGAACTGCCTTGGGTGAAAGAAGGCGACCCGGTTGAAATGCGCTTGGCCGGGGTTCCGGGCCGTACCTTCAAAGGTCACCTGGCATTTATCTATCCTTATGCCGAAGCCAAGACCCGAACTATTAAAGTGCGCCTGGTATTCGATAATGCCGACTTGCTGTTAAAACCCGATATGTTTGCCGAAGTCACGATCCATGCCGGTAAGCAAGTAAATGCGGTGGTGATTCCTTCCGAAGCAGTGATCCGTTCCGGTGCACAAACCCAGGTTTTGGTGGTACGCAGTCCCGGTCAATTCGAACCGCGGCAGGTAACGACGGGGTTATCGTCCAATGACGACATAGCCATCATTTTCGGTCTGACCGCCGGTGAGGAAGTGGTCACCTCGGCGCAATTTTTGATTGATTCCGAGTCCAAGCTGAACGAAGCCACCTCAAAAATGATGGAACCAGTAGCATCGCAGCCGATAACCAAGTCGTTGTCAGTGGAGCCAGGAGCGCATAAACATGACTGATTTCATCATTAATAGCGTTTTAAAAGACCGCTTCATGGTTTTGCTGGGGGCGATTATCCTAGCCATTGGCGGAGCTTGGTCATTCAAGAACATGCCGTTGGATGCGATACCAGACCTGTCCGACGTGCAGGTGATTATCTTCACCGACTATGCCGACCAATCGCCGCAGGTAGTTGAAAACCAGGTCACCTATCCCTTAACCACCGCCATGCTGGCTGTGCCGCATGCCAAGGTAGTGCGCGGTTATTCGTTCTTCGGTTTGTCGTTCGTCTACGTGATTTTCGAAGACGGCACCGATATGTATTGGGCCAGATCGCGGGTGCTGGAATACCTCAACTATGTCAAAAACCGTTTGCCGCAAAGCGTCACGCCAGCGTTGGGGCCGGATGCCACCGGTGTCGGTTGGATATACGAATATGCCTTGGTGGACAAGACTGGTAAGCATGATTTGGCGCAACTGCGCTCGATTCAGGACTGGTATTTGCGCTACCCCTTGCAGACTGTTCCCGGTGTTTCCGAGGTCGCTTCGGTCGGTGGCTACGTCAAGCAGTACCAGGTAGAAGTAGATCCTAATGTCTTACAAGCCTATGACATCTCGTTATCTACGGTGATGATGGCCATCAAACGTTCCAATAACGATGTCGGCGGGCGATTGCTGGAAGTTGGGGAAACCGAATACATGGTCAGAGGCCTGGGCTACATCAAATCCATCGCCGATCTGAATACCATCCCAGTCGGAGTCGATGCCAACGGTACGCCGATACGCTTGCAGGATGTTGCTCATATCCAGATTGGCCCTGAACTGCGCCGAGGCGTGACCGAACTCAATGGTGAAGGCGAGGTGGCAGGCGGTGTGGTGGTGATGCGCTTTGGTGAAAATGCCCTGGCAACTATTGAGGACGTGCGGAAGAAGTTGGATGAACTGAGAAAAGGTTTACCGGAAGGTGTTGAAATTGTTCCGGTCTATGACCGAGGTAGTTTGATCGAGCGAGCGGTGGAAACCTTAAAGGATGCCCTGAGCCAGGAGCTGATCATTGTTTGTGCCTTGGTCGCTTTGTTTTTACTGCATCTGCGTTCATCCTTGGTGATTGTGATCACCTTGCCGCTCGGTATCTTGATGGCCTTTATCGTGATGAAGTGGCAAGGCATGAACGCCAATATCATGTCCTTGGGCGGTATTGCCCTGGCGATTGGTGATATGGTCGATGGTGCCGTGGTGATGGTGGAAAATGCCCATAAACACCTGGCCGAAGCGGCCGAGAAAAAACAAGCCAAGCTGACGTCCGAAGAACGCTGGGAAACCATCGGCAACGCCTCTCGGGAAGTGGGGTCGGGGCTATTTTCCTCACTGCTGGTGATTACCGTGTCCTTTCTGCCGATCATCACCATGCAGGCACAGGAAGGCCGTTTATTCAGCCCTTTGGCATATACCAAAACCTATGCGATGGCCGCCGCAGCGATATTGACCATCACGTTGGTGCCGGTGTTGATGGGGTATTTTGTGCGCGGCAAGATCATCCCCGAGCACAAAAATCCGATTAACCGTTTCCTGCATGCCATTCATTCGCCGGTTTTAAAAGTGGCGATGCGTTGGCGGGGTGCCACGCTGATCGTGGCACTGTTGCTAATGGCTTCGACGCTCTATCCGCTATCAAAACTGGGTAGTGAATTTATGCCGCCCCTGGATGAAGGCGATATTTTATACATGCCCACCACCTTTCCAGGTATCTCCATCACCAAAGCTAGGGAAGTCTTGCAACAGACCGATAAGATCATTAAGACCTTTCCCGAGGTGCATCATGTGTTCGGCAAGATCGGCCGGGCAGAAACTGCCACCGATGCCGCGCCGTTGATGATGGTGGAAACTACCATCAAGTTAAAGCCGCGAGAAGAGTGGCCTGATCCAAGCAAAACCACCCGGCAACTGATGGATGAAATGGACAAGTCCATTCATTTTCCCGGCTTGGCCAACGCCTGGACCATGCCCATCAAAACCCGGATAGACATGCTCTCTACTGGCATCAAGACCCCGGTGGGTATCAAGGTGTCCGGTCCCGATCTGAATGTGCTGCAATCCCTGTCGCTACAAATCGAACAGGCGATGAAAACCTTGCCGGACACGCTATCGGCCTATGGTGACCGGGCAGTCGGCGGCTATTTCCTGGATTTCGACATCAATCGAGAAGCCGCCGCGCGTTATGGCTTAACGGTCGGCGATGTCCAGGATGTGATTCAAAGTGCGATTGGCGGCATGAACATCACTGAAACCGTCGAAGGGCTAGAGCGCTATCCGGTCAATCTACGTTATCCGCGCGACCTGCGCGATAACCCGGAAGCGCTGCGGCGGGTTTTGATCTCCACTCCGACGGGCAGCCAGATTCCTTTGACAGCGGTGGCAGACATCAACTTTAAACGCGGCACCGATGTCATCAAAACCGAGGATGCACGGCCCAATGCCTGGATTTATGTAGACCTTAAAATCTCCGACATCGGCGGTTATGTGGAGCAGGCAAAAAAGACCTTAGCCGAAAATGTCACGATACCGGCAGGTTATACCGTCACGTGGTCCGGTCAATTTGAATACATGGAACGGGCGGCGGAACGCTTGCGCATCGTGGTGCCCATCACGCTGCTGCTGATTTTTATCCTGCTGTATACCGCCTTTCGCAATATCACCGAACCGACTATCGTGATGTTGGCGATTCCATTTAGCCTGATTGGTGGAATTTGGTTCATATACGGGTTGGGATACAACCTGTCGATTACCGTCTATGTCGGTTTTATCGCCCTGGCGGGTACGGCGGCGGAAACCGGGGTGATGGTGCTGAGTTTTATCGATATTGAGATCGATAAACTCCGGGCACAAAAACAGGCCCCATTGACTGGCGAGGAAATCAGGGTTGCTTGCGAGGCCGCAACGGCGCTGCGGGTGCGACCGGTAGCTATTACGTCCTTGGCCAATATTGTGGGTTTGATTCCTATCATGTCGGCGACGGGTACCGGGGCGGATGTGACCCAACGTATCGCCGCCCCGGCGCTGGGTGGCATGCTCACCGTGTTGATATTAAGCCTTTTGGTGTTTCCGGTGATTTACAGTCTGGTGTTGCAATTTCAAGAACGGTTTCGACACTCATAGTCCTTAGAGGTTACTTATGCTTCCATCAATTTGTTAGGTTCACGAGGGAATTTGGTATGGCTTCATGTTGTGAAAATAACTCCGCAATTGAGAAATTACGCGTACGACAACGCGGAACGCTTAAAGCTGTTCTCGTTATTAATGCGGTTATGTTTGTTGTCATTGTCGGCGCGGCCATTTACGGAAAGTCAACGGCTCTACTCTCAGACAGCCTGGATAATCTCGGCGATGCGCTAACGTATGGCTTGAGCCTTTACGCCGTTTCTAAAGAAGCGGCCACCAAGGCGAAAGTGGCTTTATTTAAGGGTAGTCTGATATTGATCGGGGCGTGTGTGGTCTTTGCGCAAATCATTCAGCGGCTGATTGTGCCTGTACTGCCATCTTACGAGATTATGGGTGCTTTCAGTTTGGCGGGCCTGGCTGCAAACTCGCTATGTCTATTTTTGCTATGGAAGCACAGAAACGAAGACATCAACATGAGTTCCGTGTGAGAATGTTCAAGAAACGACATAGCGTCAAATCTATCGGTACTTATCACAGCGGGAGCAGTTTGGTACTTTGAATCGGGATGGGCGGATATTTTCGTCGCATCCTGTCTTGTTGTACTGCTGCTAAATTCTTCTTTCCGCGCTCAACGAATTGCATGAGTCGCTTTCTCATTGAGCCAAACGTTATAACTAAGGCAACACGTAAATCTAATTATCCGAAAATTTAAATTATCTGGAAATCACCTATGAAAACAAGATTACTGATTACTTTGCTTTTAATGACCTTCTTACTGTCCGCATGTAGCGAGATCAATCCGCATTCGATGGAAATGGACCTCACTGTACAGCATGAAGCATTAGTAAAACACTATGAGGAAACTGCTAAAGAGATGCAGGCTAAGGCCGAGGAACACAAGAGGTTTCTGAACCAGTATGAGGCAAAAAGCTATCTTTATGGCAAGCAGGCTGAAAGATTTAAAGAACATTGCCAAACGTTGATTGACTCCTACGAAAAAGCGGCTGAGGAGAATTTGAATATGGCGAATCTGCATCGCCAGAAGTAGTTTATGAACGCATGGCAAAAGCGTTCAATTACTGAAGACCTAGGCTTGCTTTCGTTTGATGCTAAGCAAGGGCTCTGAGTTGATGAAGCCAAAAATCGGCTTGCTCGGTTCGGCCCAATAAACTGCGTAAAGGCAAGCGATTTTCGGAATTGGTTGATTTTATAAGTCAGTTCAAAAGCTTGGTGCTGCAATTTCAAGAAAAACTTAAGTAAGGAGCCATTGATGTCGTTCATTAATACATTATTTAGAGACCGGAAACTTGTTGTTCTGTTAATCACACTTTTATTGCTCACTGTATCTGCATGTGCATCTCATACTAAAGTCATTAAAAATAGCTACTCCTCGCATCCTGGTGGTCAAGGCCATCCCTGGGATAAGGGGCGTTCGTTTTAAATACCAATCATGCCGGATTTAGTAACGCAGCATTTACTAAAAACTGGATTTTATTGTTTACCCCATGGACTATAGAGGAGGTTAAACTGATAACATACTAACTAGCAACCTGAAAAAACGATCATTTAAACTATATAAATTATTTTGGAGAAAACTCATGAAAACACAATTACTGATTACCTTAGCTTTAACTCTTGGTTTGCTGTCCGCTTGTGCCGAGATGAACCCGCATCCAATGGATATGAGCCAAGCTGTGCAAAGTGCGTCATCCAAAGGCGATCATGAGGCGCTCGCGCAACACTATGAGGAAGCGGCAAAAGAAATGCAGGTTAAAGCAGATGAACACAAGAAACTTCTTAGCCAGTATCAGTCAAAAAGCTATCTCTACGGCAGACAGGCGGAAGATTTTAAAGCGCATTGTCTAAGACTAGTTGATGTCTATGAAAAAGCTGCTGAGGAAAACTTGAAAATGGCGAAGATGCATCGCCAGATGTAACGCTTCATCCAAGACAGAGGGGATGGAAGTTTTCCTATCTCCTCTTTCGTTTTCTGTCATTGCCCGTGCCGTCTCCGGATGAGTACGGACGTTTACTACCTGTTTAGGTGAGGATATGAGAGTCACAGAAAAACCTGATTCCAGTTATCCCTGGTATCTTCGCCCTTCTTTTTGAATCAATGATGAAAATACGGACAAGTCCTTAAACCTGCGTTGATTTGGGCTGGAACGATGGCAAGAATGCGAGTTGTTTGATAATAACATAAGGGGTGTCCTGGAATATGTTGACACATTGACTTATACCGGCCGACGTGTTGATGATGATTTGTTTCAGCGCCTGCATGAATACTTTAACGAAGATGAAATAGTCGAACTTATCGAACTCATTGCTTTTCAGAACTTATCTAGCACTGCGATTCCCTTTGTAAGTTTGGTGAAAGCCACAAAATAATGGAAATTACAAAATCCGCATGACCCAAGCAAAGAGGAGAACGAATCATGATTATCCATTGGCATAAATCGATCATAATCACTTTAGTCGGTGTGCTTTTCTTGCTAGAGGGATGTGCAGTTACCCTGCCAGCATTCTACCGAGCTTCCGAATTTAAGCCTGAGTTCATAGGTCAGATTACGCTAATGCCAGCGGTTGATGCACGAATCGATAAGAATGTCACGGTAAATCTCGAAGATCGATTGCGCGGAGAGGCGGCAACGATCCTTAAGGAGAAAGGATACCCTGTAGTCCTGACTGGAGCCTCGCGCGAAACCACTGAACTGACGAACGATGATCTGCGGATCGCTAATCCGGCATTGATCAAGCGCCTCGGCCCGCCTGGAGCGCGCTGGATCATGGTCTTAGCCCTTATTGATCTAAACGTGGCCAGCAGCACCGGTAAGGTGGAAGTATCAGGTTATCTCTTTGACAAGGAGACAGGTGCGAGTCTATGGCGGGACACAAGTATTTGTCTAGTCGAGGGAGGCGCGATATTCGGAACACGAATAAATGGAGAACGGAGCAATATAGCTATAGCGTATGCAGTTAGCGAATTATTAGCCAGTATTCCTGAGTAGGCTAAGTACGAGTAGTTGGTGGCAAACTCTAGCGTGGATTTAGTTTGGTAATACTCCGGCTGCTGTTCATTTTCCATTCCAGGGTGAATTGACCAAGTTCCGTCGCCGAAACGCTGATGGTAATTATTTTACAGGTGCGCTGCTAATGTTAATGGGAGAAACGCTGCTATGAACGCATGGCACAAATTATCGATTACCGAAGCCGCAAGCCTTCTTGCGAGCAATGTCGAGAGGGGACTGACCGATGATGAAGTAAACAAGCGGCTCGCCCAATTTGGGCCAAATAAACTTAGCAAGGGCAAGCCAATTTCGGCGTTGGCCATTTTTATAAGCCAGTTTAAAAGCCTTATTATTTGGGTGCTTGTGGTTGCAGCGGCGGTTTCCGCTGCGCTGGGTGAAACCATAGATGGTATCGCCATTATTGCTATCGTAATCCTGAATGCGGTGATCGGTTTTATTCAGGAATATCGTGCCGAAAAGTCAGCAGCTGCGCTGGCCCGTCTGACAGTACCCCATTGCCGTGTGGTGCGCGGCAGTCATAGCGTAATAATTGATGCGGCAGCGGTTGTTCCTGGTGACATCCTGTTGCTCGAAGGTGGTGATCTAGTCTCTGCAGATGCTCGCCTGATCCAGGCTTCTGTTCTTTACATCAATGAAGCGCCGCTTACCGGTGAATCACAAGCGGTAGCTAAGCTCACCGACGAATTGCCTCTGGAAACGCCGCTGGCGGAACGGAACAATATGGTTTTTCTCGGTACCAGTGTGACCGGAGGTTCAGGCCGTGCCTTGGTGGTTAATACTGGCATGGAGACGGAACTCGGCCATATCGCTAAACTGTTGGACACCGCCGAAAGCGGAGAAACCCCGTTGCAACGCCAGCTTGACCGGGCAGGTCGCCTGCTATTAATGGCCTGTTTCGGCATAGTCATGTTGATTTTTGGTCTCGGTTTATTGCGTGGAATTGCACCTTTCGAACTCTTCTTGAGCTCGGTGAGTCTTGCGGTAGCGGCTATCCCCGAAGGTCTGCCTGCGGTGGTCACTATTTCACTCGCTTTGGGTGTACAGCGCATGGTGCAGCGTCATGCCTTGGTTAGGCGCTTAGCATCCGTTGAAACACTAGGCCGTGCCCAGGTTATCTGTACGGACAAGACCGGTACGTTGACGATGGGCGAAATGACAGCCCGCAAGTTGATCACCTCAACAAGCTTGTATCGCATCACCGGCGAAGGTTACGCGACGGAAGGCGCATTCTTTTCCGGCAATGAGGAAAGCCTGCCATCACAAAGCCCTGAACTGTTAGCCTTACTGCGTGCGTTGGCCGCTTGTAATGATGCTGAACTGACTCTAGTTGATAACCGGCTTGTAGTCATCGGCGATCCTACTGAAGGGGCGTTGCTGGTCGCCGCCGCCAAAGGAGGTATTACCCGAGAGATCTTCGAGACTGAAATGCCGCGTCTGGCTACTTTGCCTTTTGATTCTGACCGCAAGCGCATGACGGTCATTCGTAGTCGGGAAAGCCATTCCTGGGCGTTCGTTAAAGGTGCACCCGAAATCGTTCTCAGCCGTTGCACCCTGATTCGAACCAATCAGGGAGTAAGAGAATTGACCGAGAATGACCGTAGTCGAATGATACAAGCCAATGCCTTGCTAGCGCACGATGCCCTGCGTGTGCTAGCAGTGGCCGAGCGCTCCCTGGACGGCTTTAGTTTCGAAGAGGGCAGTGTTGTAAGTGACACCGAAATTGAGCAGGGACTCACTCTATTGGGACTCGTAGGTTTACAGGATCCCCCGCGAAGTGAAGTAAAGGAGGCTGTAGCCAACTGCAAACGAGCCGGCATCAAAACCGTAATGATTACCGGCGACCATCCTGATACTGCACGGGCAATAGGTCTTGAATTGGGTATCCTGGGCAAGGGCGACGAAGTTTTAGTAGGAGCTGAACTTGATCGCCTGGACGATGAAGCGCTAAAGCAACATGTAGCAAAGGTTTCGGTGTATGCACGGGTTACCGCCGAGCACAAGCTCCGTATTGTCCGCGCATGGAAAGCGCAGGGGGCAGTTGTGGCGATGACCGGTGACGGGGTAAACGATGCGCCTGCGATCAAAGAGGCGTCCATCGGTATCGCCATGGGCATTACCGGCACCGAGGTGACCAAAGAAGCTGCGGATATGATTGTTACTGATGACAACTTTGCCTCCATTGTCGCTGCCGTGGAGGAAGGACGTGGCATTTATGACAATATTGCCAAAACATTAGCCTATCTGTTGGGTAGCAGTACCGGTGAATTAATGGTGATGCTTGTCGCGGTTCTGCTGGGCTGGCCACTGCCGTTATTGCCGTTGCATCTTTTGTGGATCAATCTGGTGACAGACGGCTTTGCAGCGCTAGCCCTTTCGACTGATCCGATTGACCCCGACGTGTTGAGCCGTCCACCACGACACTCCCAATCAGCGCTGCTCAACCGGAATTTACTCAAATTAACCCTGTTTACCGGTTTGCTGGCTGCCAGTGTCACTCTCGGCGTGTTTGCTTATGAACTCTATATCATCGGCAACAGCCTTGATCATGCCCGCGACGCCGCCTTTACCGCCTTGGTGATCACCGGGCTGCTACGTGCTTTCGGCGCACGGAGTGAACAGCGTACCCTTTGGCAGATAGGCCTATTTTCCAACCTGCGCTTGTTTCTGGTAGTGGCGGTGAGCTTCGCCTTGCAATTGGCGATACACCATGTCCCCATGTTGCAAACACTGTTCCAGATCGAGCCGGTTTCTTTACATCAGTGCGTCACCTGGATCGGGGTGGGATTCATACCGCTGATTATTCTGGAACTGAGAAAAGTCATCCGTCACCGGAGCAATAGGATAAGACAATGAAAAAATACTCTAATAAACAAATTTATACCTGTCCCATGCATCCTGAAATTCGTCTGGAAAATCCTGGTAATTGCCCTAAATGCGGGATGACTCTGGAACTGATGGCTCCGGTGGAAAGTCAGGCTGTCGAACCCCATAGCGAATATGTGTGTCCAATGCATCCTGAAGTCATCCGCAGTGAACCGGGTGCCTGTCCCAAATGCGGCATGGCGCTGGAACGCCGTGACGTTTCAATGGAGGAAGAGGAGAACCATGAACTCACCGATATGAGTCGAAGGTTTTGGGTATCGACCGCGCTGTCTATGCCTGTGTTCATTTTGGCAATGGCTCACGACCTGATGCCGGGATTGATTGCTGAAGCATTCTTCACCCACTGGTTGCAATGGTTTGAATTTGCTTTAGCAACACCGGTTGTTTTATGGGGCGGCTGGCCTTTTTTTCAGCGCGGCTGGCGTTCCGTCATCAATCGCAATTTAAACATGTTCACTCTGATCGCATTGGGTACTGGTGTTGCCTGGGGATACAGCGTAGTAGCAACGGTTGCGCCGGAGATTTTCCCGCCAACCCTACGCAACTCAAACGGCATGGTGGCTGTCTATTTCGAAGCTTCCGCCGTCATTACGGCCTTGGTGCTGCTGGGGCAAGTACTGGAACTAAGGGCTCGAAGCCGCACCAATCAGGCTATCAAAATGTTGCTGGAGCTGGCACCGAAAACTGCGCGCCGGGTTTATAGCGACGGTAAGGAAGAAGATATTCCTCTTGAACAGGTACAAGCGGGCGATGTGTTACGTGTTCGGCCCGGTGAAAAAATCCCTGTTGACGGTGTCGTGCAGCAAGGTGTCAGCAGTGTCGATGAATCGATGGTGACCGGCGAGCCTATTCCGGTGGAAAAAAATGTAGGTGATCACTTGATAGGTGCGACCGTCAACAGTACCGGTAGCCTGTTGATGCTCGCCGAAAAGGTCGGCGGCGAAACGCTGCTGGCCCAGATCGTGAATATGGTCAGCGAAGCACAGCGCAGCCGGGCGCCGATCCAGAAACTGGTGGACGTGGTTGCCGCCTGGTTTGTACCGGCCGTTGTCATCATTGCCATTATTACCTTGGTTGTCTGGTGGCAGTGGGGGCCGGAACCGCGTTTGGCTCACGCCATTGTTAATGCGGTAGCCGTGCTCATTATTGCTTGCCCCTGTGCGCTTGGCCTTGCCACGCCGATGTCGATTATGGTCGGTACCGGCAAGGGCGCTCAGCTCGGGATATTGATTAAAAATGCTGAAGCGCTGGAAATTATGGAAAAAATAGATACCTTGGTGGTCGACAAAACCGGCACATTGACTGAGGGCAAGCCCCGTCTGATGTCAGTCATAGCTGGCAATAGTTTTTCCGAAGAAGAAGTTTTGTATCTCGGCGCAAGCCTGGAAAAAGCCAGCGAACACCCGCTTGCCGCCGCTATTGTTAAAAGCGCTGAAGAACAAGGCATCAAGCTGGCTGCCGGAGAGCAATTTGAATCGATAACCGGTCAAGGTGTTAGTGGCAGAATTTCAGGCCGAAAGATTGCGCTGGGAAATACCAAATTAATGGCAGCGCTGAATGTCGATACAACGCCTTTACAAAAACAGGCTGACGCGCTCCGTCTGGAAGGGCAGACCGTCATGTTTGTTGGCGTAGACGGGAAACTCGCTGGGTTTATCAGTGTTGCCGACCCCATCAAATCGTCAACACCGGAAGCGCTGAAAGCCTTGCATGAAGCGGGGGTAAAAGTCGTCATGCTGACCGGCGACAACAAAACGACAGCCGATGCTGTGGCAAAAAAACTCGGCATAGACCGGGTGGAAGCGGAAGTATTACCCGAACAGAAAACCGCTTTTGTTAAACAATTGCAGGCCGAAGGCCATATGGTGGCAATGGCGGGTGACGGAATCAACGATGCACCGGCATTGGCGCAGGCACAGGTTGGTATTGCCATGGGCACGGGCACCGATGTCGCGATGGAAAGTGCAGGCATCACGCTGGTCAAAGGCGATCTGCGTGGCATCGCCAGATCACGACGTTTGAGCCAAGCCACCATGAGCAATATCCGTCAGAACCTGTTCTTTGCTTTCATTTACAACGCCCTCGGCGTTCCTATTGCGGCCGGTGTGCTGTACCCCTATTTTGGCATTTTGCTGTCGCCAATGATTGCAGCGGCAGCGATGAGCTTTAGTTCGGTGTCAGTCATCATGAACGCGCTACGATTGCGCAGATTATCATTTTAAACAGCGTGCGATAAAACACATCTGGTCGCTTTCCATTTGCTTCCGGGGATAACGGTTGTAGGAATACCTATCAATAATTGGTAAGCCCACAAAAGCATAATTCTTCAACCGTCCGAATACTACCTGGGACCGGACTTTCAAAAAGGTTATATTTTCAAGCACTGACTGTCTGAAAGTGGCCGATAGCGAGTGTTGATAATTCAACCAACTTTTGCACACAACAGATCATTGCGCTCCTCAACTCTCCAACCATGTTTTGCATCAAACGGTGCGTTTTAACAATAGTAAAAAAATTGATTTCCAACCCTAGATTGTAAATAGCCATTTGTAAAATCAGATCCAATATCATTTCCTTTTCACCTTGGCTAATTCTTCCTGGATCAAAATAAAAACCACCTAAAATTACCAGAAATGATTTATTTTCCCAACTTTAAAAATTTATGTTATAAATTTGACCAATTCTTGTTGTCCTGTTTTTCAGGCCATCGAATGTTTAACTACCTTTTTTAGTAGTTAAACTGCGCTAGCTGGGCGCACTAAATGAACAGCCCTATCAAAATCCTGCTTAATTGTAGGACTTTCACCAACCCTTTCCAGGATTGCATGCCAACCCTGTAGAGGGATCATGCGCCCTGGTATTTGCCAGCGGACCGCATACTCTGGCTTATTTCTATTTTTCCGGATGCGGCGGATGGAGCATAACCATGTTCAACAAATCCCAATTGATCGGAAATCTGGGCAAAGACCCTGATATTCGATATACCCCCGAAGGAAAGTGTGTTGCTAGCATTTCTGTAGCAACCTCTGAAAGTTACAAGGATAAAGCCAGTGGGCAGCGTAAACAACACACCGAATGGCACCGAGTCGTGATGTTTGATGGCCTTGCCGAATTAGCAAAACAACACCTAAAGAGTGGAGCTCAAGTTTTCATAGAAGGAAAGCTCCGAACCAGAAAATGGCAAGACAAGCAAAGTATTGACCATTACGTAACGGAAATTGTTGCGATGGATTTTAAAATGCTTGGCAAGTCGCCTGCCTCATCTAAACCGACCTCGACAACGTCAAGTAATGGGAATGAACTCCCTTATCCTGACTACGGAGATTTTGATGATGAACCAGAATTTTGATCTACGTTAAGTAGCGTCAACTAACCGCCGATTTTTCGGCATTTAACCCAACAGGGATACCTTGAATCCCTATTGGGACTGGGTGTCCCTAAAATTTGGAGGGTCACCATGAAAAAATCAACAAATCCTTTGTTCGAAAGTTTTGCAAATAAATACAGCATCGACCCTGATAAGGTTGGTGAATTATTGAAAGCGACGGCTTTTAAGCAACGCAAGGATACCTCGATTGTAACTGACGAGCAGATGCTAGCATTATTGATTGTAGCCGATCAATATAGCCTCAACCCGTTCACACGGGAGATCTATGCCTTCGAAGATACTAAAAAGGGCGGCATAGTTCCGATTGTCGGAATAGATGGATGGTCGAAGATCATCAATCTTCATCTGGAGTTTGACGGCTTGGAGTTAAGGCATTCCGACGTCACTGTAACAATGCCAGGAGCAAAACCTTGTCCCGAATGGATGGAGTGCTTAATGTACCGAAAGGACAGAAAACACCCTACCGTCATCCGAGAGTATTTAGATGAAACCTTCAACGCTCCTTTTACCCCTTGTCCTTGGCAGACTCATACAAAACGCAGCTTGCGACATAAAACCATTGTCCAAACTGCCCGTGTGGCATTTGGGTTTGTTGGTATTTATGACCAGGATGAGGCAGAACGCATCATTAATGGCCAGTCGGTGGATATAACTCCTCCTGGTACCCAAATCATGCCAACTGGATCGGTGGTTGTTGGTGATCCAAGCCCAGCGGCTGTTAAGACCTCGGCAAAATTGATCGCTCGGGCTACAGATGAAGGTTCATGGGATGCCGCTTTGGCGTATGTAAAAGACTCATATAATGAGCCCGACCGTTCTTTTATGCTTTCACAAATCAACGAAGCCTGGAACAAAGTGAAAATAGAAAATGGATCAGGAGATCAAACACCTAATCCAAGAGATAAAGCGTTGGCAGATGCTAAAGCTACTCTGAACTAATAACACTTCAATTTTTATCTAACCCTACGGGGCGCTTTGATCGCCCTCCCAGGGATTGTCATGCGCTCCGCTTTGCTGGAGGATGCTATGACAGATCTAATCAAATCTTCAAACCAAGAGCCTTTCCATAATCCATGGAGCCGGTATGACTCACCTGCTGTTTCACGTAAATACGGGAGAGAATATCTGGAGAGACTGTTTGTTAACATGGAGAAAACCAAATTCGCGCCAGAACCTGATTTGCAATGCGAAGCCGATCTCGCCAGTGCAAGATCGCTTGTACCCGATGGGTCGACTCTGGTGGTGTTTAACGAAAACGCTTCAATTGCGGATTGTGCAAAACATTTGCACAAACTGACTGAAACAATCTGCGAAAAATCCCAACTCAGCGTTGAGATTTTGTCGTCAT
>Ga0208264_1000317_pt1 | contig 17275 bp, 15 predicted proteins | sample LakWasMet31_HOW6_2_FD_183873 | JGI IMG/M metagenome (GOLD analysis project Ga0208264, IMG submission 183873) | Freshwater sediment methanotrophic microbial communities from Lake Washington under simulated oxygen tension - Sediment Metagenome... | ecosystem: Environmental > Aquatic > Freshwater >...
ATATGGCGTCCCCAGGGGGGTTCGAACCCCCGTTACCGCCGTGAAAGGGCGGTGTCCTAGGCCACTAGACGATGGGGACTAAATTACTTTAGTCAGCCTGACAAGATAAACGAGTTACAACTAACGCTAAAACCAAAAATATGGCGTCCCCAGGGGGGTTCGAACCCCCGTTACCGCCGTGAAAGGGCGGTGTCCTAGGCCACTAGACGATGGGGACTAAATTACTTTAGTCAGCCTTGCTGATTGGTGGAGCCAAGGAGGATCGAACTCCTGACCTCTTGCATGCCATGCAAGCGCTCTCCCAGCTGAGCTATGGCCCCTCTCAATAAAGAAGAGGCATTGTACAGGAAATACGGATAAAATCCAACATTAATTTAGCTGGGCTATGTGTTTGATGGCCTTTTGGATACGGGCCAGGGTTTTTTCTCTGCCCAATAATGACAAAGTAACATCAATGGCTGGCGATACGGATGTACCGCAGACCGCAACACGCAATGGCTGGGCGACTTTACCTAAACCTAACGACATCTCTTCAGCAAGATGATGTACGCATTGATGCAGGGCTACGCCATCCCATTCCGTCAACCCAGAAAACAGCTCGTGCAAGCGACTTAACACCAAATCTGAGCCCGCTATAAAATTTTTCTTAGCCGCTTTTTCGTCGTACTGATCAAAATCCTTAAAGAAATACATGGCAGCATTCGCCATTTCCACCAAAGTTTTACAACGCTCCCGTTGCGCCTTAACTACTTCAATTAAATCCGGGCCATCAGCCAAATTTAATCCTAATTGCAGAATATGCCATTCCAAATGCTTGGCGACATCAGCCGGATCGCTATTCATGATGTATTGGTGATTAAGCCATAACAGTTTTTCCATGTTGAAGGTCGATGCTGACACGTTTACGTCTTCCAACACAAAATACTCGATCATTTCAGCTATTGAAAACACTTCCTGATCGCCATGCGACCACCCCAACCTAACCAGATAATTTAATAACGCTGCCGGCAAATAGCCCTCATCGCGAAATTGCATCACAGAGACCGCGCCATGACGTTTAGACAAACGAGCGCCGTCAGAACCCAAGATCATCGGCAAATGCGCATACAGCGGCAGATTAGCGCCTAAGGCGTTAAGAATATTGATTTGCCTTGGCGTATTATTCACATGATCGTCACCGCGTATAACATGGGTAACGCCCATGTCCATATCATCAACCACGACGGTTAGATTGTAGGTCGGCGATCCGTCACCACGGGCAATAATCAAATCATCGAGTTCCTTATTGGCCACCACGATGTCACCTTTAACCAAATCGTGTATGGTAACCACACCATCAACCGGATTTTTAAAGCGCACCACAGGCTCGCCAACTTTGGGCAAATCTACGGCATCACGACATTTACCGTTGTAACGCGGTTTTTCTTTGTTGGCCATTTGTTCGTTACGCAAGGTTTCCAGCTCTTCTTTGCTGCAATAGCAATAGTAGGCATCACCCTGATCCAACAGTTGCTGGATGATTTCTTTGTACCGGTCAAAACGTTGAGTTTGGTAATAAGGGCCTTCATCATAGCCCAAGCCCAGCCATTCCATGCCTTGTAAAATGGCATCGACCGATTCCTGCGTTGAGCGCTCCAGATCGGTATCTTCAATGCGTAAAATAAATTTTCCGCCGTTTTTACGTGCATACAGCCAGGAAAACAGCGCAGTACGCGCACCACCAACGTGTAAATAACCTGTGGGGCTTGGGGCAAATCGTGTTGTTATACTCATGTGTTGTTATTTGGATAATATAAGTCGTTTAGCGTATTCAGCAGGAATTTGTTTGGCGGCGGTCAAGCGCATGTTTTGGTAACTAAATGCCACACCACCCTTGGCAACAGCATTTTTACCTAAGATAGCCAACGAGGCACCGTGGCCTTGTGCTGCGGCTTTTTCATACCAGGACGTTGCGGCATTAACATCCGCAGGCACACCCAGTCCGCGATCATACATGGCGGCCACCATGACTTCTGCTTCAACATGCCCTTGTTTGGCCGCTTTCATTAGCCATTCAAAGGCCTGGATTTCATTTTTTTCAATGCCGTCATGGCCTAAAAAATACATGGCGCCTAATTTCGCCTGTGCTTTGGCATCACCTTGCTCTGCCGCTTCATTCAGCGGCTCTGCCATACTGGATAACGCAAATAACAAGCATGATAATGTCGCTAAACTTTTAATCAATCTAAACATTCCGGTTACTCCAGAAATAGAAAAAACAAGCCGGTACGAATACCGGCCTCGTAATTATGCGCTGGCAGGTATAACCGTCAGTCCGCCCATATAAGGCAACAATGCCTCAGGAATGTGGATATTGCCTTGCGCATCCTGGTAATTTTCCAGGACTGCTATTAAAGTTCGGCCAGCTGCCAAACCTGACCCGTTAAGGGTGTGCGCCAATTCCGGCTTGCCGGTTTCGGGATTACGCCAGCGCGCTTGTAAGCGGCGGGCTTGGAAATCTTTAAAATTACTGCAAGATGAAATCTCCCGATACGCGTTTTGGCCAGGCAACCAGACTTCCAGATCGTAAGTTTTAGAAGAAGAAAAACCGGTATCGCCAGAGCAAAGCAGCATCTTACGATAAGGTAATTTCAGCTTTTGCAAAATCACTTCAGCATGACCGGTCAGTTCTTCATGCGCGCGCACGGAATCTTCAGGGCTGGTGATCTGCACGATTTCGACTTTTTCAAATTGATGCTGCCGAATCATGCCGCGCACATCGCGTCCATAGGCACCGGCCTCACTCCGAAAACAAGGACTGTGACAAACAAACTTCAGTGGCAAGTCTTTGGCATCAATAATCACATCCCGCACAATGTTGGTCACTGGCACTTCAGCGGTTGGTATTAAATACAAGCCTGGATCTTCGCTTGCTTTAAACAAATCCGCTTCAAATTTTGGCAACTGGCCTGTGCCGCGCAAGCTATCGGCATTGACCAAAAATGGCACATAAACCTCGCTATAGCCATGCGCACTGGTGTGGGTATCCAGCATTAACTGGATGATGGCCCGCTGCAGTCTTGCAAACGCGCCATTTAAAACCACAAATCGAGCGCCAGCAATTTTAGCGCCTAATTCAAAATCAATACCTTTGCTCAAAGCGCCCAAATCCACATGATCTTTAACAGCAAAGTCAAATACGGGAATATCGCCCCAACGGCTAACTTCCAGATTACTTTCTTCATTTTTGCCTTCCGGCACAGACAAATCCAATATATTTGGAATGCCTTCCATAATGGCAGTCATTTCAGCTTGCACAACAGCCAACTCTGCTTCCGCTGCTTTCAGCTCATCACCTAAGTGCTGCACTTGATCGAGCAAAGGCTGAACATCTTCACCTTTTGCTTTAGCCTGTCCAATGGATTTTGACCGGCTGTTACGCTCATTTTGCAATTCCTGGGTTTTCATTTGCACGGATTTGCGCTTGGATTCCAAAGCCAAATACGCATCGGCATTAAAATCAAAACCGCGACGGGCTAGTTGTTGCTTAACAAACTCAAGTTCATTTCTAAATAAATGGGGATCTAACATGACGACCTAAAATACCTAATAAAAAATACGTTAAATGTAAAACGTGGAAAAGATTAAAAAGAGCCGAAATTAATTTTTAAATCTCGACTGTTTATTGCAAATTGAGAGCTGTCAGAATTCCGTACGTCCTGAGCTTGTCGAAGGACTGCCAAGCAAAGGGAAACTTCTTTGCAGATCAACAAAGCTAACTGCAAAACGTTTAGCAGCCTATTCACATCTTGGTAATAATTAAACCTGCCTGCCCAGCATCATACCAAACCAAATCACCAGCAAACATAAAAAACTATTGCAGGCAAAAATCGATAACATCACTGGCAAATGACTATCAAAAGCATATCCCTGCTCTATCAAATAAAACACCACGTACAAACCAGACAGGGTGATGTAGCCACCAATCAGAATAATCGCCAAAGCGGCGCTGTGTTCCATAGATAACGGCACCTTTAAATACAGAACAGAACCAATAATTCCAATCAACAGCGCCCCGATTACATTAACTAACAGCAACCCATAAGGCACTAATCCGCCAGACCAGTTAAACCCTTGCCCAGTGAACACAAACAAGTAACGGCCAAGATACAAGCCCAGCCAGACTGCAACCAAACAAGCGATAACGCTAATGGATACATTCAAGCCCGCTTTGGCAATATTGCCCTGCTCCAGCAAATACACGGTCTCTAAAGAGAACGTGGAAAACGTTGTGAATGCGCCGATAAAGCCAACCAAAATGGCTGAGCGGTATTCAAAAGCAATTGCCAAACGTTGCAAAATTAAGGCTTCAGTTAGCATACCTAACAAAAACGAGCCAATAATATTAACCGCCAGCGTGCCATAAGGAAAGCCGCGCCCCAGCCACTGATAAACACCAGAAGACAGCAAAAAACGCAACACTGCGCCACAAGCGCCACCAAAAGCAATCGCTAGTAATTGGTTCATGGTTAAAATTTTATAAAGTGTTCCCGGTAATACCGCAATTCAGCTATTGATTCCAAAATATCATCCAAAGCCAGATGAGCAGATTTTTTAGTGAAGCCATTTTTAACATCCGGCGCCCAACGCGCGGCTAGTTCTTTGACGGTGGAAACATCAATACTGCGATAATGAAAATAGGCTTCCAGCTTGGGCATATAACGAGCTAAAAATCGACGATCCTGACCTATGGTGTTTCCGCACATGGGTGATGTTCTTTCTGGCACCCATTGTTTTAAAAAATCCAGTGTTAACAGCTCGGCATCAGCCGTGTTTGTTGGCGAGACCTTAACTCGATCAATCAAACCAGATTGCCCGTGATGAGTTTGATTCCACTCATCCATTGCATCCAAAGCGGCTTGAGGTTGATTGATGGCAATCACTGGCCCATGCGCCAATACATTTAAATCTTTATCTGTAACAACCGTGGCAATCTCAAGAATTAAATCTGTATCGGGCTCCAAACCCGTCATTTCCAAGTCCAACCAGATGAGATTTTGTACGTCTAAAGCCATAGTTACAAGATTCCTTGATATTAAAAAAGTTGTGCTTAGTGTAGCATTGGGTAAACTCTATACCTAATACCAGAACTTAACGATTTTACCTTATGAATAGCTTTACAATTATCTTTTTAATCGCCATTGCAATATCTTATTCTATCCAATTTTGGCTGTCCAAACGGCAATCAGACTATGTTACCAGCCATAGAAATGAAGTACCGGATGCCTTCAAGAACACCGTCTCGTTGGCCGCGCACCAAAAAGCAGCAGACTATACCGTGGATAAAGGCAAGTTAGGTAAAATCGACAGCATTGTCGGTCTTGTTAGCTTATTAATTTTAACCTTAGCCGGCGGGATTAATTACGTCTTTCAACTTTGGTCAAGCTCCAGTTTATCGCCGTTATGGGCGGGCGTTGCGGCTACGGCAACTGTGTTTTTCATATTATCGCTAATTGAAATTCCCACCAGCATTTATGAAACCTTTGTGATTGAAGAAAAATACGGCTTTAACAAAAGCACCCCTGCACAATTTGTTAAAGACCACCTATTGCAATTAGCACTCAGCGCCGTGATAGGTTTGCCGTTATTAGCCTTAATTTTATGGGTTATGGACAGCGTTGGCTCTTCCTGGTGGTTTTGGGCCTGGGCAATTTTGATGAGTTTTTCGTTGCTAATGAGCTGGTTATACCCAACTGTTATCGCGCCCTTATTTAACAAATTTACACCTATGGAAGAAGGCTCTTTAAAATCCCGTATTCAAGGCTTACTGGAACGCTGCGGATTTAACAGCCAAGGCATTTTTATTATGGATGGATCCAAACGCTCCGGTCACGGCAATGCGTATTTTACCGGCTTGGGCAATAATAAACGGATTGTATTTTTTGACAATTTAGTTAATTCGCTCGATGAAGAAGAACTGGAAGCGGTTTTAGCCCATGAATTAGGTCATTTTAAATGCAAACATGTGATTAAAATGCTGATTGCAACGGCAATCATGAGCCTAGTCAGCCTGGCTATTTTAGGCTGGCTGGTTACCCAACAATGGTTTTTTACTGGCTTGGGTATTGAACCTGCACAAGTGTCAAACGCGGTGGCCTTGTTGTTGTTTATGTTGGTTTCACCAGTATTTACCTTATTCATGCAACCGATCAGCGCTTATTTTCAACGTAAATTTGAATTTGAAGCGGACAGCTTTGCCTCTGAGCATTCAAAAGCATCCAAATTAATCAGTGGTTTGGTTAAATTATATGAAGAAAACGCCAGCACTTTAACGCCAGATCCCTTATATTCAGCGTTCCACTACAGTCATCCGCCAGCCGCTATCCGAATTGCGCATTTAGAATCCAAAGCCTGATGTCTGCTTTGCTAGAAGGCTTGGTCATTTCTCACCTGGGTCAAGGCATAGCGGTTGAATATCAGGATAAAATTGTACTTTGCCAAACACTGCGACGACTAGACACCGTTGCAGTTGGCGATAAGGTTTTATGGACTCAATCTTCGCCAGATCAAGGCCGGATTGAAGAAATCTTACCCAGAAGATCAGTGCTGTTAAGACCATCTAAAAACAGCAAAGCCCGACCTGTTGCAGCCAATCTTGATCATGTCTTTGTGGTGTTTGCGGTAGAACCGTTTTGCGATTTCTTATTATTGGATCAATATCTGGCCATTTGTGAAAATCGCAATTTCTCAGCAGAGCTGGTGTTAAACAAAACTGACCTGCCTTTATCAGCTGACATAGAACGAGAACTAGCCATCTATCAACAACTTGGCTACCCGCTGCATAAAGTCAGCGCTACGCAGATTGCTGGCTTAGACTCATTAAAGCTGGCACTTAAAGACAAGGTCAGTATTTTTACCGGCCAATCCGGTGTGGGCAAATCCTCATTAACCAATGCCCTGATCCCAGATAAAAGCCTGAAAACCAATACTATCTCCGAAACCACCAAACACGGTCGCCATACCACCACCGCAGCCACGCTTTACCACTTGCCTGACGGTGGCGACTTAATTGACAGCCCCGGCGTTGCCATATTTGGCTTGGCAGAACTCACCGAACAGCAATTGGCGTATGGTTATCGAGAATTTCAAACTTTATTGGACGAATGCCAATTTAATGATTGCCGGCACGAACAGGACAAAGGCTGTGCCGTTAGAACTGCCGTAGAAAACGGCACCGTAGCAAACTCAAGGTATCAACGTTATTTAAAGCTGAAAGCAAAGATGCCGCCTGGCAGAAACTAGCAGGCAAAAAAAACGCATTATCTCGCCGAGATGAGATAATGCGCAGGTGCTTTTATATATGAGAAAAGCAAGGGTATCACGAGGAGCAAGTGCATAAAGCGAAACCGGTTGAACTTACTTAATATCAAGCATAATTGATGCCAACAACCTAATTATGCCACATAAGCATTATATTTCAACCACTTAAACAAATAACAAGTCATTAAATCATATACCAAATTTTGTCACATTTGCACCAAAAATAGCATAAAAACAACAAATACTCACCAAACTTGTGCAAATACCGCCTAATACGGCTCCACCGGTAAATGTTTTATGCCGTAATCAATATTATCCGAGTTAAGCGTAGGCAACTTAGCCGCATTCCTATCCAGTAAACTCTGATGCATCATTTCGTTAACACCTGCTTTCTTTTCATCGGTATCTTCATGCAATTGACCAATAGGACGTGGATACGATCCCAAAACTTTATAAACGCCTTTGTAGAGGTTAACAAGTTCGCCTTGTGCATTGGGTTTTAGCACCGCAGCCAAATAGGCTGGATTAAACTCCAGACCGCGTAAAGCCGCCATATTTATCATCCAATTGAACGCGATATCAGACAACCCTGCATCGGGAAATCCACCGCCCACATTAGAATGGGAACCGGCAAACCAAACCTGTTTAATTTCTTTAACATCATCATTTGCCCCCGTCCACACACTAGGCCTAAATGGTTCGCGCAACTCATCTGCGGCAAGTGCATGATAAGCGTAATCAACATTTCTTAGTGAGGTGTCATGAAACTTAACCCACAACTTTTTGGTAACCCAACTCAGCATTGGCGTGGGCGCACCTAATGCACCCACCGTATCCCAAACGCCCATGAATTTGATACGCGGCTTAATTGTGCTGGCTATAATGGGTTGTAATTTCTTGTATAAAGGATCTTTTTCACGATCTTTTGGATCAACCCGAGAAAGTTCATATAAATCGGGCAAATTCTCAAGCTGATGCTTTGCCAATAATCCACCCCAAGCAACTAAACCAGCGAAAGCCCGGGCTGTGTAAGAACCGCGACTAAAACCAAAACAATAGATCTCATCGTCCTCGTGATAGTTATTTGCCAAAAACCGGTAACATTCGATAATGTTTTTGGATATCCCCCAACCCGTGCTGCCACCCAAATATTTGTCAGTTAAGCTACCTTCAGTTCCTACGCCCTGATCGTAAAAAACCACTTGGTCTATTTTGTTAGCATCTGTAGGCAATAGCGCCCTGGTTAACTTTGTGACATTGGTTGGCACCGGTACGCCATTTTTTTTCTCGTCTGGCGAATTCCATGTGCCATCGCAGCAAATTATAATTTTTTTCATTGTTAACTCCTTCTGGCTGAACGCTAAACAACACTCCAAATATTAGCTAACTGGTTGCGCCGACTATCTATTGATATCACAGTGCTGTCGACAAATACAACCCTATCGCGCTTATACTCAAAGATTAATCGTTTCTCCAATCCAAATGCACCAGATTGAAGTCACCCCAAACTGTACGCTTTCCATATTTTTTTGCAAGTGACTCTATCGAGCTAAAACGGGGGAATTTGTCATAGCAATCTGCGATGTTTTGTTAAAGCAAGTCACTCAAACTATTAACAATATTGCTTTGCATGAAAAGAACAGACAGATGGGATTAATTAGCTTACTTTCCTTATTAAGCTGCACATGCGCTTTTAGTTTACTAACATCCTTGAAAGAGTTTGATTTTGCGGCATGGTTGGACTGGTATCTGCGCTGTTTTGGCATTGCTTAATAATGTCGACTAATTGGCTATGCTGGTTGACATGATTTTGTTCAACTTCGTGCAATACTTGCAGAACCTCAGTATCTATCGAGCTTAAACCGCTTGCTAAACCTTTATTCAGTCCTCTTAAAGCGCTTTTTTCCAACGAAGGTTTAAACTTTTTTAAGATAAAAAACGGCAGTAGCCAGGTTAATGCAATCAACAACGAACTGTGTATGGCAAAATCTACCCCTAAATAGTTGCTGCTAGTCATATTGCTGCGGTAGTAACCAATAAACACCTGATAACCAACCCAACATATCGCCACCAGTGGCAATATAAATTCACACACACGCACAAACTTTAAGAAAAATCGCTGAAAGGCATGACCTGGCTTAAGCAAGGCTTGCCTTACAGCCAATTCAGTTTGATTTTGGATGATTTTGCTGGCTTTCGTGCGTACTGCCGTGAGTGCATTTTTGTAGGGCAATGGCGAAAGACCGGATTGACTGGCATTAACAGCAATCTCATCCAGAGCGTCATCCATACGCGCTTGCGCCCAGCTATCCCACAAATTGGTTTCAGTTGTGGTTTTGCCGATTAAATCAGCGGCATGTTCGGCATAATAGCTGGCAATTTTTTGCATAGGCCAGGCAAATCCTTGCTGCAAAACAGTGCTGGTTTGTTGCCATTGCGTATTCCAAATTTGCTCCAGCTGCTTGGCAGATTGTCCAGACCCCAGCAATTGTTGACATTCATGCAATTTTTTCAGCAATTCCTGGATTTTAAGATGATTGCCTCTTTGCTCAAGCTGGTTAATGGTGTGATCATTTGCCAGCGCAGACAGCGTACTTTCCAATACAGTAAACTCATCATTCGCTATCGTATCAGTGCAACTGGTGGTAAATATCACCGGATCCGCAAAACCAGCTTTATGCAATTGCTGTCTAAAATCAGCCAGTTGCTCAATCTGCCCTCTGTCCCATTGATTAAGGACAAACAGCCAGGCATGTTTGCCGCCTTCAGCCAACAATAAGCGCCAGGCTTTTTCATCGCGATACCGTTCGGGACTGACCACATAAATCAACACATCAATATGTGGCAACCACTGCAAAACTTGTTGTTTGTTGCTTTGTACCGTACTGTCAAAATCTGGCATATCTATCCATATGATGCTTTTTTTACTGTCATCATCATGTTGCGCAATTTTGATTTGTTCTAAAGGCAGCTGGGCGGGTAAATGCTTGATAACAATATCGCGGTGGTGGAACAAGGTCACTTCTTTGGACGTTGGACGTTCAACACCAGCCTTTGCAATGGCAGATCCAGCCAGGCGGTTAATTAAAGAACTCTTGCCTACGCCAGTGCCGCCCATAAAAGCGACAATGAGCGGTCTGGACTCCAAGGCATTGAACAAGCTACTTGGCGAGCGTTGATCAAAATCCAGCAGTTTCTGTGCAATGCTTTGGCTAAGCCAGCCGTTAGCGACTGCACTTTCAATCCATTGTTTGGTTTTATCGACCAGATCAGAGTAATCGTAAGCCATGTTGCTTTTCTTTAAGTTGATTTTCAGCAGCCTGTAACTGCGCAGGTGTAATGTTAAAGTTAGTTTTGGTGGTCAACTTGTTTGGCAAATTGGCCACAGCATTGTAAAACCCCTGCACAAATACAGACTGTTTTACGGTAGCAAACTGTAACTGCTTTAATTCTGCTTCCACTTTGTGCATGTAACTCCCCATTGCGCTTTCGGTTAGCAAGGAAGTTACAGTCAGCATGGCCGGAGCTATGATCAAATCATGCATACCAATGCCGCCGGTATGCAATGCCAAAGCAATGCCGACCGCATCCGCTGTGGTGCGTGTTGCCCGCAATCCATTGAGTACCATCGGCTGCTGTTGCAATTGCACGTACAAACGATTGGCCGCGTTTTCCACCTCATGCTGAAAAGCCATGTGATATTGTTTGGCAGACTCGTTAAATTCATTGATTATTTCTGGCCGCTGGCTACGCAATAACAAACTGGCTTCTCTCCACCATTGAGGTTGCTTACTTTGCTCAGCTTTATCCAATAACCTGTCGGACATCTGAATCAGCATATGTTCGGAAATTTGCTGCAATAACGCTATTTCGTGACTGGTATCAGCAAGATGCACGCGTTTTCGGCCCAATTTAAGCAATTGCTTAATTGGCCAGGTTAAAATCTTGCGCGTACTGGCTAACACACCCGCCAAACCAGGAATTTCCAGTAAACTAAGTAATTCAGCTAAGGCATACTGGAAAGTTTCGTAATGATGCGGATGATTAAGATAATCACGCTGGTAACTATCCAAACCGACTTGTATGGCTTCTTTAAGGAGTTCTTGCCAATCAGCCAAAGCCTGATGTTCAGCAATGACTGGCTCCAGCCAAGCCGACCAGTATTTTCCGATCAGTTCCCGCTCATATTGGGCATGTTGTTTATGATTAACTTGTGCGGCCATGCGGTGAATCAGCTGTTGTTGACCTTGCGGCCATTCCAGCAAGCCGGGAATTTTTTGGTAATGCAACGAGACAACGTCAGGAAAACGGTCTTGGCGAGATTGCCGCCATTTTTCCTTTAATGATGCGGTTAAAATATCTTCTGCCTCTGGCGCAACTTTATTCAGGCATATCAGTGTCGGTTGATGCAAAGCCTCCAACGCTGACATCATTTCCCAGACAGATTGGTCTGCGTACTTTTCTTTGCTTACGACCAGAATAACCAGGTCGGCTAGCGCCATGGCGCGTAACACGCCCTCCCGATAATTGATGGAATCTATGGAGTCAAAATCAGGCGTGTCCCATAACACACAGGGTGGCAACAATACTGAATTATTGTTGGTTTCAGTTAACGAATAGCAATCATGTCGATCTTTACTGAGCTGGCTCTGAGGTAATTGCTGAAATCGACCAAAATAATGTTGCAAACCAATACATTGGGTTAAATTTACTCCGCTACAAAACCCTTGTGGATGCACAGTGTATCCAGCCAATGGGCTAACCCCTGCACATTGGCCGCCCAATAACAAATTTACAATCGTGCTTTTACCTGCCTGGGTAGGACCAACAACTGCAATATGGAGCGGTTGATACTGATAACTAGCAATTAATTGACCTTTCCGAATAAATGCTTCAACCAAATTTAGCTGCTCTATTCGCTGCTGAAATAAAAACTGGGTTGACTCATTGCTAATCTGGTGGAATATTGCCTGATAACGCTGTTTTAATAATTGGATAAATTCCAGCATAAAATTTTAGCTTGCGTTTATAATAACCAACCATTTTACTTCGTTTGGTAACATGGCGTGTTCAAAAAAAATAATTAACATGGATTTGTCTTTCACAATGAGGGTATCTTTATGAAGAAACTATCAGCTATTTTGCTGGCGTTAATCTGTTTAAGTCTGACTGCTTGCAATAACGGACAAAAAATTAACGGCCACAATACAAATACTGCATTTAAATCGGTAAAAATGATTAAAAATCGTATACCGAACGAAACCAGACTTCAATATGAAATCGCATTTGGTATTATCCGCGATGCCAAAAAAGATGAGTCTGAATTTCTCAAAGCCGTTGATAATAAAATCCCTGAACAAATTATCGCCTTGGGTAAAGAAATCTATCAACAACGTAAAAACGAAAACTATTCAGCTTATGCAGACTACACAAGTTGGGAAGACATGATCTCCAAATTTGGCAAAGAGCGCGTAGCCCAAGACAAATTTAAAAACAAGAAAGACCTTAAAGACAATCCTAAAGATAACGTTTTATACAAACTGTAATCACGCTTTAGGTAAGGCTTTTTGCTCAACCAATGCCGAAACAAATAAACTTGCTTCGGCAATGGTCTGTTCCATTGCCTGTATCAGCTGAGAAATATCAATCCCAATCGCAACAAACTCACTCTGCAAGGCAGCAATGGCTTGTGCATTAAGATTGTGTTTTAAATACAACACCTGATCTTTAAACACCGCCAACACCGGCAAAATTTTTGATTCCGCCTTGCGCATGCTTTTAATCAGTCGAGCATAATTTTGTCTGGTCAGCTTTAACTGCTGCTTACTTCTATTTCTTAAAGCGGTATTGGAATATTCTTCCAGCTCGCGCTCCCATTCATTAAACAGCGCCTCACTTACTTGTTCAATTGCACTTATCCGATCGCTTACCGCATCCGACTTTGACTTGCAGAATTGATATTGTCTATTCAGTTGATTATAGCGATGTTCCAGTGTAGTTTCATGAACATTAATTAGTGTTTTAAAACGCTCCAAGGCGGTTTCAAACTCATCTTTCGTTTCCTGCAAACCGGTACAGGCGTGCTCAACTTGATAAACAACAATATCACGCTTGTGATCACCTATGGATTCGCGCGCGCTGTAATAAACGTTGCGAAATTTTTTGAGTAATACCTTACCCAGCCAGTTAAATAACAGGTCAATTGTTGAATCTGATGGTTTACGAAGTTCTGCCATTACAAGCTTTGTGCGTTAATTACTTTAATATTGAAGTTAGCATCTGCAGCAAAATCGCAAAAGCATTCATCTATTACACCGATATCCGCGAGATTTTGCAAACTAAGATTGGAATTAATTGCGATGGATTTTACGATGAGTAATTGTGAGGCTGAAATTGTCTTGGCTAGCCAAACTGCCAAGCTATCTGATGTGATTTTCCAGGTTGAGGCTATACCCGCTTGATCAAGCTCTCCTATGGTGGGTGTCCAAACACACAAAGATAACTCAACAGATTGTTGAAGTAACTCTGGCAGCGTGACCCGCTTAAACTTAGGATTAACGCCGACAATTAGCAAAGCCATTTGCTGCATGGCAAGAATGGCCATGCAATGTGCAGTTCTATCGCTAAACTGGAGTTGTTGTTGACTGGTTCTGACTTGTTCAGCAAAAACACCGCCACCTGGAACCACTATGACCTGCCATTGCTTATAATGGCACGCTATTTTCTCAAGGCAATCGATCAATTGCTTTGACTCAAGTAAACTGCCACCCAGCTTAATGACGCAGATATCGATTGCCTAGCTCCATTTATGCTAAATGGCAGTTGTACCCAAACTTAGTTAGTTGCAACTATCCGTACGCGACGATTAACATCACTGTCAGGGTTTTTTGCATCCAATAGATGGCTTTCACCTCTCCCAATGGCATGCAGTCTTTTTGAATTAACACCGTACTGGCCCATCAGAAACCGCTTAACTGAATCAGCCCGTTGTTCTGATAAATCCTTATTATAGCCCTCACTGCCTATGGCATCGGTATGGCCTTCAACGACAAATCCAACGCTTTTAAGCTGGTTGGATGCCAGTGCTTCGCCTAGTGTTTTAAGATGCGCTTTGGCTTGCCTGGTCAATTCTGCAGATTTGTAATCAAATTGGATTTGCATGGAGATGGCATTTTCCACCTGTTTCTTTACTTTTGGGTCATGAAACACAGTTGGGCTTTTATCTTTTGGAGCTGACTTGTGCAAATTAAAACTTATGTTTCGTTCTTGGCCCTTAATAACATCACCTTCATATGGATGTTGACCAATAGCCGCCGTTTCTATTTGCTCAGATATTTCTGGCCTGAATGCCTGGATAATCTGTTGTTTTGTTGGTGATTGATTGCCAAAATTTTGCTCGGCAGCATGTAAATTTGCACATAAAATTAATGCGCTAGACAAAAATAAATACTGTTTTCGGGTTTTCATGGCGATGTCCTTTTAAAAAACTGACACAACAATTATGTTGAATTCTTGAAATTACCGTAAAGCAATTGCATTAGGCAAATCATGTGGCTAACTGCAATTACTACTTTAAGCATAGCACTGAATTTTGTTAACTGTCTAGTTTTTGCAAATACATAATCAGTGATTGGCGTTATTTTTAATAGCTGACATTGATACAAAGCCCATCACAGCGCCCCATAGCAGCATATAAATACTGTGCAACATCACCTCTGGTGTCAGGCTATCAATCTTGCGCACATAATCCCAAATGTCGTCAGCCAAAACCAATCCCAAGATTAAAAACACTGCCAGCTTAAATCTGATGAAATGAGCATAAAATACGCTCACACCTAAAATAACAAATCCGGTTAAAAACCGAATCAAGCTATGCACCATCATTTCCGTGCTAAACAACTGAATTTTTAAGGCCATATCGACAAAATACAGTGCAATAATTCCCAGGATTGTAGCAATTCCAACTAACATCATAACTAACCTATATTGTGTTGACCAACTTTAAACCAGGCGGCAAGGCCTCGCCAAACAGTTGTTTTTCTTCTTTTTCATCCAATTCTTTAACTTGCTCGACCATCTCAGCCCAGGCTGACGGCAATTTAGACTGTTTTAACTTATCAATAACTTGCGCTCTGATTTGCTCATCAATATCTCTGGCCCGATCTCCGCTTTTACGTGCGATTAACGTAGCAGCAAAGCCTGCTTGCGTGGATTTTTTCCAATCAATAACCAGCAGCTGCTCAAGCCACTGACTAGCAACTTCGGCAGAAATTACATTATGACTGCTGCCATGAAAGGGCATACGCGCGCCAATACGCCCAACAGCCCACCAAGTTTGATCGGATTCACCTGCTTTCTGCAAACGACTGAGCAACCATTCACCCAACTGGACTTTTTTATCAATCGGCAAGCGCTCCAATACCGCCACTAAACGCACCATATCATCATAAGCACGCGTTTTTAGCTGTTTAGCAACCGTAGGCTGTCTAGCCGCTGCCGGATTAATGTATTTTGCGATGTCGTTATAAATTTGCTCCTGCGCAACCGCATCCAAACCGCCAGCAATACGCCGCCAAACTATCCACCACTCACTCCAGTTTTGGGTTTCATTAACAAACTGAATGCCGTGCGGATAAATTTTCCAAAGCTGCTCAACCCGCCAATCATCCAAGGTATAACCAAAACCTGGGCGCAAACAAAAACCAATCAAACTTAACCAGACTCGTTCGTGGTTTTCAGTCCGACGACGATATTTTGCACCCTCCAGCAATACGGCAAATAACGATCTGAGCAGCAGGGTTTCCCATTGCGTGCGTTCAGCCGAGAATAATTTTTCCAAATCGGACCGAAGATTTTTGATGGCTTTTGGATCGATTTGCTTTGATTTAGAACCAAAAATAGCTTGTACCAATTCAACCGCTTCCGAAAATTTAGCAGGCAAGGCAGTATTAGCTTGTTGACTAAAAGCCGATTTTTTTCTGATTTGAAATTCAACATCCCAGCGCTTGGTATTTTCATCAACAGCTACGCATTGAATTTTTAAGGTGCCCACTTCCGTTTGGGTAACGGCTAATTGCACCAGAATTTCAGCATTTTCAGCACTTTCAAAAGCAACCGCCAGCGGTGGAAGCGAATGATATTGATCGGTAATATCAACAATATCGCCAGGCTTAAAAGCGCTGTCATCAGAAAGCGAGACCAGATGAAACCGGACTGGCACACCTAAGCGCAAAGCAAATAAGCGATCTTTTAAAATAACTTCATCGCCTTCTTCACTACCTTTGGGCAAAATACAAATGCCCTTCTGCTCGGCCTGATTTTCACTATCAACTAACAAAAAATAACTACGCGCGGCACCGCCGCCGATTTTTAATTTTTTATCACGTCTGGCGATGGCATAACTGACCGCACCATAGGCCACGGCCAATTCAGGATGATCGTTTTGTAATAAAACGGGTGCCTTAGCAGACCAACTGCTGATTAGATCAATAGCTCGCTGCGTAATGGGCTGGCTACGGAATACCCCGCCATTAAGCAGCAAGGCATCAGGCACAACACTATCGGATTGCAAGGCTTCACGACAAACCGCACTGTGTTGTTTTAAAAATGCCGCAATATGCTTGCTGACGGCTGGTTCTGCAGCGTATGGCAAGCCAAACTCGACCACTGCACTGCGTTTTCGGTCAGGCAAATCATCCAAGCTGGATAGAGGAAAGAATCCATCCAGGGCAATTGATCTGACTTCTGCTTTAGTTAAGGAAACCGAACGTGTGCTACCGATTAATTTTGAGCCACCACCCAGCAAGGTTACGTTAACCGAGTCAGGGGCGTCGTCGGCCAGCAAACTTTCTTTGGCCGCACGGCATTGTTCAATTAATTGCGATAAATCTGCGGCAGACAAGCGTTTATCAGCATTGCCCAATCGGCTTTCCGCCAAATGCGCCAAGGCCAAATCAATATTATCACCGCCTAAAAT
>Ga0208264_1000318_pt1 | contig 17198 bp, 5 predicted proteins | sample LakWasMet31_HOW6_2_FD_183873 | JGI IMG/M metagenome (GOLD analysis project Ga0208264, IMG submission 183873) | Freshwater sediment methanotrophic microbial communities from Lake Washington under simulated oxygen tension - Sediment Metagenome... | ecosystem: Environmental > Aquatic > Freshwater >...
AAACCAGGCACTTACAGCGTTCAGTTTGACAAAACCACCTTGCCAGCAGGCTACTCCTTCACAAGCCAAGACCAAGGTAGTGATGCCGCTGATTCCGATGCGAACCCAGCCGATGGCAAAACCATCCAAACGGTTCTGGATTCCGGTGAATCTGATCTGACTTGGGATGCTGGTATAGTAGCACCTGTGGTCAAAGCTACGATTGGTGATAAAGTTTGGGAAGATACCAATGCCAACGGCATTCAAGATCCAGGTGAACTTGGCATAGCGAATGTAACTGTGATCTTAAAAGATTCAAACGGTCAACCTATCACTAGCACTACCACTGACAGTAATGGCAACTACAGCTTTACCGTGGATCCTGGCACCTATTCTATATCTGTTGTGTCGCCATCCGGCTATGTACCAGTTTATTATCCAATCCAAGTTGGCGATCCAGCCACCGATAGTAATATCGATGCAGCAGGGAACACTAGTCCATTCACTGTAGCTCCAGGCGAAAACAATCCAACAATTGACGCCGGTTTCTTCCGGCTCGCAGAATTAGGTGATCGCGTTTGGTTGGATGCAAACAAGAACGGTGTCCAAGACAATGGCGAGGCTGGTGTAGAAGGCGTTAAAGTTACTTTAATAGATGTTTTTGGCAACCCAGTAGGCTCACCATTAACCACGGATGCCAATGGCAACTACCTGTTCACCAATTTGGTTCCAGGCAAGTACAGTGTCCAGTTTGACAAAACCACCTTGCCAGCAGGTTACTCGTTTACCAGCCAAGACCAAGGCCTGAATGATGCCGCTGATTCCGATGCTAACCCAGCCGATGGCAAAACCATCCAAACGGTTCTGGATTCTGGTGAATCCGATCTGACTTGGGATGCTGGTATAGTAGCACCTGTGGTCAAAGCTACGATTGGTGATAAAGTTTGGGAAGATACCAACGCAAACGGCATCCAAGATGCAGGTGAGTTAGGTATCGCTGGTGTTACGGTTATCCTGAAAGACTCAAGCGGTAACCCATTAACCAGCACTACCACCGACAGCAATGGCAACTACAGTTTCAGTGTTGATCCAGGCACTTACTCCGTTGCGATAGTGGCACCAACTGGTTTTGTACCGACCGCCCCAAATCAAGGTGTTGATCCAAGTCTAGACAGCAACTTTGACAACGTTGGTCAATCTGCGCCAGTAACCGTCGCAGAAGGTGAAAACAACCCAACCATCGATGCAGGCTTGTATAAATTGGCCGAACTGGGTGATCGCGTTTGGTTGGACACCAACAAAAACGGCATTCAAGATGCTGGCGAAGCTGGTGTACAAGGCGTTAAAGTCACCTTGCTGGATGGCTCAGGCAACCCGGTAGGTTCACCATTAACAACCGATGCCAACGGCAACTACCTGTTCACAGGCTTAAAACCAGGCACGTACAGCGTTCAGTTTGACAAAACCACCTTGCCAGCGGGCTACACATTCACAAGCAAAGACCAAGGCTTGAGCGATGCTACCGATTCCGATGCGAACCTAACCGATGGCAAAACCATCCAAACGGTTCTGGATTCTGGTGAATCCGATCTGACTTGGGATGCTGGTATAGTAGCTCCTGTGGTCAAAGCTACGATTGGTGATAAAGTTTGGGAAGATACCAACGCTAACGGCATTCAAGATGCAGGTGAGTTAGGTATCGCTGGTGTTTCTGTTATCCTGAAAGACTCAAGCGGTAACTCATTAAACACTACCACCACCGACAGCAACGGCAACTACAGCTTCAGTGTTGATCCAGGTACTTACTCGGTTGCGATTGTGGCACCAACTGGCTTTGTGCCGACGGCCGCTAATCAAGGTGGTGATCCAAGCAAAGACAGCAACATCAATGCCCAAGGTCAAACTGCCAACGTGACCGTCGTTGAAGGTGAAAACAACTCAACCATCGATGCAGGCTTGTATAAACTGGCCCAATTAGGTGATCGCGTTTGGTTGGACACCAACAAAAACGGTATCCAAGATGCTGGCGAAGCCGGTGTACAAGGCGTTAAAGTCACCTTGCTGGATGGCTCAGGCAACGCAGTAGGTTCACCATTAACAACCGATGCCAACGGCAACTACCTGTTCACAGGCTTAAAACCAGGCACGTACAGCGTTCAGTTTGACAAAACCACCTTGCCAGCGGGCTACACATTTACAAGCAAAGACCAAGGCTTGAACGATGCTACCGATTCCGATGCGAACCCAGTCGATGGCAAAACCATCCAAACGGTTCTGGATTCTGGTGAATCTGATCTGACTTGGGATGCAGGTATCGTTGCGCCAGTGCTTAAAGGCAGTATTGGAGATCGCGTCTGGGTAGATAATAACTGTAACGGTATTCAAGAAACAGGTGAAAAAGGTCTTGCTGGCGTTACTGTTAAGTTATATCAAGCTGGTGCTGACGGTAAATTCGGTACAGCTGATGACGTCACGGTGGCAACTCAAACGACTGATGTAAATGGTAATTATTTATTTACCAACTTACTGGCAGGTAATTATCAGGTTGGCTTCAGTAATATCGGTAGTAGTGCAGAGTTTACCGTCGCCGATGTTAATGGTAATACTATGGATACAGTAGATTCTGATGTGCATGCCAAGATTATAGATTTGATTGTCAATGGCAGTTTTGAAAACGGTACAACCGGTTGGAAAGGCAAGGGAGATGGTGTTGAAGTCGGTAAAGCGTCTTCGTATTGTGTAACTGGAGCCACTGGCAGCAATGTGTTGGAGTTAGATGCCAATGCGTGTGGTAGTGGTACTGGCGTTTATCAAGATGTTGCGACACAGGCTAATCGTACCTATGAGTTGTATCTTGATGTTGCTGCGCGAGGCTATACAAATTTGTCTACAAATACCGTTGAGGTTTACTGGCAAGGACAAAAAATAGCCACTATTGATCCGAAAAGCACCACATTGACTACATACAAATTTACTGTAGTGGGTTCGGGTGGTTTGGACAGATTGCAATTCCTGGAACAAAACGGTGATGATGACAGCCTGGGCGGTATCATTGATAACGTACGCTTACTTGATTCCAGTACAGACGGTCGTACAGGTATTATAACCTTAGCTGCGGGCCAAAATCGTACTGATGTTGATGCGGGCATCTGTGGTGATTCAATATTGGCAAGCCTTGGCAACAAAGTTTGGGAAGATAAAAACTTTAACGGCATTCAAGACGCTGGTGAAAACGGCATAAGTGGCGTAACAGTTAAATTGTTGAATGTTGCGGGGTCTGTAGTCGGCACGACCACAACAGATAGCAGTGGTAATTACTTGTTTAAGGATCTAAATCCAGGTGATTACAGCGTTCAAGTTGTTGCTCCAACCGGCTATTATGCTACTAAGCAAAATATCGGAACCAATGATGCCATTGATTCTGACATCAATAGCAGTGGTAAAACCGCTACTACAACTTTGGTGGCTGGTGAGAATGATCTATCCTGGGATGCTGGTTTATACCGCAAAGCTTGCATCGGCGATAAGGTTTGGGAAGATATGAACCATAACGGTGTTCAGGATACAAATGAACCTGGTATTGGTGGTATTAAAGTCATGCTGCAAAACAGTGCAGGGCAAACGATTGCTACCACTTATACTAACTCTGCCGGTAACTACAATTTCGGTGGATTAAATCCCGATAACTATCGGTTGGCGTTTGATAAAACAAACATTATGCACAAGTCTGGTTGGGGCGGCACTTTCAACATGAGTACTTGGTCATGGGGTGTGCAAAATGTTGGTGCAAATGACAATATCGACTCTGATGTTGTAGGTGATGGAAAATCAACTACCAATGTAACAACTACAGCATACACTTTCTTAGAGTCTGGTGAAAATGACATGAGTTGGGATGCTGCTATTACGCCAATCGCTATCGACTTAAACGGCGACGGCATACAAACTATCGCTCGGGCCGATGCTCAAGGTAGCTTTGATTTGTTGGGTAATGGTCAGGCTATTCAATCCGGCTGGTTATCAGGTCAAGATGGCTTCTTAGCGGTTGATGCGAATGGCAATGGCAAAATTGATGATATCCACGAGTTGTTTGGTGGTAACAAAGGCGAAGGTTTTGCCAAATTAGCCACTTACGACAGTAATGCTGATGGTTTTGTTAATGCCAATGATGCGGATTTCTCAAAGCTATTGGTTTGGCAAGATGCGAATAGCAATCACCAAACTGATTCAGGAGAGTTAATTAGCTTAACAGATGCTGGTATAGCTAGCTTAACCGTTAGCTTTACAGAACTACCTTTCTTAGATGCGCAGCAAAACTTGCATCTGGAACGTAGTACAGCAACGTTAACTGATGGTCAATCAGTCAGCATGACGGATGTTTACTTCAACGTATCTGCGGCTGATGCGGCTGCAGCTGGCGTTAAGTTACCATCCATTGCACAATTGATGGGTGATGACCGTGGCGTTGACAATTTATTGGCTAATCTACCTGATGCAAGTTCTGCATCGGTTACAACTGCCAATGATGTAAGTTACTCCAGCGATATTAGTTCTCTAAATGTCACTGCGCATTTGGATGAATATGCTAATCAACTAGCTTACGTAGCTTAGTTATCAGTAAGCACCAGCTCGACTTCACTTTGTGATGTCGAGCTGGTGTTCCTTTTATATCAATTATTGTTATTGCTTAACCAATTGTCATTTGGTTAGATTTCCATCTTCAAATAGTCACTAAAATTAGGCTTTCTAAAGCAGTCTAGTTTGTTCCGCTTTACATCTAAAGAGCCAAAATCACAAAATGCCGTTATAAGCCCTCTCCAGAGGGATACTTCATGGGTGCAGGTAGTAGAGCACCAAAAGTAGGCGCTTTAGGCGACGCAGGAGCAGTTGCCGAGAGAGTTGGGTGATGGGAAACTTATTAATCGTAACTTTCTGATTTCAATCTGAATAATTTAGCTTCCAATTTGCATTTAAATACTCATGGGTTCCGATATTGATTTGGCTGTGTCCATATCTCTATAAGTACGGTCTTTGGTTTATAAAAAAACATCAGAAAATTTAATTTAAATATGCAGTAATCCTTGTTGAATCAAGAGACATATTAAAAATTAGTTAACTAATCCGCGTGTTTCTGTGTAAGTGCGACAAATTTGAACTATTTATACTAATCCCCATTAAGTTTTTTATTTAAAACCCTCATCCCAGCCTTCTCGCGTTGGAGAAGGAGCAATATGAGAACTTATTGGTATTGGTATTACATGTCTGAGAGCCAAAGTGCAAATTTGTTGCGCGTACATGCGGATAAGCAGAATTCCAATCCCCTATTACCGAATAGTTACAAAATTAGTTGAAACTATCGAGTTAAATTTAGTAATGCTTTCAATATTCTGTGTTAATTCAGCGTTAAAAAACTAACAATTCATCAACAAACATAAACAAAGACTTAACCATTAACAATATTTTTGATATATTGACTCTATTGTTCGTCAGTAAGAAACAATGATTTAGCGCATCTACTAGCTAGTTGCTAGCTACTTTCAAATTACTTCAGGAGTCTAAAAAACATGGCAGCACCACAAGTCACAATCAATGTCACCTATCCAGGACTAGGAGATACACCCAGCTATTTCGATGTTGCAATTACGGCCTCTGGATCAACACTTCTGCCATTAAATGTTTTGGATGGCTGGTGCGTTGATGCATTAACCAATATTACCCCAGAAACATATACAGCGACTGTATATTCCAGTTATGAACTCGAAGGACTTAGCGCATTACCCTGGCAAAATAACCCAACTAACTTAGATCGCATTAACTGGGTTTTAAACCAAAACTTTACGAGTCAATTTGCTTCAGATGGTGCTAATTTTACTTATGGCGATATACAATTAGCGTTATGGACATTGTTAGGAAACCCAATTTCGGCAGAGGATTATATAGCAGTAAGCAACTATAGCCAGATTAGGGTTGATCACATAATTAACAGTTCCGTGTCAGGAATTGGTTTTATACCAGAGCCCACTCAGTATATTGGTTTAATTTTTGACCCTGTTGATGCTAATGGTATCCATCAGCAACCTATTTTTAGCCCAATTTTGGCGTCGGCCATGAGTGGTTTTGTTTGGCAGGACGCCGATGTCAATGGTTTACAAGATACTGCAGAAGTTGGCATAGATAATATATTGGTTAATTTGGGGCGTGATTTAGATAACGATGGCGTAATCCAACCGAATGAAGTACTGGCAGCCACCATAACTGGCGATAACCCTAATACGCTCGTGGTGGAAACGGGTTATTATGAATTTAAAGGATTAGCGCCAGGTCTTGAATATCAGGTGCAATTTGTTAAGTCTACTGGATTAAACTTTACCCAACCCAATGCTGGAAATGGTCTTAATGACAGTGATGCCTTACCCACAGGTGATACGGCTACAGTTATCTTAGCGCCAGGAGAATTTAAGCAAAATGTTGATGCCGGGTTATACAGCAAAGCCACATTAGGTAATCGTGTTTGGGAAGACGTTAACTCTAACGGTATTCAGGATGGCGGTGAGCTGGGTATTAGCGGCGTAACCGTGCAGTTGATAGATGCAAATGGCACTATCAGCGCTACGACACTCACGGACAGCTTGGGTAATTATAGTTTTAGCGTTACACCGGGAACTTATTCTGTTGCGTTTACTGCTCCATCTGGATACATAGCGACTGCGGCCAATCAAGGCGTTAACATAAATTTAGATAGTAACATTGATGCGAGCGGTCAAACGCCAAATACGGTGCTTGTTGCTGGGCAGGCAGATTTAAGCATTGACGCGGGGTTTTATCGAAACGCCAGTTTGGGCAATCAGGTTTGGTTGGACGCTAATAACAACGGTATTCAAGATGCCGGTGAAGCGGGTGTCGCAGGTGTTAAAGTGACGTTATTGGATAGTACTGGCAATATTGTTGGAGCGCCATTAAGCACGGATGCCAGTGGTAACTACCTGTTTACTGGTTTAAATCCAGGCACTTACAGTATTCAGTTTGATAAGGCAACATTACCTGCGGGATATGGTTTTTCCAGCGCAAACCAAGGGCTCGATTCGACCATTGATTCGGATGCAAATGTCTTAGACGGAAAAACCGGCTTAATTACTTTAATATCGGGTCAATTTGATGATAATTGGGATGCGGGCATAGTTAACAACTTTACTACAGTGGCTCCCGTGGTCACTATCAGTAACGATGTTAACAATGATGGGTTCATCAATGCCGCCGAATCAGGCGCAGCAACAACCTTTGCTGTAAAAATTGACCTTCCGACAGGCGCATCGGCTGGTGATACCTTAACCGTCATTGATGGCATAACACCCCAAAGCTATGTGTTAACTGCCGCAGACATCGCTGTTGGAGCCTGGTTAACCACTGTTGCAAAGCCTTCAGAAGGCGGATTGGTTAGCGTAAGTGCAACCTTGACCACAATAGCAGGTAACACTTCACCAGCGGGCACAGATTCTGCACTCTTAGATACCACTGCTACCAACGCACCAGTGGTTATCATAACAACGGATAGCAACAATGATGGCACAATTAACGCCAGTGAATTGGGTGGTGCGAGCAACATTACAGTACAAACCAACTTGCCAGCCGATGCCTTAGTTGGCGACAGCTTGAGGGTTACCGATGGCAGCAGTTCGCAGACTTATATATTAAACGCCAGTGACATTATGGCGGGCTTCTGGACAACCAGCTTTGCCAAACCAGCAGAAGGCAGCACGCTAACGGTTAATGCGACAGTCACCGATGCGGCGGGTAACCAATCCAGCTCGGGCAGTGATTCCGCCTTAATCAACTCGGTTGTTAATCTGAGTGCGCCAGTGGTTACTATTACTACTGATGCCAACAATGACGGATTCATTAATGCCGCCGAATTAAGCGCAAGAACTACCGTTGCGGTACAAATCGACCTTCCTACTGGCGTATTGGCCGGTGATACCTTAACCGTGAGTGATGGAGTAACACCTCAAAGCTATATATTAACAGCCGACGACATCAGTACTGGAACATGGTTAACGACAGTAGCTAAACCTACTGAAGGTCGCTCGGTTAGCGTAAGTGCAACCTTGACCACAATAGCAGGTAACACTTCACCAGCGGGCACAGACTCTGCGCTACTAGATACCACTGCTACCAACGCACCAGTGGTTATCATAACAACGGATAGCAACAACGATAGCACAATTAACGCCAGTGAATTAGGTGGCGCGAGCAACATTGCTGTACAAATCAACTTGCCAGTTAATGCTTTAGCGGGCGATACCTTGATGGTTACTGATGGCATAGGTCAGCAGGCTTATATGTTAACTGCCAGCGACATTACTGAAGGCTTCTGGACAACCAGCTTTGCCAAACCAGCCGAAGGCAGCACGCTAACGGTTAGTGCGACAGTCACCGATGCGGCGGGTAATCAATCCACTAGTGGTAGGGATTCTGCCTTAATAAACACCGTTGTTAATGTGGGTGCGCCAGTAGTCACCATTACTACCGACAGCAACAATGACGGGTTTATCAACAAAACGGAATTGGGATCATCAAGCAAATTAACTGTACAAATTAAGATACCCAATTCTGCGATTATCGGTGATATTTTAACTATAACTGCTGGTAACAAGACGATTAACCATGTGGTATCACTTTGGGATGTGCTTACCAAAACTTGGACAACGACAGTGGCTAAACCAGCTGAAGGCACAGTGCTAACAGTGTCCGCGTCTGTGAAGTCCTGGTTAACTGGGAGCGTATCAGCCATCGGAATGGATAGTGTTCTGTTGGATACAACGCCAACTTCTGCGCCAGTTGTCACAATTAGCACCGATGTGAATAATGATGGCAAAATCACAGCAGCCGAACTAGGTTCCTCTACTAGTATTTCAGTGCAAGTTCAGCTTCCTGGCAGTGCGATGGTTGGTGACAAGTTGCAAGTTACTGATGGTGTTGCGCTGCAAAATTATAGTTTAACCACGGCAGATATTTTAGCCGGAATAATAACTGCAGCGTTTGATAAGCCCGCTGAAGGCGCAATATTAGATGTCACTGCAACCATAACCGATGCGGCGGGAAATACGTCAAGTTCTGGTAGCGATAGTGCATTGATCAACACGGCCTCGGGGACACTAGGCAGTATTGGCGATCAAGTTTGGGAAGACCTTAATTATAACGGTATCCAGGATGCGGGAGAAAATGGGATTTCAGGCGTGACAGTTAAGTTGCTCAGTAATTCAGGGTTGTTAATTGGTACTACGGTTACCGATACAAACGGTAATTATCAATTTAATAACTTAACTGCGGGTAGTTACAAGCTGCAAGTGGTTGCGCCCAGCGGTTATTTTACAACCAAAGCCAATGTTGGCGCTGACAGTTCGGTGGATTCAAATGTTGATAGCACTGGTAAAACCGGCGTGATTAACCTGGGGCCTGACCAGGAAGACTTGACTTGGGATGCCGGTTTGTACAGGAAAGCCAGTATTGGTGATAGGGTTTGGGAAGATAAAAACCATAATGGTATTCAAGATGTCGGTGAGCCAGGTATTGGCAAAATCAAAGTGATGTTGCAAGATGCTCAGGGACTCACTATTGCCACAACCACTACCAATTCAGCCGGAAATTATGCGTTTAACAATTTAGATCCCGGAACCTATCGGTTGATGTTTGATAAAAGCAACGTTTACTATAAATCAGGTTATAGCTATATCAATTTAAATAAATGGGTGTGGGGCGCGCAAAACGTGGGTACTAATGACAACGTTGATTCCGATGTTGTGGGTAATGGGGTGGCATTTGGCAATACAACCACTACCGACTATACCGTTTTACAATCAGGCCAAAACGATATGAGCTGGGATGCGGCCATCACACCAATTGCTATCGACTTAAACGGCGACGGGATACAAACTATCGCCAGAGCCGATGCTCAGGGCAGCTTTGATTTGTTGGGTAATGGTGTAGCAATTCAATCAGGCTGGTTATCTGGGCAAGATGGCTTCTTGGCGGTTGATGTAAACGGCAATGGCAATATTGATGATATTTACGAGCTTTTTGGTGGCAGCAAAGGTGAAGGTTTTGCCAAATTAGCCAGCTACGACAGTAATGGCGATGGGCTGGTTAATGCTAGTGATGATGATTTTGCTAAGTTATTGGTTTGGCAAGATGTTAATGGCAATCACCAAACCGATGCGGGAGAGTTGATTAGTTTAAGCGATGCCGGTATCTCAAGTTTAACGGTTAGTTATACAGAATTACCATTCCTGGATGCTCAACAAAACCTGCATTTGGAACGTAGTATTGCAACCTTGGGTGATGGTCAGTCAGTGAGCATGACGGATGTTTACTTTAATGTGTCAGCCGTTGATGTGGCTGCGGCTGGTGTGGTATTGCCATCCATATCAGATTTAATGGCCAGTACCCCACAATTGGATAACTTATTGACTAATTCATCTGTTGTTACTGATATTTCTGGGGCTATGCCGGTGTTTGCTAGCAACAACATGAGTTATGTTTTTGATACTGCTGCTATTAATGCAATCAATCCATTGGATGATTACACTAAGCAATTGGCTTATGTAGCCTAAGCAGCAAACAGGGAAGTACTGCCAATCCATTCTTGCTGGGCTAGCTAAGCATGAATGGATAAGTTTGCATAAGTAACTGGGCTTTACATTAGTAACACCCAGTTACGCTGCTAACTTGATTTAAATGGGTTTTGACGGGTTGTTAGTTTAAAAACTATTGGGCTCTGATCGCCAGTTTATCATCCTCAATTGCCAAATAGAGCTCGCCTTTTAACAAGCCAACAAGCTCTTTGCCCGCCATGCTATAACGCCAGCCGTGCAGCAATGAGCAATCAGCATCTTCTTCAAACAGTAGGTCTTCCAAGTCTTTACGGTTGGCCAATATAACCGGATTTAAGGCATTTTCTTCGGCGCGGATTCTAACCAAGGCCGTTAAAATATCCAAGATGGCTTCCTGCTGCTGGGTTTTTTTGGCCGCTTTGTTTTTCTCATTGAGTGGAATGGGCGGGCGGTTTTTGGCTTTAGTGATCAATTGGCAAAGTTCATTGCCTTGTTTATGCAGCACCCGTTCATTGATGCCGCGTATGTTTGCTAATTCTGTGACATTTTCGGGTTGTAATTTGGCAATATCAAACAACATTTCATCACGCAAGAGCCAGCTTTTTGGCCTATCATCCTTTTGGGCGTGCTTCTCCCGCCATTCGGCCAGAACTTGGATAATAGATAACTGCTTGCCAGTTAATTTATTTTTGCCTTTGATTTTCATCCAGGCATTTTCGGGTTCAATTTTGTACAGGTTGGGGTTTTCAAGCTCAGCAAAATCGGCTTTTAGCCAATCGGCTCGGCCTAGCTCGGCCAGCTTTTTCAGCATGATTTCGTAAATCTGGCATAAATAAATGACATCATCGGCAGCATATTCAATTTGCGCCTCTGTTAGAGGTCGCTTGCTCCAGTCCGCTCGGGTATGTGCTTTATTTAAATTGATATTTAAAAAACTGGACACCAGCATGGCGTAACCAGGATTTTCTTGAAACCCCAATAATGGCGCTGCAATTTGGGTATCAAAAATCGGGGTAGGCAATTTGCCAGTTAGCTGGAAAAAAATTTCCAGGTCTTGGCGGCAAGAATGGAAAACTTTGACTATTTGTGGATTATAAATAGCATCAAAAAGCATATCCAAATTAGGCAGCGCGATGGGATCAACACAGACAACCCAATCTGGCGTGGCTATTTGCAGCAGACAGAATTTTGGATAATAAGTTTTTTCACGCAAAAATTCGGTATCCAGTGCCAACCAAGGGGCTAGATGGATGTCTTCGCATAGTTTTGTCAGTTGCTGCTCGGTATTTATATATTGGATTTTGGTCATTTAGTTTTTAGGACGGTTTTTTTAATTAACTGGTTTATGGTAATCCAGTTGTGGTTGATTTTTAGTTTAGTGCTAAAATCGAATCTTTTTATTTAGTTTATGCGCCTTCGTATCATCCCAGTTACATCTTATCAGCAAAATTGTAGCTTGTTGATTTGCAAACAAACCGATAAAGCCGCCATCGTCGATCCTGGTGGTGATATTGAGCTTATTTTAAAAGCCGTCGCGGAAGAGCAGGCGACAGTTGAATCCATTTTAATCACACACGGGCATCTTGACCATGTTGGAGCCACTGCTGAATTGGTGGCCAAATTGTCTGTGCCAGTTTATGGTCCTCAGCAGGAAGACGAATTTTGGTTAGAAGCCATTCCCGCTCAATGTCAGCGTTTTGGTTTTCCTGCCTGTAAATCATTTATACCGGACATGTGGTTAAGTCAAGGCGATGTGGTCAAAGTTGGCGACTCTACGCTAGATGTTTTTCATTGCCCGGGGCACACGCCTGGACATGTGGTCTTTGTTAACCGGACCACCAAACTGGCACTGGTTGGTGATGTGTTATTTAAAGGGTCTATCGGACGAACAGACTTACCTAGAGGTGATTATGACACGTTGATCGATTCTATCCAGAACAAGTTGTGGCCTTTAGGCGAAGATATTGCGTTTGTTCCAGGACATGGGCCTATGTCCACTTTTGGTTATGAAATGCGCACCAATCCGTATGTGCGAGTTAAATGACTGTATTGCAGATTCTAAGCTAACCCCTGTTCGGTGCTTATTTGCATTATAGGTCAGTGCTGAGCTTTTCGGCGTTTCCCTCAGCATTGGGGTTGCGTTGTCGGCCTCGGCGGAAGCGATTATTACTGCGCCGTTTATTGCGGCTCTTTAATCGCTTTATGCCTAGTTTTTGTTGATTGATACTGGCTGTCTTTAAATGTTGAAATATATCAATTGGCATTTCATCAGGTAATTCTAAGATCGTGTAGTGGGCCTGAATATTGATATTTTGAATATTATTTCTATCAACGCCTGATTCTTCTACAAGCAGGTTTTTTAGTTCCTCAGTATTTAACTGGTGGTTGGCACCAACTTCCAGTCGATAACGTACTAATTTAATGCCTAATAAATTAGCAGGCGTTGCCGGTTTTTCAATAATCTCTGAGCTTGTTTCCAAGGGAAACGGCATATTGTTTTGATTTTGATACAGGCATAATAAGGCTGCAGCACAGCTGACAGGATCTGCATTTAATGTAGATCCAATTTCTTCTATCATACTGCGTTGCTCAAACAAGTTTTCTTGATTGAGAATAAGCTGTAGCTGATCCAAAAATTCTTGCTTAATCTTCATGATATGTTTGCTAGTATGCCTTAAGTTAGCTATCCCTGGGTAATGCAAAATGTTATAGACGGTCTTCGTATATTTCTACAAATGCTTCATCGCGTAAGCGACGTAACCATAGTTCTGTTTCTTCTTCAATTTTGCGTTTGCGAATGGCGTCTTTAACTAAATTCTTTTTATATTCAGCGCTATTATCTTTATTTTGCCGTTCTAGAACCTGAATCAAATGCCAACCAAACTGGGTTTGTATCGGTTGACTGATTTCATTAATTTTAAGCTGGCTCATGGTTTCTTCAAATTCTTTTACCAAATCGCCTGGCCCTACCCAATCTAAAGAGCCTCCTTTGATAGCTGAACCCTTATCGTCGGAGTGCGCTCTGGCAAGCGCGCCAAAATCATCACCTTCAGTAATTCTGGCTTTTAGGGCTAACAAGCGCTTTTTGGCTTCAGCGTCATCAACCAGTTCGTTAGTTTTTATTAAAATGTGCCGGACTTTTGTTTTGGTAATAATGTGCTCGCCGTCAATACCGCCTTTGGTATCCAGTACTTTAATAATATGAAAACCACTGGCGCTGCGAATAGGTTCAGAAATATCACCTTTACGCATTTTGCTGACGATATCAACAAATAGGCTAGGGACATCGTTGGTGGCACGCCAGCCTAAATCACCACCTTTAAGGGCATTGTCATCATTGGAATTACTAATCGCTGTTTCGCTAAAGTCAGCCCCAGCTCGTAATTTTTCAACAAGGTTATCAGCTTTGCTTTTGGCTTTTTGAATATCTGCCGAGGACGCAGCTTCCTTAACGGCCACTAAAATATGTCCTAAATGATATTGTTGGCCTATTTCACCGACTTTTTCCTGGGTTTCCATATAGTGTTCAACTTCGCGATCAGTTACCTTAACCCGTCCACCGATTTCACGGCCACGTAATTGGTTAATAACGATCTCATTGCGTAGATTAGCCAGAAAGCTCTCATAGGTCATGCCTTGGCCTTCCAGTTCTTCGCGGAATTGTTTTAAAGTCATGTTATTGCGCCGAGCAATGTCGGTGGCAGAGCCGGTCAACATTTCTTCAGTGACATTAATACCCGCTTTTTCAGCCAATTGCCTTTGCAGTTTATCGACGATCATGCGTTCCAGTACCTGACGGCGCAGCACTGACATTGGTGGCATTTCCGATTTACCCGCTTTGATACGTTGCTCGATCATTGCGCTCTCTCGTTGTAACTCATTATCCAATATGACATCGTCTTCAACAACGGCCACTATTCGGTCTAATGACTCCGCATGGGCGGGTAAAATGCTGGTAAATAGGCTGCAACATAACAATGTCAACAGGTGCTTTTGCATAGTATTAATCATCCTTAGATGGCTTCTGATAACCATAAATCTGTTGTTCAAAGAAATTGTCGAGTTTATCACCAATTCCAGTCAGGCCTTTTAATTCAATTTGCACAAATACACCGGTTTGGCTGTCCGCTTGACCGGCATTTGTATTATTTGCTAATGCTGGATTATATGTCCCTGTGCCGTTTAGGGCATTTAGTACGTTGATATTGTTTACCCAGCGGCGACCAATAATACGGAAGCGCCAGCAGCAGTTTTCTTTTTCAAAGCCAAAAAAGGTATCCTGTGTTGAATTATACAACCATGAGTATTGCCAGCGACCGACGACAGACCAGTTGTCATAGACTGGCCAGTGGAAAGAGGCATCGGTTTGGATAATATCCAATGGTCTACCCATGTCGTTGTTTTCTTTGTCGCTAACGTAGATGTTTTTCCGGTAACGATAGCCCAGGTTGACTATTTCGCCAGGATTGTTGACGTAATGAAAATCCGCTTGTCCTCGAGTGATCTCTCCACGTTGAGGGGTATACTGTAAACCGGTATTTACTGTTATGTGGTCTGTTAAGCGAGTGCTCAATTCGCCAACAATGCTCGAGAAACTGTTGGTTTCAGCGATATATCTGCGCGTTGGTGCGTAGTGTCCAGTGCTCTTATAATAGTCTGCAGATGTGTATTTATAATCAGGGTACAACTGAGGCAATGTTACGTCTCGGTCTTGAAAGTAAAATATCTGACCTAAGTTAAACTTGGCTGTTTCCACGCCTTTGTTGTTAATCAATCGGGATGTTATTGCGGCAGTGATTTGGTTGGCATCCTGAACCCTGTCCGTACCACTAAATCGGTTTTCACGGAACATACTATCAAAGTTAAAGTCGTTAAGCGCTGTGTCAAATAGGGGTATATTATCTTGATTGGTTTTGGGGATGTATAAATAAAACAAGCGAGGTTCCAAGCTATGCACGTAGCTTTGATTGCCAATAGTTAAGTCACGCTCCAGAAACAAACCTGCATCGGCAGAAAATATTGGCAGCGTTCTGGATATATTGTCAACACCAATAGGTATATAGTTAGGTGTGTAGCCTTTGTTGGGTGCTATGAGGCTAGTTGCTTTATCGAGATACCTGTCATTGCCATTCTCCATATGTCCCAGTAAATATTGCGTATGGTGCAGTGAAAACTTTGGTGTTATGTAAGCGCTAGATGTTTTCAGAGGGAAACTAATTGATGGCTTGACGTTGTAACGCTGTCCATTGATACGATCATTGTGTTGAAAATACACGTACTCACTTTCCAAGCCGGTATTTAACGGCATAAAGTCAAACGAGTGATTATAATTTAAATTGACTTGCGGCAAACGACGATAAGGTAATGCGTATCCTGTCAGTATTCGGTCAACTGATTGATAACTTTCAGCTCTGGCAACTAATGAAACATCATTATTGACATAAGCTACATCGGCGGTGCTTCTTAAAAAACTGTTAAATGGACGGCTTAAAGCGCTACCTAAATCTCTAAAATAATCAACATCAGACCGGTAGTTGGCATCTATGTTACTGGTAATGTGCGGCGAAATTTTTGAGCTGTTGGCAAATGTTAATAGGTATCGAGATTGATTGTGCCAATCAAATCCATCTTTTTTATCTTTTGCTATGGTGGCTTTGTTGTCATTCGGCAAGTACTCAACGCCCAACTTACCGGCACTCGATTCGGTTAAATATCGAAATTGACCGCCCAACAAAATGCCACGCTTGTCCATGTAACGCGCTCTAAAAGTGGCGTCGTAATTGGGCGCAATATTCCAATAAAACGGCATGGAAAACTCGTAGCCATTCCGTTGGGTATTTCCAAATGACGGCGCTAAAAAGCCGGTTTGGCGGCGGTCATCTATTGGAAAGGACAGATAAGGCGAATAAAAAACCGGTACGCCTTTAAATTCTACCCAAGTATTTTTGGCTGCACCTTTACCAGTTTCCTTGTTCATTTTTAATTCTGACGCATGCACCATCCAGTCCTGATTGCCTGGCTTGCAACTGGTGTAAGAAACGTCTTTGTAACGCGATAAGATTTTGTTTTCCCGATAAACGGCGGAGGCTTGGCCTCTAAGCGGCATACCAGGCGAAATAAACAACACGTCCCTGATTTTGGCTTGATCCTGATCCAGCTTCAGCTGAGCGGATTCGCCATACATAGCCAATTCATCCTCGCTGTAATACACGCTGCCTTGAAGCCCAAGTGTGCCGGAAACTGAATCGTAATTGGCAATGTTGGAGATAGAATGCTGATCGGCGCGGTTCATTTCCACGTTGCCAAAGTAACTGCTCACTTCATTGTCAAATACTTCGGAGTAATTTGATTTTACATCCAGAGGTGTTTTATCCCGCAGTTGTTTACGCGGCACGAAGGTGGGTTTTGTAGTGCCAGGAACATCACAGTTTTGCCAAGGATCATAGGGCAATTGCGAAGTTAACGTATTAAATGTTTGTTCCTGATTGTAATTAAAGGTTGGCGTTAACAAACTAAACGAAGAACTCGGTGCAGCCATAATTGGCTTAGCCACGCCTTTGGGGTCTTTACCAGTTAGATTGCAGTCCCATCCATCGGTTTTATCGCTTGAGC
>Ga0208264_1000320_pt1 | contig 17036 bp, 14 predicted proteins | sample LakWasMet31_HOW6_2_FD_183873 | JGI IMG/M metagenome (GOLD analysis project Ga0208264, IMG submission 183873) | Freshwater sediment methanotrophic microbial communities from Lake Washington under simulated oxygen tension - Sediment Metagenome... | ecosystem: Environmental > Aquatic > Freshwater >...
CGGAAAACGCGCGGCTGTGATTCAAACCTTGCTCGGCACGGCCAAGCTCAACGGCCTCGATCCTTCGGCCTGGCTAAAAGACACCCTCGAAAAACTGCCTACCTGGCCTAACAGCCGTATCGACGAACTACTGCCTTTCGGCAAATCACATTAAATCACGCCCCCATCAACCTCGCTATGTGGTAGGGTTGGACGCTTACGCTCGATCAGAGCCTTTGCCGCGAAGCCGTTGAGCCTCGAACAGATAGGCCAACTGCTGTGGGCGGCGCAGGGCATCACCGAAAAAGACAAGGGATTGCGCGCCGCCCCGTCTGCCGGCACTTTGTATCCACTGGAGGTTTATGTCGTTTTGCCGGCGGGCATTTATCACTACAACCCTCTGCGCCATCAATTAAATCGCGTCATCGTGGGCGACAAACGCCCTGAACTGCAAACAGCGGCGCGGGACCAGGCAGCGGTAGGCACAGCCCCGGCAGTTTTCGTTTTTACAGCCGTTTACGAACGCACCGCCCAAAAATACGGAGATCGAGCCAGCCGCTATGTCCCTATCGAAGCCGGGCACGCCTGTCAGAATGTGCTCTTGCAAGCCACGGCACAGGGTTTGGCTAGCTTACCCATCGGCTCTTTTGACGACCCGCGGGTCGCCGAGATCGTCAACCTGAAAAAGGATGAGAGCCCGCTGTATTTGGTGCCGCTGGGTTATCCCGATGAGTAATTCGAAACTCTTTGCTGAGCAAGGGCAATAGGATTCGATTTCCCTAAGGCGCGGGTTGCTTCATTGCCTGCGCCTCTGGTAGCACTATCATAAAATTAGCATTCGAATGGTAGCCGGATGACACCCATGCTGACCGCAGGATCTATCACACCGATCAAGACACAACAACTATAGACCCAACGCCGTAATTCCTATTTCAGAAAAAGCCAAATCTTCCAACCAGCCACTTATGAAATTTGCTTGACTTTATTGAATTGTTTTTTTCTTATGCTAAGCTTAAATTAGTTGCCATTGAGAATATGCGCGAAAAATTATAGCTAGTTATGCCCTTCTTTTCTCATAAAAGCATCTAGCGTATCTATCGCTTCTGGCAACGACTTGAGGCCTGACTAACTGCGGAGTATGCGCCACCAAAGCCACTCAGCGTTTTCGTAGTGCTTGTTGCTATTAGCCATGCCCTCGCTCATCGACTCCTGAGGTCACATCATGCGATATATAATAAAAGCCTTGTTATCCTTTTCCGCCATCGGCTTACTTATAAATCCAGCATTCGTGGCCGCCTCTCCGGTTTTGGCGCTGCCGATCGAAGTTTCACAACCGGAGGATGAACTCTCGGACATCGCCACATTTAATATTTATCCCAAAGGGGATGAATGGGGTAATTGGGACGAAACCCAGGATGGATACAGCGTAATACGGGACTCAGCAACCGGTATTTGGCGCTACGCAAAAAAGAACGCGCAAGGCAAATTGAAGCCGAGCAGAGCGGTTGTAGGCCGCGACAATCCTAAGGCTAAGGCTTGGGGCCTGAAAAAGCATCAAGCCCCATCGCGCCGCCCTCAACTTCCCTTCGGACTGAGCCGGGCCTCCGCGAAACCGGCAGTTTATACCGCTTTGGAACATGCGCTCAGCACCCCGAGCATAGACGCAACGCCGACATTGTTTATCCTAGTTAGCTTCTCCGACAAATCCGGAACCTATACGGCCTCTAATTTCGCGGACTTTCAATCTAATCAATTACAGAGATATTTTAGGGAAACGTCCTATGGCCGCTTCCAAACCGTACCGGCTACCGAAAGCTTTGGAACCCTTAATGACGGCATTGTCGGCTGGCTTCCCCTCAATCAAAACCATCCCAATCCCGGCGGCAGCGTAGATAGTCGTAACCGGCAATTGACTGCCGATGCGATCAAAGCCGCCGACCCTTATGTCGATTACGCTAGCTATGACTTCAATAATGATGGCTATTTAGACTCCGATGAACTGGCCGTGGTGGTGATTCCCGCCGGCTATGAAACTTCGTATGGCGGTTCGAACTGCGCCGGCACCCCGTCCGTGTGGGGGCACCACTGGTCACTAGGCTGGGGAACGGTAGCGGCGCCAACAGTCGACGGCGTGATCGTCGGCGATTACCACTTAGGCAATGGCGGCTATGCCCAGTTCGGTGAAATTCACGGCATTCAGACCAGCTGCGCGGTCAGAACAGACCACCAGGCCACTCTTGGCATCATGGCTCACGAACTGGGTCATTTGATCCTGCATTGGATCGATCTTTACGATACGGATTACACCTCGGCGGGGCTGGGTAATTTCAGCCTGATGTCCCGCGGAACTTGGTCATGGAAACCGGGTGATCTATATCATGGCCAAACGCCGGTACACCCCGACGGCTGGTCAAAATTGTACGCAGGCTGGGTTGACCCCGTCTATGACATCGTCGGCTTTTTTACCTTGCCGGCAGCCGGATCCGGCACCGCAACCGCAACGAATGCCGTCCAAATCCAGACGACATCGGATCCAAAGCAATACTACCTGTTCGAAAACCGCAGCCAGTATGGTTATGACCGCGGCTTATACCGCGTGGGTTCGACTACCGGCGGTATCGCCGTATTGCATATCGATGAAAACATATCGGATAACGACAATGAGGGGCACAAAAAAGTCGACCTCGTGGAGGCGGATAATGACCTCAGCATGGATATAGACCCGTATAACTCGGGCAAACCCACGAATTTGTTTTATTGGGACAAGAGGACGAAGTTCGGCGACGCGACAATACCCAATTCACGCTTATATAGCGGCCTCCCTACGAATATTACACTCGACTCCGTATCCGCAGTCCAGGAGGAGATGACCGCCGTCTTTGTACCTCGCTACGAACTTATCCTGCCCAATAGCCGCGCAGGCACAGTCATCAGCAGTCCTTGGGGCATCCGATGCGGAAGAGTCTGTGCGGCAAGCTTTAGTGCAGGGACGGTTGTGACCCTCACCGCGATGTCTCTCAAACGCCACACTTTCATCAGGTGGGGAGGGGCGTGCTCGGATTCAGGGAACTCGCCAACGTGCGCCCTCACGATGGACAGTCCGAAAAACGTGACGGCGGCATTCCAGTGAAAGCCACGCACAGATGGATGAAGGCAACAGGTATGCATGAGTTTTCGATACAAAATGAATCCACTTGAAATGAAGGGTTTTGATTATGAATAAAAAAATTTTAGTTTCATTAATGCTTTTTACTGGCGTCATCACCCAAGCGCCTTCGTCTGTCTATGCATTTACCGAAGGACAATTAGACGACGTGTGGTTTAAGACGCGAATTAAAACCACCCTGAAAAAAGCGCATGGCGTTGTCTATTTAGCGGACACGCCGGTTTCATTATCAACCAGTCAAATTAAGTTTGATAGCGGCAATGACAAGTGTTATTCCGGCTTCCATTTTGAGGGTTCGTCTCAATACACACTGCATACCGTATGTAAAATTTTGGGAGCCTGGGAAAGAGACGATAGCACCGGCTTCCTTTATGAATTGAATGACGGCAACGTAGCAAGTGACTGGAGTTATCTTTATCTCCCGGCAGAAAACAAAACCGAATATCCTTTTTCTGAAGATGCGGCGTATGTGGGGACATTAGTCTTCAAAAAAACCTTAAAAGCCGATGGCAGCGTTAAAAACGTTAGGCTCATTCAGCCACAAGACGGCACCATTTATTATGAAAACAACGTTACTAATACCTGGGGTACAGCGCGCTCAGGCCTGAGCATGCTGCAAGTTGATCCGAGCAAGGTTCCGGCAGGAGCCCAGGCTTGTTTCGACAGCATTTTCGATCCCGCCCATCCTATCCCCAATTGCGCGGCGCCTTCACCTTGATGGAGCTTCATGACAGACACGTCTATAAAATCCAGTCACCGCCAGATCAATTTTGAACTATTTCTGACTCCGTTGATCTGACCATGAGAACCCGGTCAGGGGACGATCTGGCATCCAAAACTGCAGCTCGGCTTAAAACGCCTACCCTCATATAGCAGGGTAACGATGATGCCAATCCCCTTTCGATGTTCTTCAGCACCCATTTGACGATATTACCCCCCCTGTCTCTTCTGGCTGCGCCGTTTTCATTAACCAAACCAAGCTTTTTATAGCCATATAGATAAGCCGTTAATGTAAAATGACGGAGCGCAAATCCAAAACCTTTCGCGCCTTTGCCCCTAACCCCTTATTTACCTTTTCGGAACACCACTTTGATATCCACCGCAAACATCACCATGCAGTTCGGGGCGAAGCCCCTGTTTGAAAACGTCTCCGTCAAATTCGGCGACGGCAACCGCTACGGCCTGATCGGCGCCAACGGCTGCGGCAAATCGACCTTTATGAAAATCTTGAGCGGAGACCTTGAGCCTTCCGCCGGCAACGTCAGCATCGGCCCCGGTGAACGGCTGGGAATTTTGCGCCAGGACCAATTCGCCTATGAAGAATTCAGCGTGATCGACACCGTGATCATGGGGCACAAGGAACTCTGGCAAATCAAGAAAGAACGCGACCGCATCTACGCGCTGCCGGAAATGTCCGAAGCGGACGGCTTGCTGGTCGCAGAACTCGAAAGCGAGTTTGCCGAAATGGACGGCTATACCGCCGAAGCCCGCGCCGGCGAATTGCTGCTGGGCCTGGAAATACCGCGCGAACAGCATTACGGCCCGATGAGCGCCGTCGCGCCGGGCTGGAAACTGCGGGTGTTGCTGGCGCAGGCCCTGTTTGCCGATCCCGACATCATGTTGCTGGACGAACCGACCAACAACCTCGACATCAATACGATCCGCTGGCTGGAAGGCGTGCTGAACGAACGCAACAGCACCATGATCATCATTTCCCATGACCGGCACTTTTTGAACAGCGTCTGCACCCATATGGCGGACATGGATTATGGCGAACTGCGCGTTTATCCGGGCAACTACGACGATTACATGACCGCGTCGACCCAAGTCCGCGAACAATTATTGGCGAGCAATGCGAAGAAAAAAGCGCAGATCGCCGAACTGCAAACCTTCGTCAGCCGCTTTTCGGCCAATGCATCCAAAGCCAAGCAAGCAACCTCGCGCGCGCGACAGATGGAAAAAATCAAGCTCGACGAAGTGAAGCCATCCAGCCGGGTCAATCCGTTCATCCGCTTCGATCAAACGAAAAAACTGCATCGTTTAGCGTTGGAAGTCGAAGAGCTGAGCAAAGGCTTTGGTGAAAAGCGGCTCTTCAAAGACCTGAATCTGATGGTTGCGGTTGGCGAGCGGGTGGCGGTTATCGGCCCGAACGGCATCGGCAAATCGACCCTGCTGCGCACGCTGGTCGGCGATTTAAGACCGGACGACGGCATTGTCAAATGGTCGGAAAACTCGGAAGTCGGCTATTATGCCCAGGATCATGCCGAAGACTTCGCCGAAAACATTTCGCTGATCGAATGGATGGGCCAATGGCGCAAGGAAAGCGACGACGATCAAGCGATACGCGCCACCCTGGGCCGCTTATTATTCTCACAGGACGAGATCAACAAACCGGTCAAAGTCCTTTCCGGCGGCGAGCAAGGACGGATGCTGTTCGGCAAACTGATCCTGCAAAAAAACAACATCATGGTGCTGGACGAGCCGACCAACCACCTTGACATGGAATCGATCGAATCGCTGAATACGGCGCTGGAAAACTATCCGGGCACCCTGATATTCGTCAGCCATGACCGCGAGTTTGTCTCCTCGCTGGCCACGCGGATTATTGAATTAACGCCGGCAGGCATTGTCGATTTCAATGGCAATTATGAAGACTATCTGTCCAGCCAAAACCTGGCGTAATATTCTGAGCTGAGGATTCGGTCAAAATTAACTTTCCGAAATTCAGCCTCGGCGTGGAATCGCAGCCTGAACCGCTCCGCAGTTCGGGACGCAGAGCGTCCTTGAGCGGGTTCCCACGCCGAGCATGGGAACCATCACTGGAAAGTTGTTGTTAGCGGAATCCTTAATTTAAATCGGAGATCACTGATATGACGAAAAAAACTGACTTTTCTTCTGCTGAATGGGAAGTCCTGCGGGACGCTCCCAATTTTGTAGTCCTTGCGATGGCCATTGCCGGCGCCAGCGGGTTTTTCGGGAGCATCGCCGAGGCATTGGCACCGTCCGGAGCTATTCGTGACGCCTTGCAAGGCAGCAATCAGTTGTTACGGGAGCTTTGCGAAAAGGAAGAAATGATGGCATCGGTCGAATCGATCAAAAGCCAAGCCAAAGCTAGCGGCGATTTTGCCCACATCCAGACGGCTTTACGCAAGGAAGCCATCGACAACGCACGGGCCGCCGTCGATCTTTTACGGCAAAAAGGATCGACTGAAGATATTGAAGCGTACAGCAACTTCCTGATCACGCTCGGCGACAAGGTCGCCAACGCGGCGAAGGAAGGCGCATTTCTGGGCTTCGGCGGCGAGCGGGTCAGCGAGCACGAGCGGACCTTGCTGGCCGAATTGGCCGACGCTGTGGGGGCGCTACAGGCTTGAGACTCACGCGATAGAAACAATCCATAGGGGGGACGGTTTCTATAAAATTGCCGTGTCCTCTTCACCCTGCTCATAAACGATATGCGCACGGCCAACCAGCAACGGGTCCAGAGGACCGATGTGCTCAAGGCTTTTATTGGTGTAAGGCAATTTATGCAGGATATAGCGCATGGCATTTAAGCGCGCGCGTTTTTTGCAATCGGATTTAATCACCGTCCACGGCGAATCGGCTGTGTCGGTATAAAAGAACATCGCCTCCTTGGCTTTGGTATATTCTTCCCATTTATCCAGTGATGCCATGTCGATCGGCGACAACTTCCATTGCTTCAACGGATGGGATTCTCGTTCCCGAAAGCGGCGGCGCTGCTCCTGGCGGCTGACCGAAAACCAGAACTTGATCAGATGAATACCGCTGCGCACCAGATTGCGTTCAAATTCAGGAACCTGCCGCATGAACTCGTTGTATTCGTCGTTGCTACAAAAACCCATGACTCGTTCAACGCCGGCGCGGTTATACCAGGACCGGTCGAACATAACGATTTCGCCTTCGGTGGGCAAATGCTGAATATAGCGTTGAAAATACCACTGCCCGCGTTCGACCTCGGACGGTTTTTCCAGCGCCACGACTCTTGCTCCCCGCGGGTTAAGATGTTCCATGAACCGTTTGATCGCCCCCCCTTTTCCTGCCGCATCGCGCCCCTCAAACAGGATCACGACGCGTTGCCGGGTGTCTTTAACCCAGGCTTGCAATTTCAGCAGTTCGACCTGTAATAGATATTTATTTTGTTCATAACTTTTCCGTGTCATCAGATTTTTATAGGGATAGCCGCCTTCGCGCCAATCGTCCGATAATTCATCATCCGGATGGGACTTTCTCCTGGCAATAACAGGCCGTATTTGTTTCAGCAAAGCATGCCGTAGCCTGGCGGCATCATCCGGAGAAGCGCCGGATAAAATGGTTTCCAGTGTCCCCGCCAGGGTTTGGGTGTCGCCCGATTGGATATTGGAGAGAATATCCTGAATTGCTGTTTCTTCAGACGATTGTGCCGCCTCGATAGATTCGCCGACGACGAAGGATTCAATGCCGGCATCGGTCAGCTCGGGGGAGATATCGCCATCGATAGTCCTGCGCCGGTTACGATTTCGGGGCGAAACCTTCTCCGCTGGGTTGTTGGAGTGGGTAGTAGATCTTTGCTTTTCCATTCTTAAGTGCCTTTGGATGGATTAAATCTATATCACTGTCAATCATAACAAAAGTTGATTCCGGCACCACTTAGTAAAACTACTTATTGATTTGGCTTTATGTTTTGCAGCCTTGCGATTTGAAAATGGCAGAACAGCCCGACCATGGATAGTCAGGTGTTTTTTATGGCTAACGCTCCTGTTCGCCGTTATCCTCAGGCAACGGTTTATTATCGTCGTTAGCGTTTACCCTCTCAGCCGTGTCTTGATAAACAACCGCCTCTGTCCTGGGCACGGCGTCTGTCTGGAAAAACTCCCAGATTCCTGCTTTGTTGTCTTCGTACGTTAACTGCCCCGTTGCCGGATCGATAAAGGCCTCGACGATTCCATTGGGGATGGTTACGGGCGCTTCCGGGGTATTGACCAACGCCGTTTTCATAAATTCCACCCACATCGGCAGCGCCGTTTTGCTGCCGGTCTCGCGATTGCCAAGGGATTTAAAATTATCGAATCCGACCCACGCCGTCGCGGCAATCGAAGGCGTATAGCCATTAAACCAGGCATCCCGATGGTCATTGGTCGTGCCGGTTTTTCCTGCGACATCCTGTCTGTTGAGCAGTTTGGCGCCGGCCGCGGTGCCGCGTTGCACCACATCCTCTAATAAGGAATTCATCAAAAAATGAATGTCCCGCGCCATCACTCTGGGTGCATAAAGGCTCGTTCTTATCCGGCTGTCAGTGCAGATAGGACAAGCGATGCTGGGTCTGACCTGATAGAGGACGTTGCCTTCGCCGGATTCGATACGTTCGATAAAATAGGGTTTAATCAGGAATCCGCCATTGGCGAATGCGGCATAAGCCTGCGCCATTTGCAGCGGAGAGGCGTAACCGCTGCCCAGAGCCAGGGACAGGGTAAGAGGCAATTGCCTTGGCGTGAATCCGAAGCGTAAGGCCGTTGATACGGCCTTATCTATGCCGATTGCATCCAGTAATCTGATCGCTACGCTGTTGCTGGAATGCACCAGTGCCGTTCTGAGGGGGATCGGTCCCCGGTATATTCGATTGTAATTTTCAGGCCGCCACTCGACTTCGCGGAACGGGTCTTCAATGATGACGATCGGTTCATCATAAAAAATGCTGGCGGGCGTATAGCCGACCTCCAGCGCGGCAGTATAAATGATTGGTTTAAAACCGGAACCCGGCTGCCGTTTCGATTGCGTCGCCCGGTTAAATTTGCTGCTTAAAAAGTCGAAACCGCCGGTTAAAGCCAGGATGGCTCCGTCGGCAGGATCTAATGCGACAAAGGCGCCTTCGGCTTCGGGCACTTGCGTCAATGCCCAGGTTTTATTGGGCAAGAGGCGTACACGGATGACATGGCCGGTTTTGATCAGGCTTGGGATGGCTTTTCTGCCGGCGACCGCCCATTTGATGTTTTCCCTGGGGATGTCAATCAGGGTGCCGTTCTGGAGTTTTGCCGCCGCCTGATCGTTTTTCACTTTCAGCACCGTGGCGGGAAGCGTATCGCCTATCACAGGCAATTCATTAAAATTGCCTTTGTCCTCAAGAGCGGAAGCCGACCGATAGCCATGGCGCTCGTCATAAGCATGCAGCGTATTGCGCAGCGCCTGATCGGCCGTCGTTTGCAGCAGTCCGCTGATCGTCGTGTAGACATTCAGCCCTGAAGTATAGGCCTGCTCGCCATAGCGTTCGAAAATCGCCTGCCTGACCATTTCGGCCACATAAGGCGCCGATATGTCAGCGGATTGATAGTGCAGTTTTGCCGTTGAACGCTGGTTTATCGCGCCGTCATAGTCAGATTTTGTAATGTAGCCGAGTTCCAGCATCCGGTGCAGGACATAATTACGCCTTTGGATCGCGCGGGTCTCGTTCGTGATGGGATTATTGGCGGACGGCGCCTTGGGGAGGCCTGCAAGCATCGCGTATTCCGCCAGAGTCAGCTGGTTCAGGGACTTGCCGTAATAAGTCTGAGCGGCGGCGGTGACCCCATAAGCGCGATGGCCCAGGTAGATCTGGTTTAAATAAAGCTCAAGGATGTGATTTTTTGAATATTCGCGTTCAATCTTCCGGGCCAGAATGATTTCCTTTATTTTCCTCAGGAAGGTTTTTTCATTGCTGAGCAGAAAAAGGCGGGCGACTTGCATCGTGATCGTGCTGCCGCCCTGTTGTTTCTCGCCGGTCAACACGAGTTGCCGGCCGGCGCGGACAAGGCCGTCGAAATCCACGCCGGCATGGGCGTAGAAACGGTCGTCTTCGGCCGCGATAAAAGCATGAATCAGTGGTTGCGGAATTTGATCCAGAGTGACCGGCGTTCTTTTTTGTACGCCGAATTGAGCCATCAGCCGCTTGTCGCGGGTGTAAATTCTCAAAGGCGCTTGATACTGGAAATGATCCAGCGTTTTGACATCAGGCAGGATGGTCAGCAGGCGGCTGTAGATATAGTAGCCGGAACCCATCATGCAGACGCTGATGACAATCAAAAAGAAGAGCAGCCATTCGAGAAATGACTTATAGAGTGGCTTTTTAGACACCAGGGCCTGAGAAGTCGGAGCCAGTCCTAACATACTTACACCAGAGAAGCCTCAGGCTATTCCGTCTCAAGATAGAGATAGAGCGCAAAAACTTATTGATCCGTGTATACCGAGACGCGACTCAACCGACAATAGTTCCTACAGTCATACGCACACCTCAAATACATGGGAAAAACCGAAAAGGAAAATATCGACCTGAAAGGTTCGGGTGAAATTCGGCTTGGATGGCTCCGATGATAGTGGATTGCCTAGCGGCGAATCCCCCTAAGACGGATCCTTCGCACGACTATACTAATTTTTTAAAAATTAGTAGCCTTTAGAGGGGGGTGTTATACTAATTCTTCAAATATGAGTAACCCATGCGTTCGCCATGAAATTGCCACTCTCTCCACCTTCTTTCGAAACACTTTTTTCAAAGTTCAGCCAAGAGAGTGATCGAGAGAGGTTTATTAGGTTATTCAATCCCAACATTGGCCCGACAAATGAAGATGGCCGTTATTTGCATTGGGATAAAATACGGCATTTGCAGCCCCCTGAAGACTGGTCTTCAGAAGAGTACTGGCTGGCGTTAAAAATGGCTCGTAGAAAGCTTTACAAAAGATTACCGATCACGAGTAAATCCGGCGCTGTATTCCAATTCTGTATGACAGATGCTATTTATAGGGATTTGCATTGGATCGATCAAAATGCCGCCGGACGCATCAGCATGGACAAGCCAGTCGCCAATCCGCATACTCGGGACACCTATTTGGTCAGCTCGCTGATTGAGGAGTCCATCAGCTCCAGCCAACTGGAGGGCGCATCCACGACCCGCAATATCGCAAAAGAAATGCTGAGACAGGGCCGAAAACCGAAAGATCACAGCGAGCAAATGATCTTCAATAACTATCAGGCGATGAAATTTATTCGCGAATATAAACAGGAAAAATTGACGCCTGCCATCCTGTTCGAACTTCATCGCTTGCTAACCGAAGCCACACTCGAAGACGCCAACAAGGCCGGTAAATTCCGTGGTGCAGACGACGACATCCATGTTGTCGATGCGACTGCATCGGTTCTGCTGCATACACCTCCGGATGCGATAGAACTTCCATCCAGAATCGAACGACTATGCCGGTTTGCCAACGATTTGGATGGTCAAGAATTTATACATCCAGTGATTAGGGCAATTATCCTGCATTTTATGATCGGCTACGATCATCCTTTCATCGACGGCAACGGCAGGACGGCGCGCGCGCTTTTCTATTGGTCGATGGCGAATCAGCAATACTGGCTGATGGAGTTTATTTCGATCTCCCGCATCATCAAACAGGCGCCAGCCCAGTACGGCAGAGCCTATTTATATACGGAGACCGACGACAACGACTTGACCTATTTCATCCTCCATCAGTTGGAGGTAATAAAAAAGGCAATTACCGCACTACACAATTATTTGGAAGTAAAAGCGGCGGAATTGCACACTATCGAAAAACGGTTAGACGGCTCAGCTCTGCAAGGTCAACTCAATCATCGCCAGCTGGCTATTCTGCGCCATGCCCTCGACCATCCGAATGCCATTTACAGCATCCAGGAACATCAAGCGGCGCATAAAATCAGCTACCAAACCGCCCGGACGGATTTATTAAAGCTGGCCGATGACTATAAAATTTTGACTAAACGAAAATACGGCAATCAATTCGTTTTTGTCGCTCCGCCCGACCTCGGGCAAAAACTGGCGGATGTTGAACAAATTTACCAAGATAGGAAAGATGACTAGCTGTTAATCAAGCACATTGGGTAAATCCCCTACATCACCGCGCCAATCCACCGAAAGAATGCCGTCGCGAACATAGCGGTGAAAAGAGGAATATGGCCAATCGCATACCCGATTGACATGAACATAATCGACATGTTAAGCATAATCTCGTTCGGAAGAAATGGTATGTTTCCAATAACGGCGTTGCCTACAAGGACATAGGCAAGGAGCGTGAGCAAGGAGCGGAAGCTTTGCCAAATACCCCGTTCAGCGCGTTGAAGGCGGACGGATGACAATCGTTCGGTATGTGGCAATCCTTTTGAGAACAGTAGTTTGATCAAGCGCCAACGGACAGGAAAGTCATCCGTATCGAGCGGTAATGACCATATGAAGTGCATGTGATCCGGCAATACCACCTAAGCATCGTAAGTGTTCACCTCCCCCTTTGAAAAAGGGGGATAGAGGGGGATTTATTTAAAAAATCTCCCCTAGCCCCTCTTTTTCAAAGAGGGGAACTGAACGGTTACCAAGCATCAATGTGGAAAGGATACAAAACTTTAACCCGTTGCACGGAATCACGTAATAAATCGATATGATCCGTCAGCAAGGTCCGTTGCCGCTCCAGCAAATTAACCGTGAAAAAGTAACAGCCTCCATGCACGAAATTGCGCCGATAATTGGACATTGCATCCTCCCCAAATAAAAACAAGCTTAGCAGAGGGAGAGAGCGTAGATACTGTTATCCGAGTCAAGCATCATGAAGAACAGGATCGAACGATTTACCTGATCTCAAGACGCCGAATGCGACATGAACGAGCTTACGCATCATAGCGCCAATGATGAGCTTAGGCGGCTTTCCGGCGCGGGTCAGGCGGTCTTTAAAACGCTTGCCCCACGCGGTTTTGTAGAGGGTGACCATCGCAGGCATGTAGAGCGCTTTACGCAGAAAGGCATGACCGACCTTGGACAACCTGGGTTTGCCTCTCACGCTACTACCCGACTCGTATTGGCGTGGATCGAGCCCTGCAAAAGCAGCGGCTTGACGGCTGTTGGCGAAGCGGTCGATGTTGGCATAAAACGCCAGTATGATGGCGCTGGTGCGCTCGCCGATACCGGGGATGCTGTCGAGCAAGTCCCGTTTTTGTTTGAGATCAGGGTGTTTGTCGATATGCTCGTTAATGTTTTTAATCAGTTACTTAATAGCGTTGTCGAGCCAATCGAGATGCTGCTGGATATCGTCATGGACGGCATCGCGGGAGACGCCAAGACGATTGCTTTCCTGTGTACGCATGGTCTGCAGCGCCTCCAGACGCAGTACCAGAGCACGCAAGGCGATTTCCTCCTGACTCGGAGCCTGCCAAGGTTCGGGCCGGCGCTCGCCACAGAAATCGGCGATCAGCCGGGCATCGACCGCATCGGTTTTGCTACGAGTGAGCCGGGAGGCGGCATAGGCTTTAATTTGCGCCGGATTGACGACACTGACAGTGAGACCTGCCGTCGCCAGGCACTGGGCAACGTCTTCCCAGTAAATGCCAGTGGCTTCCATGCAGATATGGACGGATGTCGCTTGATGCGAAGCCAACCAGTCGGTTAACTGAGCAAAGCCGGCGGCGGAGTTGATAATGACTTTGCTGCGAAATTTACCGTTGGGCAAGCGCAATGCGCAGTCCAACTTGGCTTTAGCAACGTCAATACCGAGATGAAATAAAGACATAGAAAAACCTCAAATGATCTACCTTGTGAATGCGGGCTACCGGCAAGCCGGGCCAAAGATACTGTCCGATCGTTGATCGAGGCGAGTAGCTGCTGCATGATCTACGTCACGGACTTGGTTTTCCAAGGGCGGTTACGGCATCCAGCTACTCAATCCTGAGGTGCCCCTCAGGTGTGTTTACATACAGATTTATAGCTTAAAACGGTTTAATAAACACGGGATTTATAATACAAGGGCGGTTTCGCGCAGCAAACCGCCATTGCCGAGTGTTCAGCCTTCGAAAAGTTGAAAAACGAAGGTTAAATCTCGGCCAAAAAGGTACGGGTGAAATTCGGTTTGGTTGGCTGCGATGATGGTGGATTGCCTAACGGCGAATCCACCCTACAATTGATCCGCCGTACGGCCGTGATTGATGAGCTTCGCTCCTCAGCCATCTAACGCAATCAATGATTACCTTATTTTAACCTGAGTTCGGGATAAAAAAGCAGGCAACCTACGAAGTTCCCTTTGCTAATTCCAGCATTTTATCTAAAAGCTCCTTAAGCTTAGGGCATTTCTTGTAAGCTACATTAGGGTCAAGTTTGCTAAATAGCTCTTTACCATTCACCACTTTTTTGTATGAACGACCGATATTTAATGGATAAAGGCGTTCCAGCAATTTCCCAGGAGGTTCATTAAAATTTACTGTCTCCGGGCATTGAATCTTTCCTTTTGGAAAAGCTTTTGCGACGGCGAGAGGAAATATATTAGGTTCGCTCAGAAGCCAAGCTTCAACTTCGTGAACCGCAAAAAACTGAAAGAATTTAGATTGATTAACATTAGCTTCAATGTTATTTTTTGCCCAAGCATAGCGCTCTTCAGATCCGGTTATATTTGTAGGATAAAAAGTAGGACCATAAAGATCCAGCAACGAAATGATAGCTATAATATCTTTTTTTGCTGGACCGTTTAAATGCAGCTCCGCTTTCCGTGGTGCGTCTTTTATCAATTCCGGCCAGCCTTCAAAACGAACGGTTTTGATTCCAACGGGCTCGGTTAATTGTGGATCGAGCCATTTTTTTAAGAATTGTGGTAGTGATTTATCTTCTGTATAACCCTCGACAAATAAAATAAACTTCATCCCATTTGCTCCAACTCTCCTGATCTAAAAAGAGCTCCAAGCGAATATTCTTTTAGCCAGTAATCAAGCTCTTCCTTTCGCAAAGTCTGCAACGTAGTTTCGCCATTTTCCCACTTTGCCACCGTAGTAGTAGGCTGGGTATTTCCGAAAGCATCCAGAAATTGAGGAGAGTGGGTGGTCAAAATGACTTGAGAACGCGTAGCGGCGTCAATGGCGTATTCCGCGATCAAAGGCAACATGGAAGGATGTAGCCCGGTTTCAGGTTCATCAATGGCAATAATTGGTGCGGGAGAAGGGCTTGCTAACACAGTCAACAAAAACAGAAATCGTAAAGTCCCATCGGAAAGTTCGGCGGCCGATTGCTCGCGCTTAAGCGATTTCCAGCGTACCCGTAATTGAATTTTTTGATCTGACGCAGGCGGAAAAACCAGTTCCTCAAAATCGTCGCCAAAAGCGGCCCTCATGGCAGAGTTGATGTCCCGTTTAAAATCGCGGTCTCCAGTATATAGAGTATGCAACACCGAGATGAGATTTTGTCCATCCGGATCAACCCGTTTTTCCAGACGGGCTATGGCAGGCTGGCGAATAAGAGCATCCTTGTTAACGTGCAAATCATGGTAGACCGCTATAGAAGCCAGCTCTCGCTGGAAAGGCGGTATAAAATGGTTGTTAACAAAAGGCCCCGATGCAATTGCAAGCAGGCTATCCTCATCCGAAATAAATTCTTCAGCCGTTATAAAGGCGCGTTCATTTTCATCAAAAATAACAGCATTCTTTGCAATTCTTTCTAGAAATTTGAATGGCTTTCGTTCATGCCCTTTTCTTTTTTTGTGTGAGTTTATTAATAATTCCCTATCAATCCTATATGAACTCCCACCTCCCAATCGCGCTAATTCCAACTCGTAATGTTCAGGACCAAGTTCACTCCCCACTGGACAGGTTTCTATGGTGAACTTAATTGAAGTGGCTATTCCATCCCAAACTATCGGCTCCATTCCACCTAATGTTTGAATGTATTTTCCTAGCCGGCCTTGAGCGGATATCGAAATGAGCTCCAAAAAACGTAATAAATTGGATTTTCCGGTTCCATTGGGGCCGATAATCACATTGAGGTCGCCGGGTGACCAACTTACGTTTTTGAGGGAGCGGAAACCTTCAACCTTTAGCTGCTTTATTTTCATGTGGATTTTCCAATTGAAGGTGTATTTATGGGTTGAATTCGCCCATCAATTGCGAACGATGGGCTTCGTACCTCGGCAATTGCTCCATGCATTGCTCTAACTCCTGCATCCATGCAGTCGTCAGCCCATCTACAGTTTTACCAAAACTTCACCCCGTCCCATTTCCGCCATATCCCCAGCATAACGCCGCACGCGATTAAATGAAACCGCCGCATCGGCAAAGCGCGAATTCAGGCTTTTGAACGAAGCAAACAACATCGGCAAAAATCCCAACGTATGCGCCCCGCAATCGTTGAAGCTGGCCGGAAGCTGTGGCTGATTCCACAGCAGCAAAGTGCCGCGGCGCATCGCGTAGCCGGCATAGCGGCCGGTTTGGCCCATCACCGCGATGGTGCCGGCGGTCATCCGGGAGCCGCAGTAGTCGCCGGCGTTACCTTCGATCAGGATCGTGCCGCGGCGCATATGGTCGCCGGCGCGTTCGCCGACGTTGCCTTTGACCAGGACCAGGCCGCCTTTCATGCCCATCTTGTTGCCGGGCAGCGCGCCGCCGAGAAAGTCGCCGGCGTTGCCGTCGATTTCGAGCGTGCCTTTTTTCATTTCGCAGGCGGCATAGAGTCCGGCATTGCCGGTGACCCGGATGCTGCCGGACTTCATGCCCAGGCCGAGATAAGCGCCGGCGTCGCCTTCGACGCGGATGCTGCCGCCGTGAAGGTCCTTGCCGATGAAATCGAGCTTGCCGAAGCTGTTCTTGATCACGATGTTGTTGGGATCATTGCCGGAAATGGTGAACAGCGCATCGACTCGCAGTTTCGCCTTACCGGATTGCAGTTCGAGCGCGGCGATCTCGCGATTTTCCTTCCCTTCGAGGTTATGGCAGACCAGAGGAGACAGGTCGACGCTCTGGTCGGGGCGGTGTTTCAGCGTAAAGGTGAGCGCGCTCATGCCATGATCTCCTGCAAATGAAAGTGGAACGGTCCGAGTTTGCCGCCGTAGTTGCCGGCGCTGATGCGTTTGATGCCGTTGGCGGCGCCGAGGTC
>Ga0208264_1000321_pt1 | contig 16977 bp, 10 predicted proteins | sample LakWasMet31_HOW6_2_FD_183873 | JGI IMG/M metagenome (GOLD analysis project Ga0208264, IMG submission 183873) | Freshwater sediment methanotrophic microbial communities from Lake Washington under simulated oxygen tension - Sediment Metagenome... | ecosystem: Environmental > Aquatic > Freshwater >...
CGGCGATGTCGGCCGCATCGAGATCCTCGGCCATCACCGACATCACCGCATGTCGCCGCGCGCCGGTCTGAAAATCGTGAAGTTGCTTGGCCAGATAGCCCGCGTATTGTCCGGCATGATTCGGAATACGAGGATCGCCGCTATTACCGTCGACGCCGTGGCATTCCTGGCAGCGACCGGCGTCCGACTTTTCCTTGCCCAAGGCAGGATTGCCGCCGCCTATGCGCGCGGATAATCCCTCGCCGCCAGGCTCGGCCGAGGCCGCCTCAATGGCTGCCAATAACACAAGCAAGCTCAACGCAATCCATTGCAGTAACCGCACCTCAGATCGCCTTCTGCCCGGCCTTCAGTTGCTGCACGATTTCCAGGGCCTTGGCGACGTTTTCTTTCGGCTTCAGGCCGCCGATATTGGCCGCGATCTTGCCGTCCGGCGTAATGATGAAAGTGGCCCGCTCGGCGAAACCGTGATTGATTTCGGCGCCGCGACTGTCGGTCTTACCGGGTACCGCATCGCGCACGGCCACGTCAAAGGCCTTCGCGATCTTGCCGTCGGCGTCCGCGACCACCGGAAACTTGCCGGCGCAATATTCAGGGTCGGCGGAAAAATCGTTCAGCCGCTCGATGCTGTCGAGCGAAACGCCGACGATGCTGGCGCCGGCGGCGGCGAATTTGTCATGATCGACCGCAAACGTATGCGCCTGAATGTTGCAGCCGCCGGTATAGGCCGACGGAAAGAAATACACCACCACCGGGCCCTTTTTCAGGGTTTCCTGCAGCGAATAATTCAGGGCCTTGCCGGCCAGCGACGCCTGCGCTTCGACAGCCGGAGCCGGATGACCCTCGGGCAGGACCGCAAACGCCGGCAGTGCGATCATATTAGAGAGCAGTAGTTTCAAAAATAAGCGTTTCATGGTCATTCCGTTTACAGGGGTTTGTATTTGTCGTGGCAGGCGCCGCGGCATTGTTTGGAAAAATCGGACGCGACACTCGCCGCGGCATTGGCATCGCCGGCGCTCAGCGCGCTCTGAATCGCCTCGGCTTTTTTCTGGTAATCCTGCGCATTGGCTACCGCATCGCTGGCATCGCCGCGATCGGCAAAATAGCCCTCGACCAGCTTGAAAGCGTCTTGCAGTTCCTTGGCTTCCTTACCCGCGGTAGCGAAGTCCTTGGCCGCAATATTGTTCTGCACGTTTTGCGTCTTGGTTTCGACATCGTTCATCAATTCTTCGAAATCGAAATCGCTTTCGGCGGACACCGTGCCGCCAGCCAGCGCGAAGGTGATCGCGAAAAAAATCATGGTGTTGCGCATCTTAAAAATCCTCATCCTATAATCCCTGCCGCACCACCAGCCGCCGGTTCAGACCCGAAGGGCTGGGCCGGCCTTGATCGGCGGGCGGCGCAAGCTCTTGTATGGCAGCGTCCTCAGGCAATCAATTCTTTGATGACCTTGCCGTAAACCACGGTCGGTCGTTCGGAGCGGCCTTGATATTTGTAAATCAGTTTCAGGTGATCGAGGCCCAATTGATTGAGCACTGTCGCATGCAGGTCGTAGGTATCAACTTCGGAACCCTTGACGGCCTGTACGCCGAACTCGTCGGTGCCGCCGTGGGTATAACCCGCCTTGATGCCGCCGCCGGCAATCCACTGGGTGTAACCCCATGGATTGTGATCACGGCCATCGCCCGATTCTCCCCACGGCGTGCGTCCGAACTCGGAGGTCCACACCACCAGAGTCGAATCCAGCAAGCCCTTCTCTTTCAAGTCCTTCAACAAACCCGCAATCGGTTTATCGACGATGCGAGCATGCTTGCTGTGATTGTCTTCGATGTTTTGATGAGCATCCCAGTCGCGGCTGTCGCCCTTGATATCGGTCGGGCCGGAGACCACCTGAATGAAGCGTACGCCGCGCTCGGCCAGCCGTCTGGCGCGCAGCAACAGTTCGCCGTAAGGCTTGGTCAGTTCGTCGTTTAATCCGTACAATTCCTTGGTCGCATCGGATTCCTTACTGTAATCGACCGCTTCCGGCGCGGTTTCCTGCATCCGGTAAGCCAGTTCGTAGGATTCGGTGCGGGCTTTCAGCTCGCTGTCCTGCGGATAGTGCGAACCGTGTTTTTGATTCAAGTGCTTCAGCAAATCCAGCGCATGGCGTTTTTCCGTTGCCGCCAGATATTCCGGGTTGTTCAAATGCAGGATCGGGGAATTGCCGGGGCGGAACGGGGTCCCCTGATAAACCGCGGGTAAGAAGCCTGAGTCCCAGTTGGTGACGCCGCCTCTGGGCTCGCGCTTGTCGTTGTAGAGCGCCACATAGGCAGGCAAGTTGGAATTGGCTGAGCCCAGCGCATACTGAACCCAGGCTCCGAGTGTCGGACGGCCGGGGTTCAAGCCGCCGGAATTCAATTTCATGATCGAAATATCATGGGTAGCACCGATCGTGACACTGGATTTGATGAAGGCCAGGTCGTCGGCGTGCTGCGCCAGATTCGGCAAAAAATCCGAGAACCAGGCGCCGCTTTGTCCATGCTGTTTCCAGGTGCGCTTGGTCGCGATCAATTTGCCGACGCCGCCCTGGGTACTGGTTTTAATGCCTTGCAGAAACGATGCCGGTATAGGGGTTCCGGCCCGTTTGACCAATTGCGGTTTGTAATCGTACAAATCCAGGGTGCTCGGAGCGCCTGCCATATGCAGCCAGATCACGGTCTTGGCCTTGGCCGCGAAATGCGGCGCTTTCGCCGCCAACGGATTGGCGCCGGCCAAAGCCTGTAATCCGGCATCATCGGCCAATGCGCTGGCGATCACACCCCCCCCTGGCATCAGGCCGGTTACGGCCAATCCGCCCAGACCGTAGCCTGTGTTTACTAAGAAATCTCGACGCGACTTGTTTTTCATGCTGCTAACCTCTTCAATTGATTTATTCGCCAACTACCGGCCTGCGTGGGGTGCCCGCGGGCACCCCACGCAGGCCGGTAGTTATCGTTATCTTTAAAACCGATAGATGAACTCGTTGGAATTGGCCACGACGTGCACCAAATCCACGAACGCGGCGGCTCTGATTGGATCGTCCAGCTTCTTATCCTTGATGCCGGTCGGCACGTTGATCTCGAACTTGCCATCCGTTGCTTTCGCGCGAATGACGCCTTCCTGCTCTTTCAAGAATGTCAGCAGCGACTCTTTTTCGACATTGTCGGCATTGCGGGCGAACAGGATTTGATACAAGCGATCGATCTGACTGGCTTCGTCTTTGCCTACCTCGTTGATGACACGGCCGGCCAACGATTTTGACCAGTCGAAAATCAGTTCGCTATTGAACAGGGTCAGCGCCTGCAATGGCGTGGTGGTGACCTCGCGCTTGCTGTGCGCTTCCTGCGGCGATGCCATGTCGAACGAATCCAGGATCGGATAAGGGAGACTGCGGCGAGTAAACACGTACAGACTGCGGCGGTTGTGATCGTGACTGTCCTTGGAGGTTTTCCAGGACACATCGTTGGCGACATTGACGCTGGTGGTGTTGATGATCTTCGGCAGCGGCGGATACACGCTCGGACCGCCGACCTTGTCTTCCAGCTTGCCGGCCGCTACCAACAACGAATCCCTGACTTGTTCGGCTTCCAGACGTTTGCGCGGAAATACCGCCAGCAATTGGTTGTCGATATCCGCCTTTTGGACGTCTTCGCGATAGTCGGAAGACTGCCGGTAAACGCTGGACAGCAGGATCTCGCGATGCAGCTTTTTGACGCTCCAGCCGTCCTTCACGAATTTGTCGGCCAGATAATCCAACAGTTCAGGATGCGTCGGTTTTTCGCCGGCCTTACCGAAATCGCTGACCGTCGTGACGATGCCCTTGCCGAAATATTGGTCCCAAACCCGGTTCACATAGACGCGAGCGGTCAACGGATTGGTCGGACTGGTCAGCCATTTGACCAGCGCAGCGCGGCGGCCGGACGAGAACGGCAATGGCTTGATGTCCGGTTGTTCGTCGGTAATCGCTGCCGGGAATGCCGGCTGTACTTCTTCCTGCGGCTTTTCATGATCGCCTACTGCATAGACATAACTTGGCGGCGCGTCGGGATGGCCTAATTCGGTCATCGCCGAAATAGTGTTGGAACTGGTGGTCGGCTTCAGATCGTTGAACTTTTTGAGCTGTTTTTCCAGTTTATCCAATTCCTCCCATTGCGCCGCAATCTTCTTGTCATAGGTCTTCGGATCGGTGCTCTCCCCTTTATCCTGGAAGAAAGCAAACAAGCTGCGCTCGTCGGTCACATTGGCCAGGCGATGGTTGACCCAACGATCCCGTGCCGTCCATTTATCTTTTGGCTTGAAGATCGCTTCCCTCGAATCGGTCAGATAGCGTTCTTTGTGATATTTGAGCGCTTCTTCCCGATGGGTGTCGATAATCGCTTTTTGTTTGGCGCGAATCTCCTTGGTCGCCTCTTCCCAGTTCGCGTACTGCTGTTCGTAGGCACGCTCGACGTCGCCTTTCTTGGCCGGGATATTGTCGACCGGCGCGATATTCGCAAAGAACGATTGCAGCGAGAAATAATCCTTCTGGCTGATTTTGTCGAACTTGTGATTGTGGCAGCGCGCGCACTCGACCGTTTGCCCCAGTACCACCTTACCGACCGTATCGGTGATGTCGGTGGTGATCTGGTATTTGCGTTGCACCAAGTCACGTGAGTTCGCGTTGTCGGGGAACTGCGCCATGAAGCCGGTCGCGATCAGGGCTTGCTCGTCGCCCGGCCACAACTCGTCACCTGCCAATTGCTCCTGAATGAAGCGGTCATAGGATTTGTCCTGGTTGAACGCATTGATCACATAATCCCGGTAACGCCACATGTTCAGCCGATCGTTATCGTTTTGAAAACCGGTGCTGTCGGCATAACGGGCCAAATCCAGCCATTTCCGCCCTTGACGCTCGCCGTATTTGGATGAGGCCAGCAGGCGGTCGACCAATTGCTCGTAAGCATTCGCGGACTTATCGTTCACAAAGGCTTCGACTTCTCCCGGCGTCGGAATCACGCCCCAAACATCCAAAGTTGCGCGACGGATAAAGGCGGCTCGGTCGGTAGCCTTCGACGGCTGCAAGCCTTTGGCTTCCAATTGCGCCAGAACAAAGGCATCGATCGGCGTCCGGACCCAGTTCTGCTGCTTGACGGCCGGAACCGCCGGCGCTTTTACCGGCTGATAAGACCACAGTTTCGACTTGGATTTCACCGCCTGCGCGCTTTCCTTACCGGCCGCCGGTTTGTCGTCCGCCGTCGGTGTATCGATGCTCATCGCTACCGCGATCCCCCAGACGATGAGGTAAGATAATTTTTTTTTCATTGATCTACTCCAAAACAAGCGGAGATGAAATCGGCTTGACTTCACCTTCCCGACCAGCCGCACTCAAGGGCGGCCGTATTCAGTGATGCTATGACCCTGCCGTCATCAAGGCTTCTCTATTCTCTATTTCGCAAAAGCGCACGGTGGCGGTATGCATGGATCGGGTTTCACCTAGAGCATTTAGCAACATGCATGCCAGATGCAAAATCGCTCATTTACCAGCAAAATACACAACAGTAAGCTATTGATAGTATTGCTTTACTTTTCATGGAGCCGAATCAAAAGACGGCAAAACAAAGGAGATGAACGATCTTCCGAAAAGCGCAATGGTGAAATAGCAACAGTCCGCCAACAAATACTGCTGCCGGGCTAGCAAGCTGGAACGTCAACGAATGGGGTAATTCACAAACCGACTTCCTGCAGGCAACACGGCTATCATCCTTCAATCGGTTGGAATCAATCATGCATAGCGCAGATGATTCACCCTTTGATGTGCCAGAGCAACGCAACTGAGCCGGCGATGACCACCAACTCCATAAGCCCCGCGTGAATCCCGGCCGGGATACGTTTCAACAACGTCCGCGCAACGAATGCGCCCGGCGCTGTGCATAGGCCAACAATCAGTCCCAGGAGAGCAAGCTCCAGGTTGAGCGCTGCGAAACAGCCAAGGAGTACGACCTTGGCAAACCCCATCACCACCGAAATGACGGCATCGGTCGAAACGAGCGCGCCGCCGGCAACTCCGACGGACATGAGTATGGAGATCAAGATGACACCCGTGCCGGTCATGCCACCGTTGATGAATCCGAAGAAGGCACCAGCTCCAAGTTCCACATCGGCCGAGAACTTAAATTGAACATGGCGGAGGAGCCGTCGAAGAGGAACGCTTGCCAACAGAAATGTTACGAGGAGGACAGCGATCCACTTGGAACTGAGCAAGGTGTAGCTGTACGTACCGGCGGCACATGCCGGCAGACCGAGCACGAGCATGCGTCGCACGTGAATCCACTGGATTTCGCACCAGAAAGCGACAACGCGACTGCCATTGTTGAAAAGCATGGCGACCGCCATCACGGGAATGACGTTCGGCACGCCGACCAGCGGGACCAAGAAGACAGGGAGAACAAGGCCGGTACCGTACCCGGACATCCCCCCCAGAATTGAGGCAGCGAATGCGACAAGGCAAGCCAATCCAAGCTGGGACGGATTTGCAGCGAGAACTTGCAGTGCCTCGGTCACGGCCACCTAACGCCGCCTTGAGCCTTGCGAGACTCAAATATCACAGGAAACGATGCAAAAAAAACGGGCCAAGGAAAACGCCTTGGCCCGCCAAAACAGCACACTATGGACAAAACAAATAAGGCAAAAACTTACTTGGATCGAGTGCTGATCCCTTGGGCCAGCAACGGTATCTTGTAAGCGGCGCCGCGCCCGACCACGTAAAGTGTTTTCTTGTCGGCTCCGGCAAACGCCAGATTTTGCGGCTTATTCGGAATCGGAATCACGCCCAACGCGGCGCCCTTGGAGTCAAACACTTCGACGCCGGCATTCGACGCCACATACAACCGCCCCTCATCATCCAAAGCCAGACCATCGGCACCGCTGGACCAGACATCACCTTCGCCTTTTTTCCATCCCTCCAACTTGGCGAAGTTGCGCCGATTCGAAATTGAACCGTCGGCCACGATGTCATAGGCCAGAATGTGCTCCCCTTGCGTATTGGCGACATACAGCACTTTTTCGTCCTTACTCAACTGAATGCCGTTGGGGCGTTCGATGTCGTTGGCCAGACGTTTCAATTCACCGGTGGGACTGATGTAGAACACACCCGGATGCGACGGCGGTGGATTGGGCTTTTCTTTCGTCGGACGAGTGCCGCTATCGGTAAAATAAATACCGCCGCTGTTGGCGCGCACCAGATCGTTGGGCCGTTGAAATCCTACACCTTCAAATTTCTCGGCCAGGGTCTTTTTCTTGTTGACTGGATAGACAATGCCGACCTGGGTTTTCTCGGTTTGTACCGCGACAATCTCTCCACCAGGCGTCAAGGCCAGCCCATTGGCACCATTGGACTTTTCCAGAAAGGTCGAAACCTTGTCGTCCGGGGCTATGCGGATGATCTTGTTGGCGTTGGTTTCGGTAAACAACAGGCTTCCGTCGCTGTAACCGATAGGCCCTTCCGTGCCCTTAAAGCCGTCCTTGATCAAATCCACCACCACGCCACCAGCCGCCACACCGGGTATGGCCGGTGTAACGAGGTCGTCGGCATGAGCGCTGGTCATAAACAGTAAGGCACTGGCGCTCAACAAGGTTAGATACTTAGATAACATATATAATCACTCTCTAATTTAAAATCGTCTTCTTCTGAATAAAATCTGCTTTCTCGAGGAGTATGGATCATGACTGACGCCCGTCCTCTGCTCGCCCCCTGGAGAATGCTCTTTCTCCAGGGGGCAGTTCATCGATCAGTCAATCTACTCTAGGCAAGAAGCTCCTTGATGACCTTGCCGTACACAACGGTCGGACGCTCGGAGCGGCCATTGTGAATGAAGGTAGTCTTCAAGTGATCCAAGCCCATCAAATGCAGCACGGTGGCGTGCAAATCATAGGTATCGACAGCTTGACTCTTATCCGCCACTTGCAGACCGATTTCGTCGGTCGCGCCGTGGGTATGGCCCGCCTTGATACCGCCGCCTGCCAGCCATTGAGTGTAACCCCAAGGGTTATGGTCGCGGCCGTTACCGCTTTGTCCGTACGAAGTACGACCGAATTCCGAAGTCCAGACCACCAAAGTCGAATCCAGCAAACCTTTGGCTTTCAAATCGGTCAACAAACCGGCGATGGGTTTATCCACTGCATAGGAGTGCTTCTTGTGGTTTTCTTCCAAATTGGTATGACCGTCCCAGTTTCGGCTGTCGCCGGCCACTTCCTGCGGACCGGAAATGACCTGCACGAAGCGCACGCCGCGCTCGACCAGACGACGAGCCCGCAACAAGACTTCGCCATAGCTTTTGCTGCCTTCGTCGTTGATGCCGTACAGCGCTTTGGTGGCTTCCGATTCCTGCTTCAGATCCACGGCATCGGGCGCGGTGCGTTGCATCCTGTCAGCCAGTTCATAGGCTTGCAGACGCGCTTCCAGCTCGCCGTCGCCCGGATATCTGGAGTCTTCCAATTGATTCAAGCGCTTCAGCAGATCCAACGTTTTTCGTTGCTCGGCCGCCGAGGTCAATTCCGGACGTTTCAGGTACAGAATCGGAGATTCGCCCGGACGGAACGCGGTACCTTGGTAAACCGCCGGCAAAAAGCCTGAACTCCAGTTGATCGAGCCGCCGGTAGGCTCCTTCTTATCGTTGTACAACACCACATAAGCCGGCAAATCCGAATTGGCGCTGCCCAAAGCGTATTTGATCCAGGCGCCGAGCGACGGGCGACCTGGGTTCAAGTCGCCGGTATTCAGCTTCAGGATGGAAATATTGTGAGTCGCACCGATAGTGACGCTGGACTTGATAAAGGCCAGTTCGTCTGCATGCTGCGCCAGATTGGGCAGAAAGTCGGAAAACCAAGCCCCACTCTCACCGTGTTGTTTCCAGGTACGGTTGGTAGCAAACAATTTACCGGTACCGCCGCGCACACCTTCCTTGATGCCTTCCATGAAGGACTTCGGAATTTCCTGACCATGCATTTTGACCAATTGCGGCTTGTAATCGTACAGATCGATGGTGGAGGGCGCACCGTCCATATGCAACCAAATGACCGATTTAACCTTAGGAGCATAATGCGGCTGTTTCGGCGCCAGCGGGTCCACGATTCCGGCCCCGGCCGCCAGCTCGGAGGCCATGGCGCTGGAAAACCCGCCCAATCCCGGCAGCATGCCGCCCAGGGCCAGGCCACCTAAGCCATAGCCGCTGTTGACTAAGAAATCTCTACGCGATTTGTTTTTCATGATGTGTTTCCTAATTGAATGAGTAATCGATTGCCGTTAGAAGCGGTAGATGAATTCGTTGGAATTCGCCACCGCATGCACCAGGTCGACAAAGGCCGACGAACGCACTGGGTCCAGTTTGTCGGTTTCCTTTACGCCGACCGGTACGCTGGCCGTGAATTTGCCTTCCGCGACTTTCTTTTTAATGACCTTTTCCTGCTCATTCAGGAAACCTTCCAGCGTTTCCTTTTCCTCGCCGGTCGGACTACGAGCAAACAGAATTTTATACAGCCTATCCACCTGATCGGACTCGTCGTCGCCAGCCTCGTTGATAACCCGTCCTGCCAAAGCTTGCGACCAGCCGAACACCGTATCGTTGTTGAACAGAGCCAGCGACTGTAGCGGCGTGGTGGTTACATCGCGTTTGCTGTGCACCTGTTGCGGCGACGCCATGTCGAAGGTGTCCAGCATCGGATATGGCACACTGCGTTTGGTAAAGACATACAGACTTCTGCGGTTGGTATCTTTTGTCGATTTGTCCTCGGGCCATTTGTCGCCGGCGTTCAGGTCTTTAGGCACTTCCGGATAGACTGCCGGACCGCCTACTACACCGTCTTCCAGCTTCGCTGCAGCAACCAGCAACGAATCGCGAATTTGCTCGGCATCCAGACGCTGTCTAGGGAATACCGCCAACAGCTTGTTATCGGGATCGGCTTTCGCTACCTCTTCGCGCGGCTCGGACGATTGCCGATAAACGCTGGACAGCAAAATCTCGCGATGCAGTTTCTTGACGCTCCAGCCTTGCTTGACAAAATTGTCGGCCAGATAATCCAGCAACTCGGGATTGGTCGGTTTACTTCCGGCTTTACCGAAATCGCTGACCGTTTCGACGATACCGTGGCCGAAATATTGCGCCCACACCCGGTTCACGAACACCCGCGCAGTCAAAGGATTGGTTGGGCTGGCTATCCATTTCGCCAACGCCGCCCGGCGACCGGATGAAACCGCGGTGGGTTGAATATCGGGTTTTTCGGAAGAAATAGCGGCTGGGAAACCTGGCTGGACTTCTTCCAGCGGCTTATCAAACTGACCGGCGAAACGTACATGGGTAGGCGGCTGTTCGGGATGTCCCAGTTCGGAGACCGCCGAGATGTAAATCGAACCTTTAACCGGTTTGAGCTTGTCTAATTTTTTTAGCTCTTTATTAAGCGCCTTGAATTTTTCGGCTTTCTCCGCAAAAGTCGGATCGTAGCTATAGGCTCCTTTTGCCGAGTTGTCAGTATAAAAAGCCAGAGCGGCGGCCGCTTCCTCTTCGTTGCTGTTGTAGCGATGGTTGATCCAGCGATCTTCAGAATTCCATTGGCTCTCAGGCTTATTCAACGCGGCTTGGGTTGCCAGCGAAAACCTTTCATAATTGTATTTTCTGGCCTTTTCCTTGACCGGATCGATCAGCGCCTGCTGTTTTGCCTTGACCTCCTTAATCGCCTCTTCCCACTTAGCATTGGCTTTTTCCCATTCCGCTTCCACTTCGCCTTTAGCCGTCACCGGAATGTTATCCACGGCATTGACATTGGCGAAGAAAGACTGCAACTGGTAGTACTCTTTCATCGAAATCTTGTCGAATTTGTGGTTGTGGCACCTCGCGCAAGCGACGGTTTGCGCCAAAAACACCTCGCCTACGGTATCGGTGATGTCTGTCTGATTCTGGAATTTCTTCTGTACCAGATCGCGAGAGTTACTGTCGTCCGGATAACTTCTGATGAAACCCGTTGCAATCAGCGATTCAGTATTGCCCGGATTGATTTCGTCGCCGGCCAACTGCTCCTTGACGAATTGCGAGTAAGGCTTATCTTGATTGAACGCTTTAACCACGTAATCGCGGTAACGCCACATATTGTTACGGTTCTCATCGTTGGTAAACCCCGAGCTGTCCGCATAACGAGCCAGGTCTAACCAGCGGCGAGCCTGACGCTCACCATATTTAGGCGATGCCAACAGTCTATCCGCCAACTTTTCGTAGGCATTATTGGAATCGTCGTTCACGAATGCATCGACCTCCTCCGGTGTCGGAATCACTCCCCACGCATCCAGCGTTGCCCGGCGGATGAAGGCGGCTCGATCGATTTCGGGCGAAGGCGTTAATTCTTTCGCCTCCAATGGCGCCAGAATGAACGCGTCGATGGGCGTTCTCACCCAGTCTTTTTGCTTAACGCTGGGTACCGCAACCGCTTTTACCGGCTGATATGACCAGTGCTTGGATTTTGACGCCCCCGCTTTCGGCGCACTTTTTTCGACCTTCTCCGGGGCTGGCTTCTCTTCTGCCGCGTAGGCATAGCCTGCTATTGCAACCGCAAGCCCCCAGGCAAAGACGGAATACAGTTTCTTACTCATTGACTTCCTCCAAAAATGACAAATTTTGAGTCATGGATTTTTTATTATTCCTGCCCGACTATTTTTTCGGCTTGGGTAGCGCAATCTTAGTCAGCTTGCCGCCTTCCTCTTCGTAGTTCTGCGCGCCGACCGCGCCCACGACTTTAAAACCTTTGGAGGCCAGCAAATCAGCGGCTGCACCGGCACGACCGGCGTGATTAGATACCGTCACAATATCTCTTTCCTTGGGAATAAAAGCCAGACTGTTCTCGACCTCGGCAGCCTGAACGCTCAGATAAACAGGGAATCCGCCTTTGCTGGTTAGCTCGTCCGGACGACGTACATCGATAATCGTCAACTGATCGGGCTTAGCCAACAGTGCATCAAACTGCGCACGACTGAGCTTTGGCGTTTTGTATTTGTACTCTGTGGCGCCTTTTTTCTCATGATGTGCATCATGGCTCGCCCCGAATGCGACGGGTGTTGCCAACAACATTGTCAAAAACGCCAGCTTTATTGTTTTGTTCATAGCTATTTTTCTTCCTAAAAATTGATTAAAGTCGCACCGGGGCGCGCCTATACACAGACTCACCTCATGAATGGAGCAACTAGCGTGCCATTGAAGAGCCCCGCGACGCGCAACCGGCTATAAACCGTTACTTATTGATTTAGTTATATTTTTATCCAGGATTTATGCCAATAAATCGCTAAGTCTGTCAGCCCCCCACAACCTGACCATTCAACTGATGAAAATCCAGCAGCCCAACAGCAATGACTGTTGTGGGGCTAACAGTCGCTCGCGGCACGGTACGAATTTGCACGATTCATTTGGCGAGGGAATTGATCCTCGATGTCGCGCTTGCTCTGAATGGTGATATACCCGACACCTCAAGCACCGGTCACACCCTGTGAGGCACAAGTGAAGCGTAAAGTTGCGGTTTGAGGGACGCAAGCGGTCGGACACAGAGCAGAACTTCCTGCGTTCGGGACGACCGTTCTGGCCAGGAGTTCGTGCGTAATCATCGGGCGACGGCATTCAGAGGTCGCGCGCCAGGAGGGATGCCGCCGAAATGCGGCTGGCGATGCTTTGCCTTTCCTGCAAAGCATCGCCTGTTGATTGAAGGTGAAAAAAGAGGAACGGTGCTGACGCAAGTCCAGTCAATACTCAAACTGTAACGATATGAGCTGATTGAGCGCCGGTTGTATAAGAGCCGTCTTTGGCGAGGCTTTGTCACGACAGGGAATACGAACTAAACCCCATCCCTCACCCAGCCGGCAGGAGCCCCACTGCCGAACCCAAGGCCAGCGCTCGTGCGCCGCCTTCGAGCCCGGCAGTGGATCGTTAAAACTTGCCGCTAACCGTCAAACCGAACCATCGCGGAATGCCAGGCTGCCAACTGTTCCAGGTAATTGCCGTTGGAGTCTTGTTAAGGAATACGTTTTTCGCCACAAAGGATACGTCAAACATCCGGTCGCGCCGACCAATACCGAGAGACACGTCGGTGGTCGTATTGGCCGGAATCTCGCTGTATGCCGAAAGTGAGTTATCCGACTTATAACTGCTGGTGAATAGGGTGGTAAAACTGGTGTGGAATTCACTTCTACCCCCCATAAACTCAAGCGGATACCTAAATTCAGGACTTATGCTAAAAGTAAATTTGGCCGCGCCCGGCAAAGTCTGCCCGGTAAGATCAAAGGTGGGCTGAGCAAGGTTATTCCACTCTACCGGTTTACCCGCGTTTTTAAAATCGGTGTAGAAGGCTTCGTTATACGAGCCGGAAAAGTTGATCGAAGTATAAGGGATGGTATTGACCAACGAACCGTCCACCTCCACGCCATACGCTCGAACGCCCGCGGCGTTACCGGTAATCGAGGTATAGGTGTCCTGACCTAATGCAGCCGTTTGAAACTGATCGATCACCTGCACAGCCTGCTGATAATTTTCGATTTCGCTCCAGAAAAAGTCAGTGTTCAGGAGCAACACTTTATCGAACAAAGTCGATTTCAAACCAATCTCGAACGTATTGGTTTTTTCGGGCTGAACCAGATAAGCAACGCTATTGACCGTCTGCGAAAGACCGGCTTTCTCGTTGTAACCCCAGGACAGATAGCCGGTATAATCTTCGTTGAATTTATAGCTGGGTCTGACTTGATAGCTCGGTAGAGTCGATTTGAACGCCCTTCCAGGCTCCTTGTCCCACAATAAACCGATTTGACCGGAGCGGAGTGCCTTGGCATACCCGACCTGCGCTCTTTGCGCATTGGTCAGACCCGCGTAAGTCGTCCCGGCGCCAAAATACTTTGCCGCCACCGCATCGGCTCTTGCCACCTGCACCGGATCGGCTGCCGCGCTGGGAGTCAGAGCGCCAATTGCGGTACAGCCAGTCGCCGCGTTGACAGCATTACAGGTATCGAAGCCGCCGGTTTGTATCCCATTGATCGCAAACGGGCTAAGCGCCTTGCCAAAACCAACGTTCGTTATGAATTTGTCGGTGGACTGCTTACGGTTCTCGATGTTGTAACGTAACCCGGCTTCCACTGTTAATGGCTCGGTAATATGCCACTTGGTGTTCAAAAATGCCGAAGCCGTCTTGTTATGAATGTAATACGGGTTATCGAAGTGCAATTCATTCAGCGAGTCCGACATCAATTGTCGGCCCTGCGAAGTCGCATCAAGCGCATTGTAGGCCGTATTGCCGGCCAGCCAAGCACCGGCGTCCGAACCGTAACCGGTCCGGTTACCTTTGATCATATCACGGTCGTTCAAATAGACGCCGGTCGTGTAATCGACCAGATCGCGCCATTTGGAACTGAATTTAAGCTCCTGGCTCATCTGTAAAAAATTCGGCACCGCGCCGCCGCCATTTTTTTGCACATCGAACGGCGTGGAATCGCCGTCGTTACGGGCCTGGAATTCAAAATCCCTGAGCGCCGTGATCGATGTCAGCCTGCCGTAGCCGGTATCCCAATTCATTTCCACCGAACCACCCTTACTGGCGGTAATCAAGGCATACTGCGCATCCTGGTTGAAAGCGTTTTGGCCGCCGCCATACAGGTAATTATCCTGATAGGTAAATTGCGGATTGCCCTCCGTAAACCAGCGTCTGGCCAGACGGGTCGAGGCGTCATTCCTCAAATTGGTAGGGAGACCGTTCGCCGATATTTTCGGCGTGGGTTTAAAAAAGTTATTGCCGTTGTTGAACTCTTCGCCGCGCGGGCTGGCGTCGAAGCGGACCAATGCATTGAAATTTTCGGTAGGCGTCAATAAAAACTGCAGCCGGCCGGAGACCCGATCCCGGTTATACCAGGTTTGATCGGTGTTATAGAGGTTTTTGGTAGCACCTTCGCCTTTATTAACGTGAACCGCACCGCGCCAAGCCAGGAAGTTGTCGATCACCGGACCACCCAATGCCGCATCGCCGATGTAGGTATTGAATTCACCGTAGGCGCCTGAGAAAATCGCTTCTCGATAAAAGCTGGGGCGGCGGGTGTTGAGGCTGACACGACCCAAGCTGACGTTTTTACCGCCATCGGTCCCTTGCGGACCGCGTTCAACCAGTACCGATTCGATATCGTAATGGTCAAAACTGGATAACGGGTTATAGGCATACGGCACGCCATCGACGATGGTGCCGACACTAGGGTCCATCGCATCGGTCTGCGCCTGCTGGCCGACACCGCGCATCGACAAGCTGCTGGTACGGGCGTTACCGTAGTTCCATTTGACGTTACCGGCGCGCTTCAGGATATCGCCCATATCCATCGCCAGTTCTCTATGTAATTCTTCACCCGTTCTTACCGAGGTCGAATTGGCTACCTGTTTCAGCTTCTCAAGCCTTGGTCTTTGTTTGGCCCTGACCACTACCTCGCCCAAATCCTTGTTTTGGCTTTCATCCACCGGTTCGGCCGCCGGTTCAGCCACTGCGACGGCTTCTGCCGCATTGCCGTCGTCCACTGGGGCGGCAGCGGCATCCGGCGTAGTGCCCGTGCTTTTGGAAAGCAATTCCTGCTCACGTTTTTGCGCGGCGGCCAGTGCTTCGCGCAACACCCGATTTTCATCTTCCAAGGCCTGAACCGCTTCAGATTTTACTGCCTTCTTGACTTTTTTGGCGGGCGCCGCGTCTACGTCGTATGCGGACAGCATGGAAGCCCCCGCAAGCGTCAATGCCACACATGTGGATAGCTTGCGTCGCTGGCTGACGTTATGCGGCACGACGTTCTGCAGAATCACGCTTGCTGCACAAGCGCCTGATAATTCATCTTTCACTAATTCACCTAATCCTATTAGTTAATAACCGAAGGTTTAACCCGTCCCCAAACGGTAAAAACCACTAACCGGGCCTTCTATCCATGCGTATGCAAGGCATATGCCAGTCGGCTAATATTCCAAGCGAAGCACAACATTCAGGCTAACTTTGTGCTCGTTAAATTATTGAAAATAAGTAGAAATTTTCATTAAAACCTCATGCGTAATTCGCATCGCTTTCACACGACTACACGGGAGAACTCAGACCGACGACTGTTGAATCATCGACAGCGCCTGCTGACGGACTGCGGTCTGATCAGCACCTTTTCGATACGGACGCCCCACTTGATTATTGAATCAGGCCAGACCGACCAGGCGGCGCCTGGGAAATGCGCAGCAGCACCGGGTTTACCCAACCCAGGACGGCTGGCTATTAGATTTGGCTTGGCAATTGCTTGCAAGTTACAACAACTAATCGCTTGATCTGTACTTATGGAATAAACACATGACATCGCACTATCTCCCAATCAATACAACCACCGAACCAGCAAAGGAATCCGCGCCGCCCCTGGGGAAGCTATTTTGGACCGTCGCAGGCACCCTGCTAACCATGTCGGCAATGTCCGCTCCCAGTATTTATCCCACCGGCACCACCCGCTACGATCCGGTCAAAGCCTTCAACAGCTTCGTCCTGTTTACCGGCGGCGACAATACCGCCCACCTGATCGACATGAACGGCAATTCGGTGCACGAATGGAAAGACGCCGCCAGCCACAGCACGCTGATCGATCCGGCCGTGAACGGCGGCAAACTCGGACACGTGTTCGTGACGCTGGAAACCACCGAAGGCAAAGGCACCGGCCTGGTACCGGGCCAAATCAACCGGCGTATCGCCAAGACCGTCGGCGAGCTGGATTGGGACGGCAACACGGTGTGGAGTTTCGGCGACAAGGCGCCCGGCGGCGCCGCGCAGCAACATCACGACTGGGCCCGGCTGCCGAACGGCAATACCGCGGTGTTGGCCAATTGGGTCCATGCGGTGAAGGGTTTCAAACAGAAGGAGGTGCTGGACGACGTGATTTACGAAGTTAATCCGGCCGGCGAGGTGGTGTGGAAATGG
>Ga0208264_1000322_pt1 | contig 16948 bp, 15 predicted proteins | sample LakWasMet31_HOW6_2_FD_183873 | JGI IMG/M metagenome (GOLD analysis project Ga0208264, IMG submission 183873) | Freshwater sediment methanotrophic microbial communities from Lake Washington under simulated oxygen tension - Sediment Metagenome... | ecosystem: Environmental > Aquatic > Freshwater >...
AGCCTCTTGAGATACTTTTGCGCTTAAATGCACATGAGATTCTTTGGCTAGCGTAGACGTATCGGTGCCGGTAATGCTGATGATTTTGGCACCTAAGCGTTTGATGGTGGGCAAAATGGTGAGGATTTCTTCACTTTCGCCAGAGTTGGAGAGCGTAATCACCACATCTTCACCGGTAATCATGCCTAAATCGCCATGGCTAGCCTCGGCCGGATGCATAAAAAAAGCGGGTGTGCCGGTGCTGGCAAGTGTTGCCGCAATTTTTCGGCCGATGTGCCCGGATTTTCCCATGCCGCTCACCACAACACGACCATGGCATTGTAGAATGAGGCTAACAGCGCGCTCAAACTCTGCATCTAGGCGCCCTGCAAGCATTTCAATTTCATTCGCTTCGAGCAGCAGCACTTTTTTAGCCAAGGCTAAAGAAGGTAACTTCTCGCTGATGGCTGGCTGAATGTGTAGGTTGGGTGTTGACATAGAAGTTAGTATAACAAGGTAGTCTGCTCTGAATAAAGTAAAAAACGTAGATTCAGGGTAAAATTTTAAAAGTAGGCACATTTTTTGCCTTGCTTGCGTTTTAATCAAGGCAATTTCTAAAAATAAAAAGAAAGCGTTGTACCAGCAAAATTTGCTAGTACACCATATTGAATGTAGAGAGGCCAATGTTTAACTCACTTACCACCGTCTTGCTATTACTCATCGGCTCTGTGTTTGCCGTTGGTATCTTTCGTGCGTTGCGATTGCCTGCGATGCTGGCCTATTTTTTGGTAGGCGTCTTGCTGGGGCCATCTGCCTTTGGTTTGATTCAGAATACGGAGTCTAGCCGTCACTTTGCCGAGTTTGGTATTGTGTTTTTAATGTTTAGTATCGGCCTGGAATTTAGCTTGCCCAAGTTATACGGCATGCGTAAAACCTTGTTTGGCTTGGGCGGTTCACAAGTAGCCATTAGCATGGCCGCTGCAATGTTGATTGGGTGGCTATTTGGTCTATCGCCCGCCAGCGCATTTGTGATTGGTGGCGCACTGACCATGTCTTCTACAGCGATTGTGTCCAAAATACTGATGGAGCGGGTGGATTTAAATTCCAGACATGGTCGGTTGAGTATCGGGATTTTGCTATTTCAAGATTTGGCGGTCATCCCTATTTTGGTGTTGATTCCTACGTTGGGCTCACATACCGAAAACTGGCAAACCGTACTTGGCTTGTCGTTAATCAAGTCGGCAGTGCTGCTATTTATACTATTTAAGTTCGGCAAAAATTTGCTTAACCATTGGTTTGATTTAGTCGCCAAACAACGCTCACGCGAGTTGTTTGTAATGAATGTGTTGATGGTGACATTGTTGTTGGCCTATGCCACCAATACCGCCGGGTTATCTTACGCATTGGGCGCGTTTATTGCAGGCATGCTGATTTCTGAAACACGCTACCGTTATCAGGTGGAATCAGACATTGCCCCTTTCCGTGACATTTTGTTGGGCTTGTTCTTTATTAGTGTGGGCATGTTGCTCAATATCGCACAACTGTTCGATCATGTTGGGCTAGTGCTGGTGTTGCTGACAGGCTTTGTTTTATTTAAAGCGCTGGTGATTGCAGTGCTAACTCGTTATTTTGGCTTTGAGACCGGCGTGGGCATTCGTACCGGTGTGATTCTGGCACAAGCGGGCGAGTTCAGCTTTGTGATTCTGGCTTTGGGCTTACAAAACGGCCTGATTAACGATGCCGACTTGCAATTAGTGCTAGGGGTATCATTGCTATCGATGATTGTGGCGCCGTTCATTATTCAATATAACGGCAAAATTGCACGCGGATTGGTCAAAAGTTATACCCGCAATAGTAGTCAAGTGGTGGAGTCTATTAGCAATGTAGGTAAAGAGCTTTCAGAGCATGTGATCATTTGTGGTTACGGGCGTAGTGGCCAATATTTAGGCCGCTTTTTAAAAGAAGAAAGTATCCCGTTCATTGCGCTAGATAATGACTCCGCCCGTGTCAATGAGGCCGCAGTGGCGGGTGAGCATGTGATGTATGGCGATGCTGGTCGTAGCGTGGTGCTGGAAGCCGCTGGCGCAGCGCGCGCAAAAGCGCTGATCGTCAGTTATTCCGATACGCGAGCATCAATGAAAGTGCTACATATTGTGCACGAGCGCTACCCTAATTTGCCGGTGATTGTGCGCACCTATGACGATATCGATATGGATGCGTTTAGAGAAGCCGGCGCGACCGAAGTGGTGCCGGAAGTGCTGGAAGGCAGTTTAATGCTGGCCTCACATGCGTTGGTGTTGTTGGGCGTGCCGTTGAATCGGGTAGTTAAACGGATTCGTTTGTTCCGCGAAGAGCGCTATAAAATGTTTAAAGGCTTTTTCCGCGGTATTTCCGACTCTGACGCTGAAACCACGGTATCCCGTCAGCAACGCTTGCATTCCATTGAAATCAGCTCCAATTCGTTTGCGCATGGCATGCGCTTGGATACGATTCCATTTGAAAAACTGAAGGTAGAACTGAAAAAAATACGTCGCCCGAATATGCTGGAAGCCATTACACCAAGGCCGGATATTGTGATTGGCGAAGGGGATGTACTGGTGTTGTTAGGCAATAACGAGAGCCTAGTAGCAACCGAAGTATTTTTGGTTTCTGGTAAGTAGAAGGGCACACGTTTGTCTGGCAATCATGTCGTTGTTGTAGGCGGTGGCATTGTAGGCTGCACCACTGCCATGCTGCTTAGGCAACAGGGGTGGCAAGTCACAGTGGTGGAGCGTAACGTCATTGCCGCCCAAACCTCCGGTGAGGCTTCTTGGGCCGGTGCCGGTATTATCTTTCCGTTATTGCCTTGGTTTTATCAAGATGCTGTTAACGCACTTGCTATGGAAGGCGCTAGCCTGTACCCAGCATTGGCCGATCAGTTGCACCGTGAAACCGGCATAGACCCAGAATGTATACGTAGTGGCATGATGATTCAACCGCCGTTTGATTTAGAGGCCGCACTGGCATGGTGTAGCGCCAATCACGTGCAAGCTGATCTCAATGGCGAAAATCTATGGTTGCCAGAGGTGCTGCAAGTGCGCAACCCTAGATTGCTGCAAGCACTCAAAGCATGGCTAATACAGCATCAAGTTAGCCTTAAAGAACAAACGCAATTAATGCCGTTGCCAGAGCCCGAATTTGGCGAGCAGGGCGTGCTTAAACGTTGGCAAACCACAAGCGGGGAAACGCTAGAAGCCGATATTTTTATTGTCACCTCTGGCGCGTGGAGTTTCGATTTACTCAAACAGACTGCGCTGAGCCTAGAAATCAAACCCATGCGCGGACAAATGCTGCTCTATCAACTTAGCCAGCCTGTTTTAGATCATATTATTTACCGGGATGGTTTTTATATGGTGCCACGCAAAGATGGCTACTTGCTGGCGGGCAGTACGCTGGAAGATGTAGGCTTTGATACGGGCGTGACTGAAGCCATGCGTGTGGAAATGCAGGCCAAAGCAGAAGCGATATTGCCGCAACTCAAAGATGCGCCAGTGGTTAAACACTGGAGCGGCTTGCGGCCGGGTACACCGCACAATATCCCCACCATTGGGCAACACCCGCATATCAGTAATTTATATCTGAATACTGGCCATTTCCGTTATGGCGTCACCATGGCACCGGCAAGTGCGAAAAGGCTGGTAGCGTTAGTTTCTTAGTTCGTTCAATAGATCTTCCAGCGTTTGACATAAGGGGCGCCGTTAGGCGCCCCGCTTGAATGATGGGTTGGGCATTATTGCTTGACCAGTTTAGGTGACCACGTATTAGCCTCTTGCTGGCAAGTGGTTAAATCTTTACCAGAAAGATTATTTTTAATTTGTGAGTAGGCTCTGTCTAAATAGGACACTAGTTGTGGGTCTGTATTTCCTACGTATTTTTGCGCGCGCACTGTCCAAAAACATGCCATAAGCATATCGGGTTTTCCAATTTGTCCGCCACCATACATAATTGCAAGGTTCCACATTGCTCTTGCGTGACCAAGGTCTGCAGAACGTGAATATAACTCAAAGCCTTTGTTACGGTCTTGTGGAATACCAAGACCGAGGTCATAAAGTTGTCCTAAGCTATTTGTTGCCATTGGGTGGTTTTGTGCAAAGGCAAGTTCATACCATGATTTAGCTTCTAAATAGTTTTTCTCGGCTTGATGTATGCTTCCTAAGCTGTTTTGAGCTTCCGCGTGACCTTGCTGTGCTGCCATACGATAGTATTTTTTTGCATTATCGCTGCTACTTGGGGCGCCATTGCCTGAATCATAGGCGTATCCAACTTTAAACTGAGCATCTTTATCCCCTGCATCTGCTTTAGTAATTAGTTCTTTTGTTTCAGAAGAAGTGAACCAGTCAGCTACGGAAAAGCTTGAGTAAGTGAAAAGCAACGTACTTAATAAAAAGAGCGTAAATTTTTTGTTCAACATTAAGTTATCCTTGTTTTTGATTGGCCTTTCATATGGCTATATGAAAGGCTGCCACTACAGCGAGGGCATTTAATAAAGAAATTGGAAAGAATGAAAGCATAGGCAAAAAATACCCCAGCAATTGCTTTAAACAATACTTTTATGCTCGATGATTCAATTGAGCTATAGATAAAAGCAAACAATACACCTAGGCCAAAACCTAGAAATGTGGCGATTATTTTTTTCTGAATTTTGTCACGAATTTTCATAAGTCCTAACGATAAGTTAAAGGGAAGCGTAAGCGTGTCCCAGCGGAACGAAGTGGAGCGGTTTTGAACGCTTTGTTATGTGTGGCCATTGATTTTTACCGGAATCAGGTCAAATGCTAGTTTATAGCCAATATTATTAAGGTTTTGTTCGAGTTCTTGAAGGCTAGATCTTGAGTGCTTATTTGCATCGATAACCTTTAGGCGCCACCTATCCCAATTTGAAACAATGCCATCAGATGCTTCTTTTGATGCAAGGCTTGAGTCATCAAAACCAAATTCAAAGCCACAAGAACACAACTGAATAGAAGCAGAGCCATTTTCATAATATGGTGGTTCATTGAATTCTGCACTACCGCATACAGGGCAAAGATACGCGCCATCATTATTTTGTAAGATGATAAAATGTTCGCCTAGCTGATTTACGCAGTGATGTTCTTTCATCTTTTACACATAACGTTTGAATTAAGGGGCTGGCTTTAGCGCGTCCCGCTTGAATGATGGGTTAGCCCGCATGCCTAGCCTTAAGCAAGCCACGCACACCCAGTATAGCCAAAGCTGCTAAAGCAGAGAATACACAAAACAGATGTAACTCTCTGAGTGGGACAAGCTGATAAAGGGCGTTGGTTTCACTGAACGGTGAAAGTGGGGCGATATCAGAGTGCATGACACTATCTAGCACGATATGAGAGTAGCTACCTGCTGCTGCACCTAGCCAAATGGGTATTGGCTTTAAGCTTTGCCAATGAAATAAATTAGGTAGCTTTAAACGGGAGGCCAGTTTTAGGGAGAGCATGAAAATAAGGGCTGTAAGCACCATGATGATGGTAGCGCCAACATAGGTATGAAAGAACCGATGCAGCGGATATTGATGAGTAAGCATGTAATAGAGCGGCTCAATATCAATGAGTATATTGGCTGAGCAAAAAGCAAGAAAACTGACATGCTTAGGTGCAACAGTATGAAGTGCAGCACCAGGACCAAAATGAAAAGGGGTAAATGGCATCGTTGGTTTTATAGGGCTAACGTATGACATAAGGGGCGCGCTTTAGCGCGTCCCGCTTGATGGATGGGTTATGCATACACTGCACCACGAATGAAGACAAAAGCACCAGCAGCGTATACGGCTAGCTGGAGCCAGAAGAATGCCCAAGTAAATGCCCCGATATGTTCGGCCATGAGTTCATTAAATACGCCACCATCTTTAATCTTGCGTGCTGTGTACCGATAGTCGAGAAGCTTGGTAACAGTAGCCAAGCTGCCGAATAAGGCTGAGACACCGAAAAGGATGAGTGATACGTCCAATGGGCAGCCGCTAAGCTTACCTTCAATTTTTAAGTTGATGGCGTAGACCAGTGAGGCAACGGCAAAACCAAGGAATAAGTTGATTGAATAGGAGAGATGGTTGATCCGATAGTCGGTCCACCGAATATATCTTTCTCGCTGTTCTGGGGTCATTTCAGTCATGGGCATAACGTAAAGTAGACACCAAATCCGTCCCTAAAAATTTAGTTGGACAGGTGCCTAATCTGTTGTGAAGTAAGAAATTTATCATTAAATCAATGTACTATTTATTTTTATTACACCTGAATAATCGGTTGTTGCAATCACAAACACACCTTGTATATAGCGCAGGTTTTGTTGAGTTATCTTGGCATGGTTGTGATTACTTGGCAACCCAGTCCCCACTCTTGCCGCCATGCTTTTCCAGCAATTTGATATCGCGCATCACCATGCCTCTATCCACCGCTTTGCACATATCGTAAATCGTTAGCAACGCCACTTGTACTGCAGTCAGTGCTTCCATTTCTACGCCAGTGGGCCCCACCGTTTCACAGGTCACCTGGCAGCGGATGCTGGATTCGGCTTGCAATACATCAAAATTTACTTTGACGCTGGTGAGGGCAATAGGGTGGCACAGTGGAATTAAGTCAGATGTTTTTTTACTGGCTTGAATCGCGGCAATGCGTGCAATGCCTAGCACATCGCCTTTTTTGGCATCGCCTTGGGTAATGAGTTGTAGCGTGGCTGGTAGCATGGAGATGTCTCCGCTCGCCACCGCAATACGTTTGGTAGAAGCTTTGTCGCCAATATCTACCATATGGGCTTGCCCCTGTGCATTCAGGTGCGTTAACTTGCTCATGGATTACCTTCTATTTTGAAATGTGCGTGAACTTGCTGATTAAAGTCATTATCATAATAACAATGAGTAGATATATTTCAAATACAAGATTACGCCACACGGCTTGGGTATGTATGTTAGCGGCGGGGTTGACCGCCCCAGCAGTACAGACGGCAGAGCAAAGCAAGCAACCGACCCTTACAGGCAAGCCCTATCAGCCGCCTAGTACGCTGGATACCAACTTGCCACGTGATTACACTAGCGACCTGCCAGACTTGGGTGATGTTTCGCAAACTGTACTTTCGCCGCAAGATGAGCAGCGGATTGCTGATCAAATCATGCGCGAGGTATATGTGAGTGATGAGGTACTGCAAGATTCTGAAATCACCGATTACTTGCAGGCCTTAGGCAATAAACTGGCCGCAGCCAGCCCAGATAAAAGACAAGTATTTAACTTTTTTGTGGTGAATGACAACAGCATTAATGCGTTTGCGATGCCGGGCGGTGTGATTGGTGTGCACACTGGTTTGTTTATCGCTGCCAATAACGAATCGGAACTGGCCAGTGTGCTTGGGCATGAGATTGGGCATGTGACGCAGCGTCATCTGGCACGTATGCTGGCCTCGCAAAAGTACGATACCTTTAAAAATATTGCAGCCACTGCGCTGGCTTTATTGGTAGCGAGATCAAATCCGCAATTGGCAACAGGTGCCATGGTGACTGCGTCTGCGTCTACGATGCAACGTCAATTGGACTATACACGCGAACATGAGCGTGAAGCTGATAGGGTGGGCTTAGCCATTTTAGATGGCGCTGGGTTTGATGTGCGTGCGATGCCTGCTTTTTTTACCACCATGCAACGTGGTACACGCTTTGTGGAGGGCAGTGCGCCTAGCTTTTTACGTACGCACCCGTTAACCGCTGAACGTATTGCCGATGTCTCGAATCGTGTACAGAACTTGTCTTACAAGCAAGCAAAAGATAGTCTGGATTTTTATCTGGCGCGTGCAAAAATTCGTGCAGGCTTGGGGTTTCCCCAATCCGCGATTGACGAGTTTGAAGAGAATATTCGTGAGCGGCGCTTTAATAGCGAGGTAGCCGAGCACTATGGTTTAGCCTATGCCTATCTGCGCAAAAACGATGGCGTGAACAGCGCGCGCGAAATGCAATGGTTAAAAACCAATGCGCCAGCGCACCCCAATTTTGAAACCTTAGCCGCAGCCATTGAGATAAACAATAAGCAGCTGGCAAAAGCACAAGCTATTTATGCACAAGCACTCATTAAGTATCCGCAGCATCGTGCGTTGGTGTATGGTTATGCAGATAGCTATTTGGAGAGCAGGCAGCCCGATAAAGCAGTAAAGTTGATTAACGAAAAGCTGCGTTTATTTCCGAATGATGCGCATTTTTACGATATGCTGGCCAAAGCCTACACCATGAAAGGCCAAGTGCTGTTAAAGCATCAGGCTCAAGCCGAGGCGTATTATCGTCAATATGATGTGAACCGTGCCGTGGAGCAAATGGAGCTTGCCGCTAAAGCAAAAGATGGCAATTTTTATGAACGCTCTATTGTGGAAGCAAGGCTCAAAGAGCTGCGCCGTCAACAAAATATTGAAAAAGAGGCAAAAGGATAACCATGCAACGTCGTACGTTTCTGCAATCACTGTTTGGTTTAATGCTCTTGCCCGTGAATGCCATTGCCGCAGCTTGGAATAAGGCTGCTTTTGAAGCGAGCACGTTACAGCAAGCCACAGCAGGGCTTTCTATTCAGACGGAAGTACCCAGTGACCAGATATCACTGCTTGCGCCCGATAAAGCTGAAAATGGTGCCGTGGTGCAAATCGAAATGGTAAGTCGTATTCCTAACACCGAAGCACTGGCATTGTTTGTGGCTGACAACCCCACCCCGCTGATTGCTAATGTGATGTTTGCCGCTGGTACGCAGCCCAAGTTGGTCACACGGATTAAAATGGCGCAAACTTCACAAGTAAAAGTGGTGGCCAAAGTAGGTGATCGCTATTTCACGACAAGCAAGCAAGTAATTGTGCTAGAAGATGGCTGTGGCGGAACGGACACCGATGCAAAGTTTGAACCTAGCATGAAAATGCGCGCTAGGCTGGTGGGGGAGGTGACAGAAGTGAAGCTGATTATTGTGCACCCCATGACCACCGGGCGCAGTAAGAATGCCGCTGGAGAAATCATCCCAGCACATTTTATGCAAACCATCACGGCCACCTTACATGACAAAGTGGTGCTTGAAGCGCATTGCAGTACAGCGATATCTAAAAATCCTTATTTTACGTTTTATGTGACGGGTGCCAAGCTAGGTGAACAAATCATGGTGAAATGGCAGGATAATATGGGATATGCAGGTCAGGGGCAGATAGCGGTCGCTGTTTAACTCACTAGCCGAGCTTGGGCAGTTCGAGCTTCGGGGTTGTAAAACTGCCATGTCGAGTAGCGTGTATTTGTTTTTAATAAATTAAATTTATCACACCAATTAATACAATCAATTTTACTTAACTATCACGCATCATTACAATGCGTACATAGATTTTATAAACCACTAGAAAAAAGGAAATAACCATGTCACTGATCAACACACAAGTACAACCATTTAAAGCGCAAGCGTTTCATAACGGTAAATTTATTGAAGTGACGGAAGCTAGCCTAAAAGGCAAATGGTCTGTGATTATTTTTATGCCTGCAGCGTTTACATTTAACTGCCCTACAGAAGTAGAAGATGCAGCGGACAACTATGCTGAATTCCAAAAAGCGGGTGCAGAAGTATACATTGTTACAACCGATACACACTTCTCACACAAAGTGTGGCATGAGACTTCACCAGCTGTGGGCAAAGCAAAATTCCCACTGGTAGGTGACCCTACACACCAATTAACACGTGCATTTGACGTGCATATTGAAGAAGAGGGTTTGGCACTACGTGGTACGTTTGTGATTAACCCAGAAGGCGTGATTAAAACACTGGAAATCCATAGCAATGAAATCGCACGTGATGTAAAAGAAACATTACGTAAATTAAAAGCAGCGCAATTTACAGCTAGCCATCCTGGTCAAGTATGCCCGGCTAAATGGCAAGAAGGCGCGCAAACATTAACGCCATCATTAGATTTGGTTGGTAAGATTTAAGCGACTGCCTGTAAGTGAGTAATCACGGCCGCTTTAAGACACAATCTTAGAGCGGCGGCAAAAGAGAAGGGCATTATTCAAAAGATAATGCCTTTTATTTTCCACGCACCTTTTACGGTGTTATTGATTGAAGAGAGTCATCATGGCATTAGAAAACAATATTAAAACGCAATTACAAGGTTATTTGCAGATGCTACGCGAGCCAATTGAATTGGTCGCATCATTAGACGATAGCGCTGGCGCAAAAGAAATGCAGGAGCTGTTGGAAGAGATTGCCAGCATGTCTGACAAAATTACGCTGGTGCATGAAGCAGATGCGCGCAAGCCCTCATTTGCCGTACGTCGTGCTGCCAATCACAAAGATGCGGCGAAAGCGGTAGGCGTACGTTTTGCCGGTATCCCGATGGGGCACGAGTTTACCTCGCTAGTGTTGGCGTTGTTGCATACTGGCGGGCACCCGATGAAACTGGAGCAAGAAAAAATTGACCAGATTGCAGCGATTGAAGGCGAGTTCCATTTTGAGACTTATATCTCATTAAGCTGCCATAACTGTCCGGATGTGGTGCAAGCGTTGAATATGATGTCTGTGATTAACCCGCATATCACCCATGTGATGATTGATGGCGCTTTGTATCAGGATGAAGTCAAAGCAAAAGACATTATGTCTGTACCCACCATCTTTTTAAATGGTGAGGTATTTGGTGCTGGCCGTATGGAGCTTGAGGAGATTTTGGCCAAAGTTGACACTGGCGCGGTAGCACGTGCGGCGAAAAAGTTGGATGCAAAAGCCCCTTATGATGTATTGGTCGTGGGTGGTGGTCCAGCCGGTTCGTCAGCAGCGATTTACTCTGCACGTAAAGGCTTTAGAACTGCCATTGTGGCAGAACGCTTTGGTGGACAAGTGATGGATACGCTTGGCATTGAAAACTTTATCTCTGTCAAAGAGACCGAGGGGCCAAAACTGGTGGCTGCGCTAGAAGAGCATGTGAAATCGTATGATATTGAGATCATTAACTTGCAACGTGCCAATGCCCTGAGCGAGCCAGGTAAAGACGGTAATAAAAATCACGATTTGATTGAGCTGAAATTAGACAGCGGTGCTACGCTCAAAAGTAAATCGGTGATCTTGGCGACCGGCGCGCGCTGGCGCGAGCTGAATGTGCCAGGTGAAAAAGAGTACCGTGGTAAAGGTGTAGCGTACTGCCCGCACTGTGATGGTCCTTTGTTCAAAGGTAAGCCTGTAGCTGTGGTGGGTGGGGGTAACTCTGGTGTAGAAGCTGCGATTGATTTGGCTAATTTTGTCGGCCACGTTACGTTATTGCAGTTTGATACGACATTGAAGGCCGATGCGGTATTACAGAAAAAATTGCATACACTCCCTAATGTCACTGTGATTACCAGCGCCCAAACCACAGAAGTGACGGGCGACGGCACTAAAATGAATGGCTTGACCTATACCGACCGCGTCACGGGTGAATCCAAACATTTGGCGTTGGATGGCGTGTTTGTGCAAATTGGTTTAGTGCCCAATACCGATTGGTTAAAAGGCACGATCAATTTGAGTAAGTTTGGTGAGATTGAAGTCAATCACCATAATGCAACCTCATTGCCGGGCGTATTTGCTGCGGGCGATGTGACAACCACACCATATAAACAAATCATCATTGCCATGGGCGAAGGCTCTAAAGCGGCACTTGGTGCGTTTGATTACATGATTAGGCAGTAGTTAAGAAGTAGTAAAGCAGTAGTGAAGTAAGCGTAAGCGTTAAGTTCCAAAGAAAAAGGGTGGCGTGATGCCACCCTTTTTTTGTTCTCGGTTATCTAATTTACATAAACGTGAATAGCCGTCTGATAATACACTAAGGTTGCGTATTCATGCTTAGTGCAACGGCCTCAGCCACTTTAATCCCATCCACTCCGGCCGATAAAATACCGCCGGCATAACCAGCGCCCTCACCACATGGGAAAAGGCCCTTGGTGTTGATGCTTTGCAGCGTGTCGTCATCACGCTTAATACGAATAGGTGACGAAGTGCGTGTTTCCACACCTGTGAGTACAGCATCGGGAAAGTCAAAGTCTTTGATCTGTTTGGCAAACGCTGGAATGGCTTCGCGCATGGCGGTAATTGCAAATTCTGGCAGCGCGGTATCTAAATTGGTCAGGTGCACGCCAGGTGTGTAAGACGGCATCACTTCGCCCAATTGAGTGGATGGACGGTTGGCCAAGAAGTCACCAATCAACTGTCCTGGCGCTTTGTAGTTGCTGCCCCCCATCACATAGGCATTGCTTTCCAGTTGACGTTGCAAAGCCATGCCAGCTAATGGGCCATAGGGGCTAGATTCTGGCGGGAAATCTATCTCTGGTGTAATACCCACCACAATACCAGCGTTAGCATTACGCTCGTTGCGGCTGTACTGGCTCATGCCATTGGTAACGACACGTTCTGGCTCTGAGGCTGCCGCAACCACGGTGCCACCGGGGCACATGCAAAAACTATAGACACTACGTCCATTTTTGGCATGATGCACTAGCTTATAATCGGCTGCGCCCACCTTGTTAAGTAAGTCGGAACTCAAGCTCTTGCCATAGCGTGCTTTATCAATGAGTGATTGCGGATGCTCCATGCGGAAGCCAATAGAGAACGGTTTGGCTTCAATATAAATACCACGCTTGTGTAGCATCTCAAACGTATCACGGGCGCTATGTCCTACAGCCAGCACCACGTGTTGGGTGGCAATGGTTTCGCCACTATGAAGTGTCAGCCCCTGCACTTGTCCGCGTTCAATATGAATGTCATCCACGCGGCTTTCAAAACGAATCTCCCCACCCAGCGCAATAATGCTGCGACGCATTTCTTCTACCATTCCTACTAAACGAAAGGTACCGATATGCGGATGGCTCACATATAAAATCTCTTCCGGCGCCCCAGCTTTCACAAACTCTTGAATGACCTTGCGCCCATAGTGTTTAGGGTCTTTGATTTGGCTATAGAGCTTGCCGTCAGAGAATGTACCAGCGCCACCTTCACCAAATTGCACGTTAGATTCAGGATTTAGCACACTTTTGCGCCACAAACCCCAAGTGTCTTGCGTGCGTTTGCGTACCTCTTTGCCGCGCTCCAATACAATAGGCTTAAACCCGGCTTGTGCAAGAATGAGGGCAGCAAAGATACCGGCAGGGCCAAAGCCAATCACCACGGGGCGGGGCGTGTTGACATGGCTGTCTTTGGTAATCGCTTTGTATTCTGTATCTGGCGCAGGTTTGATGTGTGGGTCTTTTTTAAACTTGGCCAGAATTTTGGCTTCGTTTTTAACTTGTACATCTAAGTTATACACATACAAAATCGCATGCGATTTACGTGCATCTACGCCGCGTTTGAAAATAGAAAATTGGATTAAATCAGATGCTGGGATATCCAAGCGTTTAAGCAGTGCAGCTTTGATTTGATCGTCTTGGTGTTTGAGCGTATCGGCTTGCTCAATAGGGAGTTTGATTTCTGTAATACGTAGCATGGTTAACCTTGAGGATAGTAGTTATCTATCAAAACGACATTTTACTACAGTGCATGCAATCAGCTAAATACCTATATCCAGTTGTAATAGTTTTTTAAGCATGGGGATGGTCACCGGTTTTTTTTCAGTCAATGACCATTCATCTAAAGCGTCTAGCACTGTCATCAGTGTGGGTAAATCACGTCTTAAATAGCGTAGGCAGTAATCGACTACTTCATCCGGTAGCCGCATGCCACGTTCTTGCGCATGCGATTTCAGTGCTTGCGCTTTTTCTTCATCGGTGAGGGGGTGTAATTGGTACACCAGTCCCCACGCCAATCGGGTGGCTAAGTCATCGCGCAATCCCATTTGTGTGGGTGCGTATAGCCCAGCCGTAATCAAGGTTTCGCCTTGCTCTTTAAGTTGATTGTAGCGGTTAAATAGTGCGATCTGCGCTGTCTCGCTTAACAAGTGCACATCGTCTGCAATGTGCGCACCAAGTGCTTTTGCCGCGGTAAGCAAGTGGGATTTGCCACTGCCGGGCTCGCCCCAGATATACACAAATCGACTCGGTGCCGTGCCTTGAATGGCTGCATATACATTGCTGATGGCTTCTTGATTATTGCCCGCCACAAAGTTGTGCAGGCTAGGCGGCGCTGGGGGTTGAATATCCAGTAATAGTTGCTTCATGGTCGTTGCAACTTATTTTAGATAGGCATCGCTATTCAGGTAATTGTCTTTGGTGTGACGCAAACCGACAGCAATCGCTGCGCTGACAGGTAGCGCCAACAATACACCGGCAAAGCCAAACAGCTGACCACCAGCCAATAAAGCCAAAATCACAATCACCGGATGCAGACCGATACGCTCCCCCACCAGCAGCGGTGTTAGGAAAAAGCTCTCAATAAACTGGCCTAATCCAAACACAATCAATACCGGTACAACTTCTGCAAAAGAGCTGAACTGCAAAATGGCCAGTAGCACGGCCAAAATAAATGCAAGTGCAAACCCTAAATAAGGCACAAAACTGAGTAAGCCAGCAATCAAGCCAATGGAAAGCGCCATGTCTAGGCCGACCAGCCATAAACTGATGCTATAAAATACGCAAAGCGCCAACATGACAGACAGTTGGCCACGCAAAAATTCGGCCACCACTTGGTCGACCTCTTTAGCAATGGTGGTGACGCCATCAATCCAATCACGCGGAATCAATTCGCCTACATGGGAGACCAGTTCATCCCAATCGCGCAATAAATAAAAGAACACGATAGGGAATAAAAATAAATTAGCCAGCAAGCCAATAAAAGCCAAGCCTTGCGTGCCTGCCGTTTTTAATATTTCGCTAACGATATCCCCAGTGGTCTTCCAGTTTTTGGTGATGATATCTTGCAAATGGGAGCTGTCTATCGCCATGCTAATACCGAGTTTAGACTGTAGCCAAGGCTCTACAGAATGACGTAGGTTATCCACCATCACGGGTAAGCGTTCTACAATGAGTAACGATTGTTTTTGCAATAGAGGGACTAAAATTAAAAACAAGATAACGATCGCAAGCAAGAATCCCAATAACACTAAGGTGGTAGCGATGGTACGCCCCATGGAATAGTTGCCCACTTTTGTGTCACTTAGCCAGTCCACCAGCGGGTCGCAAATATAGGCCAAGACAGCTGCAATCAGGAATGGCGTCAGAATCGGGCTAAGCAAATAAACCACAAAAGCGATGAGCCCCATAAACACTAACCAACGGTAGTCGCGTTTGTGTGGTGCGTTTTTGCTATTTTCTGCGTTGTTTTTTGGTTGATTAGCCATAGTGAGTTAAAATTACGTTTTTAAAATTATACTGACATTAACTTAGTTTAATTCAAAGTTCCCGCAATAAATTGAATCGAGACGCATTTTGAGCACACCATCAGACCAAAACACCTCTATTACCTACCGCGATGCCGGCGTGGATATTGAAGCAGGCGATGCTTTAGTAGAGCAAATCAAGCCCTTTGCCAAGCGCACCATGCGCCCGGAAGTATTGGGCGGTATTGGCGGGTTTGGCTCTTTGTTTGCGGTACCCAAAAAATTTAAAGAGCCGATTTTGGTGTCTGGCACAGATGGCGTGGGTACTAAACTTAAATTGGCATTTGAGTTAAATAAGCACGATACAGTTGGTATTGATTTGGTTGCCATGAGTGTCAATGATATTTTGGTGCAAGGGGCTGAGCCATTATTTTTCCTCGATTACTTTGCTTGCGGCAAACTAGAAGTCGGCACAGCAGCTTCTGTGATTAAAGGTATTGCACAAGGCTGTGAGCAAGCCGGCTGTGCGCTGGTGGGTGGGGAAACAGCAGAAATGCCAGGCATGTACCCGGCCGGTGAGTATGACTTAGCCGGTTTTGCCGTAGGCTGTGTGGATAAAGCCAACTTGATTGATGGCAGTACGATTGCCGAAGGGGACGTGGTGTTGGGCTTAGCTTCAAGCGGCGCGCACTCCAATGGTTATTCATTGATTCGTAAACTGATTGAAAAATCCGGCATTGATTTCGCGTCAGATTTTCATGGCAAACCATTTAAAGACGTGGTGATGGCGCCGACTAAGATATATGTGAAATCCTTGCTAGCCTTGCTGGAAGCGATGCCGGTGAAGGGCATGGCGCATATCACCGGTGGTGGTATTACGGAGAACGTGCCGCGCGTATTACCAGAAGGTTTAACGGCAGAAATTCAAGCCAGTAGCTGGACGCTGCCACCATTATTCCAATGGTTAAAAGCGCAAGGCAATATTGCAGATATTGAAATGTATAAAACCTTTAACTGCGGTATTGGCATGGTGGTAGTGCTTGCACCTGCGGATGCAGAAAAAGCTACGGAAATTCTGACTAAGGCTGGCGAGACTGTGTATTCGATAGGCCGCATTCGCGCGCAGCAAGCGGGTGAAGCACCGACAGTAGTAGTTTAATCGGATGGTGGTGTAGCTTGTTGTCTAAATCGCTGACCATGCGTTATCCATGTTCATCATGCTAAGAGTTGAGAGTGATTAAATGAATAATGGAAATTTAAATATCGCAAAACAAATGCGTATCTGGGTGTGGGTCATGGCGGTGTTAGTTGGCACGGTGCAAGCTGCGTATGCTGCGCCCAAATCGGTCAAGCTGGTTTACGAAGTAAAACGTGATGGGCAGAGTTTTGGTCATGTGACAGAAACTTATACCCAAAGCGGCAAGCAATACAAACTGGAATCCATCACCAAAGGTAGCGGCGTCTATGCCTTACTGGGCGAGCGCAAGTTGCTAAGCCAAGGTGATGTGACCAAAGAGGGGTTGCGTCCCAAACACTTTGAATCGCTACAAAGTACCAATGCCAAGAAAACGCTGATCAATGATTTTGACTGGCAAGCACGTATGTTAAGCATGCAAGTTAAAGGTAACAAAGAGCAGGTCGCATTGGTGCCTGGCACACAAGATTTGCTAAGCGTGATGTATCAGTTTATGTTTAAGCCGCCAGTAGTGGGCCAGCTGAAACT
>Ga0208264_1000324_pt1 | contig 16861 bp, 12 predicted proteins | sample LakWasMet31_HOW6_2_FD_183873 | JGI IMG/M metagenome (GOLD analysis project Ga0208264, IMG submission 183873) | Freshwater sediment methanotrophic microbial communities from Lake Washington under simulated oxygen tension - Sediment Metagenome... | ecosystem: Environmental > Aquatic > Freshwater >...
GATTATTACATCCTCATCCTTGTTACCGCTTTGACGTTCGTACTCGAGGGAGGAGCCCAGTGCGTTAGCAGCGCACGCTGGGATCTGTGCGGGGGGTACCGGGCAACCGGTATTCCTACCGCGACCACACAATCTATATTTTCAAATGGCAGAATACTAATGACAAGCAGACAATCGTTCTAGCTAACCAACTGGAGCTTCCGACCAAGAGGTGTCATTTGAATAAAAAGTCAAAAATAGACCTTTGCGACCTTTATTCCTTAGAACCTGTTTATGATCTTTTTAGCTGGTATTATTATCGATTTGTTTAACGATCATGCCAAGACCCATCTATCCCAGCGATATAACACGAGAAGAGTTTGAAGTTATCCGTCCGCAACTGGACAATTTCAAAAAAACCACCAAGCCGCGAGCGCTTGATGTCTATGATGTTTTTGTGCTGTTCTCTATGTTCTGAAAAGTTGCTGCCAATGGCGCATGCTGCTCTCAGATTATCCAAAATGGGGGACGGTATATTTTTATTTCCGGCAGTGGATTCATAAATCTGATCTAGCGCCCCTGTAAAACAGAAGGCACACCCAGCTTACTGGAAAAACTGCTGTATGAACAAGTCGCGGCTTGCCGGGAATCAGACGGGCGGGATGCCAAGACTACGTTTGGTATAGTGGATGTGCAAAGCGTCAAGAATACCGACACGGCGGATGAGAACGGTTATGATGCCGGTAAAAAGAGCGGCACATAGTCGTTGATACCAATGGCTTGCCGCATGCGGTGGTTGTCACGACGGCCAATGTCACTGATCGGAAAATTTACTGCGGGGAATATAGCGACATACATACAAGAGGCAGGTTATTTCCTTGAAACGAGTAGCTTGCCTGGAAAAGTCTCTGGTGAAAAACAGTCTTAAGTATTAGTAAATTGGAGTTGAGATCGTGAAATTCTATGACTATAAAATCGACATATTTAACCCTTTCGATTATCCAGTCCATCGAGCTTAGTTTGTTCGGCACATCTTCGGGTTTAAGTGCAATCCTGCCGGCATTAGTGTGTGTCATCTCTGCTTGTTCGGTCATAATCGCAATCTTAGGTCCCCCTGGCGATTACCAACCTATTTTTGCCGCCAGCGCAGGCGGCGTAACCGCAGTGATCATCCTAACGTTAGGCAGCCGACTGTTCCGTAATCCGACCATGATTGTCTGGCTTTCGCCGCTGCTGATCCTGGCAGGTTCTGTAGGCGGAACTCTATTGGTCGCAGAGCGAGCAGAAATTGACCCATTGCTTCTGTTAGGCAACGCCCAGGCGCTCGGCGCTGCCGAGGCTATCTTACGCTTCGTGCTCGGTCTGGCGATAATTGTCGTTTTGGCAATAACTTGCACTTCTCCGGGTTGGTCTCACGCGTTAGCAGTATTCTCTATCTCAGGGCCAAGCTTGATACTGTTCTTCTCATTGCACAGTGGGCAGGACGCAAACTTGCACGAGGGGGCGGCCGAAAAATTTCAGTGGTACATGTTCCTTGGGGAAATCACGTTTATCGGAGTAAGCGCATATTTAATTTTCAGGTGGCTGCTGCTTGAGAGGTATCACGCGCATTTTGGACAGTGCACTATCTCGAACGCATTAAAGCTAGACTCGCCTTCATCTACCGATAAGGCTCTTCGCTTAATTGACGGCTGGATTGATCCGTTTCAGCTCGTGGAGAAGGCCATCGGACTGCAGGAGGAGGCCCGCTCTAGTCAGAATAGTCTAACTGAATCGTATATTATTTTGACACAAAAAACGAAGGTTCTGAACCTGCGAACCCGGTCATGGCTGTCGTTGAATGCTGGCGAGATGCCTGAAACCCTGATATTACTGGCCGAAGATGAATTAACACGCAAGCAATCGGAGGCTGCGGCAAGCCACATTTCCAAACTGGCATTGGCCATTTTAGGTGAGTCGGCGCAGAGATGGATTGCAGACACGGTCTTAAAAATTTTCGAGAAGCGAGGTCTTTCAATTCCAGTTTTGGCTGATGCGCTAAGAATGGTCAAGCTGGCAGTGGAAGCCACCTCGCTCATGAAACTGGAAGGGGCAAAGGAATTCGACGCCAAGTTTTTCGAGTTCTTCGGTAACATGGCGGGCACGCTACCAGAGTCTATCCGAGCTAAACTGGATGAAGATACTCATTTATGGCACAAAGCGCAGTTAATACTGGCTGAGGATGACTTCCGATGCGCTAGATCCTTCGATGGATTGATACGTCTGACGTGCATCTTAGCCTCCAATAAGCAGATCAGCCCATGGATACCTTCCATTGTTGTCGATACATGGGCCAAATATAGCAAAGCAGCAAACTTAGGATTGCAGCAAATTCTCTGGGAGATATATCAATCTGGAACTGACAATGGGATTCCCGCATACCAAACTTTGGCAATCTTGATATTGGAGAAAGGACTGCAGTTTGAACTAGAGGTGTGCCCGAATGGGGCAAAGATAACGGCAAGTGGCGGTCTCGCCGATGCTAAGACATTCCTGATGGTTTGCGATGAACTGTACCGTGGAAACCTTAGGGCCAACTTGCCCAATTTCTTTATTGGAATCTCTAGTATGCCTTACGGACTGCAGCGGCACAAGCTCCTTCCAATAGTGGCTGAATTGGCGAGAAAAGAGGCCAACTGCCTAGCAAAATTTTTCCATGAAGATTCCCGGCCACAGTTGATGGAAATTTTGGAGGCGCCTCCGACTTGGATATACGGAGGAAGAATTGCGTACTGGAGCTTTATAAATGCTAATAACGATCGAGTCTCATTTGTAACAACAGGTCATGGACCGCCACTGGTATGTAACAGGGTCAGCGCAGTTCTCAACACCTTGGCACATGAGCGCAACTGCAGTTCAGATCTGATTTTAGCGGGAGCTTCTTTTTTTAACCTGAGTGATAATCCGATCTCCAGACTGTCAATTGGCTCGGATTTTGATTCCAAGAGGTTAAAGGAGATGTCTCAACAATTTGCCACTAAGCTTAATATTAATTTCGACCTGAGGGACAGTTCAAGCGCTAGACTGTCGACTGACTCAGCCTTTGATGCCGAGAATTTAAAAGATATAGCTCGACATCTTGCCACTAAGCTTGGCATCGAAGATATCCTGAATTGTCCGAACATCTCTTTGGGAGCGATTGCCGCAAGAGTCGCAAGACCGTCAATAGGAAGAACTTTGAATTCGCTGCAACAAATTGAAACGGAAATGGGCTTTTTGGAAAATCATGTTGTAAACGAAAGTTGCCGCGAATCTGTGCCGGAAGGCTTATCATCGAAAGCCTTCCCAGTTCTCCTGCCTTATCGGGTAGAAGGAAAGCCGTTACGGGTCAGGTTACCGCTGAGCTGTTTTGGAGAAGAGGAGTACGAAGAGGTTGTCGAAGAATACCGACGCACCACACTTGCCGAGATAAGGCGGGAATGGATTCGACGGCAGCAGACCCACGAAAGATGGTGTTCAAACTTTGTGGATTGGTATCTTAAGCTTAGTTCAAAAGAGGAGGATACCCTTAAGCAAAACAAGATTAATATTCAAACATTGATTGATGATATCACTCTGTCTGAAAAACTCGTTAACATCTGGGAGTCCGAGTTTGAATATCTGGAGAAACTACCGGAGATGATTCTAAATGAGCTTGGCTACTGGGCGTGGGCTACCTATAGTCTGGAATTACTTCAGAAAGCAGAATCAGAATTCAAACCCCATTGGGAGCAAAATCTTCTTATAGACGCTTTCCTGCGCAATTACCCCATATCGGTGGACTCTCCATTGTTAAATGCCGTTCACGAAAAATGGCAGCGAAATTGGCAACCCCTGGCGCTTGCGATGTTAGATAGCTGCCTACATCCGCTAGGAATTACACTGGCAGAGATCGCATTGGAAAATACGGTGTTCCGGTTAGTTGATCAGGATGACAATAGTTTAGTCTTAGAGCCTTCTCATATTTGGGATGCCTGCAAAGACCCTGCGCCAAGGGAGCAAGCCGGAAAGACGGTTTTCTCTCCGCATTTCGGATGCAGACGCCGTGTTACCACACCGGCCAAGGAGACTCAAAAGAATGCGTTAAAATTGCTTAAAAAGTCGCTAATTGAACCGATTCAAATAGTTGGCTTGCAAAATAGTTTGAAGCTGGATTCCGGTGCTGTCCTTGACGAACTCGTGGCAACAGCATGCAGGGGGCTTAACCGGCCTGACGATTTGGAGGATGAGATGGCACGAGTTCTCTCCTTGGCTCAGCAAAAACTTGATACTTTGACGGTGCCGGATTGTTTTCAAGGCCGTGACCGTGTCTGCTACGACTTAGCCGAGGGTGATGTTACGCTGGATCTGGCTTTCGCCATTGGAGAATATCGGCATTTGCAAAACGAAGTTCGGCTCAGAGAACTTATCGATTTCCTCAGTGCGCGCAAGATCCAGAGATCATTCAAAATGCTGAACCAACGCTGCAATAATCTGGTCACTGACCTAAAGCAATATCTAGATAACCACGACTTTGTTACATTGATGTTCTTTGCAGAGAAGGATATCAGCGAAGCCTGTGCTTTCTTACTGGATAAAGCTGAAGAGTGCTATATGCATGCCGCCATGATCGATGCCGAGTTCGGATGTAGCTGCTTGAGTTTGGCTCGACTCAAATGGCAGAGTGGCCACTTCAGGGAGGCATTGGTGCAGCTCTTTGGGCCAGTGCCTAAGATGAACCTAGAGGCTTGCCAGTTGCCATTATCTGTTGGCGTACGAATAGCCGGCGGCCGATATACTATAATAACGGACGATACTTTGGGTACCTGGAATGGTCCGGAGGCACTATCTTTTAATGTATCTCTTGAGGAAAATGGTGAGTTGATTTTGAAGGTCCCGGGCGCAGGCCATTGCCGGATTGTAGGGTTGGCTCGCAGAGATAACGATCTTCTGGCAGAGTTCTTCGGCAAGTTCGAACCGACTTCATGCAGTAGTCTCGATAATGGATCATTTAATGAGTGGTTGGAGCTGCTGAAAATTCCGAGCCTTGGCAAGCGTGGAGCTTTGGCCGCTGCTCTGAGTGGGGACCTGGAACATTCTGTACTGTCTGCCTGTATCTACCTGACACCTCCGGATGTTCTCATTTACCCATTTGGAAAATTTCGGGGCTGGCGGTCTATGGACTTACTCGAACACGAGGTCGTTACCTCGCTTGAATGGGGACCTGGATGAACCGGCTGGGATGTTACCTGGCGGTCGCTCTACTCGCCGTTTTTGAGCCAGGCGCCCCGGTATTAGCAAATGTTTTCGGAGGGGTTAAAGTCGACCAGGCTTCGGTCCGGGCTGGAGAAGATGAGCGTGACATGCTTGTCATTTCCGGCAGAATGGTGAACAGTCTTTCGGTTCGAACGAGAGATATCCGGGTTAAGCTTTCTATTTTTAACTCGGATGGCTCTGAAATCAGAAGTTGGGAGTCCAGACCCAGAACTATCGCAGCGCACACGTACAAGATTTTTGTTTTTCGAATTCACCCGAATGAGTATAAAGGAGCAACGCATTATTTGCCGGTGGTTTCGGAGTATGAGCTGGACAATGTGGATATGCCAGCGGCACTTAGCTTGGCGGACGAAACCAATCCTCCCCTGTTGCTTGCTGTAATCAAGACACTAGGGCAAGAGGTTTATCTTCATCCTACCCAAATTACTGATGCATTCAAAGCAGCTGGCAACTTCGGTCGCCTTTGTCTATCCGAAGCCATATTGGCAAGCGGAGGCGCATCTTCAGTCCAATTCCTGGCCGAACAATTGCTAGCAGGTCGATACACTGTGGACCAACAGCGTTTAAAACATGCCAATCAAATTGCACGACAGGCCTCGGAGCTAGAGCCATTTCCCTTGCTGGCTCAATGGCAGACCTCGAACGAGTTGAAAGCAGACGTACGCAACTTACTCTGGCTGTCTCGACGCGGAGGATTGGCCGCAATTGTCCGAATGTCTATTGCTGGAACTTTGCCCGAGTCTAAACTATTTGCCAGTGAAACACTCCACACAGGGAACCTGGAGAGTATTGAACGTCAATTCTTGGTCTCCGACAAGGCATCTCGCCTGGAGCTGCATTATCTATACAGGGAGCTTGCCCAATGGTTTCCGAGTGATCCTCATTACCGGCGCGCTATCGGGATGGCGGACTGGTACCTCAACGGCTTTTTTATATTCCTCGTGCTGGTGGCAGCGATCGCTATTCCTGTTTTTGCGTTCATATTGGGAATCCGGGAGAAGAGCTAGAAACCCGCCCAAAGTAAGCACCTCCATCTGGCTGACTGAATTTTTAGGAGATATACATGACACCCGAAATAAAGGACCTTGCGGATCCAACACCGGATATCCTTCATACAGCCGAGGCAGCGTTACGGCGTCTCGGCTCCGCCGCGGTGCAACCGCTTTGTGAAGCGTTGCCGAAACTCGAACCCAAGGCTCAGGCCCGTGCATGCACTCTGCTGGGCGAACTAGGTAGATGCGATGAGCAGGCCTTTGAGGCCTTAAAAGCAGTAGCATCCAACCCCGGAGAGGCGCGCTGGGCCGCCCTGGAAGCGCTGACTGCCGTGGCTGGTGCCAGAGCTATTCCAATCCTCGGGAAAATACTGGACACAGCTGACGATTCCGTAAGCGCTTTAGTTGCTGATTTGTTGGGAAATATTCGGAGTAAGGACGCGTTTGAACTCCTATCGAAACTTATCGACGAAGCGCCGGATCGGGTACGGGCCGCCGCCTGCAAATCGCTGGGTCGTCTAGGTTATTCAGAGGCTTTGCCCGTACTTTTCAAGGCGCTTGGTGACCCGGATACTAAGACCTGTTCAGAGGCTTTCAATAGTATCCTGAAGTTTGGAGTCGCTGGCATCGAATTGTTGCTTGAAACTGCCAAAAACCATAAGGATCCGCGCTGGAGGGCTGCGGCGTTGCCTGTGGCAAGACACATCGACAGCGCCCAATGCAAGGATTTGTTGGAGGCCGCTTTAGTCGGCCACGAACTGGTGGCCGAACAGGCCGCAACTCTGCTCGGAAGTCTGCGTGGCCGGTTCGCAGTGGAACCGTTGATCGAAGCCCTGGACCGGCGGCCTGAGGTAGACGTTCAAATTGCCGTGATTAAAGCTTTGGGCTGCCTAGGTGATGTTCGGGCAATCGAGCCGCTGAAGACACTGTGTACTATTGCATCCAAATCGCCTAAAACTTACCCACCCACCAAGAAAACATTGGAGCGGGACGAATTTGTTCAGCGTAGAGGCGAGCTAGAGGCTGATGTGCTCATTTTGGGCGAGGACGGAGAAAAGGAGCCTGCTTATGAGCCCCATTACAAACAAAATGCTTTTGGGTTTGGATACGCTAAGCAAGCGAAGCCAGGGTTTGTTGCAGAGGACTTGGCAGAAATACCGGTCGAAGCCGAAAGTGCCCTTAGGCAGATCGAGGAATCAAACGAAATCCAAAAAGTCTATCCAGACATACAAGCAACCAACGATCATCCTGTTACCGGTGAGGTTATTAAGCTGGAAGTTACCCTTAATAAGCATCACAGTTTATCAACCAATGGAATAACTGTACTTCCGAATGCAGCCCCCGATTTTGTATTCAAGATGCGGGTTCATTTACTATGCGCCGATACATCTGAATGGCAAGACCTCGACTATTGCAAAGCTCACGGTACGATAAAACCAGCACAGTTCACGATAACAGCACCCAAATTAACCCCTGACGCTCAAAGATATATTCCTATTCGAGGGAAGTTATCGATTCGCGCCAATTTTTATTATGAAAATCGATGGTGCGGTGAAGGGCGACGAGATTTGGATTTGCGAAAAACTAAATTTATAGAAGAAATGGATCTTGATAAACCCGAACTAAGCAATTGGCAAAAGTTCATCAACATTGAGCAAGGCACACAACCTGCCGATTTACTGGTTCGTATTCTACATCAACACGGTGACCAATATATTTGGAGCCATCTTTCGCCTCACCTAGAGTTCACGGGAGGATTTGAAACAGGCATGGAAATACCGGATGGCGCGGAGGCTTGGGTTAAGACTCTGTTTGAACCCTTCGCCAATGTAGATCTTACTGATTTGATGCAGGCCGATATCGAAGGAATTGGTAAAATCATCTACGATAGTACGCCCGAAGCTTTCAAAAAAGCCTACTGGAAACTAGTCGACGAACTTGAACACCTAGGCATCATTTTTAACAGTATCTTGTTCATCTCGGATGAATCGTGTGTGCCGTGGGAACTCATGCGCGTAGCTCAAAAAGGAGTATCCCCGGAGTTTTTGGGTATTCGCCACGCCGTCGGGCGTTGGATTGCAGAAGCCTCATCGCGTCTTGTCCAAAATATCAGTATACGGAAGTTTGTAGTGGCGGGTTCTGGCTATCCTGATTTTCCTCCAATTAATCAACTGCCATGGGTCGAAGGTGAGCTTGATTGGCTCATGCAGCACTATAAACCACAGCGCATCACGTTACAATCGAAGCCCATACTGGATTTTTTAGAAACAGGCATTGCACAGGCGGTTCATTTCGCTTGTCACGGTCAGAACTCAAATAAAAACTCTTTGCTGAATGAGTTGATCATGGAAGATAATCCTAACAATATTAAGACTCTGAATATTAACAGGCCGGAAGTTCAGGAAGGACTCGGTGCGCAGCACCCCATCATCTTTTTAAACGCATGCCAGGCAGCAAAAGCGGGCAAGGAACTTGGGCTGATTGTCGGCCTCCCCGCGGCTTTTCTAGCTGCGGGTGCAAGTGCGGTAATCTGCCCGCTTTGGAGAATTAGCGACGAACATGCAAAAGAAATTACCGAACAATTTTATCAGGCAGCTTTCGCTCAGTCCGGCAAAACGCTGGGGGAAGTTCTGCAAACTATTAGAAAGCAATGGGAAAGTGAACGCCACCTTACTTTCCTGGCTTATGTTCTTTATGGTGACCCGCAGGCTCGAATTGATTTTAGTCCTCAACCATAAAGAGAGGCAGCTATGGAAGAATACTTTGAATTAGAAGAAAACGAAGACCCGATTGAGCTGGATGCAGGCATTACGTTACTTGCCCCCGGGCTATCCGGTTCCTGTCGTTATGTTGGTGTGCGCGTACACGGAACAACCCGCGAGATGACAGCCGAAAAGACCGGATTGGATGAGGGCATCAGGGAGGCGAATCTGGAAGACCGGCATACACTGGTTATTGAAGCGCCAACGCCCGCGCCTCAACCTGAACAAGGTGGGCGCGGGCGCATATTCCAGGATGCTGTGGGCAACAATGAGATTTTATTGCAAGTCCCGGGGTATCAGGATGAACGGCAGTTTCTCATGTACATCGATGAAGCCGGGATTATTTCTTTTCACTATCCTGAAACCATCGAACCTGGCCAGGCTTTACCCAGTTCTCGTTCAATCGAAGCAGCCGTCCAGAATCAATACCGCATTACTTTACGCACAGGGCAGGATCTGACACCCAGCAAATACGCAGCCGATTCGCGGGGCTTGTTTGGCAAAATTGGCAGCAAGATACTTAAAGTATTAGTCACAAAGGTATTTGAAAAGTCTACGGGTAACGCGGCGCATTGGCTTATACAGCAATGGGAAAATCGCTGCAGGGCTTTTCACGGCTTGCACGGTGGCCGGGACTTTGCTGAATTGATGTCCGAGTCCCCTGTGCCGTTTGATAAGTGGGATGCCATTCGCGGTAAAAAAGCCTTGTTGTTTATCCATGGCACTAGCAGCAGCACGGCAGGTGCATTTGCCGGACTGCTAAAATCCAACATTCCTGAAAGCCTGTATGGACAATACGAGGGACGAGTGCTGGCCTTCAACCACCATACCCTGAGCCTTGGTGTTGCCGATAATATTAAGCAATTCTACGATGCTTTTGCCGATCATCCGGGCAATTACGATTTTGACGTCATCTGCCATAGCCGTGGTGGTCTGGTGGCACGAGCGCTAACCCACCTGCCAGATGATTTTATTGCCGAACGGCTTGCAGGTTGGCGGCGCCCCCAAGACGTTAACATCACGATAGATCGTATTGTTTTCGTGGCTACGCCCAATGCCGGAACCGACCTGGCCCTTCCAGGCAATCTCTCGGTAATGATTGACCGGCTTGCCAACTATGTTAATCAGTTTCCTGACGGCTTAGCCTCAATTAGCGGGGGCATGTTGTTGACACTGGCATCCGCGATTGTTGATGCGGGTTTGCCTTATGTTCCTGGCTTGGAGGATCAAAGTCCAGACAGCGATTTGCTTAAACATTTCACGGATAACTTTGAACATGCAAAGCGGTACTATGGATTTGAAGCTGATTATGAGGTTGAAGGGGATTTGCAGAAAGTGGTTAAAACGGGAATTTTAGCGGCAGGAACAGATATATTGACAGACCGGCTATTTAAAGACAAACCCAACGATTTGGTCGTGCCGACATTAGGTGTCGCAGCCAATGCCAGTTTTCACTTGGAAGCAAGCCATATGCAACACTTCCATGGTAGTAAGGTCCACCATACCAATTTCTTTTTTCAACCTGAGATAGAAAAAATTCTCAAATTTTTATTTAAATGAAAATGATCGGAAATGGATTCAGAAGTCTCCTTTGGATCGGCGGACTATCAATGGCGGTCGCTGAATGGCCGCTTTCAAGGGTTGACCGGTCGTTTACTGGCAATTGGCCACTTACTGCTTATGGCCGGACTGAGGCGGTCAGTTACTGCCCAATCCATTGATAATGAATGTCTGCAACCATAACATTTGTAGATTTGCGTCAGCACACGTTTATTAAATCGTCCTGACTTCATTGATAGGATCGGGATGCCGGTCAAGCAATTTAAATAAAGGGGGTAGTCAATTAGCGCCTCCTGACACAAAATATAGTGGTGAACGAATTAGATCATCAAACCAAAACAAGACCGGTTCTAGAAGCGGGGCGAGATTACTCGCGAACCTATAGGTATGTTGTGAAGTGGTTTCCTGACAATGACTCTTGTGTTGCCTTTCTGATCAAGTTACGGTGGCCAGATGGTTTTATTTGTTTAGTATGTGGTTCTAAATTGAGACTGATATTGCCGATGGCTTTAATTTTGGCAGCAACGCAATATATAGTGGGTAGCGGTGCTAATTGAATACCCATTTTAAATAATTTAACTAACGTTTAAAGCGGCTTAGTTTTTCCATTCTCCTAACGCGAAGAGGCATGGACTCCGCAACCGAAAATCTCGGCAGCTTCCCCTTGGTCATGTGCTAGCTTCTTGCGTACATTTGCAATGTAATCTGGATCAACAATCTACGCATTCACTTGTACGTTGAATTCCAGCATCAGATTCATCGTGCGCTTTTCCTCTACAGTCAAAATGGATTCATCACAAGTTGGGCAAAATTCGCCAATCACTGCCAGATTAATACCTAACATAACAGCGCACTTGGCGCATCGAATGAGCATGCAACAGCTATGCAAATCTCTAGTCCAAATGTCGATTTTTCGACGCCACTTGGACTAACAAGACCATTAACTATACCAGCCAGAAAGCCTGGAAACACAAAGTCCAGAGGTTGTGGTTCAATAGCGAAGCAGTCTGCGCTATTGACAGAGTAGAATTTTTTGCATGACTGGGTAGTCATTATATAACTCCAGTCAATGCTTTGATTTCTGCAACAGACCACGCCAGTCGGTTTTTGATCCTAAGTGGCCGGATCGGTCCATTTTCTAGGCAGGCCCACGACCTTAGTGTTTGTGGCTTGCGATTTAGATAGTACGCCGCAGCATTGGTTTGCACCGTTGGACAGGTCACTTGATCTAGCTGGATATATTGATTGGTGGTTGCCATTGATTGATCCTCAATTCTGTTGATATTAAGGATCACTATAGAGTCACAGCATTAAAAATCAATAAGCCATTGATTATTAACGATATTTAGTATGTTTCCGTACCTGCGATAACATACTAAAAAACATAACATATTGAAACATAACAAAAAAATAAATCAGTAAGCGTCGGCAACTGTTGCGGCTGATTTTGCCCGTTCAGTTCACATAGGTAAGTGCAAATGAAGGCTTTCCGAAATAGTATCGAGTCACTGGGATAATGTTCGCACCCCTTGGTAGTTTTGCTTGATTTGTCTTGATACGCTATCAGGCTGCGTGAAGCTTTTTAGCGAATTTAATACTGGGCGCTGTTTTTGTCTGTTTTCCAGAGGTCGAATTCTGTTTGCATATGCCCCCAACTTTCGGCTGTAGCACCGCTCCCCAGACTTCAAGGCGAATTGCTATATCCGCACAGATGCTGCACAGGGTACAGAGCAAAGCGCGATATGCAATGTTTAACGGCAGCATCGGAGATACTGACCAGTTCTTATAAAACATCTTTTTTCAAAGTACTGCTCGGATAGGGCGGATAAACATAATCATTTAATAAAGCTAAGCTGCCTGTCTATCAAGCCATCTTGATAGATGGTCGTGGTAGCTGTTCGGCCTGCCACAGATCCCATTGCGTTTGCATACCAAGCCAAACATCAGGGGTTGTGCCAAGCCATACCGAAAGGCGTAAGGCCATCCCGGCCGTCACTCCAGCCTTGCCGTTCAATACCTTAGAAAGCATGACGCGGGAAATCTGTAATTCCTTTGCAGCTTCTGTTACCGTCATATCTTCTGGTAGCCATTCCCGTAATACTTCGCCGGGGTGTGCTGGATTGTGCATTCTGCTCATTTTATTGCTTCTAATGAAGTGCTGCTTGCCGGTGTACGGATAATTTCAGTCCAGCTGCACCCATTACGGCCAGTAATGTTTTAATTGTTGGATTTCCTTTGGGGGACAGGGCGCGATAGAGGCTTTCACGTTTTATACCTGCTCGCTCAGCTATTGTTGCCATACCTTGAGCCTCGGCAATGTGCCGTAAAGCAGCTAACAAAGCTTCCCGTCCACCGGGTTCGTTGATTTCTTCAAATGCGGTGGTTAAATACTCATCTGCAAAATCAGGGTCTTCCCGCAATAACTCTATAACGGTTTGGTCGTGGGGTCTTGATGCTTCATTCATGGTGCGTTCTCCGATTCCAGTCTTTCCAATAGTCTACGGCTTTATTTATATCGGATTGTTGTTTACTTTTATCGCCACCGATAAGCAACAGCAACAGCTTTTTACCTGTTTGAGCGTAGTAGACACGATAGCCGGGGCCATGATCTATGCGTAATTCCCAAACACCATCTTGTAATGGTTTGCAATCGCCCAAGTTGCCAGCAGCCATGCGCTGCACTCTCGTCAATACCCGCGCCTTCGCTTGACGGTCAGTAAGCGCCGACAGCCATTCTTTAAAGGGAATTCGCCCGTCTTCGGTTAAGTAATCTTCAACTTTATACATTATTGTGAATTATAAGTTACAAAACATTAAGTGCAAGCGGATTATTTAACGACACGCAAACCATGCCCCATATCTGGCTGATTAAACACAATTCCGGCTTGCTCCAACATCCATGCCTCAATCTTTACGTGCCACATCCGCAACAAATCAAGCGGACGGCGTATGTAGTTCTGTTCTCTAACTCCTTGCGGCTTATGGCCCTGGATTTGTGCAGCGATTCCGGCGGGCGTTTCTGTCCATTCACACAGTGTTGCAAAGCTACGGCGTAGGCCGTGCAGAGTCATATCCAGACCAGCAATAGCACAGGCTTGGTTATGGGCAATGCGTGGCTCAGTCAGACGGCCTGATGCGGCGGTCGGACTTGAGAAAACCCACTCACTACGGCGCGGCAATCCAGCCAACAAATGCGCTACATAGGGCGTTAATGGAATAACTCGAAAATCTTCAACTTTGTCATGTATTGTTATGCTGTTCCACTTAAAATCAATATCAGTCCATCGAAGCGCGGCCAGTTCTTCGCGCCGAGAACCGACAAGCAACAATGTTTGCAAATAAGCGCTAATCACTGGGTTTCCGATCTGCTTAACGGCGGCAAACCATGCGGGCAACTGCTCCCGCTGTAGCACATCATTTTTAACCTTGGCTTTGCCCAAACTTTCGCGGGCGGTTTTGCTTTGTGCTGGGTTGGCAGTCACGATTGCCTTATACATTGGATGTCTGGCACACCAAAAAAGAAAGGCTTTCAATAATCGTAATGAAAGTCTGGCGCGTGTCGGTCTCTTCAATGTTTCAGCATCTGCCCATTCTTCCACCCGCTCCGGGGTCAGGTCGATAAGGCGGACCTCTACCAACGATGCGAGTGTGCCGGGTTTAGTAAGCTCAGTGCTACGACTCCGCACAGCTCCGCCGAGATGCATATCTTTTTCATGGTCATGGTAATGACTTTCGGACCAATAAGGCTTTCGAGCGGCGATATATTCAGCCCATGCCATACCCACCGTCACCGATTCGCGGGCCGCCTGCATTACTATAGCGGCGGCTTCCGCTTCTTTAGCTTTTTTAGCGGCAACTTTTGCGGCTTCCTTATCAGATTTCACTTCGCGCGGATCGTTACCGTTGTCAATCATGATTTGGAGGCGGCGGGCTTCGGCTTGCGCTTCTGGAATACTCCATGCACTAACCTTTCCAATCGTAACGCGCATGGTCTGGCCTTTTATCTTGGCTTGAAAAATATACCGCTTGGCACTTGAACTGGGTGTTGCTCGCACACCCAAGCCCGCAACTTCGTCGCACCAAAGGAAAGTTTGGACTTTCCCTTCATCACATTTGAAGCTTGCAACCCTTCCTGCCGTTAACTTTAACTTCGCCATAATTCCGCCTTATTTTTGTAACCAATTTGTAACCGCTTTTGCAGTATATCGCTGAATATTAATCAACACAACAAATGGAGATAAATGAAGCAAGATATTGATTTATAGTAAAAATATGGGATTTATTGAATGACAATCAATAGAGATAAATAGTGATTTGCGGGGACTCTTAATCCATAGGTCTAGGGTTCGAATCCCTAACACCCCACCAATAAAATCAAAGGGTTGCACATTAGCAGCCCTTTTTTATGTCTGACGTTTCGTGAAATGTAATTAGTTTGCAATTGAATTTGCTCAATCAAAAAACCTAATAATCTTGCTGCCACTAAGCCTGCTTAAATTGTTGACATAAAAAAGCCGGTTTTAATGGTCATCATTATTTGACTTAGCGATGCTATGGTTTTTCTTCGGCGGGCCAATGACCATCATTCCAAAATCTTGGATGAGCGTACTCAGGTACAGAAAACTGCGTGCGCTTCATATATGAGTAGTAACTTTGTACGTCATTCAATTGGATAGTGATAGCAGCTAAAACTACGGCAACTAAAACTAAAGTTCGTCCTTTGCTTTGTAAAGGTTGTAATTCGACAGAAATTAAATCCGTTGCTTGATTGCGACCGATCAGCCAACCGCCAATCATAAACAGCATCATCTGACTGTGCGGCATAATAATATTGCCGCTTAAGAGTGAATCACATAAACCACAAACGAGCGAGGCTGTTAAAGCAATGTTGATTTGCGGGTTTTCGCTGTAAGTTGGCTTAATACACCACACTACAGCCTTCTTGAGTAAGGCAACCACTAAATAAACGGCTATCAATACGGCAGGCAAGCCGTATTCTGCGGCAATGTGCAGAACAGAATTATGAGGATGTGCGGCAATAGTGAAATTATTAAAGGCAAAATGCATCGGACCAACACCTAACAAAGGATGATTTTTAATCATTTCAAAAGCATTTAACCACAATGGCCAACGGCCATTATCATCTAATCCTCTCTTGGTGATGCTGCCTAGTCCATAAAGACTGTTGTCTAACGTTAAATAATCGAACGCCAAGTAGAAAATCCCCCCAATCAGCATCCCACCAACTGCCATATCAACCACTGACGCGCCTGATCTTTTAAGAATATAAGCAAAAATAGAGTTGTAACGATCAGAGCAACCCAAACCGAGCGAGTGCCAGTGGCAAAATGCAATGCCCACCAAAAGGCTAAAAGGATAAGCGTTACTGCACGCCAGCGAAGCGGGAGATTGAAGGTGATAAGTGGAATAACCAAAATTGGCAGCGTGTAAGCTTGATACTGACTAAAAAATCGTACATTACTAAAACTGACAAATGGAGAAATCCATGAAAAAGAAACATTTGTAACAACTGCTGCTAGATAGCAAATAACAAAATGGCAAATAAAAAGTAAAGCGCCCAATAAGATTGTCGCTATAAATAAACGATCCATTAATGTTTTGTTATTACTGGTCAGAAACTGACAGATAATGCCGAACATGAACAACAACAGAAACAGGCTGATTTCTTGTAAGGATTTTTCCGGGAATTGGGCCAATAGACTGCTTGTTAGTGCAAGGATTAAAAACGAGCTAAGCCCAATTTTTATAGTATTTGGAAGCAATGTAAGCACCATTAGGGCTTGGTGTCGCCAAATTGGTATAACGATAAGTAGAGCCATCATGGGGATGAGCAGTATTAGCTCCAGAAGTCTGGCGCTATCGTAAAGAGGGCCGGTGAACTCGAGTAAATACCACGGGGCTAATTACCCCGTAGAGGGCAACGCAAACTCAGCTCGAAAAGCGAGAGACGACTAATGTAGGATTGCGGGAAATCATCGTAAGACCAAATACATTTAAGGATGTTTAAAGCATAAAAAACCACCCAACCCAGTAATGGATTGGATGGTTTGGTTGTACTTTGTTAGGTGTAGGGTGGGCAGAAAAGTGTTACCCATTCTACCTAGCTGGTTACAAGTTTATACTCATGGTCCTGCTGCTGGTGCTGGTGCTGCTGCTGCACATGAACCAGGGCGGTGTTTTTCAAGAGCAATATTTGTCACACAAGTCCAAGCACCGTCGTCATCACGACTCCATGTGATTGTGTTGCCGTTTATTGTGCCGTTTACTGTTCCA
>Ga0208264_1000325_pt1 | contig 16818 bp, 15 predicted proteins | sample LakWasMet31_HOW6_2_FD_183873 | JGI IMG/M metagenome (GOLD analysis project Ga0208264, IMG submission 183873) | Freshwater sediment methanotrophic microbial communities from Lake Washington under simulated oxygen tension - Sediment Metagenome... | ecosystem: Environmental > Aquatic > Freshwater >...
GAAAGTTTGCGTGTAAACGCCATTCAACTGACGCATGCCTTTGGATAAATTGCCCTCCACAGTCTCCACCACCACATGGTAATGATTGCTCATCAAACAATACGCATGGCAAATCCAGTTAAACCGGGAGCAAACGTCGTTGAACAATTCGAGCCAGCTTAATCGGTCTTCATCATCAAGGTATATCTCGCCCCTCGCATTACCCCGCGAAGTCACATGATATAACCCACCTGCAAATTCTAATCTGAGTGGTCTCGCCATAAGTGTCAGTTTAAACAACTTTTGCTATATTGCAAGACCTGACCCCGGAGTCTCTTGACCCCGGAGTCTCTGACCCCGGAGTCTCGTAGCAGAAACCTAGGTCGATGGATGGATTCCGCGTTGATCTACCCAGCCTACGGTCCTCATGTCATTGTTAGGCCAATCATGAATGGCAACGTTGTAGGATGCGGTGAGGAACGAACCGCATCGTTCGCGATTGATGCGGTTCCTATCGTCACCGCATCCTACGGTCCTGAGAAATAAAACCGCATTGTAACCGCGCTCCGGTTGAGCGCCATGTTTGGCTTCAAATACACAAATCCGGCTTGCAAGCTTATTGTTACAGCCAATCTGCACGCTCCAAATTAAACTTTGCTAAGTGTTCATTTGTGCCCCAAAATTTTTCAGTAGATGTATAGACATATGATATTTCCACTTGAGTATCATCTTCTGCTTCAATACGAGCATCAGTTACGTTTGGAATACTTGATACAGCATTGAAAGCATCTGTGCCTATAGTGTTACTAGACATATTTCCGAAAGCGTTTCTTTTAACAACTATTTTGTGTCGGGTCATGGTCTTAATTTCGCACGAATGTAAAAATGTTGAATGGGAAAAAGCCTAACGTATAGAAAAGGTTGCCTGAGCAGCTTTATCGCGTAGGGTTAAGTTTGATTTCTGGTTGCAAGGCCTCATTGTTGCCCTGAGCACACTTAAAAACTACTGCAAAAAACGTTTGCGCTAGATGACCCATAGCGATTTACTGAACAGTCGATAATTGTTGGTTTAATTGAATATGTATTGTAAATGGATGCTGAGTAAAGATGAGATTGTGAAATAGTCCATGCCTGCAAAATCGTTAACGCAAAACCAAGCGATACATTATTTATGTTATTCGTGAACTCTATTAATTTCCCTTGTCGTTCCATTTCGGATTTTAAAGCTTCATTGTGAACATCGTTAGCAGTATTGGATAATACGGTTTTAAATTGATAAGCAAATTGCCCCCAAGTAATTTTTTTCTCGAATAACTGTGCAAGCACTTCGTCTGCTAAAATAAATCCATTAACTGCTTTGGGGATTACTGTAGGCATAATGTCAGTTACATGTTCGATTGTAGTTTTCCTGCATCCTTGCAACATACTATGTACTTTTATGAACTTTACGACTTCGTCGTTAGTTGCCAATGACTTATCCATTAGGTCAACCGCTGAAGGATGGCTATCAACATAATCGTCCTTCCACGGCATATAGTGATTCGCATTTAAATATTTGTAATCTTCGGTGCTTGTCAAACGCAGCTTACACTCTTCTACGTCACTTTTTAGTGCCATTAAATGGTAAACTGAACAGCCACTTGTAATTAACAACGAGGCGAATATATAAAAAATTCTGCTCATGATTTCCCTTTTCAAAATAACTTAACATGTAAGACGCGTAGAACGATAATGGTGTTTTGAAATATAGAGTTACAAGAAAATCGAGCGTAGCCGTACTTCTCAAGTGTACGTTTTTCTATTTTCATGCGATTCTGCGACACCTCGCTAACTAAGCTAACGCCTAGCTCAGCCGACGTCAGGCCGCATCGCGGCCTGACGTCGGCTGGAGCGATGTGTTATACGTTTTTGTATATGTCATGCAGAAATTCTCCGTTTGTGTCATTCAATGCCATCCCATTATGTAAGAGCTGCAAGTTATTTGATTCACCACTACCATTAATTGAACGAACATCATCAAGGACGCATAAAAATCCAAAAACTGCCTCGTGTACTGCCTCTGAAATCAGCTTGGAAACAATTTCTCGATCAGTATCGTTTAGCTCTTTGAACCACGAAGATTGTATGAGCAACTGGCTGTCAGGCTTACGGCCAGGTGGGTTATTCAGATTATCTAACGTACCTTTTATCGCTCCAGTAGCGACTACTTGCTTGACACGCTTAATAAATTCTACTTTATCCACTTCGTTTCCTGCGACGTATAACGACTCACATCACCGGCAGCAAAAAGCAGAGCGAGGAACGAGCGCCGCTTTTTGCTGTCCGGTGCATATGATTGTTAGATTACGTATTCCCACACGCGCCTCTTTCTACGGGCGCATGCAGCTCGTATCTCTTTGTTACGGAATCAACTGCGTCAAAAAACCATTTTGGACTATCAGGGTGGACAATCACCTTATTGATCATCCCGCTTAAGAATGCCGGTAGTTTGTGCCCAGGTGGTGTGTCTTTCGTGGGGTTAAGACGAGAATATGTATCCAAGCTTATACGGACTTCTTTCTCAAAAGAGAAATGGCGGCGTTTTCTGAAGAAACAGTCCTCATACAGAAGGACTCCCGATATTTCATCTGCATCCTTATAAACCACATCCTTGAAAATTAAGGAGTGCCCGGAAAGGCCGCTCGGGTCCGCATTCCTCACGATGTCCTCGACGGTTGTTTGAATAGCAACCGCATTCGCACTCCTTCCGTAAATCTCCCACATCACCATATTTTCTTCGAGATTATGGTGCCAGCAACTGATGAAGGTGTTTTTGACCAAGTAGTCCTGAAAGTCGTTTGCGTCTTTGACCGGAGAATTGTCGTTTTCGTCGAAATCCTCATACGCCTTGTCTATGTACTCACGCATCTCAACAGGAAACCGGCCTTCATGCTTATCCCCAAACGTATCCGCCCTCGCCAGCCAGATCGCATTCTGTTCTAGCATTGAGACGAGTTTCGCAATGTCCATGTAGCGCCACAGAATTGCGCCTTCATCAAGTCCGTCCGCTTCTAAAAATACGCTCATCGGTTTCCTGAGTAATCTAACTAACATTATGCATCCTAAATGACGCAAAACTTTGCATCATCAAGTTTCCTAATGTATTTCAAAAAATGAAAAACTTAATTTAATCAGTTGCATACGAAAATTTATCACTTCCTAATAGGCCGCAGCTATCGAAATATTTATTCCGGGCAATCGGCTAAGCAACTAATTAGGTTGTGACAAAATCGTCCAGGGCATTCTAACATTGATGCCGAGAAGGCTTATTTAGCTTGGATTAAGCACGTTATTTTGCACGTTGGTAAAAAAACATCTGAGAAATACCCAGGTAGGGTGCGCACTGCGCACCATTGACGGTAGAGAAAGATCGGTTTCGTTAGAGATAGGCGGATCAGGATCGGTTTGTTTATCGCCGAATTCTACGTCTTTGCCATGCGTGGCATCCATAAGGTGCGTGGTGCGCACCCTACCAGGCTCCACGACCTCATCGGAGCCCGACCGGATCGGGCCGGTGCGCCACGTTTGCGGGGTCGGCTGGACGTTTTTTGCTTCAGGGAGGATAATCGCTGAACTTTCCTGCGCAATCGAGCCTAAATCTTTCCGTCAAAGTTTATTCCGACGCCATGGCCAATCAACTGCACACGCTGGTCGATCATTTCCGCAATCTCGCTCCCGACGCGGCCGATTTCGTACTGGCCACGATCATCGCCACTCAGGGTTCGACTTATCAGAAGGCCGGGACGAGGATGCTGATTGCGCCCGACGGCACATGCCAAGGGATGCTTAGCGGCGGCTGTTTCGAAAGCGATCTCAGCGAGCGTGCGCGTGCGGTCTTTGCGACCGGCAGGTCCGTCACGGTGGATTACGACATGCGCTCCCCCGAAGACGTGATCTGGGGACTTGGCCTCGGCTGCAACGGGGCGGTCAAAATTTTCTTACAACTGCTGAAGGCCGAGAAACATTACTTTCCTTTGGACGCGCTGGCCCAGGCGGTCAACCATGACCGGCAGGGCGTGTTGCTGACCGTGATCGAGTCCACGCATCAGGAATTGCCGGCGGGCCGGTCGCTATTTCTACGGGAAGAGGATGGCGGGAACGATGATTCGCCCTGGCCGGATGCGCTGATCGCCGCGGCGCGGCGGACTTTGTCGGCCGATAGGCCCCATCGAGAAAACCATATGATCGATGACAAGACGGTCAGCGTCTTTTATGAACCGATTCGTCCGTTGTCGCGCCTGCTGGTCGTCGGCGCCGGCGCCGATGCCGCCCCAGTCTTGCACTGCGCGAAGGCGCTGGGCTGGCGGGTCACGCTCGTCGATCACCGCCCGGCCTATATCGAGCCGGAACGCTTCGCGTCGGCCGATCGACTAGCGTATTGCCCGCCGCAACACTTGGCCGAAGCGCTGGATCTCGATCGTTTCGATGCGATCGTGCTGATGACGCACAGTTTCGAATATGATGCCCGCTATCTGAAAGTCGTCGTGGACAGCCGGATTCCGTTCATCGGCTTGCTCGGCCCCAAGGCGCGGAAGGACCTTCTTCTCGAAGGTCTCGGTGCTCAGGCGGCAAAGCTCGACGGTCGTGTCTTCGGGCCGGTTGGCCTCGATATTGGCGCCCAAACGCCGGAGGAAATCGCGCTTGCGATTATGGCCGGAATTCTGGCTGCGCAGAACCGCCGGCAGGGCGGCCAGTTGACCATGAACAAAGGTTCTGCGCATGCCTGATGCCTATCCGAATGTTCATGCGCTGATTCTCGCCGCGGGCGGCTCCCGCCGCCTGGGCAGTCCGAAGCAATTGCTGCGCTGGCAGGGCCAGACCCTGCTCGAACGGGTGATCGGCAGCGCGAGCGATGTCTTGCGGGGACGGGTGACCGTCGTGCTCGGCGCGCATGCGGAGCCGATCCGCGCGGCGATCGATTTAAGCTCGGTCGAAACCCTGTTGAATCCCGACTGGCAGGACGGTCTTGCCTCGTCGCTCAGATTGGGCATCAAGGCTTTGCCGGCTTCGGCCGAAGCGGTGCTGATCCTGTTGTGCGATCAGCCCTTGATCGATTCGGCGCATCTTGCGGCGTTGCTCGACGCCTGGCGGAGTGAACCTGCCCGTATCGTCGCCAGTCAATATCATTTATCCTGTGGTGTACCGGCGCTGTTTCCGGCGGCGTATTTTGATCGCCTGCAAACAGTGACCGGCGACAAAGGCGCCAAACCGTTGTTGATCGAGTTCGATGCGTGCGTGCTGAAGATTCCGTTCGCGCGGGCCGAACTCGATATCGATACGCGAAGTGATTTTGAACGTTTAACGGGGCAGACATTTGCCGAGGAGTAAATCATGACAACCCTATTGATCAACGGCAAAGAGCACCAGATCGATGCCGAAGACGACATGCCCTTGCTTTGGGCGATCCGCGATTTGGCGGGTTACACCGGCACCAAATACGGCTGCGGCATCGGTCTGTGCGGAGCCTGTTCAATCATGCTCGACGGTAAGCTGACCTTCTCCTGCACCCTGCCGGTCAGCGCGGCGCAAGGCAAGGCGATTACCACGATAGAGGGCCTCGCGACCGATAAAGGCCTGCATCCGGTGCAACAGGCCTGGGTCGAGCAGGACGTTCCGCAGTGCGGCTACTGCCAGTCCGGCCAGATCATCGCGGCGGCGGCCTTGCTGAAGCAGAATCCGCATCCGAGCGATGAAGAAATCCGCGCGAAGATGAGCAACCTCTGCCGCTGCGGCACCTATCAGCAAATCTTTGCCGCGGTCAAACGCGCCGCCGAAATCCAGGGAGCGCAGTCATGAACGAGATAATGAACATTTCGCTGTCACGCCGGCAGTTTCTCGGTCTTAGTGCGGCGGCCGGCGCCAGCGTGTTGCTGCTCGGCGTGACGCTGCCGACCGGTTGCGCGAAGATCGAACAGGCCCAACAGGATCAGGATCTGAACGCCTTCATCGGCATCGACGACAAAGGCCAGGTGGTTTTCCAGAATCCATTCATCGAAATGGGACAGGGGACCTATACCTCGATTCCGGCGATCATGGCCGAGGAACTGGATGTCGAGATGTCCGCGATCAAGGTCGTGCAGGCGCCGCATGGCGCCGATTACAAGATCATGTTCGACAATACGATGCGTTTCACCGGCGGCAGCCTGAGCGTGCGCTCGTCCTATATGACCATGCGCAAGGCCGGCGCGACCGCCCGGGCGATGCTGGTCCAGGCCGCGGCCGAGCAATGGGGCGTCAAGCCCGGCGATTGCACGACCGAACCGGGCAAGGTCGTGCACGCGGCGAGCGGCAGGAAGCTCGGTTATGGCGAGCTTGCCGAAAAGGCCGCCAAACTGACCCCGCCAAAGGACGCGCCGTTGAAAGACAGCGCGGCATTCCGGCTGATCGGCCAGCCGGTCAAGCGCACCGACAGTCTGGTCAAATCGACCGGCACGGCCGAATTCGGCATCGACATCAAAGTGGACGGCATGCTGCATGCGGCGGTGATGCAGTCGCCGGTGTTTGGCGGCAAGGTCGCCTCCTACGATAAAGAGGCGGTGCTGAAGCTGCCGGGCGTCGTCGCGGTCGAAGAGATACCGAACGGCGTCGCGGTGATCGCTGACCATTTCTGGCATGCGAAGAAAGCCTTGGAGAAGCTGCCGGTCACCTTCGATGAAGGCGCGAACGCCGGTTTCTCGACAAAAGATTACAAGGCCAGGTTGCAGGCGGCGCTGAACGAACCGGGCCATGTCGCCGAGGAAGCCGGCGATGCGGCCAAGGCGATGGCCTCCGCCGCGAAGACCATCGAGGCCGAATATCACGCGCCGTTCATCGCGCACGTCACGATGGAGCCGATGAATTGTACCGCGCTGGTCACCCAGGACCGTTGTACGGTCTGGGCGCCGAACCAGGGCGTCGATTTCGTGGTCGGGGTCGCGGCCGAGATCACCGGGCTGAAGCCCGAGGCGATCGAGGTGATCACGCCGTTCCTCGGCGGCGGTTTCGGTCGCCGTTTCGTTATGGATTATGCAATCCAGGCGATCACCTTGGCCAAAAAACATCCGGGCAAGCCGATCAAGGTGATCTGGACGCGCGAGGAAGATCTTCAACACGACCATTACCGGCCGATGTCGGCCGCGAAGTTCGGCGCCGGCTTCGACAAGGACGGCAATCCGGTCGCCTTGCAGATCACCTCGGTCGGCGAAGGGCCGATGACCCGCCTGATGCCGGGCTTTGTCAAAAATTTCGATCTGGACACCAGCGTGTTCGAAGGCACGGTCGAGCTGCCTTATGCGATTCCGAACAAGCGCACGAATGTGGTCAATGTGCCGGTCAAAGAGGCGCCGATCGGCTTCTGGCGCTCGGTCGGCCACTCGCAGAATTGTTTTTTCAAGGAATCGTTCTTCGACGAGATGGCGCATGCAGCCGGAGCCGATCCGCTCGAATTCCGCCTGAAATTGCTGGCCGAGCAGCCGCGCTTCAAAAAAGTCCTGGAGACGGCCGCAAACCTGGCCGGATGGAAGGCAAAGCCCTGGGCCGATACGCAAGGCCTCAAGCGGGCGATGGGCTTGGCGCTGCATGAATCGTTCAACAGCATCGTCGCCGAAGTGGCCGAAGTCAGCCTGAATCAGGATGGCGAGATCAAGGTCGAACGGGTCTGGTGCGCGGTCGATTGCGGCTTCGCGGTGAACCCCGCGATCGTCAAACGGCAGATCGAAAGTGGGGTTTGCTTTGGACTCTCGGCCGCGATGGGCGAGGCCATCACGCTGGAGAAGGGCCGCGTCGTGCAAGGCAATTTCGACACCTACCCGATCTTGCGCCCCGACCAGATGCCGGTCGTCGAGGTCGAAATCATCAACAGCGGCGCGCCGCTCGGCGGCATCGGCGAGCCCGGCACGCCGCCGATCGCGCCGGCGGTCTGCAACGCGCTGTTCTTGCTCAGCGGGCAACGGGTGCGCAGCTTGCCGTTGTCGCAGTATTCGTTTTAGCGGATAAGCCGCCGCACAATTTCTCTCATTACGACAAGTAGGATAAATCATCGATGCAAAAACTGATAAAAAAATACGCGATATTCGGCCTGGTCATTTTTGGCCTGATGCCGACAGCCCAAGGCATGGCCGGCGGCTTGCAGGAACCGCAACAGGTCATCCAGGGCATCTCGGATCAATTGCATCAAAAACTGCAAAACAAGGCCTTTACCAGCAATTTTGCGCAAGTCACCCGCTTCGTCGACGGCGTGATCCAGCCGCATACCGATTTCGACGTGATCGCGCCGCTGGTCCTCGGCAAGCATTGGAAAACCGCGTCGCCGGGCGACCGCGAACGCTTCAAGAACGAATTCAGGACGATGCTGGTCCGCTCCTATTCCAGGGCCTTTGTCGAGTATAACGACTGGACCCTGCGTTTCCAGCCGATCGATGCGGGCAGCGACGGCAAGAAGGTCGTCGTCAGATCGGAAGTCTTGCAGCCGGGGCTCAATCCGGTGCAGGTCAATTACCGGATGTATCTCGGGAAAGGCGGCTGGAAAGTGTACGACATCATCATCGCGGGCGTGAGCCTGGTCACGAATTACCGTTCGAGCTTCAGCGATGACATTCAGAAGAAAGGCTCCTTGGGGGCCTTGATCGACTCGCTGGCCAAACGTAACGCCGAAGCGCTCAGCGGCAAAGGTTCTTGACCCGGCCGTTACCTTCAAGTTTCAGGGGCGCGGGTCGCCCCTGTTCTGTTATTGAAGCCCGGTTTTTCGCGATGATCAGTCGCACGCGAAACCGCGGCTTTATGGCTGCGCCCTCGCCATGTTTTGTTTCGCCCAAGCCAGATTATTCTTAGCGAGCGCATGGCCGGGTTTCAGGGAGATCGCCCGGTTACAGGCATCGATCGCTTGCCGCCAGTGTTTGAGGTTATTGTGAGCGGCACAGATATTATTGTAAGCCTCGGCGTTGTTCGGCTCCCATTGCAGCGCTTTTCTGCCGGCCTCGATGCTTTCGTTGAATTTGCCGGCATTGTACAGCGCCAGGCTTTTATTCAAATAGCCTTGAACGTCGCGAGTCGCCGCATTTCCTGCGTTATAGATAAAAATCGAATAGCCGATTTTTTGATCCGGTTGCCGCAGCCGCATCCAGTCAAAACACATCGATTCGGCAAGATTTTCCGGGGTCAGCAGGCGCCCGGCATGCACGGCCACCAGTTCGCCGGTATCGCTGCAAGGGGGCGGGGTGTAACTGATTCCGGCGCGGCTCAGCTGTGTTCCCCCCCAGCCGTTGGGCAGATAAGCCAGGCGGTCGATGTTTCTGGCTTGCAGCCAGCGCAGCAAATCCGACCCTCCCTGTCCGTAGTCATCGCCGTTGATCGAGATGCGCCAACCCTGTTCCGGGCCGCCGGCCAGAAAATTGAAATACATCAGGTAATTCGGATACACCGATAGCGTGCTGACAGCACTCAGTGCGACCAAAAAGCCCGCCGCGAGCACCCGCCCGCGGGTGAGACGGTAACGCAAGGTATAACCGGCAAGCAAAAACAGGAACGGGAAAGCCGGCAGAATGTGGCGAATGCCGATTTGCATTTTGCCGATCGAGGCGATCACGATCAATAACAGCGGCGGTAAGGCCAGAAACAGCACGTTCCAGGCATCGCGGGAAAAACGCGATAGCGCCTGCGAGAGCCCGAATCCGATCAGCATCAAGGCCGCAATCGGCAGCTTGACCAACAGCAGCAGCGAAAAATAATTGGGCCATCCGCCGGGGCCTGCCTCGCCGAGAAAATAAGTCCAGTGCCCGAGGCTGCCGGCGCGAGTCAAAACCCATATCAAGCCGGTCACATAATAAAACGGCAAGGGCACCGGCAGCCAAGCCGGCCAGAAATCGGCCAACGTTTCCGAACCGGCCTGCAAAGTAGAATTCAGTGAGCGTGAATGCGCTAGATATTCCGGCGGCGTCAGCCAGACGCCGTCGAAAAAATAGGCGAGGTCGATGCCGAAAATCGTCGCCGCGCTAATGGCCAGCAAGGCGCCGCCGACGATCAGCATCCGGCGTTTGCCGTCGTATGGAAGCTGCGCCGGCGAGAGCACGGCCGCAATGCCGGACAATAGAAATAAGGGCGCCAGCAGAACCGCGGTAAATTTCGCGCAAAAAGCGGCAGCGACGGCTAGGGAGGCCCATCCCAGACGGACCAAGGTCGGCTTGTTTAAATAGCGCCACCAGCCATACACGGCGGCAAACATCAATGTTGTGGCCGCCGTGTCGGTGGTTACCAATGGCGCGTTGGCCAACAGCGGCGGACAAAAGGCAAAAAGCGCGAGCGGCAGCCAGGCGCGCTCGGCTCCGAACAATTCTTTCGCCCAGGCGTATAAGAGCCAGCCGAGCAGCAGCGCAAAGCCGAGCATCGTCAGCCGTCCGGGTAACAACAGTCTTTCTTCGATCGTACCAATATAAGCGTTGGTGGTATAAAAAATATCGGCCTGTTTCCAGGCATTCGGATTGCCATCGGCGACCGACGGAAGCTCCATGAACAGTGAGGGAAGGGCGCCGAGCAATCTTGCCAAGGGCGGGTGATCGGCGTTCAAACGCGGATCGCCGGTCTGCAGTTGCGCAACGCCGGCCGCCACATGATAAGGATCATCCCAGTATGACGACTGATGCAGCACCGTGAATGCGGAGGATATGACGAAAAACAGCACGCAGGCGAGTGAAAAATAAGCCGAGAACCTGGCTTGCCAGCGCGCGTTTGAGAATCGGTCCGTTGATAATTTAATTGCCATCGTGAATCTGTGGGTCCAAAGTCATTTCAAAACTCAGCTGCGGAAAGATAAGTGAGGGTCCGGGCGTTGTCAAGGCAGGCATGGCGGCCTAGTTCCTTCTCCCTCCGGGAGAAGGTTGGGATGAGGGGATCAAATTAAAGTATTTTCCTTATGTCATTCCCTTGATCCTGTTACTGCCCGGCATCAACGATGCTATGCTATCGCCTGCTGGAACGTCGTCACAACAACGAGGATCGGTAATGACAGAAACCATGCCCTGTACCTTGATCAGCTGGGAAGAGGTTTACCGCTTGTGCCGCGAACTGGCGCAGCGATTGCGCGCGGACGCCGTTCCGATCGACATGATCATCACGGTTGCGCGAGGCGGTTATATCCCGGGACGGCTGTTGTCGGACATGCTCGGCATTGCCGACCTGGCCACTTTCAAGATCGAGCATTACCAGGGCGCGCAAAAACAGCAGGCCGCCTTCGTCAAATACCCGTTGAATGCGGACATCACCGGACGCAACGTGCTGCTGCTCGACGATGTTTGCGACAGCGGCGATACCTTTGTGGTCGCGGTCGAGCATCTTCGCGCAGCCGGCGCGTTCAACTCCTTGCACACGGCGGTCATGCAGCTCAAAACCGTATCCGACTTTGTGCCGGATTACTATGTCGAGACTATCCACGCCTGGCGATGGCTCATCTATCCCTGGGCCGTCAATGAGGATCTGTCGGGCTTGATCGATGCGATGCAGCTCGAGCATCGGGACCCTCTGCGCTTACAGCAGGAGTTCAGGCGGCGGCATGCCATCGACGTCAGCATCAGGCAGATTGAAGATGCGCTTCTGCTGTTGGCGCCAGGGCATCATCCGTAAGCGGAAATGAACGTGAATTCGCCTTCCCGGAATTTATCGGCCGAGCATTTATTGCCAAATACGTCTAAAATTAATGAATATATAAGAAAAACGTAAAATTACTCGTTAGAGCACTTGGAAGGCGAATGTCTCAAATCCGAATCTACAGCATAGAAACTCCGTTACTGGGCGTATTCGGTTTCGCAATCACGGCAGCCGACTTATCCAATATTCACCACTTCAAGGGTGAGAGCTTTGTCGTTATCGGTGAGTTCTTTCGCGCTTTTTCCTTTAAGTTCGATAATGATTCATTCACAGCCTCCGGCATGGGGCTTTCCGAAGAAGATGTACTGGCCGAAGCGCTGCAACAAGTAAAAAACGACTTTGCCGAGTATCTGGCTTCCATCGAGCCTGGATCGCCTCGAGCTTTGGTTCTTGAGTCGGTATCCATTGTTCCGTCCGAGATGCGTCTACTCATTCAACACTGCCTTCGCGGCGGCCGTCAGCAACTTGAAGATATCCGGCATAAAACATCAGTTGAAAAATTACGCGGTCTGATTGACCTCATCATTGACATTCAACCGATCCAGCGTCATGAACTCTAAGGAGGCGTTCAGTATGGGCTCGGCTATCTTCCTGAATTTATGTTGAATGTTGGGCTTCATTGCATTCGGTAATTGCTACCGGCATTGCCCTATTCCGTATATCCCCACAGTCGTCAGCCCAACTTACCACGGGAACCCTAATTGCAAGTCAACGGCTTTAGTAAAGCCAGGCTCCGATCGCCAATAAGGCCAGAATGATCTGATCCAGACGAGTTTTCATGTTCAAGCCCTGAGCGAGCGTCGCCCGGTTGACCGGTTTGAGCGCCGGGCCCAAGGTGGGCTTATGTTTCAGTTTGCCGTGATAATGCGCATCCCCGCCTAAGCCGATACCCAAAGCCCCCGCCATCGCGGCAATCGGATAGCCGGCATTCGGGCTTTCCAGTTTATTGCCGTCGCGGAAGACCGACTGCCAGGCGCCTTGCCGGTCTTCCGCCAGCAAAACGATCAGCAGCGCGGTGAGGCGCGCCGGGATGAAATTCGCAATATCGTCCACTATGGCCGCCGTTTTGCCGAAATAGAAATAACGCCCGGTCTTATAAGCCACCATCGAATCGAGGGTATTGATCGCCTTGTAGACCGCAATCCCCGGCAGGCCGAACAATACCAGGTAAAACAACGGCGCGATGACGCCGTCGCCGAGGTTTTCCGCCCAGGTTTCGAGCGCGGCCTTGTGGATTTCGGTTTCGGTCATCGCCTCCGTATCGCGACTGACCAGCAGGCTTATGGCCTGTTTGGGCTGCTCGGCGGTCAAGATGCCCGCGACCGAGGCGTGCAGCATGTTCATCGCCAAGCCGGTCGAGGCCAGTATGGCCAGCACCGGCAATGACAAGCCGGAGGGCAAAAAGCCGCAGAGATAAACCAGCGCGAGGCTGATGCCGAGTGCCAGCGCCACAGCGCCGAACACCAAGCAGGCGCCGGGCAGAATGCGGTTACGGTAAAAGCGCCGCTCGAAGGCCTTGATGAAATCGCCGATGAACACGACCGGATGCTTGCCGGGCAGTTCGCCGACGGCCATGTCGACCAGATACGCTAACAGCGCGAGTTCAAAATACATTCTGTGGAATTATCTTCAGCGTGTGGGCAAGTTGGGCTATCGCTTGCTCGTCTTTGACCGCAAAGCGGACATGGCTCTTATTCAGGCCGGCAAAGTTGTCGCAGACCCGGATCAAGAGCCGCGAAGGCGCCAGTCGTTCCTGCAGCAGATAACCGTCGCCGTCAAAGCTGAGCTTCGCCAGCAGGAAATTCGCTTGTCCCGGATAAATCGTCTCGAACAGCCCGGAGTCTTCCAGCGCCTGCTGCAAGACTTCCCGCCGCTTCGACGTCTGCCTCTGAGTCTGTTCGATATAGGGCTGATTCGCCAAGGCTTGCCGCATGTAGGCCATATCGAAAGTGGAGAGTTTCCATGCCGGCTCGAAGCGCTTCAGCGCGTCGATCGCCTGTGCCGCGGCCAGGATGAAACCGATCCGGATTCCCGCGCAGCCGTAAAACTTGCTCAGCGACTTGATCACATAGAGTTTGTCGTACTCGGTGATGTAATCGGCGACCGAATCCGCGATGCAAAAATCCAGAAACGACTCATCGACGAGGATCGTGCAGTGCTTCTGCCGCCATTGCGCCAAGAGTTCCGGCATCGCATAGAGCCGGCCGTCGGGCGTGGAGGGATTCACAAAGATCACCGTGCTGTTTTCGGGGACTTCCGCATGCAAGTCGGCGAAACGGTCGATGGTGTGCAGGGTGCAGCCGAGTTGCCCGGCAATCTTCGCGTATTCGACGTATAAAGGGGCGTATAACACCAGGTCGCGGGGCTGTAGCCGGCGCAACAAGGCGAAAATGGCCGCGCTGGCGCCGTTAAACACCTCCATCTCGACACCATTCGGATGCGGGTAGCGGGCTTTCAGCGCCTGTTTCAGCAGGGTGTAATCGGGATCGGCATAGGGTCCGAGCTGGATCGGCAGCAAGGACGCCGGATCGAGCGCCTGTTCCGGATTGATGTTCGCCGAGAAGTCGAGCACCGCTTCGGGCTTGCAGCCGACCTGCTGTGCAAATCGGTAAATATTTCCGCCGTGTTTCATTGGGGGTCAGGGGGATAAAAAATGCATCAATGATCGCTGGGTTTGGACCACTGCCGAATGATCCGGCGAATCTGTTCCAGGCCGTCGGTCAGCGCCGCGGGGCCGGGCTGCAGGATGTCGCAGGATTCGATTTCATAAATACGGCCGTCTTTGACCGCGGGGATAGCGTCCCAGCCCGGTCTTGCCGCCATCTGCTCCGGGCGAAACTTCTTGCCGCACCAGGAACCGATGATGATGTCCGGCGCGCGGCGGACGATCTCCTGCGGATCGGCGATGATGCGCCGTTTCGCCGATTGCTCGGCCGCCAGTTCGGAAAAACAGTCTTCGCCGCCCGCAATCTCGATCAATTCGGAGACCCAGCGGATGCCGGAGATGATCGGTTCGTCCCATTCCTCGAAATAAACGCGCGGACGGCGCGGCAATGCCGAAGCCTCTTCGCGTACCGTGTCGATCCGTTGCCGGTATTGCGTGGTCAGCGCGGCCGCCTTTTCGGGGACGCCGACCATTGCGCCGAGCAGGGTGATCATCCGTAAAATCTCTTCGACCGAGCGCTGATTGAACACGTGCACGTCGATGCCTTCGCGAATCAATTGGGCGGCAATGTCGGCCTGCAAGTTCGAAAAGCCGAGCACCAGATCCGGTTCGAGTGCCAGGATCTTATCGATCTTCGCGCTGGTAAAAGCCGAAACCTTTGGCTTGTCTTTACGCGCCTCGGGCGGGCGCACGCTAAAGCCCGAAATGCCGACGATGCGGTCCTGTTCGCCGAGCAAGTACAGGGTCTCGGTGGTTTCATCGGTCAGGCAGACGATGCGGGAGGGATGGTTCATCAAGCGGTTTGCCGGCTTTGGTTAAACACAAGAGGGGAAGAAGACGAGAGTATGCCGCTACGGCGAATTGTAAGCTGGCCGCAATTATATCGGCTCAAGTTGATAAAGCAAGCCGGCTCCCGTATTCTTGCCCTTTTGTAAGGTTTAATTACCAACAACACACAGGACTGATGAAAACGGCATTATTGGCAGGCACCCATTCAGGCTGCGGCAAGACCACATTGACGCTGGCATTGTTGCAGTATTTTCGGCGACACCGGCACGACATCATCTCTTTCAAGACCGGCCCCGATTTTCTCGACCCCCTGTGGCACCAGGCCATTACCGGCAAGCCCTCGTATAATCTCGATACCCGCATGATGGGGGCGGATGCCTGCCGGATGCAACTGGGTCAACAGGCCGAAAGCGCGGAATTCGCCCTGATCGAGGGTGTGATGGGCCTGTTTGACAGCTATGCCGGCGTCGGCGGCGCAGGTTCCAGCCTCGATCTGGCCCGCGTAGTGGGCTGTCCTGTGATTCTGGTGGTCGATGCGGGCGGCATGAGCGGCACGATCGCCGCCATCGTGACGGGCTTTAAGCAGCTTGCCGAACAAGGCCATGTCCGCCTGGCCGGCATCGTCGCGAATAGGGTAGGGAGCGAGCATCACGCGGAGCTGTTAAGGGCCGCCTTGAAGGACTATGACCTGCCGCCTCTGCTCGCCTGGATGCAGCGCAGCGACAAGGTGTTGAGCGAGCGGCATTTGGGCCTGAAAATGCCGGAGGAAGGGGATGTCCCCGATTATTCGGCCGCGCTGCATGTCGATCATGAGGCCTTGCTGCACGCTTTCTCGGAAGTCGCCTGCAAAGCTCCGGCGTCTCCTTCTGAACCTCGGCTGGCCGGCAAAACGATCGCAATCGCCAGGGACAGCGCCTGTTGTTTTATCTACCCCGCCAATCTGGACTGGCTGCACAGGCAGGGTGCGAAGACGGTCTTTTTCTCCCCGGTCGCCGGCGAGCCCGTGCCTCAGGCTGCCGATGCGGTCTGGCTGCCCGGCGGCTATCCCGAACTGCATGCGGAGCCCTTATCCGAATCGGCCAGTTGGGATTCGCTGCGCGCTGGTGCCGAGGCCGGCATGCCCATCCTGGCCGAATGCGGCGGCGCGATGCTGCTCGGCAAAGCTCTGGTCGATCAGCAAGGCCGGCATTGGCCGATGGCGGGCATTTTTCCCTATGTCTCTGTCATGCAGCCGCGTCTTGCGGCATTGGGGCTGCGGGAGGAAGCGTCCGGCGTCAAGGGCCACGAGTTTCATTACTCCACGCGCGAGCAGGATGACGGCTTGGCGCCCGCTTTCGATGTCTTAAAGGGCGACAAAGGCGCGCGCTACCGGAATGTCAGGGCCTCTTACGTGCATTGGTATTTCTCTGACGAGCACGACCGGATCGCCGGCTGGTTTAGCGCGTAGCTCGCATGAAACGCAGTGTAATACGGGATCACCGAAGCCGGTTTTCTATCGGTTTTTACAGCCATTAAACAGCGAAATGCCGGGCCACGAAAAGTTATTTCCAACGCTTATTTAAAAATGTTAGATAATTATTTTATCAGGACTTAAAACGCCGACTGGAAACCGACTAACGCTGAATTGGGCTAAAAAAATGAATCGATTAATGAGGGGAATTTGGCTTTTACCGGTGACTGCATTTTTGTTGAATGCGTGTAGCAGCTCTGCGCCTGCGGTCAGGCCATAT
>Ga0208264_1000326_pt1 | contig 16640 bp, 10 predicted proteins | sample LakWasMet31_HOW6_2_FD_183873 | JGI IMG/M metagenome (GOLD analysis project Ga0208264, IMG submission 183873) | Freshwater sediment methanotrophic microbial communities from Lake Washington under simulated oxygen tension - Sediment Metagenome... | ecosystem: Environmental > Aquatic > Freshwater >...
TTCCGAAACCCCTTGGTTTTATTTACACTTGTGCCAATATTCCTGTTTTTAGTACTGCAACGCTTTCCAAGTTCCGGAGCAAAAAAACGTGAACGAAACAGTGTGTATTTTACAAATATTGCGATAGTTTTCGTCATTACCATAATGAGCCTGACAATCGGATTTCAGAACTATTTGATAATTCAGTTACCAATCATAATAATGTCTGCCACTGCCGGTATGTGGCTATTCTATGTCCAACATCAATACCAAGATGTTTATTGGTCTCGTGAACAAAGTTGGGATAAGACCCGCTCGGGATTGGAAGGTAGTTCTTACTATAAATTACCGCCTGTGCTGCAATGGATTGTGGGCAACATTGGCCTGCATCACATCCACCATATTAAAGCTAATATTCCCAACTACAATTTACAGCGTTGTCTTAATGAAGTGCCCGTCTTACAGCAAGTTCATCCGTTGACATTAGTTGCAAGCGTTAAATCTCTATGGCTAAATTTGTGGGATGAACAAAAGCAAAAGCTGGTCAGTTTCCGATCGATCAGGATGTTACCGCGCCTTAAAAGCTAACGCTCTGTAATCTGAATACTTGAGTTTCTGCGGAGAGGATTAGGTCAATTTTCGCAGTGGGTTGGCATTTACATTAAGAAATGAGCTCACACTGCTGATCACTTTGCGACATTAAAGTATTTTCACCGAAAAGGAATTTGTCATCGCTACTTGACCCAGCTGGTCTTATAACTGATCCATCATAGATAAAAAATCAGGATAACGATGATAACCTCGGCATTCGCGCACATTGATTTAGCCGTAGTCACCCTGTATAAGTATTAACGATAGGTAGGGGTTTGTTTCGCCTGTCCACCCTGTTATATGTTCTAACTCGGATAGTCTGTTGAATAGCTTATCGCATAGATCGCTTATATCGAGCACCCGGGCTGGCTGCGACCATTTACCTAAATCTTTGCATTACTCTTGCCGTCTTGTGGTGCTGCTTTTTTGAAGCCAAATGTCATTGTTAATTGGTAAAGCAGGTTGTGAAAATTTTGAATGTTGAGGTCAGGTGCCAGAATAAATTCTTAATGAGATACGCGTAAATTAAGAAAATAATAAACACCAAACCCTAACCAGGATACTAGCAACAGCACCCAAGGCAACCAATGTTGTCTATAGACAATGATTTCTTCCACATCCGGCTCATCCGAATCGCTGGTCTTTTCTTTGTGTACAGCTGCTTTTTTGAGTCGTTTATTTAACTGTCTCGCTTTTTCTTTTTGTTGTTTTTTATAAAGATCAATGCCTTTTTGAATACCTTGGGCAATCAATTTGGTTTGTTCTTTAGTTTGCGCCGGACGTTGTATTGCGTTGGCAATTTTCAACGCTTCTTCTTGGGTTTGCTGCGATGGCTTTTGATAACTCTTATTGATCATGTTTTACCCAAATAACTTTTTCAACTGAATCAAACTAAAACACCCATCGGCCAGGTTGGATTCATGTGTGGAAATTAAAGTGCTATTGTATCGCTAATCTAAGTAAGAATTTTTTTATCATAAAAATACCTATTACCATAAACGCCACAGGTTTGAAAAACCTAAATAAAGAGACCGTGCGCAGCAGTCTATGGAAAAGTTTTTTAATTAGATGTAAATGACGAGAAGCAACGCCCAAGATAGCCATAATCACAAACTTGAAACGAACCACCTTATGCCAAACAATACGACTAAGATGCAAACGGCTCTTAAATAACCAAACCCCAATACCACCCCACAATATCAATTGTGGGCGATTTTCGACAAGGATGTATTTTAACCGAAACAAAAGTAAAGATTTTTCAAACCATACACGCCACTTTGTTGATATATCTGAAAATAGTCGTTCAAAGTCCTTACGCTAATATCCACTAATAAGGCAATTTTGTAATTGGATACCCCGCGGCTTTTAAGCCACAATGCTTCAAGGCGCCGACGAACTAACGGGACAGGATGGGTTTTCCGCTCTTTCTTTAAAGTTGCCAGTACTTCTGAAGGAAACTCAATGTATGTTGTCATGATCATTCTCACTTTCTAAGCGCTTTATTGCGCAGATGAGCAATTCAAAAAAATCATACTCAATACAGCTTAAAAAAGAATTAATCCTGTTTGGATAGGCACGAATGCTAAAATGTGAGGTAGGTTGATGAATAAAGTGACAGGCCAAAGGTAATATTTTTATAAGTAAAGAGAATGAGCGACTGGTGATTAAGTCTTCGAATGACCATGAATTAATTACCGGGATGCTCTATATTGATGCGGGATTTATTAAATTCATATTTAACCTACCAGGCCCTTTGCAAGAGCAATGGACGACAGACCAACTTTTCTATTAGCGTGCAAATGGAAAGTTATCCGCAACCTAAAAAACGCTAGTAAGGGGATACTAAAGGGTTTTGATAGAATCCACTAGCGAACAAGGGTTTGCGTCATTTAAAATAGGTTTCCCAATATGTATTTTAGGAGGCCAAACCAATGTCTGACATGATTATCGTGGGAACTCGCAAGGGGACAGTGATTTTTGATCGCATCAATTCTAACTGGCGTCCTCGTCAAATCACCCATGCGGGCATTCCGGTTTGTTATGCGGCGAGGGATCCACGTGATGGAACTTTGTGGGCTTCTCTGGATCATGGTCACTGGGGGCCTAAGCTGTCACGCTCAAGGGATCGTGGTGCGACCTGGGAAGATGTGATGTCAGTTAAATATCCAAAAGGAGCACGCTATATCGTCAAATACCTGCCCACGCCGGATTTTGATCCATCGGCACCGACCGCGCAGCCTGAGTATGCTGATGCAACTGTTTATAAAATATGGAATCTTGCGTTTGGCAATGCAAGTCAACCCGGCAGGCTCTATGCGGGTACGATCCCTGGTGGTTTATTTGTCAGCGATGATGGTGGTGATAGTTGGGAACTCAACCGGCCGCTGTGGAACCACGATAGTCGGGGCGGAGATTTATTCACTGGCGATGCGACCACTGAAAACCGCTGGTTCGGAACACCTGCGAGTATAGATTACGGTGTATTTGAACCAGGCATCCATTCCATCATTATTGATCCACGTGATTCTTGTCATATTTATGTCGCGGTATCTTCAGCCGGTATCTTAGAAACTACTGACGGCGGCCAGACCTGGACAGGACGTAATCGCGGCATGCTTAACGATTACATGCCAAACCCGGAAGCAGAGTGGGGCCATGATCCTCATTTCTTAACAAGCTGCTTTGAGCAGCCTAATAACCTCTGGCAGCAAAACCACTGTGGCGTTTTTTACAGTGATAACGGTGCACAGAGCTGGAATAAGGTTAGTATGCCTGATGTTGGCGTGCATTTTGGTTTTCCGATCGCAGTTGATGCAAATGATGGACAGACTGCTTGGGTTGTCCCGGCACAGGCGGATTCGCAACGTATGGCGATTGATGGCAGTTTATCCATTGCTCGAACGACCGATGGCGGACAGTCATGGCAATCTTTTCGAAGCGGTCTCCCGCAAGATAACGCCTACGATATTATCTTGAGACATGGCCTTGATGTGGCGGGAGATTATTTATGTTTTGGCAGTACAACGGGCAATGTTTATTTGTCAGAAGACCGAGGTGAAACATGGCAATGCCTTGGTAACAATTTACCGCCTATTTATTCAGTGCGATTTGGTTGAACACCATGCCTATCGTCAGAATGACACCGCATCTTTATCAGTTTTTTCCGAAATTGGAGAACCGAACAATTACTGTGCCGGTAGGGTCGGTCGCCGAAGTTTTGAGCGCCGTCAACGAAATTGCTCCAGGCTTTACTGATTACGTGCTGGACGAACATGGTACGCTTCGACGGCATGTGAATCTCTGTATTAATGACACCATAATAATCGATAAAAAAACCCTCTCTGATCGCGTCCCGGAAGATGGGACTGTTTATATTTTTCAGGCCCTAAGCGGGGGGTAGATATTCATAGGCCTTAGAATGGCAAACTGGTTGGTACTGGTAAATATCAGCATAGAAGCTCCAAATTTATGACCGCATTATTTATAAATTTTTTTTACACATCATATTTTTTGAAAGACTTTAGCCGGCTCTAAGCAGGCGTAGGACATTTATTTAGCCTTTATAACCCCCATTAGATCGCATCGATTCGGTCACATCCTTGCCCACCCCACGATAGCCTGTAAAGCAACCGCTTGGATCATACATAGGTTCTCCACTCACCATTAAATATTGTTTTAAGCCGCCGGGATTCGTTCGGCTATACACAAAATCAAGGAATGGTCGTTTTGCTTCCAGATTCTCCGCCAATACTTTTCGCTCGGCTTCATCCCAAGTTGTTCCCTGATCTACCTTTTCCGCCCCTTCCTCGTTAAAGACCAAAATACCGAGCATTTTTTCAGCGACGGGACCAAAAACATTTGTAAAATTTCCAGCCTTGTCCTGTTCCCAGTACCAATCGGACGACAGCTCTGTAAAACGACGAAAACGTGCTTCACTTTCACGTAGTTCAGCGGTCCGTTCCAGTACGGTTTGTTCCAGTATTTGGTTGTGATGTAGAAGTTTTTTATGAAGAAGACGCACTTCCAGCATATTATGGATGCGCGTTTGTACTTCAATCAGGTCAAAGGGTTTAGCCACGAAGTCTTTTGCTCCTGCGGCGAGTGCCTGCAATTTATGGCTGGGTTGGGCGGTGATCACAAGTACAGGCAGATAGTCATTAACCTCGATTTCTTTAAGCCCTTCCATCACTTGAAAACCATCCATTTTTGGCATTTGCAGATCAAGCAGGATAAGGTCATAACGGTTTTTGCGATACAGCTCGCAGACTGCATAAGGATCGCTGGTGGACGAGATACTGCTATAGCCCGAATCACGAAGCATTTCCTCAAGTAGAAGCACATTGGATTCTTGGTCATCAACAATCAAGATGCTGGCGTTAAGGATTTCTAGTTTACTAATCATCGTATTTGTCCGGTTTCGTTGATGTTGATTAATTCAGTTCCAAATGTCTTAGCGCATCGTCCAAGGCAATTAACAACTCATTGACTTTAATGGGTTTGGTTAAATAACGGAAGAATCCTAATTTCAGTCCCTTTTCAATATCGCTAGCCATTGCATTGGCACTCATGGCAATCACGGGAATGTGTTTAGTCATGGGATCTTCACGAAGTAATCTCAGCGCCTGGATTCCGCTGATGCCAGGCAAATTGACATCCATTATCACGATTTCCGGTTGATGAGTGCGTGCAAGTGCAATACCCAGCTTGGCATCATGCGCACTCAACATATGTATATCGGCTCGTTCCTTCAGAATTTGCTCAACAAGCAGCAGGTTGGCGGGGTTATCTTCCACGTAGAGCACCGTATGCAACACGGTATTTTTCTGTATTTTAGGTACAAATTCCCCAAGGTTTGCATTTTCAGCGGCAAGCTCAAGTTGCGGCATCATGTTTTGGTTTAGTTCGATCCAGAACTCGCAGCCTTTTCCAACTGTGCTATCCACCCCGATTTTACCGCCCATTAGCTCGACCAATTGCTGAGTGACCACTAAACCTATACCAGTGCCTTCTTCATTACCGGACTCTTGTCCGAGCCGGTTAAACGGCTGAAACAGTTGCCCCAGCATTTCTGGATGCAAACCCGCGCCGCTGTCTTTGACAGTGATGCGTAGTTGTCCCGTGCTATTGGCAGAACACGCCACGTCAATTGTGCCATGCTCACAGTTGTATTTGATCGCATTGGAGAGCAGATTCAGCAGAACCTGCTTTACACGGGTTCGATCGGCATGTATAACCCACGTGTTGTCAATGGGAAGAATGGTCAGCTTAATGTCACGTTGTTGTGCCAGTGGTTCGATCATGGTTTGGCATTCACGTATCACACTACTCAGTAACACCGATTCCAGTGACAGTGATAGCTTGCCTGACTCGATCAAGGCGAGATCGAGGATTTGGTTTATCAGTTCCAAAAGATACCAACCCGCTTTCAGAATTTGTTCTATCTTCATCAACTGAGAGGGCGTCGGTGGAATTTTACTGGCTTCCAATAACTGGGCGAAGCCGAGGATTGCATTTAGCGGCGTTCGCAGTTCATGGCTCATGCTCGACAAAAATTCAGATTTAGCCCGATTGGCTTTTTCTGCATCGGCAATCGCCTGGTGTAATTTTAATTCGGCAACTTTTCGCTCGGTAATGTCGCGAGCCACTTTGGAAGCGCCGATGACTTCCCCGGACAAGTCCTTAATCGGAGATATGGTTACGGAAACATCAATACAAGTTCCATTCTTGCGTAAGCGCACCGTCTCAAAATGTTTTACGGATTCACCTCGACTAATTGCAGCAAGAATTGTACTTTCTTCAATTTTACGCTCGGCTGGTATTAATCGTTGCATAGGCTGTCCTATCATTTCGGCAGCAGAATAGCCAAACAACGATTCTGCTCCTGCGTTCCAACTGGTGATAATACCCTGCAAATCTTTGGCAATAATCGCATCGTCTGATGATTCAACGATGGCTGCAAGCCGGAGTTTCTCCAGTTCGGCGAGTTTGCGTTCGTTGACGTCCTGCATTACCCCGTTCATGCCGATTACCGTGCCGTCCTCCGCATAGTTACCTCGGCCAGTCATGGCAATCCAACAGAAGCCGTCTTCTCGCTTCACGCGGTACTCGTTACGGTAATCAGTATGTTCAAGAAGTGCTTTATCCCAGGCCGTACGTGCCAGTACGGCATCCTCTTGGCTTAAGCGTTGACGTAACTGCGCCCGCGTAACCAGAAGATTCTCCGGGAATCCGAATATGCGGGCGGCCAGGTGCCCTAGCGACACTTGATCCGTCGCTGCATTCCAACTCCAGTCGCCCAGTTTTCCGGCATCCAGAGCAAGTTGAGCGCGTTCATGAAGTCGTTTCTGCTCGGTTTCATTATGGATACGCGTGGTTATATCGCGTGCAGAGCAATAAAACAGTTGATCTTGGACAGACGTTGTAACACTCCATGAAAACCATCGATAAGATCCGTCTTTACATAAGTAACGATTTTGAAAATTGGCAACATCGCCACCGTTAATAAGCCTGTCAATCTCCGATTGAGAAACTTGCCGGTCATCGGGGTGAATAATTTCGATAAAAGGTTTAGCAAGAAGCTCCGCAAGCGTGTAACCAAGCGTTTTTTCCCAAGCCAAGTTCAGATTTTTGAAGTATCCGTCAAAGCCAACTACTGATAACATTTCTTGCGAAATCGCAAAAAACCGAATGCTTTCATCGGCTAAGCGTTTGCTGACCGTAATATCCCGCAAAATGCCAGTTAAAAAATGTTCACCATTTATCCACATTTCGCCAATGGCTATTTCCATCGGAAAAATGCTGCCATTCTTGCGCCGACCTATAACTTCGCGTATGGAACCAATAGCTTGTGACTGATCGTTTTTGTTGCTAACTAACAGATAGTGTTTAACAATGTCTTGATCAAGCCCAGTCAATAACAGATTGAAGTTTTTCCCTGTGAGTTCCTCGGTTGGATAGCCAAACAACTTTTCGGTGGCCGGATTGAGTGTCTGGATACTGTGATCATTACTACGTATGGTTATTATGCTGTCTACAACGGTATTAACTATGGCGTGAACTAGCGCGTTGCTATCATGCAACGCTTGCTGCAAGGCATATTCTTTGGTGACATCGCGAAAAACCAAAATGGCCCCAACAATTTTGTTATCTATGCCTAGAATCGGTGCGCAGCTATCGGCGATATCGCTCTCGTGTCCATCACGGGCAATAAGTACGGTGTGGTTGGCCAAACTTTGAGTAGCCCCGTTTTTAACAGCATCCATAACAGGTATGAAAGCCGGGTTACGTGTATCTTTATTAACAATTTTAAAAACATCTACAATAGGACGCCCCAACGCCTCTGCTTGCGTCCAGCCAGTCAACTGCTCAGAAACAGGATTAACAAAGGTGACGCGACCTTCGGCATCGGTGGCAATTACGGCATCACCGATCGAGTTGAGTGTAACCATCAGCTTTTCTTCGCTAATCCGCAAATTGAGGTTAGTTAACTGAAGTTGTTCATTGATATTTTCCTGAACCTCAAGCAAATGCTGCGTTTCAAGATGTACCAGGTTTTTGAGTCGTTGATGCGATTCCCGATAAATAAAGTAAGTAAACGCAATTACAAACAGTGCCAAAAACAGGCTAGTGGCAACGATCAAGTAAAACACTTGTTTCATGTTCGCTTGTAGTTCGGTATCTTGTTGCACCAGCAGTCTTTCTTCTGTTTGGATGAAGCCAGCGACTTTAGCCCGAATCATATCCATCAACCGCTTACCCTCCCCATTGGCGACAGCTGCTTGGACTGCGGCTAAATCCTGGTGGCGGCGTAATTCAATTACCGTGGCTAATTCAGCTAGTTTGGCATCCACCAACGGTTTTAGATTGGTTAGATGTGTTTGAGCGGCACTGTTCAAGGTAAGTTGACGCAGTTCCAGCAGATGGCCGCTAATGTGGTCACGCACCTTCAAATAAGGTTCCAGAAAGACTTCGTTACCGGTCAGCGCATAGCCGCGCTCGCCAGTCTCGGCATCTCTTAATTCAGATAGTAAGTTGTCTGCTTGTTTTATTACCACCAGGGTGTGCATGTGGATTTCAGCAGATGTCTCGCCTATTTTAAAAGCTCTAAACGATGCGATTACCACTACAACCACTAATAGTATGACTAGACCTGCAGAAGGAACAGCCATTTTTTTTAGGATATTTTTCAATTAAACTTTAGCCTACACCATATCGATGCGATAGTTGTAACAGGTGGGAACGGAATTTTTTCAGACATCATAAGACTTGCTGCAAAATGAGTTGGAGGCGCCGTGTCTGATAACATAACTATCAAACACATAAACCTCTGTGCGCTAACGAACATTAGGTTTGAAATTCATCATTCATATGTATTTATCAGGGAAACCCCTACCCGCTGAGCTAATAACCCAATTATTAACAATTAGGCTCCTCTACGTACCCTGCTCTTGCATTAACTGGAAAATTATTTACGACTTTTTCAGCATAAAGTAAGCGTTGAAATTCTTTTTTAACTACGTGGTAGCATTCACAAGTACGCGATTCCAATCCCTTATGATCGATAACGGTGATGTGACCCCGACGGTAACTAATCAATCCCGAGAGCTGCAAATTCCCCGCAGATTCTGTAATACTTTCACGCCGCACACCCAGCATGATGGCTATCAGTTCATGGGTCATAGTCAATTCATTCGCAGGTAATCGATCATTGGTTAACAATAGCCAACGACACATTTGTTGTTCTATTGAATGGTAGCGATTGCAAACTGCCGTCTGGGACATCTGAGTCATTAATGCCTGAGTGTAACGTAACATCAATCGCAACATTGGCCCTGCGCGATTGAATTCTTCGATCAACAAGCCCTTTTTTAGCCGGTAACCGTAGCCCGATGTCTGTACTGTCGCCATGCCGGGGGTGGTATTACCGCCCAGGATCAACGAAATCCCGACCATGCCTTCAATACCTACCCCTGCAATTTCTGCCGACGCTCCACTTTCCATGACGTAATGCAGGGAAACGATTGCAGACGTCGGAAAATAGGCATAGTGCATCTGAATATCGGAATCATAAAGCACTTGACCCAATGGCATCACAACCAGCTCCAGATGGGGCGCTATGCGCGCAAATATATCCGCCGGAAGAGTTGCAAGCAGCTGGTTTTGGTTAGGGTTATGCAGTGTGGATTGATTTGCTACCATTTTTGCCTCAGGGGAACACAACCGAATAGGGTGAAATGAAAAAACAAAAAAGGTGGAAAAACGTAGGCGGGGAATCAACTTGTTAGTTATTGTGCTTAGTTATAACACAATACTACAAGCATGGGTATTTAGATTGATCAATTTATAAAATACACAGGTAATAATCCATCAAAAGACAATAAAATACAACTGCTTACAAGAGTCATATTTTTGATCAGGCGAGCAGATCAAATGGATGTTGTGTATATCAAATAGTAGTTTACAGGTTTAGGGGACAGAGAGCTTTGCAAAACCCCAGTTTCGAATATTTATTTTGTTTTTAGCTGGTCGATTAAGCGAACTTCATATCAAACTACACCAATACCATAGCAAGTCCAACCACGCTTGAGGAGAACAATAATGAAAAATCATCATATTTTGCGATGGCACCTGGAATAGCGCTGATCAGCATATTCGTTCTATCGACCAATAAGAGCAACGACCTTGTCCTACCAATGCGGAATATACACTTTGTGCTGTTATAGGTTTTGCATACTGCTTAGGTTAACTTTGAAGAGTTCTTTGCAATTGCCCTCTCCCGAAAATTTAAGTTTTTTATTATCATAGGCTTAAAATTCTTAATAGTGACTTTTCAAAGTCCTTGAATAATCAAAATGGCTTGCTTTGCACTTGGAGATTAAGGATGACTTGATGTTACCTGTGTTGACGCGCGATCTTTTTGCAAATTATGGCCAAGCGGGGTTGGTTAAATTTAAGTGCCTCATGAATATTAAATTTTAGGCAGCTATCTATATAAATCTCAGTTTAAATTTTAATGAAGCAAATAAGTCAGGTTACCTAGAGTAGTAATCGTTATGTCTCACTTCGTGTGTCGCGCTACTAAACAGAAATCGATGGTTTAAAATACATCTGTAACGCTGCCAAATGAAGACCGGAATTTAATTTCGGGCAAAAGACAAGTGGAAGTCCTCTAGTCCAGCGAGTTTTTGTACAACACCATACATGCCGGAAATTGAAGGTTTAGCATTATTTTTTATTGGAATGGCGACAAAATGCCATTTTTGCTTGTTATTGGTGGCACCTATGGTGAGTGATCCCCAAGCAATCTCGAATTCGCAATCCTTTAATAGACGTTTTAAAGTTTCCAGATCCGGCTCAGCGTTTGGTTGAAAAGTTAAGCCTATGGTTATTGCATGGCGGGAAGGCAGCCAGCGTTCCAGTTTTGAAATCCACATCATGACGATAGCCGACATCACTGATAACAGTATGGCAGCGGCATAGAATCCAACACCAACCATTACCCCAATGGCAGATGCCGTCCAAATAGACGCAGCCGTGGTCAGACCGCTGATGGTAAAGCCATCTTTAATAATAACCCCTGCTCCCAGAAAACCTATGCCGGTAACGATGCCTTGAATTACTCTGGTGACATCGGGTGTGCCAGTTGTGTGAGTATGTCCACCAAACCAAAGCTCTGGATATCCGACGATTACCGTTAACGCTGAGGAGGCTAGGCAAACTAAGCCATAAGTACGCATTCCTGCGGCGCGGCCATGGTAGGAGCGTTCGTAGCCGACTAACAAACCCAGTAGCAAAGCACCTAACAGGTTAAAAAACACTACAATGTTGGCTTCAACAATCGGTAAAGACCAGTACGCAGCTAATGATTCCATGGAAAGTGCTGTCATTAATGGCTCCAGGTTAGACTTTAAGAGGTTGATGAAAGGTAAGTGTAATGAACTTTGGTTCTAAGCAAGTGTAGTTGTCAATTGTTGGGCTAGCAATGTGAGTTCATTTTATCTATGGATGTGTTGCCGCCGGGCGCGCATATTGACCGCAACGATGAAATCAGGTTGACTTGCCTGCTAAACGTTATTTCCTTATCTCCCGGTACTGTACTTCAGTCGGAAAATAACTGGGATAAGTAAAACTATTTTTGGTGATTGTCGCTTATCAGGGATGTAATTGGCGTACTCGCTGTTCAAGCGAAATAATTGGGTGCGGGGGATTATTCATATATGCAAACTATATAAATGCAAACTTCCAGCCATTAGAGCTATTGAAAGCCGAATATTGAGTAGTATTGATAAAATTATGGAGCAATCAACCATCAATGCTATTATTAAGGCAATTGATAATTTCTTGTTTCTAATTGTAGTTAACACATTTGAACATACCTGCCAAGCAATTTACCTCGTTTCACTTAAATCTAGTTTTAGCTATCTGGATTATTTTGATTACAGGTTGTACGAGTGTAACCAAAATTACGCCACCAGAAGCTAAACCAGTTATATCGCCCGTCATCAATTATGCTTTAAGCTTAAAAGGCTCACCTTACCGTTGGGGCAAAGCATCACCGCGCGAAGGTTTTGATTGCAGCGGTTTTGTTCAGCATGTTTATAAGCGACATGGAGTTCATTTACCTAGAACCGCGCGAGAAATGGCTGACTCGTTGCCGGAAATTAAAAAAAATGAGCTTCGCTCCGGCGATCTGGTATTTTTTGATACAAACGGTCATAAGTATTCACATGTTGGACTTTTGGTCAAAGACGATGACTTTATTCATGCGCCTAACCGCCGCATAGGTAAAGTCATAATGTCCAGCCTTAATAACCGCTACTGGCGAAAGCACCTTACCGGCGTGCGCCGTCCAAGGGTACGTTAGGGATTACATAATATATATCAATGGAATTTTAATATATTGAGTGCCATATTGATTGAAGTCGGTATGGGCAAACCAGATGACGCATTAGAAGGGTTGACATATGATCCGAATCCACCACACGAAATTTAAAAATTAAGGCGGAATATTAACGTATAAGATCGTCCCGAAACCGACTTCACTTTTATATGACATTGCTGATTACTGGCGCCAAGGTCCGAATCATACTTGAGTGTAAATCGCGTGAAAGGTTAACTAATCGAATTAGCTGTATGCTTGTCTTAAATGAAAGAAGCCGTTTTTTGGTGGTAGCTTTACTAATGCTGTTACCACCAATAGAATGACTATACTTAATCTACCTCAACAAATGAGAGCCTGAATCCCGATGTCAGAAAATTTCTCTGCAAATGTAAATTGCGATTCGGATATTGGCTCGTATGAAGCATTTGATATCCGAAACTATCGCAAGCTAGTTGAGCATATGCTTAATGGAGTTGCATATTGCAAGATGCATTATAAGAATGGACACGCTATTGATTTTATCTACCTCTATACCAATCCAGCATTCGAACAATTAACAGGTCTGAAACAAGTTATAGGTAAACGTGTTTCTGAAGTCATCCCCGGTATCGTAGATTGTAGTCAACAGTTATTTGATGTTTATAGTCGTGTATCAATGGGGGCAGAGCCGGAGAAGTTCGAAATTTTTATAGAATGTCTCCAAGCGTGGTTTTCGGTATCAGTCTATAGCCCCGAACCTGAATATTTTGTTTCTATTTTTGATAATATTACCGAGCATAAACAAGCCAAAGAAACGCTGATCAAGAGCGAACGTCAGCTTCGTATGTTTCGTCATGCCAATGCCCACGCGCAAGACATGCTAGCGTTCATTGATCGGAATGGTCGATATGTTTATGTAAGTCCTAGCGTGAGTGAACAGACAGGGTATACCGAAACCGAGCTCTTAGCGCTAAAAGTTACTGACGTAAATGTTGGGCTTAATCTCATTCGTTTCAATGCGTTGATTGATGCCCTGCAAAACCAAACCGTGCCGCCATTCGAGTCTCAATTTCGCTGTAAAGACGGGTCGACCTTTCCTGTAGAGATTTCACCCTCTCTCATTAACTTCGAGGGGGAACCTTATGTTTGCGGGATTGCAAGGAATATTACCGAACGTAAGCTTAATGAAGCCAAATTAGCCGAACAAACCATGCAACTTCATGAAAACAACCGGCAAAAGGATCAGTTTCTAGCGATGTTGGCCCATGAACTTCGAAATCCATTAGCTCCAATTCGTAATGCTATTGAAATCCAGAAGCAGGCGGATATTGCTCCGTCCCAAGTACACTGGTGCACCAATATCATTGACCGGCAGCTAAACCAGCTAACCAAACTGGTAGACGACCTACTAGATGTCTCTCGCATTGAACGCGGCATGGTTGAACTCATGACAGAAGTGGTTGATATACGAGACTTTATACAGTTAGCTGTAGAAACTAATCAACCTTTAATCGACAGTCGTAAACAATCATTCACACTGATGTTACCACCGGAGCCGATTTGGGTTGAGGGTGATCGGATACGGCTGTCACAGATCGTATCGAATCTCATCAACAACGCCGTCAATTACACCAAGGATAAAGGACAGATTAGTCTGTCGGTTGAAGCGTTGGCAGAGGAAATCCTTATCCAAGTTTCCGACAACGGTTGCGGATTTGATCAATCTGAAGCAGATAACTTGTTTGACATTTTCTATCAAACGAACCGAAATTTATCCCGCACGCAAGGTGGATTGGGTTTAGGTCTGTCAATCGTAAAGAATTTGGTGAAAATGCATGGTGGCGATGTTCAGGCTTTCAGTGCAGGGCTGGGCTTAGGCAGCACTTTTATCGTCCGATTGCCGAGACTTGTTAATGTTGGTACCCCGGCAGCTGTCATTCCTGATCAAAAACCTCCTACCGTGGGAAAACTCCGTTTTCTACTGGTGGAAGATAATTTTGATGTAGCCGACAGCTTGGCTCTGCTACTGAGATTAGACGACCATCAAGTGCGAATAGCTTATGACGGCCCAACCGGTCTACAAATAGCAATGGCAGAGAAACCGGATGTCGTCCTTCTCGACATTGGATTGCCTGGGATGGATGGCTATTCGGTAGCCAAAGCATTACGTCAATGTGGTGAATTGGATGATACATTAATTATTGCCGTAACTGGCTACGGCCAATTAAATGATAAGAAACTGTCAGTTGATGCTGGTTTTGATGAACACTTGGTCAAGCCATTCGAATATGAAGCACTTCAGAAAATACTGAAAAATTCCAAAATAACTATTTATCCGAAAACATAAAGTTTTAACTTATTTTAAACTCTAAAAACTGGAATTAATTAGTTTACAAGTGAGGTAACCCCGATTTTTCGCCAGTCAGCTTGGCAGGAAGTTGAAAATATCAAATTTAATCCGGCGCCAACAACCAAATCGGCGTTGGATAGTTTTTCCATAGGTAGTGAATTAAAATTTCCAAGAAAATACTAGCCGGAAGTTTCGGCCATTTTGCGGAAGAAGATGTTGAACAAATTCATCACTGGCCACACTGGCGTATTTACGATCTAGCAGATTATACACGCTTCCAGATATGTCCAGCCCTTTTAATGGACCTTTAAAAAGCTTGTCCCCACTCGATATGGTTAGATTAAACAGTGGATACCCTGCAGCTTTGGCACCATCTCTATCCTTCCGACTACTTGTGTATTGAGCGTCAATCCCCGTTCGAAACCAGTTATCAAATAGCGGTGTCGAAAAATTCAATTTAATCAGATTGCTGGGCGAATTGATCAATTTTTGATTGGTCGTAACATCATAAGCATTTGTCCATGTATGGCTTAATTTGAGCCGTGAGCCATTATCCCATAATTTCTCCACTTCAAACTCGGCACCCCAGGCATCGTTAGTACCGGAATTTATAAATTGATTTTTGGACGTTACGGCTGGATGGGAATTGGCAATCTCCTGAAGCTGAATCAGATTTTTTATAGCATAATGAAATCCAACAGCCGTTAGCCTTAAATTACGATCAGGTTGATATTCGATGATGGCTTCATATGTTTTGATATGTTCCGGCTTGAGTCCTTTACTGACTATTGTGATCGGGTCGGTGTAATAAAGCTCATAACTGCTTGGCGCTCTGAATGAAGAACCATAGAGCAGTTTAAACGCGGTATTCTCCCAGGGTTTATAGATGACAGCCATCCTTGGATTGATAGCATCCCCAGCATAACTCAGATGATCATACCGTAACCCAGCATTAACAATTACGTTTTCACTAAGTGAATACTCATCCTGTAGATATATGCCGTAACGGTTGGTTGCATTTAAGTAATTAGTACGAGAATCGGGATTCAATGGCAGTACATCAACAAAATTATTCGATAAATGATAATTATCCTGAAACTCGCCACCAATCATCAATTTATGACTCTTGAGTTGTGTACTGACAAGACGAATTTCAGATCCCACCCATCGACCTAATCCATCCCCCTGATTAATGGTAACAGGCGGATTATTATAAACATAGGTGGCAGGATAATCGTATCGACCATGATAAGCGCGAGCGTAGAGTTCCAAATGCTCGGCAATTTGGTTGTCATACGTCAGGTTAACTAGAATATGCTGATCCGTATTTTGATTTCGAGGATCATTAAATACGGTGCCGTAAATACCAAATGGAAGCCCCTTATTGCGTCTTGAATAAGCAGTTTCTAAGGTAAAATGTTGCCAGGAAAACTTGCCAAACAGCCGGTTCGCTTTATCAAAATCACCATGACTGGTTAGCCCTTGATCAGTTTTAGACGTATTCAGTTCTGGAAACAAGAGGCCTTTCTCACCATCACTGTCATAACGCGAGCCTGAAATTAACATGTCCAAACCATTATCGAACTGTTTTCCGAAACTGACACGTTCCTGATCCATGTTATAGCTGGCAACTCGTCCGGATAACTCGACACCCTTGCCAGGGTAATCGGAACCAGATTTAGTGATGACATTAATAACACCAAAAAAGGCATTATTGCCATAAATGGCAGAGCCAGCGCCTGGCAGATATTCCACCCGATCAATCAAATCCACATCAATTGGAAACTCTGTTCCCAAGGGACCCTGATCATAGGTAGCGTCATTTAGACGATAACCGTCCAGCAACACTAATACCCGTGT
>Ga0208264_1000335_pt1 | contig 16219 bp, 11 predicted proteins | sample LakWasMet31_HOW6_2_FD_183873 | JGI IMG/M metagenome (GOLD analysis project Ga0208264, IMG submission 183873) | Freshwater sediment methanotrophic microbial communities from Lake Washington under simulated oxygen tension - Sediment Metagenome... | ecosystem: Environmental > Aquatic > Freshwater >...
CGGTCGCGCACCAGATCGGAGCCGCAGATATGCGCCCATACCCCGAAACGGGGCGACATGCCGACGCATTGCGGGCGGAAGTTGCTCGAACTGGCCAGGATTTCCTTCGGGATGATGCCGGCCCTGAGGATATCCTGGTCATGGTAAAGATCGTCGATGAAGCGGTTCAGCGCCATGACGCGCTGCTTGAGGCCTTCTTCTATCCTGTCCCATTCGGCCTTCGCGATGATGCGCGGCACGATGTCGAACGGCCAGGTGCGGTCGATCGCGTCCTGGGTTTCGCCCGAATAGACCGTAAAGGTAATGCCCATTTCCTTGAGCGCCAGATCGGCCGCGGCCTGCCGGGACGCCAGATCGTCAGCGTCCATGCCGGCCAGCAATTTAGCCAGTTGTTCGCCGTGCGGGCGCGGCCGTCCCTGAGGGTCGACCAGTTCGTCCCAGACCTTGCCTGTGTCGTAAGTTTTCCAATCGATGTGTTTCATGCGCCATTCCTCGCCGTTGACTGGCGGTCCAGGGTGATTAAGTCCTTAAGTCCAGGGTATAAGGGCATTCGCTGTTGATCTCTTCGCTCGGCACCGTGATCGGCCCCGGCGTATGCCCGTGCGCCCAAAACCGCGCCAGCCGCCGGGCTTCCGCTTCGTTCGCGTTGACCGGAAACGTTTCATAATTGCGTCCCGCCGGATGCGAAACATGGTAAGTGCAGCCGCCGAGCGCGCGTCCGTTCCAGGTGTCGACCAAATCGAACACCAACGGCGCCTGGCTCGGAAGCGTCGGATGCAGGCCGGATGCCGGCTTCCAGGCCTTGTAGCGCACGCCGGCGACCCATTCGTCGCGGCGCGCGGTGCGGTGCAGCGGCACCCTGCGGCCATTGCAGGTCACCACATGGCGGCCTTCGGTCAAGCCCCTGGCTTTGATTTGCAGGCGTTCGACCGACGAATCGACAAAACGGCAGGTGCCTTGCGCTGTGACTTCCTCGCCGAGCACATGCCAGGGCTCGATCGCAAAACGCAGCTCCAATTCCGCATCGCCGATTTGCGCTCTGCCATAATGCGGGAACCTGAATTCCAAAAACGGCGCCAGCCAGTCCATCGCAAAGCCGAAGCCCCAGCGCTGCATCGTTTCGGTCACATCCTTCAGGTCGCTGGCGACATAATGCGGCAGCAGAAAGCGGTCGTGCAGTTCGGTGCCCCAGCGTACCGGTTCGAGTTCGTACGGATGATCCCAAAAGCGCGCCACTAATGAACGAAGAAGCAACATCTGTACCAGGCTCATTTGATGGTGCGGCGGCATCTCGAAGGCTCTGAATTCGACCAGGCCGAGACGGCCGGCCGGGCCGGCCGGCGAGTACAGCTTGTCGATGCAGAATTCGGCGCGGTGGGTGTTGCCGGTCATGTCGGTCAACAAATTGCGCAGTGCTCGATCGACCAGCCAGGGGGAGGGGGACGGATGTTGCGCGAGCTGCTTGAGCGCGATCGACAATTCGTATAGCGCATCGTCGCGCGCCTCGTCGACGCGCGGCGCCTGCGAGGTCGGACCGATGAACAGCCCCGAAAACAGGTACGACAGGCCGGGATGATGCTGCCAAAAGCGCAGCAGACTCGATAGCAGATGCGGCCGGCGCAGAAGCGGCGAGTCGGCGGCGGTATGGCCGCCCAGGGTCACATGATTGCCGCCGCCGGTGCCGGTATGGCGGCCGTCGAGCATGAATTTTTCGGCGCCGAGGCGCGCAAGCCGGGCCTCCTCGTACAGACTCTCGGTCAGTGCGGACAATTCAGTCCAATCGGCCGATGGCGGCACGTTCACCTCGATCACGCCGGGGTCCGGGGTGATGTTGAAGCGTTTCAGGCGTTCGTCGCGCGGCGGCTCGTAGCCTTCCAGCAGGATCGGGATGTTCAGGTCGGCGGCGGTGTTTTCGACCGCGGCGATCAGACGCAGCCAGTGTGTCAGATCGGTCAGCGGCGGCAGAAACACATGCAGCCGGTTGTCGCGCATTTCGACGCAGAGCGCGGTGCGGACCAGCTGGCTCTCTCCCTCTTGATCGCGCGCATCGGCAAAACCTTGCGCGCTGATGCCCTGATGTAGAGCGTTTGCACCAGTGCGGTGCGCAAAACGGCTTTGTAATTCGCTGTGATCGGCGGGCAGTGGAGACTTTGGTGCGAAAGGGTCGATGGGGATCAATTGCTGGCGCAAGCCTTCCGGTTCCCACTCTAAACTTTCCAGCGGCAAGCGGTAACCCATCGGCGAATCGCCGGGCAACAGGAACATGTGTTCGCGGCGGAAATTCCAGCGCGAGGAGCGCCAGCCGTCTGTGTCGTAATCCCAGGCGATCGGCAGTGCGTAGCCCACCACATAATCCGTGCCCAAGCCTTGCTGGAATATCTTCCGGAGGCGCTCGCGCTCGATCGGGTCGCGAAGCTGCGAACACCGCACGTCCACATTGGCCGGCAGGTTGCCTTCTTTCCAGAGATAGTAGATGCCGTCCTCGAAGCCGGGCCTCGCATGATCGCTCGGAACGCCGAGGAAGCCGGCGAGGCGCTTGATAAAACGCCCCGATACATTGCCCTGGTTGTGCAGGCGATCGTGATAGGAAGCGAGCAGGGCAGGACTCCGCCACACCGGCACGCCGTCCGTACGCCAGAACACGCCCAGCGCCCAGCGCGGCAGTTGCTCGCCCGGATACCATTTACCCTGGCCGTGATGCAGCACGCCGCCTTTGGCCCAGCGGTGATAGAGGCGGCGCAGCAGGTCCTCCGCGCGTTCGCGCTTGTGTTCGCCGAGCGCTTCGGTGTTCCATTGCGGCGAGTCCATGTCGTCGATCGAAACGAAGGTCGGTTCGCCGCCCTGGGTCAGGCGCACATCGCCGAGCTTTAAGCGTTCATCGACTTCGCTTCCCAGTTGCTGAATCCGCGCCCATTGTTCGGCGCTGTAGGGTTTGGTCACGCGCGGGTCTTCCTGGATACGGGTCACCTGGTTTTCAAAATGAAAGGTCACCTCGCATTTGCCGACCGCGCCGGTGATCGGCGCCGCGCTGACCGGATCGGGCGTGCAGGACAAGGGAATATGGCCTTCGCCGGCGAACAGGCCGGAGGTCGGATCGATGCCGACCCAGCCCGCGCCGGGCAGGTAGACCTCGGTCCAGGCATGCAGGTCGGTGAAATCCTGTTCCGGCCCCGAAGGGCCGTCCAGGCTCTTCTGGTCGGCTGTCAACTGCACCAGATAGCCCGACACGAAGCGCGCGGCCAGTCCCAGATGGCGCATGATCTGCACCAAAAGCCAGGCGCTGTCGCGGCAGGAGCCGGTGCCGAGCGCGAGCGTTTCCTCGCAGGCCTGGATGCCGGGTTCCATCCGCAGGGTGTAGCCGATGTCCTGTTGCAGGCGGCTGTTCAGCGCGACGATGAAGTTGACCGTATGGTCCGGCCGCTTCGGTACCGCTTGCAGCCATTTTTTCAACAGAGGCCCAGATTCCTTGAGTTCGAAGTAGGGCGCCAGTTCCTTGGCCAGCTGGTCTTCGTACTTGAATGGAAAGCTGTCGGCGTATTCATCGATGAAAAAATCGAAGGGATTGACCGTGACCAGTTCGGCGACCAAATCGACTTCGACCGACAGTTTTTGCGTGGTTTCGGGAAACACGTAGCGGGCGACATAATTGCCGAAAGGATCCTGCTGCCAGTTTACGAAATGCTTGGCGGGTTCGACCTTCAACGAATAATGATGCACCGGCGTGCGCGTATGCGGCGCCGGGCGCAGGCGGACCAGATGCGGCGACAGCGTGATCGGGCGGTCGTATTCGTAAACGGTCAGGTGATGGATCGCAATCTTGAGAGACATCGGCGTACTCGGCAATAGGTCTGTTGAAAGGCAAGAGTCGGCAGCGGTATCGGCGTGAGCTTGCTGTTGTACAAAATTACCAAGCAATATTTGCACCAATACAAACGGAGGCTCACGCGCGTAGCAGAAATCAGCTTGGCAACCGAGGAAGACATTGCGATGACAGGAAAAAGATCGCTTTAAACCAAGCCATCTTCTAAAATGGTGCTGTTTGATTTCAGGATTATCGAGGGAATTGCAATGACGTATTGTGTGGGCTTGTTACTTAACGACGGTTTGGTGTTCGCGTCCGATTCGCGCACGAACGCCGGCGTCGATTATGTGACTTCGTTCAGCAAACTGCATATCTTTACGCCGGCGCCGGACCGCTTCTTCGTGCTGTTGTCGGCGGGTAATCTGGCGACCACGCAAGGCGTACTGAACCGTATCGTGCGCGATCTGGAATATCCTTCGGAGAGAGGCAGTCTGTTGACCGCCCGCTATTTATTCGAAGCCGCCGACTATATCGGCAAAGTCAGCCAGGAAACGCAACGGGAGCATGGGCCGGCCTTGCAGTCGTCCGGCGTCAGCGTCGAGACCACGTTGATTCTGGGCGGGCAGATTCAGGGGCAGAATCCGGGTTTGCTGCTGATTTATCCGCAAGGCAACTATTTCGAGGCGACGCCCGAGACGCCGTATTTACAGATCGGGGAAAACAAATACGGCAAGCCGGTACTGGACCGCGCGGTCGGCGCGTTGACCGGCCTGGAGGAAGGCGCGCGGCTATTGTTGGTGTCGCTCGATGCCACCTCGCGTTCGAATGCCGCGGTCGGTCCGCCGTTCGAGGTGGCGATCTATCGGCGCGACGACATGAAGATCAGCCATCATCTGAAACTAGCCGCTAACGATCCGTATCTGACGCGATTGCAGCAGCGCTGGAACGAAGGGCTTTGCGCCACGCTGCATAGTCTTCCGGCATTCGATTGGGAAATGCTTGGCTAAGTTGAGCGCAGGCTGTCTGTTTGCCAGCTTGTGCTGGATGCGGACATCGCATTAAAAGCGGCTTCAAATGGCGGGCACCTCGCTGGTCAACTGGGGAGCGAGTTCTCAACGTTTGGAAACATTCAGGGTCGAACTCCAGGTTTTAAATCTGTTCGACTCGAAAGATCCGGATATTAGTTATTATTATGCGTCCCGGTTACCCGGCGAGGTGGTCGAGGGCATAGAAGATGTGCATTTTGCCGGTCGTGCCGAGGTTGGTGCGTTTACTGGGAACCGTGCGGTTTTAGAGCAGTGATACATCATTTAATACTGCACCAACTTGTGCCAGACTATTTGAAGCATTCGACTATCCCGCTGTAAAGCCAATAAACGAACAATAAATGTCGATCGCCAAAAAAAAAGGCTCCCGAATACTCGGAAGCCTTTTTATCAACAGGCAAATACAGCTCTACAAATAGAGATGTATTTGATTTAAATCTGAGCGGTTACCAGTCCAGCTGAGTGCGGAGCATGAAGATATTTGGGTGCTGATTCGCTGTGTTAACGAGATTGGAATTCGTGTTAAAGTTTGTACCCTGAACAAAATTGTCGAAAATATGAGAATAATCAGCCATCACCCTGACATGAGGATTGATGTACCAGTTCAACGCTATTGTGCCTTGTTGCAAACGGCCACCGGATACATGCTTGGTGTTCATGTCAAGTGAGTCCCAGCGAGCCGCAAGCTCCCACGCGCCCCAGCCGCCATCTTTGAGCGAAAAGTTGCGGTTTGGTTTTTGACGATCGAAAGCGCCTTTTTTGGTATTGTAGGCACGCGATTCGCCGGTCAGGAAATAGCTCGCATAAGCATAGTAACCGTACAGAAAATCTTCCGAACTATATCCTTCATTTCCGTTTAAACCTTTCCCGTTCAGCTTAGTGCCAATAAACTCGGATTGAACGGAGAATGGGCCATATACGCCCGCTAACTCAGTACCGACACGGTAATAACCTTCGAGTTCGCGTAAATTATTGGTCAAATTACCGGTATCCGCCCAGTTGGTGCGATCCACATTGGCGACCTGGCTAGCGAAGCGCATGGAAGTTGGGCTGCCACTCGAACTGTTGGCTCCATGGTTGGTATTATTAACCGTCCGATAAGAGCCCGATGCGCCCAAGTGGACCAATTGGGTCTTGCTGTTGAACCATGGCAGGAATGTAGCGCGTGCCGTACCACCGAAAGTGGGGTTGCCGCTTACGCCGTTGCGATTGGCGTTTCCTTGACCATTTAAAGAAGTGTTGGCGTTATAATTGCCACCACCAATGGGTTCGGCTTGCAGCGCAGCGCGAGCGGTCCATCTTTCACCAAAGGATTGAGCACTAAAGCCTAAGAGGTAAGGATTCGCGAATTCGACGAAGGCGTTGTTCGCCAACGAACGTTCCGCAAATGTTAAATAACGGTTACTGGTGACCGATTCCAAGCTGAATGGTTCTTTGAATTGACCGGCCGTGACTGTGAATGGCTTGAAATTCGTGTATTCGACCCAGGCATCGGTGACGCCTGCGGCGGTGGTTCCGCTGCCGCGAACAAAATCATATTCAAACTTGAAATCCCAATCTTTATACAATGTTCCTTCCGTATGGATACGACCGCGGCGAACGCCGGCCCCGTCATTCAGCTGTTGTTTTTGGCCTTCCCCTTGTCCACCTGTTGCGACATCGCCATCAAATTGCAAACGGCCGCCAAGAGACATTTTAAAGTTTTTGTCTTTACTCGCAATTTCCAGGCCTTTTTCACCCAGCTTGACTTCTGTTTTTTCGGCTTCTTCCATGTGCTCTTGCAGCGCCTTGATCTCGTTAGTTTTTAATGCGAGATCTTCTTTCACAGCAGACAATTCCGCGCTTTCGGTAGCTGTCGCTGGGGCTTTTGCGGATGCGTCCTCGACTCTTTCAAAAGAGCCCATTCTTTCTCTATGTGGGCCAGGTTCAGCAAAAATTTGTTTGGTTTTAACGTCGACATACAGATCGATCGCATAAGCAGAAGAAGTCGCTCCTGCACCTAGAGCGGTGGCGACAGCCAAAGTCAGTTTGGAAAGGGTCATGTATTGCTCACAGTGATGATGAAAACTGCGGCAAGGATAGGGAATTCAAATGACAGTAAAATGACAGAATTGTTACGAAATGATGACAGCGCAACAAATCAGTGGGATCGAAGCGAATTTACAACAGGCGGTAAGAAATCGGGGAAAAGGAGTTGGGGAAATAAGGCTTAATATAGATGTTAGATAGATCAAGCCAAGGCATGTCTTATCAACAAGTATTGAAAAACATAACTTTATAAGATTAGAGTCGAGTTTCGATGCGCAGTAGGTGCTTCGGTGCAACAACGCTTAAGCTTTTAAACAACAATGCAACGAGTAGCGCATGGCCGATGGTTTCGCTAAGTGGGGCAATATCGGGGCCATCAGCCAGTCTTTCCTGGATATGGCCCTCTTTCTGTAACTTTTTTACTGCGACTGCGACTGCTGTAGCGACAAACGATTCACCGCGTCGATGTCGTGCTCGGCTTCCTTGATCGCTCTCGACAATTCCGCGCGTTGTTTGTCCAGCACCAGCCATTCGATTTGCCGGTGCAGATAGGCGTCCTTGTTTTTGGTCACTTCGACGCGCAGTTCCAGTTCCTTGATCTCGGCCTGCAACTGCATTTCCTTCAGGCGGGTTTGATGTTCGATGCGCTCGGCTTCGAGTTGCTCCTCGTATTTTTGTTGTTCGTGCTGCAATATTTCCTGCGCCTTGTATTCGGCCTGCAATTCCCTTTCTTTCAAGATCGCTTCGTGTTCGAGCTTTTTGGCGTGTAATTGCAGTTCCAGCTCTTGCTGGCGCGTCTGCTGCTCGATTTCATATTTCAGCGCGGCGGCCTGCTCGATGCTTTGCAGATGCTTTTCGTGGTTGATCTTTTCTTCGTGCAGCTTGGCTTCGAGCGCAAACTGATCGACGTTTTGTTTTTCCTGGGTGGCCAGCAACAGGTGTTGGTTTTCGTTTTCCAGGGCCAGTTTTTGCTGCTGCAAGACATTCAGTTGATGCAGGTGCTCGAGACGCTCTTTTTCGAGCATTTGTTCCTGACGGGTCTTCTCGCGCGCCTGTTTTTCGCGAAACTCGAAATTTTTTTCGAGGATGCTTAGATAAACGGCCTCCTGGGTGAAGCGTCCGTCGAGACCCTGGCTGTCTTCTATGTCGGCGAAGGAGGGGGTCAGCGAGCAAATCGCGCGGCACTTGATGTGTTTGACGGCCAGCGCTTCATTGATCGTGCGTTCGATCTGTCTTTCGGTTGCGGTCAATCCGGACTCTATCCAGTTGCCGTTGCGCAGGTTTCTGAGTTCGGCGTCGACGGTGGTCTTGATCAGGCCGTCATAGCCGGTTTTGATATGGGCGTTGATGTTCGAGAGTGTATCCAGGTTGCGTTCGGCGTAGGTGAACGTCGCCTGGAAATGGATCGTCAACTGGGCTTCGATCGTACAAAGCCCCCCGTACAGGCTGGTGGAGACCTTGATCGGCCATTCGGCAACCGGCAGCAGATAGACCTGATGGTAGAAGCGCGGAAAAAATTTCGCCGGATAGGCGAACAGCTTGTAATAAGGTCCGAGCTTGGACAGGACGACGCGGCTCTCGCCGTCGAAGCCGGGGTCCCAGATTTCGTCTTCAAACTCGTCAGGGAATGTTTGCGGGGCGAGGCCGGCCAGCCAGGCGTCGAGCAGGGCTTGTTTATTCGTCATCGGACACCTCCAGCGCGACTTGTTGGCTCGCCGCCGGTAAGGCCTGTTGCGACTTCAGCGCGCGCAGTTGGGCGCTCATCCGCTCGGCGATCAAGGGATACAGATTCGGCGCAAACTCGACCGATTTGGAGTCGATCTTGCGCAGGAAGCCGCGGCTCAACAAGAAGCCGACCGCAAACATCCGCGACCAGTCCGAATAACGCCGGGCTTTTTCGATTTCGGATTTTTCGATCACCATCTCGAGCTCGTCGTTTTCGTTGATTCTAAACTCGGTAAACTGGCGCAGGCATTCGAACACCAGTTCCTGTTCGCGCTCGCTCAAGGGGCCCGGCGCGGTGAATTCCAGGCGGTAGGACAAAAACACGGTAAAAAAATCCGCCATCGATGCGCACAGGAAAGCAAACAGCGAAAAGTCCTGCCACATCGCAAACGACGGCGTAATGCCTTGCACCACTTCGGAGTAAGTCATCAGGACCGGCATGTTCGGCGCAATTACGCCGTTATTGGTCGCCATCTGGTTGAATTTGATCGAGACTTCCTGCAGACTGGAAACGATTTTCCGATAACGGCCTTCCGCATCGGGTGCCTTGATGTTCCACTCGGTCAGGCCGTTTTGCAGCACGCGGATATCCTGATTCAGTTTCTCGAAGTTTTGCACGACCTGCGCGGCTTCCTTTTTTTTGGTCTCGAAAACTTCTTTTTGATAACGGAAAAACGGTCCCTGGCCGACCATGTTTTTCTGCGTTTGCGGCGCATCCGGATGGGTGCCGAAATAGGCCTGGGTGACATTCGACGAAGCCTTGTCGAGTTCTTCCTGCTGCTGTTTCAAAACCTGGGTTTTGGTATCGGCGACGCTCTTCAGATAGACGTTCACATCGGAGCGGATTTTGTTCAGCCGGTCGATTTGAATCGTTTCTTTCTGCGAAATTTCATAGAACTTGAAATAAGAGAAGGTGATCGAGGCCGAAACCGCGACCAGCAAGGACACGAGCACGCTGAAGAAGCGAAATTTATTCGCTTTCCAGTGGATGCCGGCGATTTCCAGCGAGCTGATCACGATGATCGACTGGATCGCAACCGTGATGATCAGCGCAATCCAGGAGACGATGAAATGCGACAAGCCGTAAAAGGTGGTAAAACCCGTCGCCATACTCAGCATCAGCACAATCGGAATGGTCCAGACTCTCAGGCCGGCAATAAACAGCGTCTGAATGCTGTTGATGATGCCGCCGATGCCGCCGGCATTGTGTGGTTTGCTTAGTCTATTGATGTTCATGGTTGCCAGGTTGGGGATGAGTCGCGCGAAAAATCCCTCGGAATGGAGAAGGCGTCGATGATTTAAATGAACGCAGTCTATTTGATTTATAAGGAAAATGCAATTGGCGGCGTAGGGCCGCCGCCAAGGATTCGGGTAAAAAAAAGCACTCTTTCCGTTTATCTCCGGGGCCTTTCGGGAGGACTTTTCAGCGTTCTTCCGGCGTGTGCGGGCATTCCCGGCGGGTCAGTGAATTATAAATTTTGACGTACAGGATCGAGGCGGACAGCAGCAGGGTGACCGCATTCGCCGCGATGATCGCCAGATTGTGCAGAAAAAGGCCATAGACCAGCCAAAGCGATACGCCGAGCGTAAAGATGCCGTACATCGACAGCGAGAGCGCGGCGGTATCGCGGGTCCGGATCGTCAGAATCGCCTGCGGCAGGAACGAAGCGGTCGTCAATAGCGCGGCTGCATAGCCGATCACATCAGGCAGAGCGGGCATGCCGAGTACTCCAGTATTGCTCAGGAGACCTGCCAGGTTTTGCTTACCTGGCAGGGCTTTATCACGTTAAACGGCTTTGCCATGCCGCGCCGGCACATCGCGGCGGGTGGCGCCGGTGTAAAGCTGTCTCGGCCGGCCGATTTTTTGCTCGGGATCGGCAATCATTTCGTCCCAATGCGAAATCCAGCCGACCGTGCGGCCCATCGCAAAGATCGCGGTAAACATCTTGCTCGGAATGCCGAGTGCATGCAGCACGATGCCGGAATAAAAATCGACGTTCGGATACAGTTTTTTCTGGATGAAATACTCGTCTTCGAGTGCGATGCGTTCCAGTTCGATCGCCAGCTTGAACAAAGGATCGTCCTGCAATCCCAGTTCGTTCAGGACTTCATGGCAGGTCTCGCGCATCAGTTTGGCGCGCGGATCGTGATTTTTATAGACGCGGTGGCCGAATCCCATCAGCCGGAACGGATCGTTTTTGTCTTTCGCCTTGTTGATATAAAGGCCGATACGGGAAATATCCTTGATTTCCTGCAGCATGTTAAGCACTGCTTCGTTCGCGCCGCCGTGCGCCGCGCCCCACAGACAGGCGATGCCGGCGGTGATGCAGGCGAACGGGTTCGCGCCGCTGGAGCCGGCCAGGCGGACCGTCGAGGTCGAGGCGTTTTGTTCGTGGTCGGCATGCAGGATCAGAATCCGGTCGAGCGCCCTGACCAATACCGGATTCGGCACGAATTCATCGCACGGGGTCGACAGCATCATGCGCATGAAGTTTTCGACATAACTGAGTTTGTTTTGCGGATACATAAACGGCGAGCCGGTACTGTATTTGTGGCACATCGCCACGATCGTCGGCACCTTCGCCAAAAGCCGGATTGCGCTTATTTCACGGTCGCTTTTCGAGCGAATATCCAAGGCGTCGTGATAAAACGCGGACAACGCGCCGACGACGCCGACCATGATCGCCATCGGGTGCGCATCGCGGCGGAAACCCTTGAAAAAGTTGGTCAACTGATCATGCACCATCGTGTGCATCGTGATATTGCGCTCGAACTGCTGCAATTGATCGTAGTCCGGCAGTTCGCCTTCCAGCAACAGATAGCACACTTCCAGGAAGGTGCATTGCGTGGCCAATTGCTCGATCGGGTAGCCGCGGTACAGCAGGATGCCCGCTTCGCCGTCGATGTAGGTAATCGCGGAACGGCAACTGGCGGTCGAGGTAAAGCCGGGATCGTAGGTGAACATGCCGCCCTGTTTGTACAGGGACTGGACGTCCAGCACGTCGGGTCCCATGGTGCCGGACAACACCGGCAATGTACACAGTGGCTCGGATTCGGGAGTGGATAGGACGATAGCGCTGGGCTTGTTCATGATGGTCAATCTCGGTTGTGGCGCCGATGCGGCGTGTCTTACTTAGTGTCGTTTTCGAAAGCAATTAATCGGGATTGGCGTTAACAATCGCCTGTCTCGCCAGTTCGGTGACTTTCGCCCAGTCTTTCGCATTCAGCGCATCCTGGGGGGCGAGCCATGAACCGCCGACGCAGGCGACATTGGGTAATTTGAGGTAGGCCTGATAATTTTCGGGCGAGATGCCGCCGGTCGGGCAAAAGGTCGCCTGCGGAAAAGGGCCCGCAATCGATTTCAGCATCGGAATGCCGCCCGCGGCTTCGGCCGGGAAAAACTTGAAATGATCCAGGCCGTATTCCATGCCGAGCATCAGTTCGGACAGGGTCGCAATGCCGGGAATCAGCGCGATGTTGCCTTTCACCGCCGCATTCAGCAACGAGGCGGTGATGCCGGGGCTGATCGCGAACACCGCGCCGGCGTCCGCCGCGGCTTGTAATTGCTGAGGGTTCGCAATCGTGCCGGCACCGACGATCGCGCCTTCGACTTCCCGGCTGATCCTGTTGATCGCCTCGAGCGCGACCGGTGTGCGCAAGGTAATTTCCAGCACGCGGATGCCGCCCGCGACCAAGGCTGTCGCCAATGGCACCGCGTCGTCAAGATTTTTGATGACCATGACCGGCATCACGGGGCCGGCGGTCAAAACTTCGTTAGGCTGAATTTTCCAGTGCTGATTTGCCATGTGTTCGTATGAGATTGGGGTGATAATGTCGGTCTTCCATGACATTAAAGTGTTTAAGGATCGCCCGGAACAAGGCTCCAGGCTATTGATTTTCGGCGATAAAAGCGGTCATTTCCTCATTTGGCGGAGACGGGCTCGGCGCCAGCAAGGGTGAAACTCTCCACCAAAATCATGATTTTAATATCTATAACATTGTATCGAGCGGTGGGCAAATGTCAAAAAAGGAAAAACAAGTCTATGAATTCAACGCAATAGTATCGATTAGCTATTGAATCCAAGCCGCTTACGCTTTTTTGCCCCATCCGATTTCTTCCTCGCTTCGGCTGGCGCGGCAACGAAAATCAGTAATACGCCCGCCGCCATCGTTGCCGCGAGCAGCGGCAGCGCCAGCTTGAAATCGCCGGTCGCGGTCTTCAGCCAGGCCACGATAGAGGGGCCCGCAAAGCCGCCCAGATTGCCGATCGCATTGATCAGCGCCAGGCCCGAGGCCTTGGCCGGGCCTTCTTTCAACAGCGTGTGCGGCAGGGTCCAGAACGGCGCGAGGATGCTCCAGATGCCGGCCGCCGCGATCGTGATCGCGCCTATCGCCAGGACCGGCGATTCGAGATAAGGACTCAGCGCGAACGCCGCGGCGGCCACCCAGGCGCAGATTACGATGTGCCAGCGCCGCTCGCGGGTCTTGTCCGAGTGCGCGCCGACGATCACCATCACGATCACGGTCGCGAGGTAGGGCAGGCCGGTCAGCAGCGCGGTGTGCACATTGTCGAGTCCTGACCAGGTTTTGATCATTTGCGGCAGCCACAGGCTGATGCTGTAATAATTGATCACCACCGCAAAATAGATCAGCGCCAGCAGCCAGACCTTCGGGTGGCGCAGCGCCTGGCCCAGATCGGCGGCGTGATGGTGCGAGTCGGCCTGCTGTTCGGCGGCCAGCGTGCGTTCGAGCCAGGCCTTCTCTTCCGCATTGAGCCAGGTTGCCTTGGCGGGACGATCGGTCAGCCAGAAATACAGTATGAAACCGAACAGCACCGAGGGCGCGCCCTCGGCCAGAAACAGCCATTGCCAGCCCTGCAACCCGAAGGCGCCGTCCATGCCGAGCAAGAGTCCTGCCAGCGGCGCGCCGAGCACGCCGGAGGCCGCGGTCGCGGTGATCAACAAGGCGCCGTACTTGGCCCTGACCGGCGCCGGAAACCAATAGCTGAAATACAGGATCATGCCCGGAAACGAGCCCGCTTCGGCGAGGCCGAGCAGAAAGCGCAGCACATAAAAGCCTTGCGGCGTTTCGATGGTGACCATCGCGCAGCAAATCAGTCCCCAGGTGATCATGATCCGGGTCAGCCACAGTTTCGCGCCGACTTTTTCGAGGATCAGATTGCTCGGTATCTCGAACAGCATGTAGCCGACAAAAAAGATGCCCGCGCCGAAGCCGTAAACCGTATCGCTAAACTGCAGCGCATCCTTCATCTGCAATTGGGCGAAACCCACGCACAGGCGGTCGAGATAGGCCAGGATATAGATGATGTAGAGCGGCGGCAACAGGCGCCAGGCCAGTTTGCTGTACAGATGAGTTTCGTTGATAGGCATGATCACAAGGGGGTTGGCGGCTGTGGCCGGAAGCTTCGAGATTATAAACGTAATAAACGCGCGGCAGCGCCGAATCGTGACGCCGATTTTTACGCCTTTGGCCGCGTATAGGGTAAAATCTGAGACTGATCTCTTTTTCCTGCCGAAACGCCGCTATGTACAAACAGTATTTTCATTTTGCGGAATTACCGTTTTTGATAGCCCCCGATCCGCATTTCATGTATATGAGCCGCCGCCATCAGGAAGGCTTGGCGCATCTGCTTTACGGCATTACCGTCGGCGGCGGCTTTGTTGCGTTGACCGGCGAAGTCGGCACCGGCAAGACGACCTTGTGCCACTGTCTGTTGAAAGAGTTGCCGGACACTATCGACATCGCCCTGATCCTGAATCCGAAGTTGAATGCGATCGAACTGTTGGCGACGATCTGCGACGAGCTGGGCATCGCCTATGACAAACAACAACAGACGCTGAAACAGTTGGTCGATGCGTTGAATCATTATTTGCTCGCCAAACATGCCGCCGGGCGGCGCACCGTGCTGCTGCTCGACGAAGCGCAAAACTTGAGCCTGGAAGTGCTCGAACAGATTCGCCTGTTAACCAATCTGGAAACCAGCAAAACCAAATTGCTGCAAATCATCCTGGTCGGCCAGCCCGAATTGAAGCAGATGCTCAAACGCCAGGATCTCAGGCAGCTCAATCAAAGGATTACCGCGCGCTATCATTTGCTGCCGTTGTCGTTTGTCGAAACCCGCGCCTATATCCGCCACCGCCTGCGGGTTTGCGGCGGCGATCCCGATCTATTCAAGGACCGGGCGATCCGCAAGATTTATAAACTGTCGGCCGGCATTCCCAGAATCATCAACATACTGTGCGACCGCGCCCTGCTTGGCGCCTACGCCGGCAACGCCCCGCAGGTGACGCCCGGCATGGTCAACACCGCCGCGCAGGAAACACTCGCGCCGGCCGAGACAAAACTGCCGAGACTGGGTTTGGCGCTGGGCTTGCTGCTCGGCGGTATCGCGCTTGGCGCTTATTATTACGCCCCGGATCGTTTCGCGGCGGTCAAGAGCCGGCTTATTGAACCTCGCCAGGTCGAAACCGTCGTAGCAAAGCCCGCGCCGGTCGTGACAGAAACCGTAGCGGCCGCGCCGAAGATCGAACCACTGCAGCAACCCAAGCCGCTTCAATTTGCCGAATGGATGGCCGATCCGCGTTCTACGCTGCAATTGGGCTTCGCGAATGCATTCAAAGCGCTCGGAAAAACGCCGCCTTCGGTCGCGACGGCCGATTGCGAAACGGTCAAGACTGCCGGAGTTTTATGCCAGCTCGGCAAGGCCAGCTGGAAGGAAGTGCTGGCGATGAAGCGGCCGGCCATTCTGGAATTTGTGCTCCTGAACGAAGAAAAGCGCTATGCGCTGTTGACCGGCATCAAGCAAGGAAACCCCGTGTTGATCGCAAGCGAGCAGCATGATTTTGCGCTGGCCGATGTGTTGAATCATTGGAACGGCTATTATTTATTGTTATGGGAGCCGCCGGGGGCGGATTCGCGAACGATTTTTCCGGGGCAATGGTCAGATAGAGTCGTCTGGCTTCGTCAGCAAATGGCCGCTTTCGATGGCTTGAATCCGCCTGTGCCCGTGCCGCAAACATTCGATCAGGACCTGAAGGCGCGCGTGATCAAATTCCAACACCAGCATCACCTGGCCGAAGATGGTGCGGTGGGCGCCCAAACTCTGTTTTATCTCGATAATTTGACCGAGGCGTCGAACAGGCCTCATCTCCATCTAACCGATTAACGCCATGTCTTATATTCTCAATGCTTTACGCAAGTCGGAGCAGGAACGGCAAGCCCAGCAGCCGGAAACCGTCACCGAACAAGTGCTGATGCCGCCGCCGCAAAAAAGCCGGAAAACCGCCGTGCTGATCGGCGGGCTGCTGGCCGTCAATCTGCTGGCCGTGCCTTTGATGGTCTGGTATCTGAAAAATGCCGATGAGGCGCCGGCCAAACCGCAGGCCGGCGTGCAGCCGGTGCAGGCAAAAGCCGCGCCAAAGCCGCCGCTGCCGGCTGCCGTTGAAGTACGCGATGATGCGGCTGATGTCGAACAAGACGAAGAGGAAATGATGGAGTCGGTGGCCGAGCCGGATAGACCGGCGGCTGCGGCAAACACAAAAACGCCTTCGATCGAAGAATTGGCCGCGGCAAAACAGGCCGAGGCACAGAAAGCGGC
>Ga0208264_1000340_pt1 | contig 15903 bp, 11 predicted proteins | sample LakWasMet31_HOW6_2_FD_183873 | JGI IMG/M metagenome (GOLD analysis project Ga0208264, IMG submission 183873) | Freshwater sediment methanotrophic microbial communities from Lake Washington under simulated oxygen tension - Sediment Metagenome... | ecosystem: Environmental > Aquatic > Freshwater >...
CGTAATATCAACAGCTCTGGCTTTAAATCACTTGATGAAGGACAAAAAGTCCAATTCACAGTGACTCAAGGTCAAAAAGGCCCACAAGCTGAAGAAGTTACTGTTGTATAATTACTAAAAAAGCCCCAGTCATCAATTGATGGCCGGGGCTTTTTTTTGTCTAAAATTCAGGTCGCTTTTAAAAACTAACTACATTATTGGCTGATATTGACAATGTTTTTTAGTGTTTCAATGTATAAATCCGACTCAATGGACTGCACCCTTGCTCTTAATGATTCCACAGTATCATCTTGGTTAACTGGTACTTGTTTTTGGTTAAGAATAGGGCCTTCATCGTAGTGATCGGTTACTACATGAATTGATGCACCAGATACCGTTTCACCCGCCTTAAGCACTGCTGCATGCACTCTATCACCATACATTCCCCTTCCGCCATGATTTGGCAGCAGGGATGGATGGATGTTTAAAATTTTGCCTGCAAATTGCGTAAGTGTTTGTGGGCCAATTTTTTTCATATAACCGGATAACACAATCAAATCCGTTTGAGTATCGCTAAGTGCCTTAGCAATAGCAGCATCCTCGTCTTCAGCAATTGGATGCGTCTTCGCATTGATCACCTGGATAGGCAGGTTTTGCGCATTTGCCCAACTAAGAAAGCTTGAGTCGGAATTATTGGTAATTAAACTGCCGAGTTCGGCATGAATGATTTGCTGTTGCATTGCGGCTATGATTTGTTTTGCCGATGAGCCGCCATGGGAAGCAATAAAGCTGATTTTCATAATATGCACCTGAAGTGATGGTGCCAGAGGGCGTTGTTGGATAGTAGCACCCAAGGCCAAGCCTGGGTGCTACTGACACAATATTAAGGTGTTAAGCCTTGACCGACTACAACAACTTTTAAAGCATTGGTGCCGCCAGGAATGCCTGACAAATCACCCTTAGTGATAATGAAGGTATCACCATTTTCCGCTGACTTCCGCTTTCTTAGTTTATCGACAATTTGTCTATTAACTTCGGCGTGATCTTGCAAGTTTTCAGTAAACAAGACAGGGAATACACCGCGATATAGCACCACGCGACCTAGTGTTTCTGGTCGGCTACTAAAAGCAAAAATTGGAATGCCAGAACTGATTCTAGACATCCACAATGCGGTGGAGCCAGATTCTGTTAATGCAGCAATACCGTTGATTTTAGTATGGTTTGCCATGTACATTGCTGACATAGCGATGGCTTCATCAACGCGCTCAAATTGGTTTTCAATCCGATGATCTGATGTGCGTACAATCGGTTGTTTTTCCGCTTCTACACAAATACGGTGCATCGCTTCAACGGCTTTGATCGGGTATTTTCCTGATGCTGTTTCTGCGGAAAGCATAATTGCATCGGTACCGTCATAAATAGCGTTTGCCACGTCGAAAACTTCTGCCCGAGTTGGGATTGGGTTTTCGATCATCGATTCCATCATCTGTGTGGCTGTAATGGCAACACGGTTGAGTTCACGAGCACGCTTAATCAGGGCTTTTTGGACAGCTGGTAAATTAGCGTCGCCAATTTCCACACCTAAATCACCACGAGCAACCATCACAGCATCAGATGCCAAAATGATTTCGTCCATGACTTCAGGCACGATGGCCTCGGCGCGTTCAACCTTAGCAACAATACCAGCGAAACAGCCTTCAGCTTCCAATAAGCGACGTGCCTCGTTTAAGTCTTCAGCACAACGAGGAAAAGAGACTGCAACATAATCACATTTGATTTTGCCTATTGTGACAATGTCTTCTTTATCTTTTTCAGTTAAGGCTGCAGCAGATAAACCACCGCCCATCAAGTTGATGCCTTTGTTGTTCGATAAATCGCCACCGACAACAACCGTGCAATTAACTCGCATGTTTTCAACGTTAACCACATCAAGCACGATACGACCATCATCCAGCAGCAATCTGCTACCTGGCACAACTTCCATTGCTAATGGTTCGTAAGTAATACCGACTTGTGTTTCGTCACCGGCTTTTGGATCAAAGTTAATGTCTAGTGCGAAAGCCTGGCCTTCTTTCAAAACCACTTTGGTATCTTTAAAACGGGCGATACGGATTTTCGGCCCTTGTAAATCAGCCAAAATACCAACCAGTCTGCCAGTTTTTGCACTAAGCGCTCTAACTTCTTCGGCACGTTTTATGTGGTCTTCCGCAGAACCATGAGAAAAGTTCATCCGAACGACATCCAGACCAGCATGAAACAAGCCTTCAAGAACGCCGGGCTTATCTGTGGCAGGACCTAATGTAGCTAAAATTTTGGTTCTTCTTAACATTATGTTTTGAGTCCGTTATTTTGCGTTTACTAAAGCAACTGTTGTATCTAGCATACGGTTTGAGAAGCCCCATTCATTGTCATACCAAGACAATACTTTAACCAGATTGCCGTTTAGTACTTTGGTTAGTGGTGATTCGTAAATGGAAGACGCTGGGTTGTGATTGTAGTCAGTAGAAACCAACGGTTTTTCGTTAATTTCCAAGATGCCTTTTAACGGACCGGCAGCAGCAGTTTTCAAGATTTGGTCGATTTCTTCTTTGGTGGTGTCTCTGGCAGCAATGAACGTCAAATCAACAACGGAAACGTTGATGGTTGGAACGCGCATGGCAAAACCATCCAATTTACCGTTTAATTCAGGTAATACTAAACCAACTGCAGCAGCTGCACCGGTTTTAGTAGGAATCATGGATTGAGTGGCAGAACGAGCACGGCGTAAGTCGCTGTGATAAACGTCAGTCAATACTTGATCATTGGTATAGGAGTGGATGGTAGTCATTTGACCACTAACCAAACCGATAGCATCATGAAGTGGTTTTACTAATGGAGCCAAACAGTTAGTGGTGCAAGAAGCATTTGAAATAACGGTATCAGACGCTTTTAAGGTGTTATGGTTAACACCATACACGATAGTGCCGTCGACATCGTTGCCGCCTGGAGCAGAGATAATCACTTTTTTGGCGCCAGCAGTAATGTGTGCAGATGCTTTTGCTTTGCTGGTAAATAAACCAGTACATTCATGCACAACGTCAACACCTAACTCAGCCCAAGGCAGTTTCGAAGGATCTCTTTCTGCCAATACTTTAATTTTGTCCCCGTTGATTACAATGTAATCGCCATCAACAGAAACTTCAAAAGGAAATTTCCCATGCACTGAGTCATATTGAGTCAAGTGAGCGTTGGTGTTGGTGTCGCCCAAATCGTTAATTGCAACGATTTGAATTTCATTGGTACGGCCTGCTTCGTATAAGGCGCGGACAATATTGCGTCCAATACGGCCATAACCATTGATTGCAACTTTAATTGGCATAGAATTTCTCCAGAGTGATGATGTGAAAGATCATAAAAATCGTATTTGAAGCGATAGCTAAGGCTATAACTATACCAAAATCTGAGGTATTTAGTCTATTGCTAAGGCCAATACCTTGGTTAATGATTGTATTGTGGTGATGGTGGGGTGATTCTACCGTGGCTTTTGGTGCATTCAAAAATAAATTCATCCATCAATTCCTCAGCAATAGGGGTGCCATAGTGCAGCCCATATTCTGTGGGTGATAAGTGGTGTTTAATCAAGCCTTTAATCGTTAGCGGGATGCCTGACTCTGGCATTGTCAACTGAATATTAATGTTACGACCATCCAAATTTTGTAAAATTGGCTGACTTAATTGTATTTTGATACCGCTACAGCTGATGTCGATAATTTCACCTGGAATTTGTATTTCTTCTGGTGGATAACATAAAGTAAGAGTTGCTGAAACACCATTTAACAGAAAACGTGAGTGTTTACGTCGTTCAGAATTCATAAAATTAACAATATAATTTGCATAACTAATTTAATTATAGTCAGTCTGGTATTATTTGTTGAAATGATACAGTCAGTTTCTTTCAATCAAAAAGATCATAAAATTAGTCGAAATTGATCTAAAACAATATTTCGAATATCAAAGCGGCTTATTATACTTACTTGAATTTTTTGCTAAGCTGACCAATAGTAATCTTTATCAGTCGCTCGTTCATCGAAAACACAAATAACTTATGTACAAATATTTGTCTTCCGGCCGCATTGCGTTGATGTATGCAGTATTTGCGCTGTCCTGGATAATTATATCAGGAATGCTGCTGACATTTACCGTTGATGATCCTGTTTTGCAAAGTCGAATTGAACTTGGCAAAGGTGTGCTCTTTGTTGTGGTTACCAGTGGACTATTATATTTGCTTTTGAATGCCTGGTTAGAACCGGCTGGTCATATTAGAGCCAAATCGAATGTTCAGCTAACGTCGATTGCCACCCGTCGAGTTGCAATATTATTTTTATTCTTTGTACTGATTGCGCCGCTGAGCGGCATGTTAGTTTTTAAGTTTTATGGCACTGAAGTTAAACGAGAAGCTTTTGTAAATTTAGAGGCAATAGCAGAAATTAAAGCCAACCAGATTGAAGATTGGCTGGATGAAAGGCAGCATGACGCTGCGGCCTTAAAATCCAGTAAGGAATTTGCAGAATTAATTCAGCAGTTCATACATCAAAATGTCCAATTTTCCAGGGTAATCAGTGAAAGATTTAAAGTAATAGGATTGGAGGCAAACTACGACAGTGTATTGCTGTTAAATACCCATAATCAGCTATTGTTTTCATTGGGCGAACATACCGAGCTAACTCCGGATTTGCAGAATAAATTACAACACGCTTTAGCGATAAACCAGATTCAACGTGGTAATTTTTATCGTGATGGCACGGGTTTTATTCATTTAGATTGGATAGTGCCTATTTCGGTTGGGGATGGAAAAGAAGCGCACACCATTGCAACCGTTGTACTACGCATTACGGCTCAGAAATTTTTATTTCCGCTTATTAATAAATGGCCGACGGCAAGCCCTAGCGGTGAGACCATACTCATGCGTTGTGAGGAAGACCGTCAGATTTATCTAAACGATCTTCTGCATCTTAAAAACAGCGCATTGACCACACTAAAGCCATCGGACGACTCAATTTTGCCTGGTAGCGATGTTTTATCCACTACCACTGCTGGAATCAAAGAAGGTAAGGATTATCGCGGTCAAGCCGTGTTGGCTGTCTATAGAAATATAATGGGCACTGACTGGCATCTGGTTGCAAAAATTGATCATGACGAAGTCTTTACACCGCTTAAACGCTTGGTTTTGTGGGTTAGCTTGATTGCTTTTTTTACCTCCGTCTCGTTAAGTGCTGCGTTATTATTAATTTGGCGCCAACAGCGACAAATGCAGAAGATGCAGTTATTGGCCGAACAGGCGAAAACAGATATGTTGCTGCATAAGTTTTTCGATCTGCCGTTTATCGGCATGGGTATGGCCAGTCCAATAACCAAGCGATGGTTGCGCTTTAATGATTACATGTGCAGTATTTTTGGTTACAGCCGCGAGGAGTTTAGTAAAAAGACCTGGGAAGAATTAACGCACCCGGAAGACCTAAATGAAAGTGAGCGCTTATTTAAGCAGTTAACGGACGAAGGTTTGGATGGGTTTACCGTTGATAAACGCTTTATCCGCAAGGATGGGGCCATTGTATTTGCTTGCATTGATGTAAAATGTGTTCGCGCTACCGACGGTAAAATAGATTACCTGTTGGCTACGGTGCAAGACATTACTTCCCGTAAGATTAATGAAGCCAAATTACAACGGTTAACCCAGATATATTCAGCATTAACTCAATGCAGTCTGGCTACAGTTCGTTGCGATAATGAACAGGAATTATTTCAACAAATCTGCATGGATGCCATTAATTTTGGTGAGATGAAAATGGCCTGGATTGGTTTGGTTGAAACCGGCAGTAAAATCGTCCAGCCAGTTGCCAGTTATGGTGAAGGCACTGATTATCTAAACGACATTTCAATCACAACTGACCAGAATAGTCCATTAGGGCAGGGGCCAACAGCGACGGCAGTTTATACCCATCGGCCCTATTGGTGCCAAAACTTTCAAAATGATCCCAAGGCCGCACCTTGGCATCAGAAGGCAACTGATTTTGGTTGGGGATCGTCCGCATCATTACCCATTTTTAAAAATGGCCAGGTAACTGGGGTATTAACGCTTTATGCGAGTGAGATTGATGCTTTTGATGAGGCGGCCCAAAACTTATTAGTTGAAATGGCCAAGGATATTTCTTATGCGCTGGGTCGATTTGCTTTGGAAAGCGAGCGTAAGCAACAAGAAATTGAAATTCTTAATGTAAAAAATCAATTACAAGATACCTTGGATGCCATTCCAGATTTGCTTTTTGATGTCGGCCTGGATGGGCATTTTTATAGTTTTCAGTCACCAAGGCCGGAGCTGTTGGCGGCACCGGTTGATGCGATTATCGGCAATACAATTTCTGGCTTATTACCGCCCAATGTCGCAGAGATCATCATGCAGGCATTAAAAGCTGCCGACCTGCATGGACGTAGTCAAGGCCAGCAATTTGAGCTGGAACTTCCCCAAGGGAAGGTTTGGTTTGAATTATCAGTATCTCGTAAATTTTCCTGCTCCGACCAACCCCGCTTTATAGTGCTATCCCGTGATATAACACAGCGCAAACAGGCTGAAAAGTATTTAAGGCAATACACTGAACGTCTGGAGCAGGCGGAAAAACACGTTGGCTTGGGTAGCTGGGAGTTTAATATTGATACCGATGTGGTTTGGTGGTCCAAGCAGATGTATCAGCTGTTTGGTTTTAAATATCCTGCTGAAATCCCCAGTTTTAGCGAGTTTCTTGAACACATCCATCCCAATGACAGGAAAAAATTGCAGGATGGGTTTAGTAAAATCAAGCATGGATTAGCACCCGATGTGCCAAAGGATTTTCGAAGTAATCCAAAATATGGTGAGGTACGGTATTATTCGCCAACCCTGTTTTTTGAAGCCAATGCTCAAGGCAAGCTCAATAAATTTATGGGTACTGTGCTGGACGTTACCAAAATAAAACAGGCTGAGACGCAGTTAAGTCTTGCTGCCAAGGTTTTTGAAGAAAGTAACGAAGGCTTCATGATTACGGATGCAGACGTAAATATCCTGTTGGTTAATAGAGCGTTTACCGATATAACGGGTTACAGCCAAGCGGAAGTGCTGGCTAAAAACCCTCGGTTATTGCAATCTGGAAAACATGATCGTGAATTCTATCAATCCATTTGGGACAGCTTGTTAATTAAAGGGCATTGGCAGGGCGAAATCTGGAATAAGCGAAAAAATGGCGAAATTTTTCCAATGTTAGAAAGCATTAGTGCGGTGATGGGAGATTCTGAAAATATTACCCATTATGTCGCTGTATTTGCAGATATAACAGAAATTAAAGACTCAGAAGCACGCATGGAGTTTATCGCGCATCATGATTCCTTAACGGGTTTGCCAAATCGTTTATTACTTTTTTATCGTCTGGGGCACGCCATTGATATGGCCAAACGGGAACATAAACAATTGGCCTTGTTGATGTTGGATTTGGATCGATTTAAGGATGTTAACGATAGTTTTGGACATTTTGCGGGCGACCAATTATTGCAACTGGTTGCAAACCGGTTGATTTCTCGATTACGAGAAGTGGATACCGTTGCCAGACTGGGGGGTGATGAATTTACCGTGTTGTTAGAAGATATAAATCATTCTGAAGATGCGGCCAAGGTGGCAGAAATTATCATTAGGGACTTTAATGAGCCTTGGGAGTTGCCTATGATTGGTGAGGTGCGGATTGGCGTTAGCATTGGTATCAGTCTGTTTCCAGATTACGGCGATTCCCCGGAGATGCTGCTACAACAAGCAGACGCAGCTCTGTATCTGGCAAAAAACAAGGGCCGCAATCGATATTCTTATTTTTCAGAAGATCTAACTACTGCAGCCCGCTCGCGTATTGAATTGGAAGCCCAGCTTAGGCGGGCAATAAGCCAAAATGAATTAAGAGTTTATTACCAACCCCAGGTGGATACGTATACTGGCAAAATTGTCAGTGCGGAAGCCTTGGTGCGTTGGCAGCATCCCGCAGAAGGACTTATCCCGCCCATCCGGTTTATTTCGGTTGCCGAAGCCACTGGTATTATCGACATGCTGGGTGAGTGGGTGCTGCGAGAAACCTGTCGGCAAGGCAAAGAGTGGTTAGATGCCGGTTTTCCTGCAATAAACTTAGGCGTCAATGTGTCGCCGCATCAGTTAAGGCAAACTGATATGCCTGCGTTAGTTGCCAAAGTTTTAAAGGAGACTGGCTTTCCTGCGGCTAACCTGGAGTTAGAATTAACAGAAAGCGGCTTGATGGATTCAGATTGGGATGCGCTGGACTTGCTGGATAGCTTGCGTCAGCATGGCGTTAGATTGGCCATTGACGATTTTGGCACCGGCTATTCCTCACTGGCTTATCTAAAGCTGTTTCCGATTGATATCTTAAAAATTGATAAAAGCTTTATCGATGATATCCCATTTTTGAAAGACGATATGGAAATCACCGCCGCTATTGTTGCAATGGGTCATAACTTAGGCTTTAAAATATTGGCAGAAGGTGTTGAGACGGAAGAGCAACTGTTCTTTTTAAGAACACAAGGTTGCGATCTTTATCAAGGATATCTGATAAGCCCGCCATTACCAGCTGAAGAATTTATCAGTTTATTGCTTGCGGATACTGCAACAAAGAACGCTTAATCTTACCTGATTAAATCAATCCCAAAATGTTCTCATACTACCTCTTCTCCAACGGGTGAAGGCTTGGATAAGGGTTATAAATAAAAAAACGTATTGGGATTGGTATTATATCAATCCCAATACGTTTTCATGGACAGGTAAAACTTTCAGCTGAGGAGCGCAATCTCAAAGTCACGACATACTGGCAGGGATTGCCGGTATCCAGATTACATGGACGTAACTCACCTGTTTCATAACTTTCATCATTTTGATTTTAGCTGATGCTTGTAAGTAATCAGAGTTGTTTTAGAAGATAGGCAGCATGGTCAAAAAATTGCAGCTAAAATAATGATCACGAACCCCTTTTTCTATTAGGTTCTCAATAACAACTTTGTAAAATCCACACGTTTCCGTGAGTTTGTTTAGATGAAAGTACCAACCAAATTGGTAGACAAGAAAACACTGCTTGCCAGCTTGCTTATCTTGTTAACTTTGATACCGCTAGCCAGTAACGCAGGTGATGCGATGGCTGCATTCTCCAGACTAAACAAAGCAGGGCTTATCGTTTTGGACAGAACTGGTCAAGCCATCATTGCTAAGCAGGCCGATTTTCCGTTAATACCCGCTTCAACCACCAAGTTAGCCACGGCCTGGATGGCGTTAACGCACTGGGGTAAACAGCATCGTTTCAGCACTCAGTTTTATCTGGATGAATCAACACGAACGCTGTGGGTTAAGGGTAGCGGCGATCCTTATTTGGTTTCAGAAGAACTGGACATTGCTGCCAGAAACCTTAAAAAGAAGGGTTTACAGGAAGTTAAAGCCATCGGCATTGATAGCTCACTATTTCAACCGAATTTACTGCTGCCAGGAACAGGCAGATCAGATAATCCCTACGATGCCGTGCCAACTGCCGTGGCGGCTAATTTTAATACCATAGCAACTAGGCGAGTCGCTGGTCAGGTTATCTCTGCGGAGTCGGTAACGCCATTGACCGCTTATGCGGAAAGATTAGCCAACGCCAATCGAAGCAGTGAGTTAAGAGTTAATACTGGGCCTAATCCCAAGAATGCCGAAACCTATTTCGCAGAATTATTGGGCGCTCTGTTACAAAAACAAGGGGTTGCAACCGCTCCCCAAATTGTTTTCGGACAAGTTCCAAACCTGACTGTTTACTATACACATGTTAACTCCAAAACCTTGGAGGAAATCCTGCGGCCTATGCTTAAATATTCCACCAATTTTGTGGCTAACCAATTGATTTTAATGCTAAGTGCAGAACACTACAAACGTCCGGCAAACCCGGCTGATGTAAAGCGATACATGGAAGAAACCCTGTACCAACGTTTTGGCTGGAAAGGCTTTACATTGGAAGACGGTGCCGGATTATCCCACAATAACCGACTATCGCCACAGCAGCTAACACAGCTGCTGCTGGCTTTGCGAGACTGGAAGCATCTGCTGCCGGAAGTTGAGCCCGGCGTTTATGCAAAATCTGGAACCTTAACCGGCGTTAGCGCACTAGCCGGTTTTTTAACGAATCGAAATGAATGGCAACCCTTTGTAATCATGATGAATGAGGCGGTGCCGCATAATTTAAAAAACCATATCGCTCACGAACTTACTGGACTAGTCCAGTAACGATTTGCTGTTAGATTGGTTTATTAGGCGCTTTGGCGTTCTGTTAGTTAAAAAAGCCGGTAGCTCAATTATTATTTATAGAGCTGGATAATTTAAAAAACCATTAATAACACTTTTTGTCGTAACACAGGGAGCCCTTTTACAAAAGTTTGTTACACGCTAAATCGCCAAAATTTTGTAAGGAGACACGGTTTGCGGTGATGGTGAATTAATTATCATGCTGCCTGAAACCCATGATCAGGAAAGTGTATCAGAGCGGATACTGAAAAGATGAGATTACTGTTGGCAGAGCTTATATTTTAGGCGATAAGCGCTTTGTGGCCGCCGCCAGTGCACTTTGATCAGCTGGCGGACAAGCATAATGATTTAATCAAACACGTTAATACAGCTAGGTATAAAGACAAAATGCACGAAGCTGATTATCGATCTTTAGTATTTTAAGCTGGCGCGTTTACAGCAGGCATAGCCAATCTTTTTTAGCCAAAAAAAACCATTTTCGTAGCGACATCTGTTTGTAAAAAGTGCCAATTCCGCGCTTAAAACTACCGCAAAGTACGATCATCTTAATAGAAAACACAAAACCAAATCAATAAAGCCCTACATCTCGTGATAAATTAATGTTAATTTATCCTGAATAGATGTATAAGTAGCCAAATTTAGCGAAGAAAAAGCGGATCCAAGCATGATTGCTCCCTTCTTTTTGAAGCACAGCGCTGTCTTTAATAACTGTCGCACACACTTTTATCATTAAGTTACGTTGTATGAGAACCAACGTATCCCAATCTGAGCCGACAATTAAGGAAAACCCATGATGACTGAGACGCATGCCCCCAATCAAAACCATCTTCTGGATACCTTGCCGGCAATAGAGTTTAAACGCCTGGAGCCTTTTCTGGAACTTGTCTCGATGCCGCTCGGTGAGGTTTTGTACGAGTCCGGTGAAAAGTTACGTTATGCCTATTTTCCAATCACTTGCATCATATCCTTGTTGTATGTGATGGAAAACGGTGCTTCGGCGGAAATCGCCGTGGTAGGCAACGAAGGCATTGTCGGCATTGCGCTGTTTATGGGAGGGCAAACCATGCCGAATCGCGCTGTTGTGCAGAGCGCGGGCTACGCTTATCGGTTAAAAGAATTTCCGCTCATGCAAGAGTTTGAGCGGTCAAACGGAAGTCACAACGGGGTGCTGTTGCATTTGTTACTGCGTTACACACAGGTATTAATTACCCAAATGGCACAAACAGCTGTGTGCAACCGGCATCATTCTGTGGATCAGCAACTCGCCCGCTGGCTTTTACTCAGCCTGGATCGACTTAATTCCAATGAGCTGATTATGACCCATGAATTGATTGCCAACATGCTGGGCGTTCGTCGAGAAGGAGTCACTGAAGCGGCCGGAAAATTGCAAAAAGCAGGCATAATTGACTACCGTCGCGGCCACATCACCGTATTAGAACGGCCAGCATTGGAAATTTGGGCTTGTGAATGCTATCAGGTTGTTAAAACCGAATCTGACCGTTTGCTAGATTACAAGAGATATGACGAGTCATTAAAATCAGGCATTAATATGTAGCGCACAACCCTATAGTTGTTAAATAACGCTTACTCAATCAATCTTGTTTAGAAAGTCAGTTATAAATACACCGTTCCTGGTGGCGGGCTGGCCTAACCACTTTCATTAGGTACTTTAATAATCCTTCGGCAGTCTCTGGGTGTTTGTTGGGACGACAAAACAAGATAAGCTTAGTGCAAACTTGGATGCACTGGCGCCGCTTGAATTTGGAATGATTGTGATAGTGCTGGAGGAGGGGACTTACTTCGCGATACCCGACTATAAGCCCTATCAACTCTTTTTATCCATAACAACAAGTTCAGTCCTCAATGTAATAAGGCGATGTTGTCGACCATCCTTGCTTTGCGTCATCACCGGGACGATCAACTTTAATCTGATTGTTTTCTGTTGACGTTACCCAGGCAACTGGAATGTAATGATGTTGCCCGCTTCCATCCTTCTTCAATTTAATCATGTTGGGGCCTACCATGTGATCGACAGTACCAAACTGGCCGTCCAGCGAACAAACTACAGGCATATCAGGCTTGATTTGGGCAGGATTAATCATGTTTTTCCTTACGCGTTGTGCGATTGATGTTATTGATATTCGGGATTTTTTATACAGCTGTGTAGAAATACCAATCTCAATAAGTTCACCTGTTAACCCTATACCATTAGGAGAAAGCCAGAATGAGGGTTTTGAAAAATCTTATTGGGATTGGGATAAGTTTTTCATGGTTTGCTCCGCTTGGCAGGTTAGGCCTAACTGTAACCAAGCATGTTCGAAGCCCGTGAGTTGGGTTTTGCTCCGGCTTTAACCGGCTTACTTCGCTGCTTCCCCAGCAATCATATGGCGGCAGTGATTATTGTCCTGGAACAGTACCAACCCAACCTGCAAAATTCCTGTTTCAGTTATGCATATCTTCCAACAATGAGGCCAAATCATCGGCATGCTCTTCTTCAACTGTCAGTATTTCCTTGAGCATTCGCTGCGTCGTTGGATCATTGTCGGCCAAATACACCACCATCTCACGATAACTTTCTACTGCAATTCGTTCTGCAATCAGGTTTTCCTTGATCATAGATTTAAGTGTATCGCCTTTGACGTATTCGGCATGGCTGCGTTCGCTCAATCCATCTGGAGAAAAATTGGGTTCACCACCCAACTCAACAATACGTTTTGCTAGCCGATCCGCATGGATCAATTCCTCATTGGCATGGGCCAAAAACTCAGCCTTAACCGGATCGGAATGGATACCTTTGGCCATAAAAAAATGGCGTTTGTAACGTAGTACGCAAACCAACTCAGTTGCCAAAGCTTCATTTAATAACCTGATCACAGTATCCCGGTCAGCTGAGTAGCCTTTGGTAACGGCACCTTCTTCAATATTTTTGCGGGCACGCTTGCGCAGGGTTTCAATATCAGACAACACAGATTCTTTTCCATTAGTAGATTTTTTCATTTATTACTCCAGTCAGGTATTCTATTAAGTAACAAGCACCAATAGCTTCAGGCATTGCATAAGCGCAGCCACCATTGAGTGCCATAGCTTTGTAATACTGGATCATAAAATCAACTAGCTGCCTTGTCTGTTTTGTAGCGTACATAAGAGCAGTTATTTTGAAAAAAATTGAATAGTGGGTTGGAATGGTTAGAGCGTAGTATTGGTGCGAATTTATTCACACCAATACTGAAAACTGAAAAACGCTGAATAGTTACTTAAAACTCAAATACAACTAATCAGGTGGTTATGGTTGTTACAGATTGTAGCTTTCCGATTCTTTTGCGTTATAAAGACCGAATTTAAAACTGCCGAAAACTTAAGCCATTTTCAAAATAACCGGGCAAGAAAATTGTTCTGGACTGATTGAAAAGCATTGGACGAGATGTTACCAATCTTTTTCCCCATTTAAATCATATTTTCACTCGATATAAAGCAGCATATAGAGCTGGTAAAAACAGAATGGTTAATAAGGTGGCGACCGCTAGTCCACCCATAATAGCAACTGCCATTGGACCAAAGAAAACACTTTGGGTTAAAGGAATCATTGCCAGTATTGCGGCGGCCGCAGTGAGTATGATTGGTCTAAACCGACGAGTGGTTGCTTCGACAATTGCTTTCCAGGGTTCAAGACCGGATAGACGGTCCTGATCAATCTGGTCAACCAGAATGACTGAGTTACGCATGATCATGCCCGATAAGGCAATGGAGCCCAGCATGGCGACAAAACCGAATGGTTTGCCGAAAGCTAATAATGCAATAGTCACTCCAATTAATGCCAAGGGGGCGGTTAGAACAACTAAAAAAACTCGAGAGAAGCTTTGCAGTTGTATCATCAGGATAGTTAATACCGTTACTAAGAACAAGGGCACGCCTTTTGCCACAGAACTGCTGCCCTTATTGGATTCCGCAATAGCGCCGCCCGTTTCTATATGTGTACCTGGGGGCAAATTTGATTTGAGTTCGGTCAAGTCAGTTTCAATTTGTTGCGATACATCGGGTGCCTGTAAATCCCCATGTAAGTTGGCACGCACAGTTATTGTTGGTTCGCGGTTTCGTCGCCAGATAACACCTTCTTCAAATCCGTAAGAAATCGTGGCAATTTGTGCTAACGAGACTTTTTGCCCAGTATTAGAGACGATCATTAAATCACTTAAATGTGATAGTTGTGAGCGTTGATGCTCCGGGGCTCTAGCAACTAAATCAATTCTTTCAATACCTTCTCTGAATTCTGTAATGTACAATTCCTGCATTGCACCATTGAGGGCGTTTGCTATATCTGTTGAGCTTACGCCTACTAAACGCGCTTTAGACTGGTCCAGGGAGACATTGATGAGTTTGCTGGGTTCGTCCCAATCAAGCTGGACATTGGTTAGATTGCTGTTTTTACGCATAATATCGGCAATTTGGTGCGCAATATCACGGATTTGGCTAATATCTGCGCCAGATACTCTAAATTGTACTGGAAAGCCGACTGGTGGCCCGTTTTCTAGTCGCAGAACGGATGCGCGCAATTCAGGGAAGTCATTTTCAAACAATGTCAGCAAGTCTTTTCTTAGCAATTCTCTGGATTTATTGTCTTTACTTAAAATCACAAATTGCCCAAAACCGCGATGCGCCAGTTGAATATCAAGTGGTAAATAAAATCGAGGCGCACCAGTGCCTATATAATTGACAAAGTTTTCTATGCCTTTATGTTCAACGTTCCATTTCTCCAACCATTTTTCCAGCTTTTTAGTTTGCACATCGGTTGCTTCAAACGATGCGCCCTCGGTTAGGCGTAAGTCGACTATTAATTCAGGGCGTGTAGAGTCTGGAAAGAATTGCTGCTGCACCTTGCCGAACCCTATAAGCGCAAGGATAAAGCTCGCTAGTGTAATGAGAATGACAGTTTTACGGTAGCGCACACAGGCGGTTACTGTAGAACGAATCAATTGATAAAATTTGGTGTTATAAATATCGTGAGAATGTTGAGCTACATTACTGTAGTTGGGTAATAGATGGTATCCCAAAAATGGCACAAATATGATGGCAGCAATCCAGGAAATAATCAGTGATATAGCTGAAACCTGAAAGATTGAGCGAGTATATTCACCAGTTGCGGAGTCTGCAGTGGCTATCGGTAAAAAACCGGCCACAGTCACTAATGTTCCACTCAGCATAGGCATTGCTGTTGATGAGTAGGCAAACGAAGCGGCTTTTAATCTGTCCCAACCTTGTTCCATTTTGGCTGACATCATTTCAACAGCAATTATGGCGTCGTCTACTAATAGCCCTAGCGCTAAAATGAGTGCACCCAGCGATATTTTATGTAAGCCGATATTAAATTGGTTCATCACCAGGAAAGTACCAGCAAGTACCACCGGTATAGAAACAGCAACTACCAATCCACAGCGCCAACCCAACGACATTAGGCTGACACCTAATACAATCACTAGGGCTTCGATGAGAGATGTAGCAAAGTCATGGATAGACATTTTTACAAATCTAGGCTGAGACGTAACAGTGTTGATTGTCAGTCCGATGGCAAGTTGTTGCTGGATCTGTTTTATGGATTTTTCCAGCTA